>Ga0079224_100003866_pt1 | contig 19122 bp, 13 predicted proteins | sample Stecom2015_FD_80414 | JGI IMG/M metagenome (GOLD analysis project Ga0079224, IMG submission 80414) | Agricultural soil microbial communities from Utah to study Nitrogen management - Steer compost 2015 | ecosystem: Environmental > Terrestrial > Soil > Agricultural land | place: USA: Utah... | reverse complement strand
TGGCCAGCTGCAGGGGCTGAAGGCCGCGCAGGCGCTCTTCCGGACTGACGTCAGGAAATTCCTGGTACATCATCACAAATCCGGACAGGCACCAAAGGGTCATCAGCAAACCCACCACTACAGCAAGGTAGCGGTGGGTGATCAGGATAAAACGCATATCAGAACTGGTAGCTGTAATTCAGGTGGATGGTACGCGGCGGCGCCAGGCGTTGCCACAGGAATCGTTCCTGTGGATTGGATCCAGCCAGCACGGCCGAGTTCACAGCAGTGGCGTAGTCTTCATCCAGCAGGTTCTCCAGACGCAGGGTAATCCTGTGTTTCCGGGCGTTGTCCAGCCAGGCATGGATGCCAGCATCAACAACGTAGTTGTCGCCATAGGTCTGTCTGCCAAAACCAGTGACTTCAGCTGTTTTTTCACCGATGTATTTGATGCCAAGGTTGGCGCCTACTGGCCACTGGGCAGAGCTCCAGGACAGCGAGCCGCGGTATTGGCGCAGTGGTCTGTCCTGGATCTGGCGTCCGGTAGCCTGATCGGTTTCCTTGCTGTAGGTATAACTGATGTCAAAAGACAGCGTATCGGTCAGCTCTCCATTCAGCAGTGCTTCCACCCCACTGACTTTGGTCTCTGCGTCCAGGTTAACAAAAGTACGTGTAAAACCTTCCGGGAACTGGTCAATCAGCTCCAGCGGAATGGCTGCTGTGGTAATCAGGTCCTCGACGCGGCGCTCCCAGGTACTGATTTGCCAATTAAGGCCGCGCTGTGCCAGATCAAAGCTGCCGCCAATGGACAGGTTGACGCCGATGCTTTCCTCCGGGGCCAGGTTCGGGTTGCCATGTGTGCAGTTCTGGCCTGTCGGGCAGTGGATGCGGTACAGGTTTTCGGCACTGGGCAGCACAAAGGAGGTAGCTATCACACCCTGTACATAAAGACTGTCGGTGAGGTCCCAGGCGCCGGATACGTTCCACACAGTGGCATCGTTGCCGCCGGTTTTGTTGTAACGCAGACCGGCAGCAAAACGGGCCCGTGAGGACAGCTCGTCACGGCTGCGGATCTGGGCATAAACAGCGTTTACGTCCTCGCTCTGGCGGGCGATCAGCAGTACGTCATCCTGACCGGTGTAGGTCTGGAAGTCGTAACCGATGTGGGTATCAAACCAGTGCGCACCCTTGATCACTGCCGCCGCCGAAAAGCCCTTGTCCTCATACCCCCAGTAGTCGGAGGCTCCCGGAGGAGTGTAATAGTCGGTATCCCAGCTGTGGTAGTAGGCCTTGGCCAGCAGGTTGATACGACCCGCCGGGACATAGTCCAGTTTGGCGGTAACAATCTGTTCCTCACGGTCATTCACTGACACATTGGCTACGTTCGGGTAGTCCAGTGTGGCTTCAGTATGGATGCCAGTCAGGCTCAGATGCAGATCCTCTGTGAAGTCGTAACCGTACTTGAGACCAACGCTGTCCACTTCATAGGCACGCTTGCGGTTGGTCGCTGTCGGCTGGTAGTGGTCGTAAATCTCGTAACCATCGGTCTGGTCGCGGGAAACCCAGCCCACAAACTTGTGATCACCGGCGGCTCCACGCGCATAGGCATTGGCACGCACAGTACCGTGGCTGCCAGCGCCCAGCGTGACCTGTCCGTCCGGTGTATCAGAGAAACCACGGGTAACCACGTTGATCACACCGGCAATGGCCTGGGTGCCATACATCAGACCGTGGCCGCCCTTGAGCACCTCGTTGCGTTCAATCATCGCCGAGGGCAGGGTGTCTGCCGGGCTGGTGCTGTTATACAGGCGGTTATTGATACGCACACCATCTACGGTCCAGAGGATGTCGCTGGTACGCGAACCCTGCATCTGCACGTTTACATAGCTGAAGGCGCCCGCCTGGGTGGTCAGGTGCAAGCCAGGAACCAGCATTTCGAGGGACTGGGCTACATCCACAAAACCGTGGTTGCGGATCTGTTCCTCAGTAACAATTTCCAGATCTGCACCGTAACGGGCCAGCTCAAGTGGCAGGGTATTTTCCAGGCTGCGCTCACTGATCAGAATTTCGTGTGGCGCAGGAGCCTCCTGGCTGTTTTGGGCACTGACCTGACCGGCAGCCATGCCCAGCAGGGGCAAGGAAGCCAGGGTGAGCAAACGAAAGTGCAAATCAGAGCGAAAAATGCGGGTACTCATTTATAACTGTCCGAAACTTGTGAAACGATGTCGCAAGCTTACGGCAAGTCTTTGGCAAATCTAAGGATTTAACTGTTCGTTAACGGTTCGTTAACGTTGCTATGTGATTGATTTGACGGAATTCAGTGGCAGACGGGTGGTGTTCTTGATTTCCTCCATAACAAAGCTGGCTGTGACGTCAAACAGATCTGCAGCGATCAGTTTCTGGTAGAGACGATCGTAACCAGGCATGTCAGCAACCACCGCCTTGATCAGATAATCGATCTGACCACCCAGGCGGTAAACCTCAAGAATGCCTTCAATGGAGTCCACCACCTGCCTGAATTTGTCCGCCCAGGCCGCATTGTGCTGGTTGGTACGTATGCTGATAAACACTGTCAGACCCAGGCCCAGTTTTGCTGGATCGAGCAGGGTCACGCGCTGACGGATCAGTCCCTGTTCTTCGAATTTCTGAATGCGCCGCCAGCAGGCTGATTTGGACATGTCTGCCTGTTCGGCGAGCTCGGCCACTGACAGTGAAGCGTTGTCCTGCATCAGGCCCAGCAGTTTTTTGTCCTGGTTATCCATGATGAATCCCTGATTATGAAATTTTCGGGAAAATATTTCATTTTTTGTTGGTTTGCAGAAACGTTGTTTCGTTAAAGAATAACTTCCCTATATAGATAGAAACAATGTTTCGCCACAGTGCCGCTAGACTGTGGCCGTTTCCAGCCAAACCCTGTTTTACGGTTAGATGTTTATGAGCAATCTGATCCAGCAAATACGCAACGGCCTCATAGGTGCCGGGCTGTCCATTCAAACACCCTTCGGCAGAAGACCACTGGTTTATGCTGACTACACTGCTTCAGGACGCAGTCTGGCCTTTATTGAAGACATTATCCGTGAACAGGTATTGCCGTTTTACGCCAATACCCATACCGAAACCACGCTCACCGGAGCCCGCACCACTGCCTGGCGGGAATCCGCGCGGCGCACGATTCGCCGTGCGGTGAATGGCGGGGCGGATGACAAGGTGATTTTTTGCGGATCCGGTGCAACTGCTGCGATCAACAAGCTGATTGATCTTCTGAACCTGCGTGCGCCGGCAGATCCGGCGGCCCGTCAGCGCCTGCTGGAAAGCTTGCCGGCAGACAAGCGTCCGGTGGTTTTTATTGGTCCTTATGAACACCATTCCAATGAGCTGCCCTGGCGCGAAAGTATTGCCGAGGTGCAGGTGGTTCCTCTGGACAGCCGGGGAGCGCTGGATATACAGGCGCTGGAGCAGGTGCTGCAGAAGTATCAGCACCGGGAACTGTTGGTCGGCAGTTTCTCGGCTGCATCCAATGTGACGGGTATCAAAACCGATGTGATGGCAGTGACAGCTGTGCTCAAACGCTATGGTGCACTGTCGTGCTGGGACTATGCTGCCGCCGGCCCCTATGTCGCCATTAATATGAACGCTGAGCATGTGCTGGATGCAGTGTTCCTGTCCCCGCACAAATTTGCCGGGGGGCCGGGGACGCCGGGTGTATTGGTGGCCAAATCCAGCGTGTTCCGCAACCTGGTTCCGGCGGTTTCCGGCGGTGGCACAGTGTCCTATGTCACCCCGCTGGATCATGTTTACGTACGTGACCTGGAGCGGCGTGAGGAAGGGGGTACACCTGCCATTGTCGAATCCATACGAGCCGGGCTGGTGTTTTCCCTGCAGCAGGCTGTGGGTACGGAAACCATTGAGAAGCTGGAAACCGGACTGGCACAAAAAGCCATGACCCGATTGCTGCGTTGTCCGGATATTGAGGTATTGGGCAGTACGGAAGTTGAACGCCTGCCGATCTTTTCACTGCGCTTCTTCCATCGTAATGCAGAAGGTCAGCGCTGCGAGCTGCACTACGGTTTTATTGTGTCCCTGCTCAATGATCTTTTTGGTATACAGGTGCGGGGTGGCTGTTCCTGTGCCGGTCCCTATGCCCATACGCTGCTGGGCATGGATATGGCCTGGAGTCGGCAGATTGAGGAAGCAGTCAGTTGTGGAGCAGGGCTGCTGCGGCCGGGCTGGGTCAGGCTGAACTTCAACTATTTTATCAGTGAGGACGAATTCAACTATCTGTTGGGGGCGCTGGAGCTGGTGGCCGAACACGGCTGGAAGCTGCTGCCCTGGTATTACTACGATGCCAGCCAGGGTGTCTGGCGTCATCACAAGCATCCCGCTCAGAAGACAGATCTGATGGCGAGTCTGGACTGGCAAAAAATAATTGACTCGATCATTGATGAGTCAAGTTTAAAAACAGTCGTTTCAAAAAATGATCTGGGCAGCTATCTGCAGGCAGCACGCGACCTGTTGCTTGAGGTTGAGCCGCCGGCTGTTGTCACTGATCCGGAGCTTGACAAAAAACACCAGGACTTACGCTGGTTTATTCAGCCTGGAGAGGCTGCTGCAGAGTTCAGGATCCAGTAGAAGTCTGACTTTTGGCCAGTCTTTGCAACGAATTGTGGCATTTCTCGTAGAAGCCTCTGGGGCCAGCTATATTCCCTCCAAATCAATAATAAATAACAAACCCTACGTTCATAAAAGGGTTCAAAAAAAAGAGAGGGGAGCATGCGATACAAGAAGAATATGTGGCTGGGCTCTTTGACGTTGCTAGGGTTGTCGGCCCTGGGTACATCGTTGAATGCTGTTGCACAAGAAACTGTGCCAAGACTGACACGGGTGGATGAAAGCCGTGCCAATATCGAACTCGACGGTCGCCTGGATGAAGCCATCTGGCAGCAGATTCCAGCGATGGACGGGATGCGTGTTATCACCCCCGATACCCTTGCTGAAGCGTCACTTCGCACTGAAACCCGTATCTTTTATACCGAGCGCGGTATTTATGTTGGCATCATGAATCACCAGCCACATGAATCCCTGGTAACGCGCATGACACCCCGTGATACCCGTCTTGAACGTGATGGCGTGGTTGTGGATATCGATGCATCCGGTGAAGGGCTTTTTGGTTACATGATGCGGGTCAATCTTGGTGATTCCAAAACCGATGGCACCATCAGTCCTGAACGTACCATCAACCTGCAGTGGGACGGCTCCTGGAATGCAGTGACCAGTGAGGTTGAAGGTGGCTGGGTAGCTGAATACTTTATTCCCTGGTCGATGATGGCGCTGCCACGTGTATCCGGCAATACCCGTCGAATTGGTCTTTACGTAGAGCGCCAGGTAGGCCATCTGAACGAAACCTGGTCGGCACCGGCTCTGCCAGCTACGGTCAACGAATTCCTGTCAGCTTTCCAGAAATTTGAACTTCAGGATATTGAACCGCGCACGCAGCTGACGTTTTATCCTTATGTGTCTGCCACCCATGATGCAGTACGTGACGATAACGACATGCGGGCCGGCGCGGAAATCTTCTGGCGTCCAACAACCAATACGCAGCTTTCTGCCAGTCTGAATCCGGACTTTGGTAACGTTGAGTCCGATGATGTCGTGGTGAACCTTACAGCCTACGAAACCTTCTTTCCGGAAAAACGCGCATTTTTCCTCGAAGGGCAGGATGTGTTTGCGACCTCCCCACGTAACCAGAGTGCCAGAGGGCCAGGTGGCCCTACATCCATGCTCAATACCCGCCGTATAGGCAGTGCTGCCTTGTACAGGGTGCCAACCGGTGTGCATGTGACGGATACTGATCTCAGTGCTCCGTCAGATCTTCTCGGCGCCCTGAAGTTCACCGGCCAGAATGGTTCGCTGCGTTATGGGGTGCTGGCAGCATCCGAAGATGACATGGCGATTCGCGGTCAGCAGGCAGATGGTACCGAAATCAAAATCGAAGCCAGCGGGCGCGATTTTGGTGTGGGCCGTCTGCTGTACGAAGACACCACAGGTGGAGGTCGCCGCTCCATCGGCTGGATGGGTACCTCGGTGTCACACGATCTGGTGGATGCCGTCGTCAATGGTGTGGACATGCACTATTTCTCCGCCGACTCCCGCTGGATTTTTGATGGTCAGGTGCTGGCCAGCGATGTCAACGATACAGAAGGATATGGCGCCATTGCTGATCTGATCTACAGACCAGCGCGAGGTGTCTCCCATCGTATTGCTGCCGGTTATCACGATGACAAGCTGGAACTCAATACTCTGGGATTCCTGACCCGTAATGACCTGATGCACTTTGACTACAACTTCACCCGGGATCAGTCCAACATTGAAGGCCTGCGTTCACGCAACTATTCCATTTTTGTGTTTAACCACTGGAACAGCAACAACGACTGGGTCCGTCAGGGCATTTTCGGCACGCTGGAGCAGACCTATCTGAACAACCACTCCACGATGGTCAGCCTGCGCTATTACCATCGCCGTATTGATGACAGACTGGGGCGGGGCAGTGGTGATTTTTATGTGCCCGGCCGCTGGCAGCTGGTTGCCAGCTGGGATTCAGATCCAACGCTGCCAATCAGCTACGGGCTTGACCTCGACGCCAACTCTGAAGACCTCGGTGAAAAATTCCTGACCACAGGCGCTTCGATCAATTACAGACCTGTCAGCAATTTCTCCGCTGCACTGGAGCTGTCCTATGTCGATCGTGAGGGATTGCTGGTCTATCGTGGCAACGGTCGTTATACCAGCTTTGAAGGTCATCAGTGGGCGCCGAAGTTTACGATGGACTACTTCATTAACGCTCACCACCAGCTCCGTCTTGGCATGCAGTGGACTGGACTCAAGGCCTTTGAAAACAAGTTTCTGCAGGTTAACCCCAACCAGATTGAACAGCTGCATGAAGTTGCCAAACCCAACCTCACCGATGACAGTTTTGTGATCAGTCGTCTGAGTTTCCAGGCCAGATATCGCTGGGAAATTGCACCGCTGTCTGACCTGTTTATTGTATATACCCGCGGTGGCAACCTGCCGGGTTCTGCCTTCGACGACTACAGCGGTCTGCTGTCAGAAGCCTGGTCCGAGCCTGTGGTCGATACGTTGGTTATCAAACTGCGTTACCGCCTCGGTTCATGACGTCTGTCTGTGCGTCCGCCGCAATGGTGGGCGCGCAGAGCTGTTCAGCCCGGCAACTTTCTGCTTAACTCCGGATACGGAATAACCGGATAAAAACAAGAGAGCAGAAGATGCCGTATCATTCCCGCCCTTATCTGACCCGCATTCTTTTCCTGATTGTATGGTTGCCTTTGCTCGCCTGGGCCCAGTCGGATCATCCCGGCCAGCAGATTTACCAGACCTATTGTGGTGTTTGCCATAATGGCGGTGACTCGCGGGCTGCCAGCCTCAGAACACTGCAATCCAAAACGGCCGAAGAGCTGGAATTTATTCTGACGCAGGGGCTGATGTCGGCCCAGGGGTCCGCGCTGGATACAGAGCAGCGCCGGACACTGATCGACTATCTGGCAATCACCCGTGCCGGCACAGAGTGGATCAGCAACAATCAGTGCTCACCCGAGCGCAGCCAGATCAATCTGGACGATATTGCCATGCGCTGGTCCGGCGTGGATCTGAATTCATCCCGTCAGCTGTCGGCTGAACAGGCGGGGCTGGACAAGGCTGGTTTGCGCAATCTGGAACTGGCCTGGGCTATCGCTTTCCCGAATATACCTGGTCTGCGTTCATCTCCGGTGATCACTGCAGATACCCTGATTTATCCGGCAGGAGCCACCGGTTACGTGCTGGCCATTGATGCCGCCAGCGGCTGTATCAAATGGAACTATGACGCTGGAGCAGCATTGCGCGCCTCTGCCAGTCTGTCTGAGCCGCAGGACAATGGTCAGCGCTACCTGATTGTCACTGACGAGCAGGCCAATCTGCATGCGCTGGATCCGCGTAGCGGGGAGTTGCTGTGGAAACGCTCAGGCGAGGTGGATGCCAATGTGGCAACCCGCCTGACCAGTACCCCGCTGACCTGGGAAAACCGGCTTTATGTGCCGGTGTCCGCCTCCGGTGTTGCTCATGCAGCGGATGCCCGGCATGAATGCTGCGATGGCCGTGGTGCAGTGATGGCGCTGGATCTGCGTACCGGGGAAACGCTGTGGACCTGGGTAACCATGCCGCCGGCGCGTTATACCGGCGCGGTCAATGAGCTGGGGGTGCCGCTGCGTGGCCCCTCCGGTGCGCCAATCTGGGCCAATCCCACGCTGGATATCAAGCGGCGCCAGCTTTACGTAACCACAGGTGAAAACACCTCATTGCCTGCCACCGATACCAGCAATGCCATTATTGCGCTGGACATGGACACAGGACAGGTGCGCTGGCAGTTCCAGGCCGTCTCTGACGACGTCTGGAACATGGCCTGCACTGGACGCCAGCCAGGCCCCAACTGTCCGTCCGCGGAGGAGAGCATACGCAAGGACTGGGATTTTGGTGGAGCAGCAGTGCTGGTCAGCCTGGCCGATGGCACTGAACGTCTTGTGGCAGGCCAGAAATCCGGTCATATCTGGGCCTTGAACCCGGATGATGGCTCAGTGGTGTGGCAGCACCGCATAGGTGAGGGCGGTGCTCTTGGCGGCAACCACTGGGGCATTGCGATCAGTGGCAACAACGTGATCCTGCCTGTCAGTGACCCCAATCGCAGTGAGGATCTCAGCCGGGCCGGCCTTTACGCCTTTGATATTGCTACCGGCAAACCCGGCTGGGAAATGCGTGCACGGCCCGACTGTGACAACGGCCGCGGGGAAATTGTGACCAGCTGTGCCCAGCGTTACGGCTTCTCGGCGCTGCCTTTGGTGGTTGATGGTGCTACCATAGCCGGCAATATCGACGGTCGCCTGTTTATTGTGGACAACAGCAATGGTCAGCCACTGTTCGAATTCGATACAGCGACCTCGTTTGCGAGCGTAAACGGCGTCAGCGGGCAGGGTGGATCCATTGATGCACACTCCGTTGCGGCCGGAGCCGGCATGGTATTTGTGGGGTCGGGATATGAACGCTTTAACCAGCAGCCCGGTAACGTGCTGCTGGCTTTCAGGCCACGGCAGTAACAGGCAACCATGATTGATACCGGCCATCTGTATGGCAACTTGTCCAGCTATTACGATCTGTTTTGTGCCGGTGTTGATTACACCGCCCAATGTGAATTCGCCCACCGCGCTTTCCAGTGTTTTGCGCTGACATCAGGTCAGCGCTATCTGGATCTGGCGTGTGGCACTGGCCCCCATATCGAGTCCATGCAGGGTTATGGCTATGCCTGTACTGGCCTGGACAACAGCCAGAACATGCTGCAGATGGCACAACTGCGCTGTCCAGAGGCTGACTTTGTTCTCGCCAACATGGTGGATCTGGATCTGGAAAACTGCGTGGATCTGGCCAGCTGCTTTTTGTATTCAATCCACTACAATCATCCGCTGACATCCCTGCGGCAGACGCTGGCACAGGTGTATCGTGCGCTGGTGCCGGGCGGCATCTTTATTTTTGATACTGTGGATATACGCGGTATTACCAGCCGCCATTTTGTCAGCAGTGAAGCCGAACATCAGGGCCACCAGCTGCGTTTCAGATCAGGCTGGACCTATGCTGGTGAAGGCGATGTGATGAGCCTGCATCTGACTGTGGCTGACGAATATCAGGGGCAGGTGAGTCAGTGGCAGGATGTGCACACAATGGCTGCCATCACCATTGCCGATCTGCAGCAGTGGTTGCAGGACTGCGGTTTTGAGGTCACCTTGCTGGAGCACGACTTCAGTTGCATGCAGCAGTGGCAGGGTAAAAGTTACAACGTGCTGGTAGTTGCACAAAAACCGGCATTACAAACAGGAATCGAGCAATGACAACAATTGGTACACCGCTTTCCCCGACCGCAACCCGCGTCATGTTTCTGGGCAGTGGAGAACTAGGCAAGGAAGTTGTAATAGAACTGATGCGTCTGGGCTGTGAAGTGATTGCCGTGGACCGTTATGCCAATGCACCGGCGATGCAGGTAGCGCATCGCAGCCATGTGATCAACATGCTCGACGGAGCAGCTGTGCGCGAGCTGGTGGAAAAAGAGAGACCGGCGCTGATTGTTCCGGAGATCGAGGCCATTGCCACAGAAGAGCTGGTCAAACTGGAGCAGGAAGGCTGGCAGGTTATCCCGACCGCACGTGCCGCGCGTCTGACCATGAACCGTGAGGGCATTCGTCGTCTGGCTGCAGAAGAACTTGGTCTGGCAACGTCTCCCTACCGTTTTGCTGAATCATACGAAGAGTATCTGGAAGCGGTAGAGCAGATTGGTCTGCCCTGTGTGATCAAACCCATTATGTCTTCTTCCGGCAAGGGTCAAAGCACTGTACGTACACAGACCGATGTGGACAAAGCCTGGGATTATGCGCAGTCAGGTGGTCGTACCGGCAAGGGCAAGGTCATCATCGAAGGTTTTGTCGACTTTGACTACGAAATCACGCTGCTGACTGTACGCCATCGTGATGGCACCAGCTTCTGTGCTCCTATTGGCCACCGTCAGGAAAAAGGTGACTACCGTGAATCCTGGCAGCCGCAACCGATGTCGGAAACTGCGCTGGCACAAGCACGCCGTATTGCCGAGGCTGTAACCACCTCCCTTGGTGGTCGTGGCATTTTTGGTGTTGAGCTTTTTGTAAAAGGCGACAATGTCTATTTCAGTGAGGTGTCGCCTCGCCCACATGATACCGGCCTGGTTACCCTGATTTCCCAGAACCTCTCCGAGTTTGCCCTGCATGCGCGTGCGATTCTCGGATTGCCGGTTTCGGTTATTCGTCAATATGGGCCTTCAGCCTCGGCTGTGCTGCTGGTAGCTGGCAATTCCACCCGTATGCAATACGGCAATCTGCATGAAGCACTGGCAGAAGAAGATACAGACCTGCGCCTGTTTGGCAAGCCGGAAGTGGCAGGGGAGCGTCGTCTGGGTGTGGCCCTGGCCCGCGATGAAAACATCGATCAGGCCAAAGCCAAGGCGCTGCGGGTTATTGACCGCATCAAGGTAGAGCTGTAAGTCCGTTGTTCCGCCACACCTTAGCGTGTGGCGGGCATTTCTGAAATCCTGAGTGTGCCGCCGACAAACTCGCCTGACTCGTAGGTGCCTACCCAGATATCGTATTGGCCTTCTTCCGGATTGCTGATTTCAATCAGCGGATTGAGTGCGGTGTAGCTGTCATCATCACAAAGCCAGTCGGTATTCGGGGTGCTGATGATCAGTACAGTGTCGTCATCACTGTCATCTGCTTCAAACAGGAAACTCAGGGTGCCGGTTGTCCCGCTCCAGTGCAGGCGGTAGTCCGGCGCTGAGGAAGCGTATCCTGTACAGGCCTCGGCGTATCCGCCAGAGGATACGTCAACAATGCCGCCCGCGATCAGTTCCACTTCGTGCGGATCCGGTTTAAAACCGGCTGACAGCGATGTCTCGCCAGCATAGGTATCCAGTGTCCAGTCCAGCGTGCTGTCACCAAAACCCAGGTCGTCACTGGACTCCAGCGTACCCTGGTAAATGGCCAGAACACCGTCTATCAGATCTTCACTGTAGTAGCTGCCTACCCAGATGTCGTACTGGCCGGCACTGGCATTTTCGAACCAGAGGCCTGGATCCAGAGAGTCATCCATATCGTCGTTGCAATGCCACTCACCGTCTGGCGTATTAACAATCAGAGTGGTGTCTTCATCTTCCAGCGCCACAAACATGATGCTCAGACTGCTGACCGGATCTTCCAGATTCAGACGCAGGTCCGGGCTGGCGCTGGCATAGCCGGTGCAGCTGTTGCCCAGGTAGCTTACATCGATGCTGCCGCCGGACAGGATGTCAGTCATACTGGGTTCCTGGACGCTGACGCTGTCCAGAGTAATTGAGCCAAATGTGGGAGACTGCAGAAAATCCAGTTTTTCAGGCTGCAGGTCGTCCCATGAAGTGGTCAGTGCATTGTCCTTTATCACCGCCATCACCAGGGGTACCGCCAGCAGGCTGCCCAGACGTCCGCCGGTTTCGTATTCGGTGCGTACGCTGGTAGGAATGCCGATGAATTCTCCACGCGCATTTAATGCCATGCCACCGCTGTTGCCGGGAGACATTTCGGCATTGGTGCGATACCACATGGGCATGCGCTGGCCTTCGTATTCACCAAACTGAACGGAAGAGATAATACCGGTGGTGTATACCAGCTCATCATCACCAATACCGGGATATCCAAACAGCGCAATACTGTCGCCACGACGAACGCTGTTGTTTTTGTCTTCGCCATCATGGAGAGGGATATCTGGCACGGTAAAGCCGTCGAAGTGACCGTTTCGAAGCTGGCTGATACTCACAGCATTGCCGTCCATATCGGTAGTCAGCTTGAGTACTGCAAAGTCGTAGGCCGGGGAGAACCCCTTGAGCGTTGCTTTGAACATGGGTTCCGCCGGTGCGTTGACATCGACCAGCACCGCAATAGTTGCATCATCAAAACCTTCAACGACGTGGCGGTTGGTAAATACCAGGGCCTCGTTGTCGACGATCAACAGCGTGCCTGAGCCGGAACCATCGTCCACATGCACCTGTACGGCAGCGCGGGAGACCTCATCAACGTCATAGGCTGGAGCCTGGGCCAGAGCGCCAGAACTGGCAGCAAAACTGGTAATCAGCAGCCAGACCAAGGGGGCCAGCAGTGAAGAAATGGTTCGAGGCGATGTTGGACTGTGCATGCTCCGGTCCCTGTGCAAATGGAGAAAGTCATTATCGGCCAGGCATGATGAAAAGAAAATCCGCCTGTTCAGATGATTCTGACTTTTTACAGGCATATTATGGGGCTGACTCATCAACTGCTACGGACAACCAAAAATGACAATAAAACTGCCTGTACCGCTGGTAGCACTTGTTTTAACGGGAATTGTGAACCCTGCCTGGTCGCAGTCGCCGGCGGCTGCAGAAGAACAGCTGTTTGATCCGGTACGTATTGTGTCTGTGTTGCAGGAGCCGCGACACCGCACTGTACATGCCGAAGGCAACCTGTATCTGCTGGACATACAGATCAATCCCGGTGATACCACGCTGCCACATACCCACGACTCCGCGATTCTTTATACCTTTATCAGCAATGGCGAAGGTCCACTGGATGGCCGTGTGTCCAGCAGTACCGGCTACGTGCATGAGCCATTTACTCACAGGGTTACGAATCCGGGACCGCATCTGTTCCGGATTATTGCACTGGCCAACTACGGGCCGGCGGTGACCGCGGCCACAACCAGTACCGTCAAGGTTGAACCCCAGCTGGAAAACGAATGGTTCCGCTCCTACAGGCTGGAACTGGAGCCGGGGCAGTCCAGTGCCAGTTTTATGCATACGTATCCTGTAGCGATAGTTCAGGTCAGCGATGGAGTGCTGCATGTCAGCCGTGCCGATGGCATTACCACCGAACTCAAGACCATGGGCGACTGGGCCTGGCGTGATGCCGGAACCTCCTACCAGATCCATAACCGCAGCGACAAAACCGTATTGGTAGTTATCAATGAGGCCAAGCGCTGATCAGTCGTTGTATTCCATGTCGCGGCTGATCGCAAACGGCCCCCAGGCCTGACACAGTGGCATGATTTCCATGGCGTTGATGTTGACGTGGGGCGGAGTGTTGCAGACCCAGAAAATGATATCAGCAATGTCTTCCGGACTCAGCGGGCGGGTGCCGTCATAAACCCTGCCGGCCTGCTCGCTGTTGTGTTTAAAACGCACCAGCGAGAACTCGGTTTCAGCCATGCCCGGTTCGATATTGGTGACCTTGATCTTTTTGCCCAGCACATCGGAGCGCAGCTCGCGGCTGAACTGCTTTACAAAGGCCTTGGTGGCTCCGTAAACATTGCCGCCAGGGTAGGGCCAGTTGCCGGCAGTGGAGCCAACGTTAATGATATGTCCGCGGTCACGCTCGACCATGCCAGGCAGGATCAGGCGGGTCATCCGCACCAGTGCCATTACATTGGTCTGGATCATGGTCTCCCAGTCGCGAATATCCGCCTTGTCAGCAGTTTCCAGACCCAGTGCCAGGCCCGCGTTGTTGATCAGTACATCAGGGGCGTCAAACGGGGCTTTCAGTGATTTGATCGCATTTTCCAGGGCACCCGCATCGGTGACATCACAGACCAGCAGCTGTATATCCTCCGGTCGGCCCAGTTCAGCCGCCAGGGCTTCCAGTCTTTCCTTTCTGCGTGCCAGCAGTATCAGGCGATCACCTGCCTCTGCAAAACGTTTTGCACAGGCCCTGCCAAATCCTGATGACGCGCCACTGATCAGTACCGTTCTGCCCATCTGCAACCACTCCTGCTCTATAAAAACTGCAGAGATGATCCTTGATGGTGGAAACGCACGCAAGGGCACATATGGCTGACAACTGAGAAAAAACGGGGGCAGCAAGCTGCCCCCGGAATAGTTATGCCGAACCAGCAGGAAGCAGTGTTGATCCGGCAGCGCCCTCCCTGGCGGGGTGCTGTGCAAACGGGTGTGTGGCATTGGCACAGCAGACATCGTCCTGACGTCCCTAGGATTTATAGATCAAGTGTTCGGTGTCTGCTGAATTTTTTTAAAAATTCTTTGAGGCAATTCTTGAAAATGTGATGGACGCCCATAAATAAGTCTCAGGACGGATGCTCATGAGAGGTCGGTCCGGGTGCGCCTGGTCTGCGGACAGGTGCTGGAAATGCGTAAATATTTAATTGCTTGATGAGGATTAATGTAATGAGAACTTTTGATTTTGCTCCACTGTACCGTACCACTATCGGTTTTGAACACCTGAGCCAGCTGCTGGATTCCATTACCCAGCGCGAACAGAACCAGCCCAGTTATCCGCCGTACAACATCGAGCGACTGGCTGAAGATGAATACAGAATTTCCATGGCGGTTGCCGGTTTTACCGACAAGGAACTGACTATCGAGTCAGAACGGCAAACGCTGAAAGTCCGCGGCGAAAAAGCCGTCGACAAAACTGAACGCCAATACCTTTACCAGGGCATTGCTGCCCGTAACTTCGAGCGCGTATTCCAGCTTGCCGATTACATCAAGGTTGTGAATGCACATCTTGAAAACGGCCTGCTGCACATCGATCTGCGCCGCGAAGTACCTGAAGCCATGAAACCGCGACGTATCCCGATTGCTCTCAACGGCAGTCAGCTGATCGAAGCCAAAACTGACGCCAGTTGATACCCTGCAAGGAAGGACTGTTTGAATTCGCCGATTGAGGCAGCCACGCGCTGCCTCTTTTTTTGCCTGCGATTTGCCTTTACCTCTTGTCCTGTGACATTACTGCGACAATGTGTCGCAGCAGTAAACCGCAGCATGCGGCCTGCTCCGGGTTAAAATCGGCCTAACCAATGTCAGGCCATCATGAGGATTTGACCCGTGTCTGTTAGCAGAAGTACCCGCCTTTTGGCCCTGGTCACGCTTGCACTGGGGCTGTGGTCTGCCACCAGCGCTTTGCCCGCTGCGGCACAAGCCTGCACAAACTCCGCAAATATCTCTATTCACTGTGGCGAGGCGCCCAACGCCTGGCAAACCGCAGACGGCCGTATCTGGGTAGTTTTTGTCCAGAACCAGATTGCCTGGCTGGTACATTCTGACGATAACGGTGCCAGCTACAGTGAGCCGGTACGGATCAATGCTGTTCCTGAAGCCATTGAGGTCAATGGTGAAAACCGTCCCAAGATTATTGTGGACCGCCGTGCAGGCCAAAACGATGTGATCTATGTGTCCTGGACGCAAAAAACCGAGGGCATGCATACCGGCGACATCCGTTTCACCCGCTCTACTGATGGCGGCAAGTCCTTTGAAGCCGTTCGCACGGTCAATGATGATGGCCTGCTGACCAGCCACCGTTTTGACAGCCTGTTCCTGACCGAATCGGGGCATCTCTATCTGACCTGGCTGGACAAGCGCGAACTGGAAGCCGCTGCCACCCGAGGCCAGAGTTATGACGGCAGCGCCGTGTTCTACACGGTATCCAGCGATCAGGGTGCCAGCTTTGCACCCAACCGCAAGGTTGCTGATAACAGCTGCGAATGCTGCCGTATTGCGGTGGCGCCTTATGGCAAGGATGGCATGGCGATGATGTGGCGCCAGATTTTTGATGGCACCACCCGCGATCACGCCATTGCCTGGGTAGGTCCGGACGGAGCTGCACCCGCATTTTCCCGCGCCAGTGAAGACGACTGGAAAATCAATGCCTGCCCACACCACGGCCCGGCCATGGTGCAGCAGGGTGACGAAGCAGCCTACCATCTGAGCTGGTTCAGCGCCGGCAACCTGCACAAGGGTATTTATTACGGTTTCCACCGTCTGTCAGAAGGTCAGACCATTCAGGTCAAACAGATTGATGGCAGTGCAGGCGCTGCCCATCCTCAGCTGGCGATCTGGCATCACGAACTGCTGCTGGTATGGAAGCGTTTTGATGGTGTCAAAACCGACCTGCTGATGGTGCGTTCTCTGGACGAAGGCAAGAATTGGTCTGAGCCGCAAGTGCTGGCCAGCACCTCTGATGCTTCAGACCATCCGCTGCTGATTCAGGGCCCCAATGGTCCGTCTGTAAGCTGGATGACCCGTGCCGAAGGTTATCTGTGGATGCCACTGGCAGACGCACTCAAAGTAACTCTGCATCACCATCATGCTGATGATGACAGTGCTGATATCCAGCCGTTTATGGCGGATACACTGGCAGCACTCAAGGCTGAACGAGCGGGCAAGCCCTTTGTGCTGGCGCTGTGGTCGCTGGACTGCCCACCGTGTATGGCCGAGCTGCAGATGCTGGGCAAGCTGAAGGCCGAGAATCCGGATCTGCCGGTGGTACTGGTTTCCACCGACAATATCTCCCAGCGTGAGGATGCCACTGACTACCTGATCGAGTTTGGCCTCAATCGCATGACTTCCTGGATGTTTGCCGATGCCTTTGCCGAGCGTCTGCGTTTTACCATTGACCCCCAGTGGTATGGTGAACTGCCTCGCAGCTACCTGTTTGATGCTGATCACCAGGCTCATGCCCACAGTGGCATGATGAGTGAACAGATGGTGCGCGAGTGGCTGGGCATGTAAGTCACTCGCAACACTGGCACCTGTGCCGTTCTGCAGTATACTCGTTGCAAACATCACAAACAGGGAGTGAACATGCTTGCAATAGGGTATACAGGTACCGGCCCTCTGGCCGCCTTTGAAACCGACCGTCCCGTTCCGGGACCGCACGATCTGCTGGTTCGGGTCAGCGCCATCGCAGTTAACCCGGTAGACACCAAAATCCGTTCCCGCGTTACACCTCCGGCGGACCAGCCCAAGATTCTGGGTTGGGATGCGGTAGGTATTGTTGAGGAAGTGGGCTCTGAAGTGACCCGCTTCAAGGCGGGCGACCGGGTCTGGTATGCCGGTGACGTTACCCGTAGTGGCTGCAACGCCGAATTCCAGTGCGTGGATTCGCGTATTGCGGCCATAGCCCCAAAAACCCTTTCTGACGCCGAAGCAGCAGCATTGCCGCTGACTACCATCACTGCCTGGGAAATGCTGTTTGACCGTCTGCAGGTGCCTCAGGGCTCGGCTGCCAGCGACCGCATCGTTCTGATTGTGGGCGCCTCTGGTGGTGTGGGTTCCATCATGGTCCAGCTGGCGCGTCAGCTGACTTCTGCAACTGTTGTAGGTACAGCTTCCCGTGCGGAAAGCCGTGAGTGGGTCAAGTCACTCGGTGCCCATTATGTACTGGATCACAGTAAATCGCTGCCAGAAGAACTGAAGGCAGCTGGTCTGGCTGATGTTACCGATGTAGCCGGTATCAACCGCACCGGTCAGCACTATGCCGATCTGGTGGCCATGCTGCGTCCGCAGGGCCGTCTGTCACTGATCGACGATCCGGCAGAAGTGCTGGATATCAAGCTGATGAAACAGAAGTGTCTGTCCCTGCACTGGGAATTTATGTTTACCCGCCCGATGTTCAAAACCACGGACATCGAACAGCAACACCATCTGCTCGCGGAAGTGGCAAGACTGGTCGACAAGGGCGTAATCAAAACCACTCTGGGGCAGCATTTTGGACGTATCACGCCGGAGAATCTTGAAAAGGCCCATACGTTGCTCAAAACCGAACACACACTGGGCAAACTGGTGCTGGAAGGTTTTTAAATAATCAAAGGATGGAATTGCCATGTCGCGTTTGCCGCCTGTTCTGAAGTCCCTGCCGTTTCCGGTAGTGGGTTCGCCGCTGTTTATCATCAGCAATCCCAAACTGGTGATTGCCCAGTGTATCAACGGAGTGGTCGGCTCGATGCCGGCCCTGAATGCCCGGCCAGCAGAGCAGCTCGAGGACTGGCTGGCGGAGATTACCGAAACGCTGGCTGACTGGAATCACAAAAATCCGGATCGCCCGGCCGCGCCCTTTGCCATCAACCAGATTGTGCACAAGAGCAACGACAGGCTCGAACATGACATGGCACTGTGCGAGAAGTACAAGGTGCCCATCATTATTACCAGTCTTGGTGCACGCGAGGACGTCAATCAGGGGGTACATGGCTGGGGCGGAGTGGTGCTGCATGATGTGATCAACAATGTGTTTGCGCACAAAGCCATCGACAAGGGCGCTGACGGGCTGATCTGTGTGGCTGCCGGTGCTGGTGGCCATGCCAGTACCAAAAGTCCCTTTGCGATGATCCAGGAAGTACGTGAGTGGTTTGATGGTCCCTTGCTACTGTCAGGCTCCATTGCCACCGGAGGAGCCATTCTGGCTGCCCAGGCAATGGGAGCTGACTTTGCCTATATCGGCTCGCCGTTTATTGCGACGGAGGAGGCGAGGGCTGTGGACGATTACAAGAAGATGATCGTGGACAGCAATTCCGACGATATCGTCTACAGCAATTTCTACACCGGCGTGCACGGCAATTATCTCAAGGGCAGTATTCGCAATGCTGGCATGGATCCGGACAATCTGCCCGAGTCTGATCCCAGCAAAATGAATTTCAGCGGCGGCGGAGAAAAACGTGCATGGCGCGATATCTGGGGCTGTGGCCAGGGTATTGGTGTAATCCGTGAAGTGACACCTGCTGCTGTGTACATCA
>Ga0079224_100003865_pt1 | contig 19125 bp, 16 predicted proteins | sample Stecom2015_FD_80414 | JGI IMG/M metagenome (GOLD analysis project Ga0079224, IMG submission 80414) | Agricultural soil microbial communities from Utah to study Nitrogen management - Steer compost 2015 | ecosystem: Environmental > Terrestrial > Soil > Agricultural land | place: USA: Utah... | reverse complement strand
GATGGTCAGGTTGAGTTGTATGGGGCTCGGCGGATCTTGGCCGTGACCTCGCCGCTGTCCGATGAGCATGCCCGGCAGGTGGATGCGTTGTTGGCCGACAAGCTCGCTTCCGCTCCGGTGACGTCGTGGCAGCCTCGGAATTTGGCCCAGCACGCGGCGCGGCTTGTGGAGAAGGTTGATCCGGGTGGGCAGGCCGAGCGGGCTCGCATGGCCCGGGCTGGACGGCGCGTGGAGCTTGATCACGGGCCGAACGCGCAATCTCGACTCACCGCCGAGTTGCCGTCGGAGGTGGCTTCCGCCTGCTATGCGCGGGTTGATGCGATGGCACGCCGCCTACGACGTGATGGCGAGCAGCGCACGCTCGACCAGTTGCGCGCGGATGTGACCGCTGACCTGTTGCTGGGCAATGATCCCGGTGTTCGGGTTCCCGAAGCGGCAGCCATGGTCTACCTGCACATGCCGATCGACGCCGCGTTGTCGATGTCCGACAGCGGCTGTGAGTTGGACGGCTACGGTCCCATCCCGGCTGCGGTGGCGCGGGAGATCATGACCAATACCGACAGTGTGTGGCGGAAGGTGGTCTGCGACCCGGCCACCGGCCAGCCGCTGGACCTGGGTCGTAGTCGACGACGGCCCAACGCGGCCATCCGGGAACTCGTCCGGGTGCGCGACCGGGAATGCGTCGTGCCGTGGTGTCGACGTCCTGCTCGGCACTGCGACCTCGACCACCAGAAGGAGTGGGCCGCCGACAACGGGCCCACCTCCGCCACCAACACCGCACCGCGGTGTCGTCGACATCATCGGATGAAGAATGCGCCCGGGTGGATCACCCGCTACGACCCGCGTCACGGAAGCTCGGCCGTCACCACACCCGGCGGAACCACCTACACCGGCAGACGCCGACCCATCCTCACCCCGACACAACCGCTCCCCGACGACCCACCGTTCTGACGGCACCGTGTCGGCTGCCGCGCCCGGCGGCTACTCGATGCCGCCCTCGGCCGCAGGCTTGAGCAGAGGAGCGCCCGGGCCGAAACGGGCCAGGCGATCGTCTACGTTGTGCAGGCCGCAGGAACGCAGCGACAGACAGCCGCAGCCGACACAGCCCGTCAGCTGGTCGCGGAGCCGCTGCAGGGCGTCGATGCGGGCATCGAGCTCATCGCGCCAATTGCGGGACAGGCGAGCCCAATCGGCCTTCGTCGGCGCGTGGTCGTTCGGGAGGGTCGCCAACGCCTCGCCGATGTCCTCCAAACTCAAACCTACGCGCTGAGCAGCACGAATGAACGCGATCCGGCGCAACACCGTCCGCGGATAACGCCGCTGGTTCCCGCTCGAACGCTCCGAGGAAATCAGCCCGCGCTCCTCGTAGAACCGCAGCGCCGTGTGGGGCACGCCGCTGCGCTGAGCGACTTGCCCAATGGTCAGATGATCGGCGAGCCTCGTGGTCACGAAACCCACAGTAACCGCACCGACCCGCCGACTTCCACCTAACTCGAGGTAACCCCGGTCCGGGCGGAGTCGGCGAGCCGGCCGCGGTCAGCGGGCCGCGACGTGCTCACGGTAGGCCTCGATCACCTGGTCGAGCACCTGGTCGCCGGGCTGGCGCCACAACTCGGCGTCGAACACCTCGACCTCGATCGGCCCCTGATAGCCCGCGGCCTCGACGCACTCGCGCAACCGACGATGCTCGATCGGCCCGGTCCCCGGCAGCGAACGGGCCATCAAACCGTCGGTGATCGGCACCTGCTGATCGCACACGTGGAACCCGACGATGCGCCCCGCAGCCTTCGCGATCGACTCCTCGACCCGCGGATCCCACCATACGTGGAACTCGTCCACCACCACTCCGACGGCGTCCGACGGATGTTCCTCGGCGATCGCCAGCGCCTGATCCACAGTGGACAGCACCGAACGCTCCGCGCACTGCATCGGGTGCAGCGGCTCCAAGCCGAGCCGGACACCCCGCTCGCGCGCGTAGGGGGCGAGCTCACCGACCGCGTCCGCCACGCGCTGACGCGAGCCCACCAGATCGCCGCCCGCGATGCCACCCACCACCAGCACGAGCACCTCGGCCCGGACCGTGGCGGCCTCGTCGATCGCCTCGCGGGTCTGGGTGAGGCCGTCCACGGCGGCGCCCTCGGGTGTCACGCCGGTGAAGAAACCACCGCGGCACAACGACGACGCCCGCACGCCGTGCTCGCGCAGCAACCGAGCCGTCTCGTCGGCGCCCACCTCCGCGACCTTGTCGCGCCACAGGCCGATCCACTCGACGCCCCGCTCGGCGCACCCACGCACGGCCTCGGGCAACGACCAGCTCTTCGTCGTGATCTGATTGAGACTGAGGCGGTTCATCGGCGCACCCCCGCCACGTCGAGCAGCGCACCCATCCGCGCCACCGCGCGATCCGGATCCGTGATCAGACCCGCCGCATCGGCCAGGCGCAGCACCTCGGACAGATGCACGATCGACCGCGCCGACTCCAAACCGCCGACCATGCGGAAATGATCCTGGTGCCCGTTCAGATAGGCCAGGAACACTACCCCGACCTTGTAGTGCTGCGTCGGAGCGCGGAAGATCTCCCGGGACAACGGCACGGTCGGGGCGAACAACTCGTGGAACCGCGCCACATCGCCCGCGTCCAACGCCGCCAGTGCCGCACCCGCGACCGGCGCGATCGGATCGAAGATGCCCAGCAACGCCTCGCTGTGGCCCTGGTCATCGCCCGCGATCAGCTCCGGATAGTTGAAATCGTCGCCCGTGTAACACGCCACGCCCTCGGGAAGGGACCGCCGGAACTCCCGCTCCACGTCGGCGTCCAGCACCGACACCTTCACGCCCGCCACCGTCGACGCATGCTCGGCGCACAACCGCGCAAGCTCCCGCGCCGCAGCGCGCACGTCGGAATGCCCCCAGTAACCGGCCAGCGCCGCGTCGAACGGTTCGCCCAGCCAGTGCAGCAACACCGGGCCGTCAGCCTCGGACAGCAGCTTGCCGTAGGCGTCGTGATACGCCTGCGGACCGTCGGCCTGCGCCGCCAGCGCACGACTGGCCATCACGACCGGAACCGCGCCCTCACCCGAGACCAACTCCAGCTGCTCACGCCACGCGTCCACGACGGCGTCCACAGTGGCCGGACCGGGAGGCAGCTGGTCCGTGCCGACCCCCGCCACCCACGGCCTGCCCTCGGCGCGCGCCGCGACCCCGGTACGGCGGATCAACTCCTGGGTCGTCGCCCAGTCGAGGCCCATGCCGCGCTGCGCGGTGTCCATCGCCTCGGCGACGCCGAGACCGCACGACCACAGGTGCTCGCGAAACGCCAGCGTCGCGTCCCAATCGACCCGGACCACGTGCGTCGGATCGCCCGCGGACAACGGATCCGCGACCACGTGGGCCGCCGCGTAGGCAACCCGCGAGGTCGGGGCGGTGGTCGGCGGCGTGGGTGCGCTCGCGCCGGACGGGCTCCACTGCTCGAGCGTGCCGTCGGCGGACGGGAGCGGCAACGAACTCATGATCACTCCTTCGTGGCCGGGACGTCTGTGGCCTGGCATCGACGCGGCCGACCCCGCGGCCGCATCGCGGCCGTCGGGCGCGCACCACGCCAGCTGAAAGCGCTAACTGAAAGCGTTTTCAGGCAACCATAGACGTCGCCGCAACCGCCGACAAGGCGTGCCCGCGGACCGGTCCCAGTCGTCGATCGGTAGCAGCCGCCTCGGTCTCAGCCGGCGATCGGGCGGGTGCTCTCCCGGACGACGACCTCGGCGGGCATGCGGAGGATGCGCCTGCGCTTGCCGTGGTTGTCGCGCACGGCAAGCTCCATTGCCCGCTCGCCGAGCTCCTCGAGGGGCAGCGCCACGGTGGTCAGCGGGGGAGTCAGGTCGCGCACGACCGGGATGTCGTCGAAACCGGCGAGCGAGACGTCCTCCGGCACCGACTTGCCCGCCTCTCTCAGTGCGGTGATCGCGCCGATCGCCATCACGTCGGTCACCGCGAACACGCAGGTCGCCTCTAGTCCGCGGGCGAGCAGCTCCGACATCGCGGCGTGCCCGCCGTCGCGGGTGAACGTGCCCTCGACGATCTGGTCCTCGGCGAGGTCGATGCCCGCCTCGGCCAGGCCCTCCCGGAAACCCTTCAGCCGGTCGACCACCGTGGTGAGTGCGTGCGGGCCGGTGAGGACGGCGAACCGCCGGTGGCCCTGTGCGGCGAGCGTGCGTGCCAGCTGCGCGGCGCCCTCGCGGTTCTCCGGCTGGACGCTGTCGACCCGGAGGGTGCGGTGCCTGCTGACCACCGCGACCTGGCCACCGCCGCGCTGGTACGGCTCGATCTCGGCCGCGAGCGCGCGTTCCCACTCCTTGTCCTCGAACCCGGAGCCGACCAGCAGGATCGCCGAGGCGCGCTGGGCCCGCAGCATGGAGATGTAGGCGATCTCCTTCTGCGGATCGCGGAACGTGCTGGCCAGCATCACCAGCAGCCCCGCCTCGTCGGCCGCGCGCATGACGCCGCGGGAGATGGCGGCGAAGTACGGGTCGCTCACGTCGTGGCAGATGACGCCCACCGTCCGGTGCGCGCCGCCGGCGAGCGCCTGGGCATGCGCGTTCGGCGTGTAGGAGAGCTGCTGGGCGGCCGCGAGGACACGTTCGCGCAGGTCGGGCCGCACTTTGGTGGTGCCGTTCAGTGCGCGTGACGCGGTGGCGAGGGAGACCTCAGCCTCGCGTGCGACGTCCTCCAGTGTGACGTGCGGCCGACCGTCCATTCGCGACTCTCCAGGTTCGTCTCGTGAGCACCGGCCAGCGTAGGCCATCCGGTGGTCGGACTCGGTGCTTGACCGGCTGAGTCCGCTCTGCCTACGCTGTGCCCACCTTAGCGTGAAAGCGCATTCAGAAAGCGCATTCACACACGTGTGCCGGATCTCGATCAGGTGCTGGTACTGACACGTTCGACGGTGAACGGAGGGTCATGGTCACGCACACACAGTCCGCGCGAGCCGGGCAGCAGGGGCGGGACGGCGAGTCCTCCGGCATCGCCGAGCGCAGCCGCCCGGGGACGCTGCAGCGGCTGGGCGGTTTCCTGGAGCGGTCCTGGCGGCCGTTCGCGCTGCTCGCGGCGTTGTTCGTCGCGTGGTGGGCGGTGACGGCCGCCGAGCTCGTCGAGCCCTATCTCGTGCCCTCGCCCGCCGACACCTTCGACGCGATCGCCCAGCGTCCCGAGTACTTCTGGGAACACACCTGGACGACCTCGTACGAAACACTGCTGGGCTTCGCCATCGCGATCGCGATCGGCGTCATTTCGGCCGTGTTGATGGTGCAGTCGTCGACGCTGGAGAAGACGCTGTACCCGCTCCTGCTGTTCGCACAGGTGATCCCGAAGATCGCGATCGCACCGCTATTCGTGGTGTGGCTCGGGTTCGGACTGGGGCCGAAGATCCTGGTGGCCGTGCTGATGGCGTTCTTCCCCGTCGTCATCTCGATGGTCACCGGGCTGAAGTCGGTCGACCCGGAGATGCTGCAGCTGTCGTCGACGATGGGTGCCAAACCGGGGCAGACGTTCTGGAAGATCCGTTTCCCCGCGTCGTTGCCTCATCTGTTCTCCGGACTGAAGGTCGCGGCCACGATGGCCGTGACGGGCGCGGTCGTCGGCGAGTTCGTCGGCGCGGACGCCGGCCTCGGGTTCGTCATCCTGCAGGCCAACGGCAACCTCGACACCCCCGTGCTGTTCGCGGGGCTGCTCATCATGTCGCTGCTCGGCGTGCTGCTGTTCGTGCTCGTCGAGTGGCTCGAGCAGCTCCTGCTGCCGTGGCACGCCAGCCGCCGGGACGAGGGCGCGACCACGACGATGTGATCGCCGGCCTCCCGTCGCCCCGGAACGCTCCACCGCTGGTTTCTCATCCCTGAGTTCCCCACCAAGAGCCCTGTGAGTCAAAGGAGAGCAATGAAGCTACGCGCACTCACCGCAGGCACCGCCTCCGTGGCGCTGCTGCTGGCCGCCGGATGCGGCGGCGGATCCGAAGGCGAGACGGTCACCGGTGCCGACGGGCAGGAATTGGACAAGGTCACGCTGACCCTGAACTGGTACCCGTACGGCGAGCACGCGCCGTTCTACTACGGCAAGGCGAAGGGGATCTTCGAGGAACACGGGATCTCCCTCGACATCCGCGCGGGCCAGGGCTCGCAGAAGACGGTGCAGGCGACCGCGGCCGGGCAGACCGACTTCGGCTGGGCCGACACCCCCGCGGTGCTGTCCGGCGTCTCGCAGGGCCTCGACGTCAAGAGCGTCGGCGTCTACCTGCAGACCACGCCGTCGTCGGTGCAGTTCTTCTCCGAGGAGGGCATCTCCTCGCCCGACGACCTGAAGGGCAAGACGGTCGCCAGCACCGCGGGAGATGCGCTGACGGACGTGTTCCCGTTGTTCCTCAAGGAGAACGGTCTGTCCGAACAGGACGTCGAGGTGCAGAACACCGACGCCGCGGGCAAGATGGCCGCGGTCATGTCCGGCCAGACCGACGCGCTGCTTGGCTACGCGACCGACCAGGGCCCGACGATGCAGGAGAAGGCGGGCAAGGACGTCTCGTACCTCAAGTGGGCCGAGCACGGCCTGAACTTCTTCAGCAACGGCCTGCTCACCGCCCAGGACGTGCTGGACGACCAAGGCGACCTCGCCCAGCGCATGGTCGCGGCGACGACCGAGTCGTGGGAACAGGCCGCCGAGGACCGCAAGGCCGCCGTCGATGCGATGGAGGGCTCGTCCGAACAGCTGCCTTCCAAGCAGGTGCTCACCGAACAGTTCGACGAGACGCTCGAACTGCTCCACACCGACGCCACCGAGGGCGAACGTCCCGGCGTGAACACCGCCGAGGACTGGAAGAAGACCATCGGCATCTTCGCCGACGCCGGGGTCATCGACGAGGCGGGCCAACCGTCCGAGTACTGGGTGAGCGACGTCGCCCCCAAGGCCAAGGAATAAGGCCCCCACGGCCAAGGAGTAGCGCCGGCCGGCAGGCCGAGCAACAGGTCGCGGTGAGAGCAACGAGGCCCCGAGGAGTAGGGAAGGCACATGGCTGGCTACGCGGTCGAGATCGAGGACGTCTCGGTGCGGTTCCGCAGCAAGAAGCGGGACGTGACGGCGCTGGCCGACGTGACGATGCGCGTCGAGCCCGGCGAGTTCGTCTCCATCGTCGGACCGTCGGGATGCGGCAAGTCGACGCTGCTCAAGCTCTCGTCGGGGTTGCTGAAGCCGTCGACCGGCGACGTACGCCTGTTCGGTGAACGGGTCGACGGTCCACGCAAGGACATCGGCTACGTCTTCCAGAAGGCCGCACTTCTGGAGTGGCGTTCGGCGCGCAAGAACATCCTGCTGCAGGCGGAGATGCGCAACATGCCGTCCAAAGAAGCAGCCGCGCGCGCCGACGAACTCATCGAGATGACCGGACTCTCCGGGTTCGAGGACGCGTTGCCGCACGAGTTGTCCGGGGGTATGCAGCAGCGCGTGGCGCTGTGCCGCGCGCTGCTGCATCGCCCTCCGGTACTGCTCATGGACGAGCCCTTCGGCGCACTCGACGCGCTGACCAGGGAGCAGATGAACGTCGAGCTGCGGCGGATCTGGCAGGAGACGGGCACGACGGTGTTGCTGGTGACGCACGCGATCGCCGAGGCCGTGTACCTGGCCGACCAGGTCGTGATGATCTCCGCCCGTCCCGGCACGGTCGCGGGCGTCATCGACGTCAACCTCCCCGTCGAACGCGACTACGGCCCGACGATGGCCGAACCGGAGTTCGCGAAGGCCACCCGGCACATCCGGGAACACCTCGGAGCCGCCGCCGCGTCCGAATAGGACGGCTTCCGAACACGAGGTATCGCGTCACCGCGCGGGGTGTCCGCAGTGGACACCCCGGCGGCACGACGTCCAGCACACCGAATCGAGAAGGGGCCATCATGGTCAACGAGCAGCGATCCATCGGGATCGTGATGAACGGCGTCACCGGCCGCATGGGGTACCGGCAGCATCTCGTCCGGTCGATCCTCGCGATCCGGCAGCAGGGCGGACTGAGCCTTCCCGACGGCACGGTGCTGTGGCCGGAACCGATTCTCGTGGGCCGTAGCGAGTCCAAGCTCCAGACGATCGCGAAGGAGCACGGACTCGACCGCTGGACGACGGACCTGGACGAGGCCCTGCGTTCGGGCGCCGAGATCTACTTCGACGCGCAGGTCACCAGCATGCGCTCCGAGGGCGTGCGCAAGGCGATCGACGCCGGATTGCACGTCTACACCGAGAAGCCGATCGCCGAGGACACCGAGGGAGCGCTCGAACTCGGCCGCCTGGCCAGGTCGGCGGGCATCAAGGCAGGTGTGGTGCAGGACAAGCTGTTCCTGCCGGGGCTGCGGAAGCTCAAGCGGCTCGTCGACGGCGGGTTCTTCGGGCGCATCCTGTCGGTGCGCGGCGAGTTCGGCTACTGGGTGTTCGAGGGTGACTGGCAGGAGGCCCAGCGCCCGTCGTGGAACTACCGCGCCGAGGACGGCGGCGGGATCATCGTCGACATGTTCTGCCACTGGCGCTACGTGCTCGAGGACATCCTCGCCCCGGTGCGTTCGGTCCAGGCGCTGGCGGCCACGCACATTCCCGAACGCGTCGACGAACAGGGCAGGACCTACCCGGCGACCGCCGACGACGCCGCGTACGGGATCTTCGAGCTCGACGGCGGCATCGTCGCGCAGCTGAACTCGTCGTGGGCGACCCGGGTGTTCCGCGACGAGCTCGTCGAGTTCCAGGTCGACGGCACGGAGGGCAGCGCGGTCGCCGGCCTGCGCCGTTGCCGGGTGCAGCACCGGTCCATGACCCCCAAACCCGTGTGGAACCCGGACCTGCCCGCCACGGAGGACTTTCGCGGCCAGTGGCAGGAGGTGCCCGACAACACCGACTTCGACAACGGGTTCAAGGTGCAGTGGGAGATGTTCCTGCGCCACGTCGCCTGCGACGAGCCGTTCCCGTGGGACTTCCTCGCGGGCGCGCGCGGCGTGCAGTTGGCCGAGCTCGGACTGGCGTCGGCCGCCGAGGGCCGCCGCGTGGAGGTCCCCGAGCTGACCCTCTAGGCAGGCGTGCGGGCAGACTGCGGGGTATGCAGCTCGTTTCCCTCGACGACATCCGTGCCGCGGCCGGCCGCGTCCGTGGCCAGGTCCTGCGTACCCCGCTCCTGCTCGCACCCTGGGCCGACTCCGACCGCCCACTGTGGCTGAAACCCGAGCTCCTGCAGGTGATCGGCGCGTTCAAGCTGCGCGGTGCGGTCAACGCCCTCGCGGCGCTCGGCGAACGCGCCACGGGGCAGGGTTCCGCGCGCCAGCACGTCGTGGCGTACTCGAGCGGGAACCACGCGCAGGCGATGGCCTACGCCGCACGGCAGCTCGGCGCTCCCGCCCACATCGTCATGCCGGAGGGCACGCCGCAGGTGAAGGTGGACGGCACCCGCCGGTACGGCGCCGAGGTCGTGCTCGTGCCGCTGGCCGAACGCGAGTCGACGGCCTATCGCCTGGTGGACGAGCTGGGCGCGGTGCTCGTACCGCCGTTCGACCACCCCGACATCATCGCCGGTCAGGGCACTGCCGGCCTCGAGATCGGCGAGGACCTGCCGGACGTGGAACTCGTGCTGGTGCCCGTCAGCGGTGGCGGGCTCGCTTCGGGCGTCGGCACGGCCGTGAAGGCGCTGTGCCCGAACGCCACCGTCATCGGCGTCGAACCGGAGCTTGCCGCCGACGCCGCCGACAGCCTGCGGGCCGGACACATCGTCGAGTGGCCAGCGCAGGACCGTGCCAGGACCATCGCCGACGGCCTGCGCGCGCAGCCCTCGGAGCTGACGTTCGCCCACCTGCAGGCCGTCCTCGACGACATCGTCACCGTCAGCGACGACGAGATCCGCGAGGCGATGCGCCTCCTCGCCACCGGCAGTCGCCTGATCGCCGAGCCGTCCGGTGCGGTACCGCTCGCCGCCTACCTTTACCGCGCCGACGACCTGCCGCGCGGTCGCACCGTCGTGGTCCTGTCCGGCGGCAACGTCGACCGCGCGATGCTCGCCGACGTCCTAGGCTGACGAAGGACCAGGCAGTCGAGGTGCGACGAAGGGGCCAGTGATGAGCGACGTGCTGTTCGGTGACGAACACGTCCGCAAGTACGAGGAGACCGACGGCGAGGTCGGGCACGTCTGGCAGGACGGGGTGCCGACCCTGGTGCTGACCACGACCGGCCGGAAGACCGGCCAGCCGCGCAAGTTCGCGCTGATCTACCAGACCCACGGGGATTCGTACGTCGTCGTGGCCTCCAAGGGCGGCGCGCCGGACCACCCGGGCTGGTACAAGAATCTCGTCGCCGACCCGCACGTCACGGTGCAGGTGGGCGCCAAGAGGTTCGACGCCGTCGCCCGCACCGCGAGCGCCGAGGAGAAGGCCGAGCTGTGGCCCACGATGGCCGCCGTGTGGCCCGCGTTCGACGACTACCGGGCCAAGACCAACCGCGACATCCCCGTCGTCGTGCTGGACCCGGCCTGACCTGCTGATTCGCTCCGCCGGGCGCCCGGGTGGCCCGGCGGAGCGACTCACGTCACGCCCGTGGCCGGGGTGGCGGCCACGACGTGTGGTGCGGGGCATAATCGCGACCATGAGCGAACACTTCGACGTTGTGGTCCTGGGTGCGGGGCCCGGCGGATACACCGCCGCCGTCCGCGCGGCCCAGCTCGGGTACGACACCGCGATCATCGAGGAGCGCTACTGGGGCGGTGTGTGCCTGAACGTGGGCTGCATCCCGTCGAAGGCGCTCCTGCGGAACGCGGAGCTGGCGCACCTGTTCCACACCGAGGCCAAAACCTTCGGTATCCAGACGACCGGCGAGGTCACGTTCGACTACGGCGCCGCGTACACGCGCAGCCGCAAGGTCGCCGACGGCCGCGTCAAGGGCATTCACTACCTGATGAAGAAGAATGCCATCACCCAGTTCAACGGCAGGGGCAGCTTCACCGGTCCGAACGCCATCGACGTGCGCCGGGAGGACGGGCAGGTCGACACGGTGACGTTCGACCACTGCATCATCGCCGCCGGCGCGAGCCCGAAGCTGCTGCCCGGTACGCAGCGCAGCCAGAACGTCGTCACCTACGAGGAACAGATCCTCGCCGAGGAACTTCCCGGCAGCGTCGTCATCGCCGGTGCGGGTGCCATCGGCGTCGAGTTCGCCTACGTGCTGCACAACTACGGCGTCAAGGTCACGATCGTCGAGTTCGCCGACCGCATGGTGCCCGCCGAGGACGAGGAGGTGTCGGCCGAACTGGCGCGCCGGTACCGCCGTCTCGGTGTGGAGGTCCTCACGTCCACGAAGGTCGAGTCCATTGAGGACAACGGGACCGGCGTGCGCGTGACGGTGTCGGCCGATGGCGAGCAGAAGGTGCTCGAAGCCGACAAGGTGCTGCAGGCCATGGGATTCGCGCCGAACGTCGAGGGCTACGGGCTCGAGAACACCGGCGTGCGGCTGACCGAGCGGGGCGCCATCGACGTCGACGGCAGGGGCCGCACGAACGTGCCGCACATCTTCGCGATCGGTGATGTCACGGCCAAGCTGATGCTCGCGCACGCCGCCGAGTCGATGGCGATGATCGCGGCCGAGACGATCGCCGACGCCGAGACGATGGAACTCGACTTCCGCATGATCCCGCGTGCGACGTACTGCCAGCCGCAGGTCGCCTCGTTCGGCCTCACCGAGCAGCAGGCCCGCGACGCGGGACACGACGTGCAGGTGCAGAAGTTCCCGTTCACCGCGAACGGCAAGGCACACGGCCTCGCCGACCCGGTCGGCTTCGTCAAGATCGTCGTCGACGCCAAGTACGGCGAGTTCCTCGGCGCGCACATGATCGGCCCGGAGGTCACCGAGCTGCTGCCCGAGCTCACGCTGGCCCAGCAGTGGGACCTGACGGTGCACGAGGTGGGACGCAACGTGCACGCCCACCCGACCCTGGGCGAGGCCGTGAAGGAAGCGGTCCACGGCCTCGCCGGCCACATGATCAACATGTGAGCGGTCCGGAGCGAAACGACACGGGAGCGCGGGCACGCCGCGCTCCCGTGTCGTGTTCCCAGGGCCGCGTGTTGCGCCCTGGGGGACGCGTGTTGCGTTCTCAGGGGCCCGTGTTGCGCCCTCGGGGGCTCGTGTTGCGCCCACGGGTCGCTGGGACACCGCGTCCAACGGTGCCGGCGCGCAAGCCGCCCGCGCCGTGGCCGGCCCTCCGGGGCGGCTCAGTAAGCCACCCGGCGCACGGACTCCGGATGGAGGACGACCCGTAGCCACTGGACCGTTCGCATCTCGGCGAGTTCGGCGGCGCGTGCGGGATCGCGAAGATCCCAGTAGCGGGCGGCGAGTCGTTCCAGAAGATCGCCTGCGCCCTCGGTCGTCGTGGTGGTGCCCGCGACCGAGACCCAGTGTTCGCGTTCCCCCACCGGGGACGCGACGACGATCGACGCGTGTGGATCCCGGCGCAGCGCGCGCACCTTGGGTGCGTTCCGGTCGGTGAACAGCTCGATCGTGCCGTCGTCGGTGGCCTCGAACCACACGGGCCGGGGCTGCGGCGGCACCGGCCCGGCCGCGACGGACGGGAAACCCTGCAGCGGGCGCCGGAGGAATGCGAGGTCGTCGGCCGTCAGCAGCGAGGCCTGCGTGGTGGATTCGGTCGTCATGTCGACGAGTCAACCGCAGTGTTCCGGACGATCCCATAGGTAAGACGCCGAACCGCCTGCGTATTCGTCTACGCTCGACAGGGTGGACGTCTTCGACGATCTGATCCGCGGCGTGCGGGCACACGGTTCGTTGTTCGGCAGTGCGATGTTGACGCCGCCGTGGTCGTTGGACTTCGTCGACGGCGCGCCGCTGACCCTGTGCACCGTGCTCGGCGGGTCGGGGTGGATCGTGCCGTCGCGCGGCAGGCCCGAACCGTTGCGTGACCGCGACACCGTCGTCGTCCGCGGACCCGTCACGTTCCGCTTCGTCGACGAGATCGGCACCCTCGCCGAGCCGGTCGCGTGCGGGCAGCACTGTGCGGTCCCCGAGCAGGGCGGCACGCGCCATCGCCGCGGATGGCACGACGCGGGGGAGGGCGGCGGCGCGACGCTGATCGTCGGTTCCTACCCCGCGCACGCCGAGACCAACCGCCGCCTGCTGGACGCCCTGCCCGATGTGTTGCGTGTGGACGGTGGCGGGAGCGGCGATGCCGTGCTGGACCATCTCGCGGAGGAGGTGCTCGTCGACCGTCCCGGTCAGCAGGTGGTGCTCGACCGGTTGCTGGACTGGATGCTGGTCTGCACCTTGCGGGCGTGGTTCGGCCGGCCGGGCGGGGAGGCTCCCGCGTGGTGGGCCGCGCAGCGGGACCCGGTGGTCGGTGACGCGCTGAGGCGGATGCACGCCGAGCCGCAGCGGCCGTGGACGGTGGCCACGCTGGCGCGCAGCGTCGGCGTGGCGCGGTCGACCCTGGCGAAGCGGTTCGCCGACGTGCTGGGCGAGCCGCCGCTGGCCTACCTCACCCGTTGGCGCATGACGCTGGCGGCCGAACTGTTGACCGAACGCGACTCGGCCACTGTCTCCGACGTCGCCCATGCGGTGGGCTATGCCGATCCGTTCGGGTTCAGTGCCGCGTTCAAGCGCGTGCGCGGTGTCAACCCCAGCGAGTTCCGCAGGGCCGCGCTGGGTGCCGGTGGTGTGGACCCTCGACCGGCGCCCGCGCCGGGTGCCGACCGTACGCAGCACACCCACGGCTGAGCGCGGCGCTCGCGGGCATCGGCGCACGTCGCGCCGGGCTGGTTGGCAGGTCGGCTCAGCGGGTAGCCCTGCCGGGCAGAATCCGCCCACGGTTAGGAGGAGGCTGTAGATGTCCGGCTTCTTCGGCGAACCCGGTCCGAGCCCGTTCGACCAGTTCCTCGCCCAGTTCTTCGGTGGTTCCGTGCCCGGCGGCGTGCCGGGCAGGCGGGCAGGGCCGGTCGGTATCACGCGGTTGATGAGCGAACAGGCACTCGCGCTCCTGTCGGCCGCGGTGAAGCAGGTCGGCGAGCAGGGACGCGCCGAGCTCGACACGACACACCTGCTCTGGGGCGCGACCCAGGTGCCGAGCAGCCGCGAGCTCATCCAGCGTGCGGGCGGCGACCCCGACGCGCTCGCCACGCAGATCGGCGGTCAAGGCACCGACGACGAGACCCGTAGGCAGAGTGGTCCGGCCACGGCACCGATTCTGACGCCGGGGGCCAAGCGCATCCTCATGGATGCGCACCAGATCTCGCGCCAGTTGCGCAGCAGCTACATCGGCCCCGAGCACATCCTGCTGTCGCTCGTGGCGCATCAGGACTCGGCGGCGGGACGCATGCTCGGGGACGCGGGCGTGACCCCCGAGACGATCCGCAGGGCGCTGGCAGGTCCCGAGCCGGGTACGACGGCGCAGGCCGGCACGAGCGCCGGGCGCGGATCGTCGGGCACGAGTGCGACGAGCGGGGGCGGCGACACCCCGACGCTGGACCAGTACGGCCGCGATCTGACGGCCATGGCCGCGGGAGGCGAGCTCGATCCCGTCGTCGGACGCGACAACGAGATCGAGCAGACCATCGAGGTGCTGTCGCGGCGCACGAAGAACAACCCGGTACTCATCGGCGAGGCAGGCGTCGGTAAGACGGCCATCGTCGAGGGGCTGGCCCAGCGCATCTCCGACCGCCAGGTGCCCGACATCCTCGGCGATCGCCGGGTGGTGCAGCTCGACCTCACCGCGATGGTGGCGGGAACGCGCTATCGCGGCGACTTCGAGGAGCGGATGACGGCGCTGCTGGCCGAGATCAGGGAGCACCGCGACGAGCTCATCGTGTTCATCGACGAGCTGCACATGGTGGTCGGCGCCGGTTCGTCGGAAGGATCAATGGGCGCGGGCAACATGCTCAAACCCGCGTTGGCGCGCGGTGAGCTCCACATCGTGGGTGCGACGACGCTCGACGAGTACCGCTCGAACATCGAGACCGATCCGGCGTTCGAACGGCGGTTCCAGCCGATCCTCGTGCCGGAACCGAGCGTCGAGGACGCGTTGACGATCCTCTACGGCCTGCGTGACCAGTACGAGGCGCACCACCAGGTGCGGTTCACCGACGAGGCACTGAGCGCGGCGGCCACCATGTCGGATCGGTACATCACCGACCGGCACCTTCCGGACAAGGCGATCGACCTGATCGACCAGGCGGGCGCGCGGGTGCGCATGCGCTCGGCGCAGCGTCCGGAAGGGCTGACCGAGCTGCAGGACCGCCTCGACCAGCTCTCGCGGGACCGCGACCAAGCCGTGAGCGAGGAACACTACGAACGGGCCTCGGCGCTGCGGGACGAGATCAACGAGTTGCGGGAACGGATCGAGCAGACGCGCAACCAGGACCGGCCCGCGGGCGAGGCGGAGGTCGGCCAGACCGACATTGCCGAGGTGGTCTCCCGGCTCACGGGCATTCCGGTCGCGCAGTTGACGCAGGAGGAGCGCGAACGGCTGCTCAAACTCGAGGAACACCTGCACAGCCGGGTCGTCGGCCAGGACGAGGCGGTGGAGGCGATCGCCGAGGCCGTCCGCCGCACGCGAGCGGGTCTGGCAGAGCCCGACCGTCCCTCGGGCAGCTTCCTGTTCCTCGGGCCCACGGGTGTGGGCAAGACGGAACTGGCCCGCGCGCTGGCCGAGGCACTGTTCGGCGGGGACGACCGCATGATCCGCCTCGACATGTCGGAGTACGGCGAGCGGCACACGGTCTCCCGGCTGATCGGTGCGCCGCCCGGTTACGTCGGCTACGAGGAGGCCGGTCAGCTGACCGAGGCGGTGCGGCGCACGCCGTACTCGGTGGTGCTGCTCGACGAGATCGAGAAGGCCCACCCCGAGGTGTTCAACGTCCTGCTGCAGGTGCTCGACGACGGCAGGTTGACCGACGGCCGGGGCCGCACGGTGAACTTCACGAACACGGTGCTGATCATGACCAGCAACATCGGCTCCGAACTCGTGCTCAGCGGCACGCAGGGCGCGCTGGGCTTCACCGCCGCGGCCGGCGACGAGGACGAACAGCCCCTGCGGGAGCGGTTGATGCGGCGGCTGAGGGAGAATTTCCGTCCCGAGTTCCTCAACCGCATCGACGAGATCATCGTGTTCCGCAAGCTGAGTTCGGAGCAGTTGGAGCAGGTGACGTCGCTGCTGCTCGAGGAGACGCGGCGCAAGGCCAGGGCGCAGGACGTCGAGGTCGAGGTCGGTCAGGACGCGGTGCGCTGGCTCGCCGAGGCGGGATACCAGCCCGAGTACGGTGCTCGCCCGTTGCGGCGCACGATCCAGCGGGAGGTCGACAACGTGCTCTCGCGCATGTTGCTCGGCGGGCAGATCACCGAGGGATCGACCGTGCGGATCGACGCGGGCGACGACGGCCTGACCTTCGACGTCGTCTCGCACGCATCCGCCGGGGCCGAGTGACTACGGTGAGGACGTGTCCATCGCCGACGAGCACGTCCGCACCTTCGAGGCGGCGCGGCCTCGGCTGCAGGCCATCGCCTACCGCATGCTCGGCACGGTGGCCGACGCCGAGGACGCGGTGCAGGACACGTACGTGCGCTGGTCGGGTGCGGACCACGGCGGCGTGCGCGAGCCGGCCGCGTGGTTGACGCGGGTCCTGACCAATGTGTGCCTGAACCGGTTGACGTCGGCCAGGGCCCGGTGTGAGGAGTACGTCGGGCCCTGGCTGCCGGAGCCGGTCGTCACCGAGCACGCACTCGCGACGCTCGCCGAGCGCGAGTCGGTGTCGATGGCGATGCTCGTGGTCCTCGAACGCCTGACTCCGCCCGAGCGCGCGGTGTTCGTGCTGCGGGAGGCCTTCGGGTATCCGCACGCGGAGATCGCGGAGATGCTCGAGGTGACCGAGGCGCACAGCCAGCAGCTGTACCGGCGTGCCCGCGGGCACGTGGCGCAGGGCAGGGCGCGGTTCACCACGTCGGTCGAGCAGGCGCAGCGGATCACCGACCGGTTCCTGGAAGCAGCGCGGGGCGGCGATCAGGAGCGGCTGCGCAGCCTGTTCGTCGACGACGTCGTGGCGTGGGCCGACGGCGGAGGCCGGGCCACCGCGGCGCGCAAGCCGGTGTCGGGTGCCGACCGGGTCGCTCGCTACCTGGGCTGGATGAGCCGCGACATCCCCGGTCTGGGCGTGCATCGACTCGAGGTCAACGGTGCGCCCGGGATCGTGGCGACGTTCGACGGCGTTCCCGCGCTCGCGGTGTCGCTGCACGTCGTCGAAGGCCGGATCGCCGACATCTACCTGGTGGCCAACCCCGACAAACTGACGCGGCTGACGCTGCCGTGACTCGCCGCGGTTCGTGAGGTAGCACACACTCCGGAGGTGTCAGCTTCCGGGCCGCTGCGCGGTTCATGAGGTGACGTCTTCGGGTGGAAGGAGTTCCTCATGGGGCATCGGATCGTGGTGATCGGCGGCGGCTACGCGGGGGTGACGGCGGCGAACCGGCTCGCCCGCAGGATCGACGGCGCCGAGGTCATGCTGGTGAACGAACGTGCCACGTTCGTCGAACGGGTGCGGTTGCATCAGGTGGCGGCGGGGGAGTCGATCGTCGTGCACCCCCTGCGTGAGCGGGTGCGGTCCGGCGTGTCCGTTGTCGTGGACCGGGTGCGGGGCATCGACCTCGACCGGCGTGAGGTCGCTCTTGCCGGCGGCGGGGGAAATAGCGCCGGGGGAAATGGCGCCGGGGGCGCTGGGGCCGAAGGTGCCGGTGGCGGGGGCGGTGGCGCTGGGGGTGGCGGGGTGCTGCGTTACGACACGCTCGTGTACGCGCTCGGCAGCGCGGCCGCGCCTGCGCCGGACGCGGCGATGGCACTGGCCACGGCGGAGGACGCCGAGCGGATCCGCGATCGTCTCGCCGAACTCGCTGCCGAACGCGCCGCCGTCGCGGTCGTCGGCGGCGGACTGACGGGTATCGAGGGGGCGAGCGAGATCGCGGAACGGTTCCCGTCCCTGCGGGTCCGCATGGTGTCCGAAGTGGACCCGGGGCCGGGACTGTCCCCGCGTGGGCGCAGGCACGTGCGCGCCGTGCTCGACCGCCTGGGCGTCGAGGTGATCTCCGGATCGGTCGCCGACGCGCGGGACGGGGCGGTGCGGCTGTCCGACGGGCGTAGTGTCGGGGCGGCGTTGACGGTGGCGTGCACGGGCTTCGTGGTGCCCCCGCTGGCTGCCTGGGCCGGGCTGGCCGTCGACGAGGCGGGTCGTGTCCGCGTCGACCGAACGCTGCGGTCGGTGTCGCATCCGGACGTCTACGCGGTGGGGGACGCTGCGGTGCCGGATCTGCCGAGTGGCCGCATGCTGCGCATGACCTGTGCCACGGCGTTGCCGATGAGCGGGGCCGCGGGTGCGGCGATCGCCGCACGGCTGGCGGGACGGAAGGCCTCAGGCCTGCGTTTCCGCTACGTCAACCAGTGCGTGAGCCTCGGCAGAAGGGACGGGGTGATTCAGGCGGTCGACGCCGACGACCGTCCTCATCGGATCGCGCTCACCGGCCGCAGTGCTGCCTGGTACAAGGAGGCGGTGGTCAAGGGCGCGTTGTGGTTCGCGGCGCACCCCGGGCCGTACCGCCCCGTTCGCCCGGCCGTCGTCTGAGGAGCGAGGACCACGCCGCGAGGCCGTGATTGCGCCGATGTGTATCGGAGCAATCGGGACGTCGTCAGGAACGGTCTTCCTGGGGGCAACGCCGGCCTTCGCCACTGATGCGGTGCAATCAGAGCATCGATCTCGGTGCAATAATCTGCGACGGTGCGAGCATGGTCGGTTCGCAGATCGAGGACTATCGAGCCATCGCCGACGCTGTCGCCGCCGACATCCGTGCAGGCCGACTGCGCGTGGGGGAGAAGCTTCCGCCGCAACGCCGGTTCGCGCGCAGTCGCGGCATCGCCGGATCGACGGCGTCGCGGGTGTACGCCGAACTGGCGCGGCGCGGCCTCGTCGTCGGCGAGGTGGGCCGCGGCACGTTCGTTCGTGCGTCCGGACCCGCGGTGGACCCGCCCGGGCGCGAACCCGCGCGGGCACGGGTCGATCTCGAGCTGAACTTCCCGTTGCTGCCAGGACAGGACGATAT
>Ga0079224_100003864_pt1 | contig 19125 bp, 16 predicted proteins | sample Stecom2015_FD_80414 | JGI IMG/M metagenome (GOLD analysis project Ga0079224, IMG submission 80414) | Agricultural soil microbial communities from Utah to study Nitrogen management - Steer compost 2015 | ecosystem: Environmental > Terrestrial > Soil > Agricultural land | place: USA: Utah... | reverse complement strand
CCATTCAAAGCAAGGATCCGTTTGCCTTTGCTGATTTGCTTGAGCAGCTCAGTGAGACCGTCGACCAGGTAAGGGAGACCATTGACGAGTTTGAAGCCGATGTGAAATTGGCGATACGAGCAGTTACGGAAACGACCTCCGAAGTGGATGGCCTTGTAAAAGCAGTGGGAGAAGATATCAAGGCGATTGCCCGCTCAGGAAATGAGATTGCAGGCGACATTCAGTTGATAGCCAGAGGGATTCGGCAGGGCGAGGGCACCGTGGGGAAGTTGTTGACCGATCCAGAAATCTTTGAACAAATGCGAAAGGTAGCCAGAGATGCCGGCGAAACCAGCGAGAACGTTCGTTCGGCTTCAGAGAGTTTAAAAATGGTGATGGAGGATGTCGAAGCGAGCCAGATTGTCGCGGAGACGGAGGCCGTTATTCGCGAGATCCGAGAAGTCGCCGGCAAGGTGAAGACTGCATTTGACCAGTTTCAGCCCGGTGACGGCAAGGGCGAGGGCACCATGGAGAACGTTCGGATGACACTCAAGCACGCGCGCGATGCTATGTCCCGCCTTGCCGAGAATGCCGAAGCCCTCAAACGTAACTGGTTTTTCCGGGGATTCTTCCGAAATCGGGGTTTCTATGACCTGGATACGCTGACTGTTGATGAGTATCGCAACGAAGTTTTAGGTTCGAAGAACCGCCGCCCGGTCCGATACTGGTTGACCACCGATGAGGTTTTCTCATTCGATTCGGATGCCGGCATCGTGATGAGCGATGCAGGAAAAAGTCGGCTCAAAGCGATCATGGGTGAACTGCTACGCTATCCAATGCCGAGCGCACTGGTTGTAGAAGGGTACGCTGACTCTGGCCCATACGACGAGCGCTATCTGGCGTCCCGAGAAAGAGCCAGGATCGTTCGCGACTACCTGCTGGAAGAATACGAACTCCTTCCCAACTATACCGGAGCCATTGCCATGGCAGATAATGCGGTTAATAGTCCGTCAGGTTCGACCTGGGATGGCATATCCTTGGTTCTGCTTGTCCCCAAGGACTCAGAACGAAATCCTTGATTGGGGGAGGGAGAGTTTCTAGCGGCCACGATCCGGCTCCCGACATCCTCTGACCCTGTAGGCTGACTTGTTCTCAGGAAAGGCTCTTACTGTGCCAGGAATTAAAAATGCAGGCTTACTCGCAGGTCCACTGCTTTTCTTTCTCCTTCTCTCCTTGTCGATTCCCGCTGGCATATCCGAAGTAGCCCGCGTCGTCCTGGCCTGTACCTTTTGGATGGCGGTTTGGTGGATTACGGAGGCCGTTCCCATCTATGTGACGGCGCTACTCCCTCTAGTCATATTTCCTATGGGTGGTGTAGCCGAGGCGGGCCAGGTTTCGACCGCCTATATGGACTCCAATATCGTCCTCTTCATGGGTGGCTTTTTTGTCGCTATGTCCATCCAGAAATGGAATCTCCACCGGCGAATAGCTCTGGCGACTATCTCCATTGTGGGCACGAATGGATCACGCCTTCTCCTGGGCTTCATGATTGCGACAGCATTTATTTCGATGTGGGTGAGCAATACCGCTACCGCGATAATGATGCTGCCGATCTCCATCTCGGTGATTCAGCATCTGAAAGAAAGGAACATGTTGAAGGAGGCATCTTTTCTCCCCACCGCCATGATGCTCGGAATCGCTTATTCTGCCAACATCGGCGGAATCGCCACCCTGATAGGAACCCCTCCGAATATCGTCCTTGCCTCACAGTACATCTCTCTTTTTCCAGACCGTCCTCCCATTGGATTCGGACAGTGGATGTTAATCGGTGTCCCTTTTTCGGCCCTCATGTTAATTATTGCCTGGCTTTATCTGAGTCGGTTCCATGGGCTGCAGAAAGAGCATCTGGGAGGACAGATGGAAATCATCGAAAAGGAAAGAGCCGCTCTCGGGAGCATGACGCGAGGGGAACGGGGTGTCGCGATTATTTTTGCCCTTACTGCTCTGGCATGGATATTCCGGCGGAATCTCGAACTGGGCATCGTCCAGATACCCGGGTGGGCAAACCTGCTGGGAGTCCAGGGTTATGTCGACGATTCGACCGTCGCAATTGTGGCGGCACTGCTATTATTCTGCCTGCCCGTGAGCTGGAGCGAGAGAGAGTTTCTTCTGGACTGGTCGACGGCGGCCCGGATTCCCTGGGGAATTCTTTTACTGTTTGGCGGAGGTATTGCCTTAGCCCGAGGATTCCAAAGTAGCGGCCTGGCTGAATGGGTCGGTCAGCAACTAATTATTTTGGAAGGATTGCCGCTCCCCCTGCTTGTACTCTCCCTCAGCCTGATGGTCAGTTTCCTCACCGAGTTAACTTCCAACACTGCCACCGCTGCGTTATTAATGCCGGTACTGGCAGGTACAGCGGTCAGCCTTGATGTGGCGCCCGAACTTCTTATGGTTCCAGCGACAATTTCGGTGTCCTGTGCATTTATGCTGCCGGTCGCTACCCCCCCCAATGCGATTGTTTTCGGGAGCGGCTATGTGACGATTCCTCAAATGGCGAAGGCAGGGATGGCGATGAACGTCATCGGTGCAGTGCTCACGACCATTATTATTTATGCGCTTGGGATCGCGGTGTTCCAGATATCGTATTGATCAGTGAGTGCGAGCCTCAATTCGTCGAACTCCTGGCGCCGAACAGCGTATTAACTCCTGAGGGTCTGCTCAGCAGGGAGAAAAAGGAATCGTGGAAATTGTCGTTAATGGGCTCACAAATACTTATCCACTGAAATTTCACGTCGAGGTAATCGAGAAGACAGGCCGTAGCACACACGAAGTGACTCTGAAGGAAAACACCTACCAAAGTCTGAAGAGTCCGACGACGATTCCGGAACACTTTATCCGAGCTGCATTTCAGTTTCTTCTCGACAGGGAGCCTAAGGAAGCGATTTTGCGCTCGTTTAATGTTGACGTGATTTCTCGTTATTTTCCCGAGTTTCCGCGATGTCTCCCGGAATATCTAGATCGGCTGGATTGAGGCGGGACCTTGAAAAAGTCTCTAAACGTGAAACTTATAAGCAGTATCCGAATCTAATATTTATGAGTGTTTCTGCGCACGAGCAGGCATCTACCGAGGCCCTAAAAGGCCTCGTTTATAAATTCAACTGATGTCAGAATCAGCTGTGATGATTGTAGCACTTTTCTTAGGAGTGTGTTGTCGATCATCCTTGCTGGACGATATTTGAGTCGATTATGAGTCTAATAATAGAAGAATATCCGGAAATTGAAGAACTTCTCGAACTCGGTAAGGAGAAGGGCTTTCTCCTGTATGACGAGATCAATGAAGTATTGCCGGACGACATTGAATCTGAGGACTTGGACCAGATCTTCGAGCTTTTCGCTGAGTCTGGGATCGAAGTCATCGACATGGAGCAGGATGATGTCCGGGAAGGAAATGGTGCAGCGTCGCCTTCCTCAGCGAAGAAGAGGCGTTCAACTCCCGACAGACTCTCTCGCACCAAGCTAGACCCAGTGCATCTCTATCTTCGCGAGATGGGCTCGGTGGCATTGCTGACCAAGGACGAAGAGGTCGCCATAGCGAAGAGAATCGAGCAGGGAGAACAACAGGTCTTGAATGCTCTCGCTCGATGTCCTATCGCAATAAATGAAATTCTAAGCCGCTTTCAAGAAGTCGAGGCGGGAGAGGCGCCGCTTGAAGAGTTGGTTGAATTTGAAGAGCGCAAGGTCGCCGAGAAGATTCAGCGCGAGCGATTCAAAGAGGTGTCTCAAATCGTTGGCAAGATTAAGGAACTCCAGGTAGCCGCCCAAGAGGTAAGCGACAAGCTCGCACGAAGCCGTTCCCGCGGAAAAGAGTATCGCGCTTTGTTGTCGGAACTGGCTCGTTACAGGATTCCTATGGCTCGTCTTGTGTGCGAACTCGATCTCACACCCGCCGTTAAGGTTCAGATTCTGAATCGAATTCGTGAAACGGCCAGTGAAGTGAATCGCCTCGAAAGAGACATTCAGAACTTGGAGGAACTTGCTTCAAGGCCGCTGGGTCAAAAGGAAAAGTCGGTCCTTCAGGAACGAATTGAGCAACGGCGCCGAGATTTGGAGACGCTGCTGGCTGAAGCAGGGCTCAATGCAAAGCAGCTCAGGAAGACACTTTCAGTTATTCAGCGCGGTGAAGAAAAAGCTGCTCAAGCGAAAGATGAGCTGGTAGAAGCGAACCTCCGCCTGGTGGTTTCAGTGGCTAAGAAATACACCAACCGAGGACTCGATTTTCTGGATTTAATTCAAGAAGGCAACACCGGCCTGATGAAGGCGGTGGACAAGTTCGAGTATCAGAGAGGTTACAAATTCTCTACCTATGCCCACTGGTGGATTCGCCAGGCCATTACCCGTGCCATTGCAAATCAGGCTCGCACCATTCGTATACCGGTTCATATGATTGAGGCGATTAACCGACTGCGGCGGGTCTCGCGAACCATGGTTCAGGAGAATGGACGGGAGCCGACTCCCAAGGAACTAGCCGACCGGATGAAAATGCCGGTGCGGAAGATCCGGAAGATTATGCGGGTGGCCAAGAAGACGGTGTCGCTCGAAACTCCCATTGGAGAAGATGGTGAAAGCCAGCTTTCTGATTTCATCGAAGACCGGGGGACGATTTCTCCCGCTGAGAGCAGCATTCAAGCCAGCCTTCAGGAACAGGCCGCTCAAGTCTTGCGGCAGCTGAGCGAGCGAGAAGAGCGCGTGGTACGTCTCCGCTTCGGGATGGATGACGGCTATCAGCGAACACTGGAAGATGTGGGCAGAGAGTTTTCGGTTACCCGTGAGAGAATTCGTCAGATCGAAGCGGACGCCTTGAGAAAACTGCGACGGCGCCCCGAGAAGGCCTGTAAACAAGCAGATCGGGCAGCCAGTTAACCAGTTAACCGCGACATTCCACGATCCGCCGAGACGCTCACTCTATTCAAAAGCGAGTCTGCCCCTCAGCACGGATCATCGTAATGCAAGTACCCGGGTTGAAAAGTGAGGCTCTTCGGCATATCATTCTCGCTTCGATGTGGTAGCCCTGATCGAACCTGAATCGCAGCTTCGACGGGGTTTATCTATAAGCATGTGATACGAGGTTTTCGAGATGTGGTTGGGTCCAGGGTACGTCAGTGTTCTCGTGCTCGGCATTGCTGTCATCGTCCTTGCCAACGTACTGGCCTATCTGGCAGTGCGTGACATGGGCGCGAATTCTCCGGTGAGCCACGAGCCAATAGTGACTTTGCGCGGAGGATTTTTGCTGCTTTTGGCGGTCGGCACACTTTTTCTTGGGACCGGCATCGTTTTCCTTGCACGATCTCTTTTCTCCCCCTACTAGGGCTCACTGAAAAGTCACACGCCGGTTGCATATTCCCTGAGGGAAGAGTATTCTCCTCTCAGGTGAAGAAAAGGTGAATAGTGGCAAGCCCAACCCCGGCAATTACCTGAAAGGTCGGGGCACGTCGGCTAATCCAGTTAATCGATTTGAGCGGATCGCGTTTGAAGCCGATAGGCTCGAGCCGGAATCCTCTCGTACTCTTTACCTCCGGGATGCCAGCAAGAGCGCGATCTCGCGCAACGATAGCCCGGACGTTGGTTTCGATTTCAGCATTAATCCTTATCGGGGATGTGAGCACGGCTGTATCTACTGCTACGCTCGACCGACCCATGAATATCTGGGGTTCTCTGCCGGACTCGATTTTGAAACACGGATCCTGGTGAAGGAAGAACTGCCCGAGCTGCTGCGTAAAGAGCTCAGTTCAAAAAAGTGGTCGCCGAGTCCCGTAGCGCTGAGCGGTGTAACAGATCCCTATCAACCCGTCGAGCAGCGTCTGGAGATTACCAGGCGCTGCCTGGAAGTGTTATTGGAGTTTCGGAACCCGGTTGTGATTGTGACCAAGAGCCACCGCATCACGCGAGACATCGACATCTTAAGGGAGCTGGCGGCCTTCCAGGCCGTCCTCGTGAATATTTCAGTCACCAGTCTTAGAAATGAAATTCAATCTGCTATGGAGCCGCGTACCTCGACCCCGCAGAGGCGCCTGGAAGCAATTCAGGAGCTGGCTGCTGCCGGGATTCCCGTTCGGGTGCTGATTGGTCCGGTCATTCCTGGCTTGACCGAACATGAGATACCCGCAATTCTAGAGGCTGCCGCCAGTGCCGGAGCACGGTCAGCAGGTTTCATCATGCTTCGGCTTCCCTATGGCGTGAAAGAGCTTTTCCAAGACTGGCTCGAGGTTCATTTTCCTGACCGCAAGGAAAGGGTTTTGAACCGGATCAGGGATATCCGACAGGGTAGTCTCAATGATACCCAGTTTCACAGCCGGATGCGGGGTGCAGGGCTGTACGCGGAGCAGATCCAGCGGCTTTTCGAAGTCGCCAGTTCTCGTTTTGGACTCGACGCGGAATTACCGCCTTTGTCGGTTGCCTCTTTTCGCCGTCCAGTAAACGACCCTCAGCTTAGCCTTTTTGATCAGGATGATCCCGACCACCCAGGGCAGGAGAGCCAGAACTAGGCCGAGTTTAAAAAGAGGAGGGTCATAGAGGAAAGCGACTGACTGCTCTGTCCCGGACAGCGAGACGCTCATAAACAGGTTTTCTCTTTCCACCGGCACAGTTTCATTCTCGATACGGGCCTTCCATCCCGGGTAAAAAGGCTGGGCAAAGATCAGACGGCCGGCAACTGGCTTTTCCAGGTCAATTTCAATCTGGTTTGCCCGGAAGTCGACCCGGCGTAACGGCACGGGTCGGCGCTCACCGTTGCTGCCCAGTAACGTCAGGATTCCCGGTGTAGTATCCCGCTCAAAGACTCGAATGTTCCCCTCCCGAAAACGCAGATCGAGTCCCTTCAAAGGCAGATCTGAAATCACATATCGCACCCCCAAAGCATCCCAGATTGATGAACGGGGATCACCAAGGGCGCTCACGAAGTACTCGTAATAGGGTGCATAGATGGTGCCCCGATGTCCTCGCACAGTCAGCAGACTATGGGCGTTCCCCAGGTTGGGTGGAAGAACCTGGCGAAAGTTGAAGACACGGTGGGTGGGGTGCTGAGTCTGTTCTCGCTTAAGGAAACGGATGACGGATTCTTCGCGGTACCTCAAAGCGGGAGTGAGCGGATCGTTGTCGGGTTGGATTCGGAGAAACGCCGACGCGTGGGTTCCTATCCAGATTCCCAGCAGGCCCAACATCCCAACCGCACCGAAGAGGAGTATTCGTCGATGACCAGGGCGATCGAGGCTGCGGAGCGCGGTAGCCACACGATCGGACAGAATTGACAGGTCGACTGCCAGGATCACTGCCGACGAGAACAGAATCAAGAAAACGTAGCGTTCCGCCTGGCGTACGGTGTTCAGGATGGAAATATGCCAGGTCACTTTTGCAATGAGGCCGGCGTCTCCCAGCGATGCCAGGAAAGCGAAAGTGCCCAGGACCAATGCGTACAGCAGCAAGAGCCTGCGGGCCGAATTCTCAGACCGCAGGAAGAAAAGGAATGCCACTCCACCGAGTACCGCCAGCGGTATCCAGCTCCAGAGCAGATAATTTAACAACTCTGGGCTCAGCGTACTCACGAATCCGTAGATTTCATATGGAACGGAGCTGAATCCGGGTGTCCGTTCAGGTGCCCACCGGTAGGAATGGGAAACATATTCTACGGTGAGCAGCCATTGAGGCGCCGTTATGAGGACGGCGGCACTGACAATCCAGAAAAGCTGACCGAAAGCACGCCCCCAGCCTGGAGCCGTCAATGCGTAAAAGAAAGCCAGCAAAGCCAATGCGATAGAGCTGTGAAGGAAGGGCTGTGTGTGCCCTCCAAGAAGAGCGAGAGAAAGCGAAGCAGCGGCCAGTAAAGTGTATAGGATCCGGTTTCTTGGCTTACTCTCGAGGGTTTTTTGATAGCTGTAGAGGATCAGAGGGAGATAAATCATCCCCACCAGCCGGTTAGGTTGAGCCCAGTCGAGGTAGGCTGCAAAGGCGAATCCTCCAAACACGGCCGCCAGACGACCAAAGCCGCTGCTGCTGAGGAAGAGCGCCATGAAGTAGAAGGCAAAGACGTAATGAAAAAATATATACCAGTCCAGAGTGTAGGGTGAGAGGGAGTCTCCGAAGAGAATACCGAGCAGGATGTTAGGAGGATAAAACACTCCCGTCTGGAGTTCGCCCGCGAAGCTGGTGCCACTGAAGCTCGTGAAATCCCACAGAGGAGGCGTCAAGTTTTGCCAGTGTCGGGCGAGATAGACCATCCAGGGAAATGTTTGCACGGAGGCATCGAAACCGCGCACCAGTGTCCCTTGCCGATGGAGCAGCACGTCTTGAAACGCCGTCAGGAAGACCACGACGGCGATGCCCAGGAAGAAAATGTGCTGTCGCAAGGGGGGGTGATCCTGTACCACGACCGACAGATTGTTTCTTTTCTGAGCCGTAGTGTCCAGAGTTGGAAAAGGGAACCTCGGATTTGGAAGCGGGGGAGATGGACCCTGAGCAATGAGGGGGAGGGAATGTGTAAGGTATCACACGACACCTACCGTGGATCGGCTGATTCAGCAGGCGCTGCATCAGGTTCTTACGCCCGCTGGCCGGACGGTACACAGCTTTTCGGTAGCGAGGATCCAGGCCGGGCAGTGCAAATAAGATCATCATCGAAGAGTAAAGTCGGCAGTTGATGGAGAGTAGCAAGTTGTTCTTTATAGCCGGCACCGACCGTGCCCCCGTCCTGTTGGCCCGGCCGTGCTCTGTCATTCAGTCGCTTCAGCGACTCGATCAGCCGCTATTTCAAACTCAACGTAGGCGGGTTTCCGAGGGGGTTGTATCATCGCGCTCGGAGAGGGAACCAGCAGCCATCTGGGGGCAGTTTAGCGGGGGCGTATTTTAGAGGTACCGTCGCCATCCGGGGGCGAGTTTAGGGGTGCGTGTTCGCAGAAGAATGCACCAGCCACAGGGGCTAGTTTAGGAGTCGCGCGTTCGATTGATAACAGGGGCTTTCTGTTATACTGAGCGTCTTCTGGACTCGGAACCGAAAGATTGGGCGGGGCTAGCTCAGCTGGTCAGAGCGCCGGTCTTACAAACCGGAGGTCGGCGGTTCGAACCCGCCGCCCCGCACCATCTACCTCTTCTACCATCATAGACTTAGATTGCACTTTCACTTTGCTCCGTTTGGAGCCATCCGCCTGACAGAATCAGGAATTCAATCATCGCCTCATATCTTTTCCCCCGCCGGCCGGACCTGTGACCACGACTGGGAAAATAATCTGATCGGCGGCATTTAGCGACGAGTGGAATAACAGCAGGATCAAAACCGCTCATAGTTTTCCGGTAACACATCTCCTGTAATACTCTGTTGTTCAAGTTAGGATTAAGCGCCCAGTCCCTTAATCTGCACGCGCATGGACCGGAAGAGCCGTAAACGCAAACTGCTCTCCGTGTAACGCTTTCAGAGCGCCTAGCGCCACTGGTACGTTGCTTTCGAGTTCCAGATAGCCCCAGGTATCTTCAAAGGAGCACTCGGAGGCAAGTTCATCCCAAAAATGAGCGATTCGGCTTTCGGGCGGGACGATGACCTCTGTCTTACAGAGATCGAACTGTGGGTCGTCCCCCGCCACAAACGTTAACGAAACCTCGGCGGCTTTCTCAGTAGAGGGATTGACGATTGCGTAAGCCGAGGTCGCGCTGCTGGTCGCAATCCAGGAGGCGACGAAGCTCAGCGAAGGTCGGACTCCTAAAAGAGAAACGCTGCTGACAACTTCGCCCGAATCTGTGCGAAGAATAAGAGTCTCAATGCTTTCCAGGATTGTCGCCGGCGAATCAAACTGGAGCGTTATCCAGCCCTCCTGAAGCTCACCAGCGTCACGAACAGGGAAGGCAGTCGCTCTTGTTCCTACCGAGCCAAAATTCGAATCTCTGCACCACGAGTCAAAAGGTGTGCTCTGGAGTATAAAAATAGTGAAAGGTCCGCCGTCATTTGTTTTTCCAAAAAAGCAGACCTCTGCATTGTCGTCCGCCAGAGCGTCGAGAGTCACCTCGAACCTGCCAACTCCTGCAGCTGGGCCAGTGACGATTGTTGGAAAAACAATCGAGTCTTGAGAGCAAATGTCTATAGTCAGCGAACACAGGATAAGCACTAACATGGCTGGGGATCTAAGCAGCATCGCCTCCACTCCCTTAATCGATTGTTCAAGGACTTGTAGCTTCTATGTAAGGATGCGTCTGATCGAGGTTTAGTCGAGTCTGACCCGCTTTGGTCGTCGTCGCAACCTTCCCTTCTTCGACCACTTCTCCATCATAGTCCAGAATCACGTAGTAGCTTTTCTTATCGGACAGATCCAATCCAACCGTGAAATGACGCTCTTGCTTGTGATAACCTTGCATTCGGCCAGTCTCCTTTCTGTTTGCACCAAACAGTGCGTTTTTGCAGACCATTATAGGTACTGCGTCAAAGGGGGCTGGCCTTCTCATCCCTATCTCTGCGGTTAGCCTTTCTAAAACTCTGCATCCTCTGTGCCTCGGCGGTCCGCCCTGCTTAAACCTCCGCATCATCGGCGCCTCGTTGGAAAGATCTTTACGCTGAAAGCGCTGTATCCCCAATCGCTTTAAACCGGGAAAATTTGCCGCTTGCACCGTAATTTTTCCTGACTCCGGGTCCGGCCCAAACAGCGTGAGATCTTCTGAAAGCCTGTTAAGTCGTTGTGAGCCAGAAATAACGCGTTTCTTCAGGACTGGCACGCATATTGCTAGCTCTCCATCCAGAACACAGTAATTTTATTGGGTAGCAGTGGATCCGTTTGCGAGACATCCCTGCTAACGTCGGCCATACCGGCCAGGAGGAGCCATGTATAATCTCGTCTATGTGTTGCTTGTTATCATTCTCATCATTGTCCTGATGCGCCTTCTCTAAATCGTCTCCATTCACGAGACCGAGATCAAGTTGACGGTTTGCCCTCTTAGAGATCCGTAAGAGTCTATTCGGACGATCTGAACGGTTCAGGTCGGAGGGCGTGATCGTCTTTCCCACCGTTCTCCTCTTCTTGGAGTGAGATAAAAAAACCTGCGGCGTTAGAAGGTATCCATTTTCAACGAATAAGAGTGTTCGGTTCATTACTACCAAATCCGTGTCCCAAAACTTTCCAGAATGATTTGAGACCATCTCTGTATTGATCTAATCTAAAAACTCTACAGGGAGGCCATCGGTAAAGGCGGGCGAACTCTCTTAGGGCTGACTTTCGTTACTTTGCTACCGACAATCCGTGAGAGTTCATGCGAGAGTCATTGAGGAACGTGGCGGGCTGTGACCAACCTGAGCGGGTTCAGGGACTCGGGTTGGACTCTGAAGTTAACCTTAACTAGTTGTGCATAGGGGGAATTTTCCATTCCTGCGAAGGGGGAACTATGGGGACTAGGATGTTCATCGTTGATGACCACCCGGCTGTACGGTTGGGACTCAGGTCACTGATCTCTCAAGAAGACGATTTCGAAATAGTTGGGGAAGCTGCGTCGATTGGAGAAGCACTTGAGAAGGTGCGTGCCCTCCAGCCGGAGATAGCCATCGTCGACATTTCATTTGAGAAAGGACGAGATGGGTTGGAGCTTGTCCAGCAATTGAGCGGAGAAGTGAAAATTCTCGTTTGTTCCTACCATGATGAACGGCTGTTTGCGGAACGGGCACTGGCTGCCGGAGCTCGTGGCTATATTCAGAAGAGTGAGGTTCTGGATGAAGTCGTGAATGCCCTCCGTCGAATCAGGAAAGGCGAGGTCTACCTCAGTCAACGGATGTCGCAACATTTGCTGCGGATGATCGGCCATAAGCGTGAAGACGGGATTTCCCTGATGGACCTCACGAATCGAGAACTCGAAGTTTTCAAGTTGCTGGGAATTGGATGTGAAACCTGGGAAGTGGCCGAACGGCTTAATCTCAGCCCCAAGACGGTGGCCAAGCATTATGAAAACATCATGGCCAAGCTCAACATCCAGAGTAAAGCCAAACTGCTTTATCATGCCGTGATCTGGACGCGAGAAGAGCAGAACTCGGCCTAACTCCATGGATCAAAGTGGAGCCACGCGGTCTCGACGGAGTTTTGCCACAAGCCCGCTAGTCTGGCCGGGCCAATCGGGATAGAATAGCTCGCGTCATGTGAGATTCCTTCAAGGTGCTTTGGAACAACAAAAGGAGTGCTATGAGTAAGGATCATTGGCCCAACCGGCGGGAGTTTCTAAATCGATCGCTGAAAGCAAGCGTGGCCCTGGGAGGGTTATCGCTAGTACCTAATCCCCTGTTTGCCGCTCCCCGTCCGCAAAGTGATAACTGGAGAATTGGGATCTACACCCGTCCCTGGCACAACTTTGATTATCGCGTGGCTCTCGACGCTATCGTGGAGGCCGGTTACCGTCAGGTAGGATTGATGTCGCACCGCCCGGAAGGATCGGGGCGCCCCCGCTCTGTTATCGGCATTGAAACCACTTCGAAAGAGGTGGCGGCAGTTCTAAAAGAACTGCAGAGCCGTAATCTCGAAGTGCCGTCGATCTGGGGAGGGGGACTGCCGGTTAAAGAGTCGCTCCAGGCGGGTATCGATGCCATGAGGAAATTGATCGACAACTGCGCTGCTGTGGGTGCCCGGTCGGTTCTGATGGGAGGAACAGGGCGCGAAGAGCTGGCTGATCGCTATTACAAAGCCATTGCGGAAAGCTGCGATTATGCTGCGGACAAGGGAATCATGATCAACATCAAACCGCATGGTGGGACTAACACGACCGGTCCACAATGCCGCCGGCTGATCGAAGATATCGGCCATGAGAATTTCACGCTCTGGTATGACCCGGGCAATATCTATTACTACACTGATGGAGAACTGGACCCGGTTGACGATTCCAGGACGGTGAATGGACTCGTCAAGAATGGAATGTCGATCAAAGACTTCACGATGACGAGGGAGGGTGGAGAGGTGCGTAAAGAGGTTATGCTCACCCCCGGTGAGGGCTGGGTAGACTTTCCCAAAGTCATGAGCAATCTCGTGCAGGGAGGATTCACCTCTGGCGACCTGGTCGTAGAATGCGTTAGTCTGGGTGACGGTAGCCTGTCTTTTGTCACCCAGGAAGCCAGAAAGGCGCGCGAGTTTGTCGAGCAGCTGGTGAGCTCCCTGTAATCCAGCAGGTGTGATCCCTGCGGTTGCTTTCACTGCAAAGGCGCAGAGGACACAGGTGGGGCAGGCCGTTTTTGGCCCAGTCTTTCTCCGTGTCCTCCGGCTTCTGTAGTTAGAAAAAACGCACCTCTATCGGGCCGAAAGCTCCTTTACCCGGATGTTGCGGTAACGCACCTTGTTGCCCTCCTTCCACAACGTGAGATGGCTCACGTCGGGATGGACCTGGAGAGCGATATACCCCTCGGCGGGTACTTCGGCTGCCATTTCAGGAGTATGTAAGAAATCCGTAATTTTCTCACCGTTTAGCCATACTTGAATGCGTGCGGGATTTCCCTCGATACGAATCTCTAGATCATTCCAGTTGTCCCGTTTGAAGTGGTCGATTCCTTGAGGATTACGGAATACGACGCCCTTTCCCCACGGAAGATAAATCGCCCCGATCTCGCCTTTAGGCCGAAAGTCGAGAGTGACCTGGTGACTCTTGCCGGTTTCCCCGACACGCAGAAAGACCCCACTGTCGACCGGCCAGTCGAGCTTGACCTCCAGCTTGAGAATAAAATCCTTAAACTTACGATCAGTTATAAAGAGTCCACCCTTTCCGGGCGGGTCCTGGTCCCCCACCAGAATGCCGTCTTCCACTGTCCATGTACCACCGACATGTTCTTTCGGCACGCCGTCGTGGACGCGCCAGCCATTGAGGGTCTTACCGTCAAACAACGGGACAAAGCCTTCTTCGTCAGTTTCGGCTCCCCAGCACGGGATTGCCAGCGTGGTCGCGATCAGAGTCAGGGTGAGAAGTGCGTGCTTTAACATGTTTCCAGATATCCTTTTCCTGTATCGATATTCTAAGTGCCGGCGGATGTTATCTCTTGTTCTTGGCTAAGATCGATTGAATGACTGGGGCGAGAGTGTCTGCCATGCGCACGAAGCCGAGATCGGTGGGATGGGTTCCATCCACGGTTCCATCACCGTCAGCTCCCAAAAGTTCATCGGCTCTGACATAATAAAGATTCCTGTCCCCTGCACTTACAGCTGTCTCATAGAAGTTCCTCAGAAATACATTGGAGGTTTGATATCTTTCGCGTCGGTACTGGACGAGAAAGGCGTCTGTATAGACGATGTTTTCGACCAAAACAATCGGTGTCTCCGGATGTTTCTTGCGAATGATTTCGACGAAGGGCCCGATTCGCTCTTTCACTTCGGTCGGACTCAAGTTCGGCAAACTGTCCAGAATGTAAATGGCAGGATCGAGTTCCGCCAGCAGACGGGCCATTTCGGGCTCCGTCTTGCCATTTCCGGAGAAGCCCAGATTTATGAAATCGACGTCGAGCCGACGTCCGATGATGGCGGGATAAGACATTCCCGGACGGGAAGCGCAACCTCCATGGGTGATCGAAGTTCCATAGAAAAGCAACGTTGTCAAACTTTGGTTTGGGACAGCCTCGATTGACGATCCGTCGTCGGGTACTCCGATTTGAAGACTCCGTGTCCCATTGTAAAGTGGCAGGTACAGGAGATACTGTCGCGTTCCAGGTTCCAGATCCCAGGCCAGAAGGGCCTCGCTGGTAGGAGACTCACCAGGACGTCCGGTACCCAGCCATTTCCAGTCGCTTCCCACCTGAACGTATAGATCCAGGCCACTGACGCCGGTAGCCGGCATGTGGGGCAGAGCCATTCGCTCGGAACGGACGGTCCAACGAGCCGCTATCGCCACCGCATCAGTCCTGAAAAGGATGCGAATTCCTGAGGAATGACGGCTTAGATTCCAGACCTCTTCCCGTACGATCTTTTCAGCTCGGGCAGGAAGCCGGTCATACAGCTCTGCCGTGTCTTCCCAACCCTTTCCGAGGATCGTAAGTTCAGAGGCATCGACCCACTGAAAAGTATCAATTGAAGGACGCTCTGACTGTGCCGGTAACCCGGACACTGTCAGCAGGGAGGCAGCCAGAAACAAGAGTATGCGATTGATCATATGATGCTGATGATACGCCAGAGATTTGAGAGAAAAAAGAAGCGGGAACCTTCCCTTCCTGTAAACACTGAAAAAATCCCGTGACTGCAGAGTCGAAGGATTTGGTTCTCAGGAGAAAGAAATCTATTCGTACTGAGCCGAAATTTGCACGGGGGGTAGAAACGGGAATCTCCCTGGGGCGTATATACGTTTTGAAACTAGTTCTCGCTCGAATCGAAAGAGCTCACCGGCGCAGACGGAACGTTCGCACGAGAAATTTCAAAAAGGATGTAAATAAACATGAAAATGGGAAGGGCCGTTCGTTTTCTGCTAACTGGTTTGCTGGTCACGGCGGCAATGGTCGTAGGATACCTATTCTTCTTTAGAGCCACAGCCGATCCGGCAGACCGCTATCTTGCTGTGCCGGTTGGACAAGGTGATGTTCGTCGCACGGTTAGCGCCACAGGTTTGCTCCATGCTGTCGTGACCGTGCAGGTAGGAAGTCAGGTTTCAGGACGAATTCAAGAACTGCATGCGGATTTCAACAGCGTGGTCAAGAAAGGGCAGGTGCTTGCCGTTATCGATCCTGCAAATTTCGAAGCCCAACGCGAGAGAGCTCTGGCTAATCTTGCCACAGCGCAAGCATCGGTCCAGATGGCCAAGGCGAATATGATCAATCGAGAGGCCGAGTTGCTGAACGCGCAGGCCGCTTTAGAAGTGGCGCGAGTTGATCATCAGGAGGCGGAGAGACAACTGGCCCGGGCTCAGCAGCTTCATGAAGACCGGCTCTTGCCTGAACAGGATCTGGAAAATGCCAGAGCACTCTTTGAGCAGACCAAGTCGAGAATCCAGCAGGCCCAGGCTCAAATCCGCTCCGTCGAAGCATCGATCCGTTCGGCGGAAGCACAGCTCGATCAAGCGGAAGCCAATGTGAAACAAGCAGAGGCGGAGCTCCGGATGGCGGACGTCAATCTTCACTACACTCGCATCACTTCCCCTATCGATGGGGTGGTGATTGAGCGCAATGTAGATATCGGTCAAACGGTCGCAGCCAGCCTGCAGGCTCCCACCCTCTTCCTTATTGCCAATGATCTGAGCAAGATGCAGGTAATCGCCCAGATCGATGAGGCGGATATCGGGTCGATTTCTGAGCGCGCACAGGTGCAATTTACGGTTGACGCGTTTCCAGGCGAACGATTTAGCGGTCGTATTTCCGAGATCCGGTTGAGTTCGGCGCTGCCGACTACTGTCTCTACGACCACCAGCGGAGGAGGTGCAACCGGTAACGTGGTGATCTATAACGTAATCATCGACGTCGATAACTATCCTTTGAAGCTCCGTCCCAGCATGACGGCAAATGTTGAGTTCACGGTGGCCAGCGTACAGGACGTACTGAAGGTCCCCAACGCAGCTCTACGCTATCGCCCTGCTGATCGCAGTCCTGACGAAATTCGCAACATTCTCTCATCCTTCTCTGCCGCCGCTTCTTCTCGCCCCCCCTCCGACTCAGCACCCGGGAGACGGGAACTGGCAGGAATGAATCGTCCGCCCACTGGTCTACCTGGAGATCCGGCTGCGGTCGTGCGGCCTGATCGATGGCGGCGTGACGATGGCCAGGCTACTCGCGGCCGGCGAAATGCTGTGCCCACGACCGATAACGTTGCAGACGCGGCCTCTTCGGTCGAGGAGTATGGAATTCAAGCTGGAACCAAGATTCACTTTCCAGAAGTGGCTGATGAGGAACCTAGCTGGGGAGTGGTATGGGTCCTGGACGAGAACCTGATCCCGCAGCCCCGGCCAGTTCTGCTGGGAATTACAGACGGACGGGATACGGCGGTCGTGGATGGTGAGCTACGCCCAGGCGACATGGTGATCACCTGGGAAATGACGGAGGATAATCAAACTCCTCCAACCCAAAACGTAGCCTCCCCCTTTGGCGGGATGAGAAGGGGAGGACGACGTTAGTGAGCGCTTCTTCGCGATTAGTCCTGGAGTCAAAGGAGCCGGAGAGTGGGGTGGCCTCGGCACTGATTACTTTGCGGGATGTCTGGAAGATCTACCGGATGGGTGAAGTTTCGGTGGAAGCTCTGAAGGGCGTATCTCTGGAAGTTCCGAAGGGCCAGTTCGTGGCGATAATGGGGGCCTCGGGATCGGGCAAGTCCACGATGTTGAACCTGCTGGGATGTCTCGACCACCCCACTCGAGGCAGTTATCTGCTGGACGGTATCGATGTTTCAACTTTCTCGGCTGCAGAACGTGCCGACATCAGAAATCAGAAGGTTGGATTCATCTTTCAGAGCTTTAATCTCCTGCGGAGAACCACCGTCTGGGAGAATGTGGAGGCGCCGATGCTCTATGCGGGAGTGCGCCGAGCGGAAAGGGCACGTCGGATAGAGGAAATGCTCGAGATTGTCGGAATACCCGATAAGGCAAAGGCATATCCAAACCAGCTTTCGGGTGGGCAGCAGCAGCGGGTTGCGATCGCTCGCGCCCTGGTCAACCAGCCGTCAATCCTTCTGGCGGATGAGCCGACGGGTAATCTTGACAGTTCCACTTCGGTTGAAATCATGACTTTCCTCCAGAAACTCAATCGTGAGAAAGAGATTACTTTGATTATGGTCACTCACGAGGAGGACATCGCCGCCTATGCCTCTCGTCTTATCCATATGCGCGATGGTCGGATCGTGAATGATACTGCCGCTCAAACCGGGAGGCTGTAGAAGCTTTGGTGGTTCCACCGGAAGTGCTCCGGTTCCTCAAATGGTAAAGGCAGACGTGGCAGTGAGGCGAAATCATGAATATCTGGACAGTTTTACGCATCGCATTTAAGGCACTCGGTCAGAATAAGATTCGCTCCTTCCTGACGATGCTGGGAATTATCATTGGCGTAGGTGCCGTAATTGCGATGGTTAACCTCGGACAGGGTGCTCAGCGGCAGGTCCAGGAAGAGATCGCTTCCATGGGAACCAATACCCTCTGGGTGCGTGCCGGCAGCCGACGCTCATTTGGAATGCGCGGTGGTTCTGGTTCTATCAACACTCTGACAATCGACGATTTTGAAGCGATCGCTCGTGAATGCCCGACGGTTATGGCGGTCAGCCCCAGTGCCTCGACTTCGGGGCAGCTCGTGTTCGGAAACCAGAATTGGAGTACCAGCATAGAAGGGTATAACGAACAGTACCCGATCCTTCGCAACTGGAAAGTCGTCCAGGGTGAATTTTTTAGCCGGAATCACGTTGAAACCGCCGCACGTGTGGCGGTTCTGGGGCAGACGGTAGTGGATGAGCTTTTTGGCGGAGCCGATCCGGTCGGGCAGACGATCCGCGTGCGTAACCTTCCTTTCCAGGTCGTTGGAGTCCTCGAAAAGAAGGGTGCTAATTCCTTCGGAAGGGATCAGGACGACACGGTGATCGTCCCCTACAGTACAGTCTTGAAAAAGTTCCAGGGAGGCGTTAACTACGTCCAGGCCGGCCTTGTGGCGGCGGTGAGCCCCCGCGCCAGTTTTGCCGCTCAGGAACAGATTTCTGCGCTGCTTCGCCAACGTCATCGCATCCTTCCCGGTCAGGACGATGATTTCATGATTCGTAACTTAAGCGAGTTCGCCGAGGCTGCCGAGTCAACCAACCGCGTCATGACAGGACTTCTCGCCAGTATTGCGGCGGTTTCCCTACTGGTGGGTGGAATAGGAATTATGAACATCATGCTCGTCTCTGTGACCGAACGCACGCGAGAGATTGGGGTGCGCATGGCCATTGGGGCTCGGCCGAGCACTATTCGGGTTCAGTTTCTTGCAGAGTCAATTACGCTCTGTTTTATGGGCGGATTGCTGGGTTTGGCGCTGGGGATTGGAGGGTCCTTGATCCTCTCAGGGTTCTTGGGCTGGCCAACCGCGATCGCTAGTCAGGCAATCCTCATTTCCATCGCGCTTTCGGCCGTCATCGGGAGTGTCTTCGGCTACTATCCGGCTCATAAGGCGGCATCCCTCGACCCCATCGACACATTACGCGACGCGGACACCGGTCGATACCGAGACCAATG
>Ga0079224_100003863_pt1 | contig 19127 bp, 13 predicted proteins | sample Stecom2015_FD_80414 | JGI IMG/M metagenome (GOLD analysis project Ga0079224, IMG submission 80414) | Agricultural soil microbial communities from Utah to study Nitrogen management - Steer compost 2015 | ecosystem: Environmental > Terrestrial > Soil > Agricultural land | place: USA: Utah... | reverse complement strand
TGTGCTTGTAATTGAATGTAATAAATTCGTAAGATAATAGGCATTGAATTATTTTGGGACAATTGAATGAAATTTACACTGCGTTTTCTATTAATCGCTGCTGTGGTCTTTATCCAGGCTTGTAGCAGTAGCAGCAATGCACCACGAGCTGTGGATGCACCGCCGGCAACCAACCCTGACGGCTCAGTCGTCACCGGTGTTATTACGGCTGTTTTTGATCCGGCTTCCGGAGATCCGACCAAGTTACCTATACCCACCAACTTATTCTTAAGTGGCACCACGGATTTAACGTTAAACATTCCAGTAGCCGATCCGAACGATTACTCCGATCCATTGGTTGCTTTGAATGGATTGGACGGCTTTAGTACAGTCGCACCTTGGGCCACAAATTTTTCAGTGGCTCCAGCGGCAACTTCCGTTAATCCGGCCAGTATTCATGTTTATCAAGTGTCCTTAACGGGTCCAGGCGGTGGTGTAACCGGAGTTAATAAAAAATTAGTTTTCGGCCAAGATTATGTGGCTGTTGCCAATGGCAAAAGTGTCAACATTGTTCCGCTTAAGCCGTTACAAGAGTTAACTTCTTACATGGCGGTTATTACCAATGGTGTTACCGACAGTGAAGGCAATGCTGCAACCCCCAGCCAGACCTATTTTATTGCCAAACGAACGGCATCTTTAGTGGATGGTAATGGTCAGAGTACCGACCCTTTACTGGATAATGCTACCGCTCGTGCTTTGGAGCCATTGCGTCAATTAACCAATGCGCAAGAAGCCGCAGCTGCCTCACAAGGCATTAATCCGGATAACATTGTTTTATCGTGGACCATGACGACCCAATCAATTTCACCAACGCTATCAGCGGTGAAGAGTATTTCCGGTCCAACAGCTGCGACTATAGCACCAACTGGTGCCAATACTCAGTTGGTTGGTGGGGCTGGTATCGCTGATATTTATATTGGTATGATGGCTGCACCTTATTACTTAAAAGCGCCCAGTCAGTCGAATCCAACGGCGCCATTAAATGGTTTTTGGCAAGCGGCACCCGGTGGTTATGCACCTCCTTTTGATCAAGCGGGCTTAGATCCGACTTCCCAGCATGTGACTTTTGCCAATCCGGTACCGATGGCTACTTCTATGCAAAATCTACCGGTTCTGATGACGGTGCCTAATGCTAGTTCAGGTATGACTAAACCGGCAACCGGTTGGCCGGTGATGATTTATCAGCACGGTATTACCCGAAATCGTACTGATATGTTGGCTTTAGCAGATACCATGGCTTCCATTGGTTATGCAGTGGTGGCCATTGATTTGCCTTTACACGGTATTACCGATAAAGCCAATGGCTTTTATATTGGTAACACACCGTTTGGTGCAGCAGCGTCAGAGCGAACCTTCGATATTGATTACACCGATAACGCCAGTGGTGCTCCCGGTCCTGACGGCATGATAGACAGTTCAGGTGCTCATTATATTAATCTGCAGAACTTACTGGTATCAAGAGACAATGTCCGTCAAGGTGTGGCTGATTTATTTACCCTAACTGCTAATCTGCCTTTTATGGATATTAACGGTGATCAAGCCGGTGATTTTGATGACAGTCAGATAGCTTTTGCCGGTCAATCACTGGGAGCTATGACAGGTGTCAACTATTTGGCTTTTAACCCCGATGTGAACAGTGCGGTTTTATCTGCACCTGGTGGCGGTATTGCTAATCTGTTATTAGGTTCACCCACATTTGGGCCTCGCATCATTGCCGGCTTAAGCGCGGCAGGTGTTGAGCAAGGCACGACTGAATTTAATCTGTTTATGTTGGCCACGCAAACCGTTGTTGATTCGGCTGACCCAATTAACCACGGCGCCAAGGCGAGTATGCTTAATAACGTTTTACTGCATGAAATCCTGGGCGACCAAGTGGTAACCAATCGAGTTGCCGGTGCGCCTTTATCGGGTACTGAGCCTTTAATTGCAGCAATGGGCTTAACCTCTTATTCTCAATCTGCGATGGATCCGGACGGTATTACCGGTGTGGTTCGCTTTACGGAAGGTGATCACGGCAGCTTACTGTCACCGGCCGCTTCATTTGCAGCCACAGTTGAAATGCAGAGACAATTAGCCGCCTTCCAAGCAACCCAAGGCAGAACTGTTAACATCAGTGACACCAGTGTGGTTCAATAAGGAGGCTTTATGACTATTAAAAACAAAAAATGTGGAGTATCAAACATGACTCACAATAAACAAATTCGGTTAAAGCCGTTAAAGCTTGCCATGATGATTGCCGCTTTGGGTGCGACTTCTGGCGGTATGGCTAAAACCTGGTATAAAGACGATTTAACTTTTAGTATCGATACCACGATTTCTTATGGGGCATCGGTTCGAGTACAAAAGCGAGATGATCGTTTAGTCGGTAAATCAAACCTTAATCCCTTTGTTGGTCTTAATCTGGCCGAAGGACGTTCAAGCACACTGGAAGAACGTATTGCCGCTCCCGGACGTTGGTCTATTAACTCCGATGATGGTAACCTCAAATATGATGATGGCGACTTATTCTCTAATGCCATTAAATTAACCAGTGACATTTCCTTTTCCTACAATACCTGGGGTGGTTTTTTCCGTATTAACTATTTCTATGATTTTGAAAATGCCGATCGCGATGACTTATCGCGAACCGCTAAAGAATTTGTTGGTGAAAATTTTAGATTATTGGATGCGTATGTCTATAAAGACTTTGAAATTGGCAACCAATATGCCTCTGTCCGTTTAGGACGACAAGTCGTCAGCTGGGGTGAATCGACCTTTATTCAACAAGGTATTAATGTCATTAACCCGATTGACGTTTCCAAAATTCGAGTCGCCGGTGCGGAATTAAAAGAAGCGTTTTTACCGATTGATATGATTACATTTTCAAGCAGCTTAACCACCAATCTGTCTATGGAAGCGGTGTATTTGTTCGAATTTGAACAAACCGATCCTGACCCCGCTGGTACCTATTTTGGCACCAATGATTTCGCCACGCCGGGTGGTGAGTATGTGGCTTTGGGCTTTGGTATTATCCCTGAATATACATTGCTACCTTATTTGCAGTCTATACCGGGTGTAGAAGCATTGGCTGCACAAACCAGAGATTTTTCAATTCAACGAAGACATGTGGCCGGTGCCAGTGACGATGGCCAATATGGACTGTCTTTTAAATACTACTCGGAACCTTTAAACAACACAGAGTTTGGCTTTTATTACTTGAATTACCACTCAAGACTACCCTTAATCAGTGGCACGTCTTTGGGCGACCCCTATCGAGGGACTGGTCCAACAGCCGCGAACTCTGGTGCTTATTTTATTGAGTTTCCAGAAGACATTAATCTGTATGGTCTGAGTTTTAGCACCACCATCAACAGCATTGGCTGGGCTTTACAAGGTGAATTATCCTACCGTGATAATGTGCCACTGCAGTTAGATGATGTGGAAGTTCTTTTTGCCGCTTTATCACCTTTAAACGCATTGATTGAAGCGCCTTATGATCGATTTTATTCACAGTTAGGCGACTACGGCCCGCAAGAGTATATCCGTGGTTGGGAGCGCCACAAGGTGTCCCAGTTACAATTTACAGCGACTAAGTTGTTCGGACCTAATAACTTCTTTAAAACCGATTCGATTGCCTTTATCACAGAAGTTGGCTTCACCAATGTCTGGGATTTACCTTCACAAGATGTGATGCGCTATAACGGACCGGGTAGTGATACCGGTGGTGGTCCGTCATGGCAAGATGGCGGTAACTCACGTAACCCGATAACTGAACCGTCTGCTGGCTTTGCTACACCGTTCTCTTGGGGTTATCGTTTGGCCGCCCGATTTGATTATTTGGGTGCCTTTGGTACGCCTTGGAATGTTTCACCGCGTATTGCCTTTAATCATGACGTTAATGGCACCACGCCCGGACCCGGCGGGAACTTTATCGAAGGTGTTAAGTCTCTTACTATAGGTGTTAATGGCGTTTACTTGGAAAAGTGGAGTGCTGACTTAAGCTACACCAGTTTTTCAGGTGGCGGTATCTATAACCTTATTGGTGATAGAGATTTTGCGTCATTTAATATCAAATACTCATTCTAAGATAGGTAATACTCTATGAAACTATTAACCAAAACAATTTTAACCGGATTAACCGGATTGACCATGGCAATTTCTGTGGCACATGCCGGACCTAAACCGGATCAAATTGATCGTTTGTCCAATGATCTAACCCCCATGGGTTCGGTACGTGCCGGTAACGAAGCCGGTACTATACCTGCCTGGACAGGTGGTATTACTGAGCCACCAGCGGGTTATAAACAAGGCGACCATCATCCTGATCCTTTTCCTGAAGATACCGTGTTGTTTACCATTGATGGCAGCAATTATAAAGATTACAAAGAGCAGCTATCAGTCGGTCAGATTGCAATGTTTGAGCGTTATCCGGATACTTATAAAATGCCGGTTTATAAAACTCGTCGCAGCACTTCATTTCCTGAGCGTATTTACGAAAAAACCATTGAAAATGCTAAAACCGGTACCTTGGTAGCAGATGGTGAAGGCGTTGAAAATGTAGCAGAAGGCTTTCCTTTTGCGTTTCCGGAGAATGCCTATGAACTTATTTTTAATCATAAATTAAAATACAAAGGCAGTGGTGGTGTTCGTTATAACAACCAAGCAGCAGTCACAACCACAGGTAAATACACACTCGTACGATTACGAGAAGAACTGTTCGCTAAGTATTACATGCCTGGTAAAACCATTGCTGATATTGACAACATCTTGTTGTATTTCTATCAAGTGGTTGAAGCGCCTGCCCGTTTAGCCGGTGAAATTTTATTGGTTTATGAAACAATGAACCAAACAAAATCACCCCGAAAAGCTTGGATTTATAATCCTGGTCAACGACGTGTCCGTCGTGCACCGAACGTGGCTTACGATAACCCGGGTACGGCTTCAGATGGTTTGCGAACCAGTGACATGATTGATATGTACAACGGTGCTATGGATCGCTTTACATGGGATTTTGTTGGTACCAAAGAAATGTATATTCCTTATAACTCTTACAAAGCCCACAGTAGTGACTCTTTGATTGACGACATGATAAAGCCTGGGCATTTAGATCCAAGTTACATGCGATATGAGTTGCATAGAGTGCATGTGGTTGAAGCTAACTTACGGGAAGGTTTTCGGCATATTAACAGTCGCAGAACGTTTTATTTAGATGAAGACAGTTATCAAATTATGTTGATTGATCATTACGACAGTCGCGGTGATATTTGGCGCTTCTCTGAAGCTCATAGTATCAATTATTATGATGTGCCTACTTTTTGGACAACAATTGAATCTCACCATGATATTCAGTCGGGTCGTTATATCGCAGTCGGCCTAGATAACCAAGACCAAGTAAATACGTTTAATACACCTTTAGATGAAAGTAATTACACACCAAGCGCCTTACGTAAACGTGGTGTTAGGTAATTAATTAAAGTAATGGCTTTAAAAGGCCATGGGCGCCAGCCTCTGGCCTTTTTTGTTTGTTAAGACTTTTCAATAACCGTACATCCTCTATAAACTTGTTGGTTTATGTACAGGTTTCAAAGTGGATTATTCATAAGGGGACATTATGATATTCAAATATAAATTCAAACTTATGGCATTACTTATAGTAAGCATAAGTTCAATGGTATCAGCCCAGCAGCCGAGTCGAGTGATGCCATTGGCCGATCAGTCCTTGCTGGTTTCAATTACTCAAGTGAATGCTGATTTAGTTGCTGTAGGTGAACGGGGTTATGTATTAAAAAGTTCAGACCTGGGGCAAACATGGCGTCAAATTGAGAATGTCCCGGTCGATATATTATTAACCAAAGTAGTTTCAGTTGGCCGGTCGTTATGGGCAGTGGGGCATGATGCCACAATTATTCACAGTGCCGATGGCGGTGAAACTTGGCAACTCCAATTTTATGATCCTGATCGCCAAGTACCATTTTTATCCACATATTTTATCGATGCCGATAATGGTTTTGTCATTGGTGCTTATGGCACGATTTTGACTACCTATGATGGCGGTCAAAATTGGCAAGAAGATGTGATACACGATGAATTGGATTATCATTTGAATGATATTATTATGGCCGATGATGGCAATTTATATATTGCCGGTGAAGCGGGCTATGGATTTTTAAGTACGGATCAAGGCGAAACTTGGGACGCCATAGAGTTACCTTATCCGGGCTCCATGTTCGGGGTATTGTCTTTATCAGATGAGGTTATTATGTTTGGTCTCAGAGGGCATGTTTTATCATCACGAGACCAAGGTATGACTTGGGATGTGATTGCTAACGACAATATCAGCAGTTTATTTGGTGGTGATCAACTGAATTCGGATTCGGCGATTTTGGTGGGTGCTAATGGCGCCAGAATTATATATAAAAATCACAAATTAACCACTTTGTCCGGTAGTTCTGCTCTAGAAATTGGCGATGACTATGCTGATGTAATGGTGATTGATAGCGGCCAAAAAATTATCCTGTTGGGTGAAGAAGGCACTGACTTACAACCCCTGGTTAAACCGTAAAAGAGGTTTTTATGAACAATGAAAATGTAAAAAGTACACTGTCTGAAAAACTCGCTAATGCGTTGTTTAACCATAAGAAATTGCTATTAGGGCTGCTGTTTCTAGCCACTCTTATCATGGCCATTTTTGCTTCACAATTAAAGGTTGTTGCTGGTTTCGAAAAACAGTTGCCGCTTGAGCATGAGTACATGCAAACTTTTATGGAGCATGCAGAGTTTCGGGGGGCTAACCGCATTCTGCTGGCCATGATTGATAACAGCGGTGATATGTTTAATGAGCCGTTCTTTAATAAATTTGAACAATTGACCGATGATACGTATTACATCACCGGTGTTTATCGACCCAGTGTTAAATCTATATTTACCCCCAATGTTCGCTTTGTTGAGGTGGTTGAGGACGGATTTGCAGGCGGTAACGTTATTCCTTCTGATTATGTGCCCGGAACGGAAATGTTTGAAACAATTCGTGCCAATATCGTTAAAGCTGGAATTGTTGGGCGCTTAGTGGCAGCTGATTTTAATGGCGCTATGGTTTGGGCAGATTTACAAGAAATAAATCCCGAAACCGGTGAGAAAATTGATTATCAACAAGTCGCCGCTGAATTAGAAGCGCTGCGGCAAAAATATGAAAGTAACGGCCAAACAGTCCATATCATTGGCTTTGCCAAAGTAATCGGTGATGTCGCCGCCGGTGCTAAATCGGTGCTGTATTTCTTTGCCCTTGCTATCTTCATTACCATGCTTTTGATGTTTTGGTACTCCAAAAATTGGAAGTTAACACTTTATCCGATTATATGTTCTTTGGTGGCAGTCATATGGCAGATGGGTGCCTTAAAAATGATGGGCATGGGCATCGATCCAATGAATATATTGACGCCATTTTTGATATTTGCGATTGGCGTTAGTCATGGTGTGCAGATGATATCAAGATGGACTAATGATTTGGTCCAGCAATCAGGAGTTAAAGACACCCGTCACGCCGCCAAAGCTGCTTTTATGGCTCTGTTAATCCCCGGTAGTATTGCCTTGTTATCCGACACCATTGGTTTTGCGACCATTTATTTCATTAAAATTGAAATTATTCAGGAGTTGGCGATTACGGCAACAGTCGGTGTGGCACTGATTATCATCACGAATTTAGTGTTATTGCCACTGCTTTTATATGGAATGAATGTTAAAAACATGGATTCCTTTGTAGTTAAATTTGATACTAACAAGCATAAGACCAAAGTATGGGACAGCTTATCAAAATTTGCAAAAAATCCATTAGCAACCACAGCCGTGGTGATTGCAATTGTACTTTTTGTGTTTGGCTACTTTAAAAGTGAACAAATGCAAATAGGTGACTCTGAAGCCGGTGTGCCTGAATTACGTGCTGATTCGAGATACAATCAAGATGCTTTGACCATCAGTGATGAATTCTCATTAGGTGTTGATATGATTAATGTTATTGCTGAAACCAGTGGCTCAGCTTGTACTGAAAATTATCAAGTCATGAACAATATTGATGACTTTGCCTGGCAAATGAGAAATGTTGAGGGTGTGCAACAGGTCATAACATTAGCAGCTGTTAGTAAATTGATTATTGCCGGCTGGAATGAAGGTAACCCTAAATGGCGTGAAATTTCACGAAATAATTATGTTATGCGGCAATCCTTATCGGGCATAGATACTTCATCGGGGTTATTAAATCGTGACTGTAGTGTTATGCCGGTTACTATTTTCACGGAAGATCATAAAGCCACCACAATTAATCGTGTTGTGGATGCCGTGAAAGCCTACCAAGCTGACAATCCACCTGAATATAATGATGCCGGCGAAATCGCAGAAGGTTCTGTTGATTTTCGTCTTGCTACCGGTAACGCCGGGGTTATGGCGGCCACCAATGATGTCGTAAAAGGTGCACAAATACCTATGCTAATAATGGTCTATGGCGCTGTCATTTTATTGTGTTTGATTACCTTTCGTTCAATAGCGGGAACCTTGAGCATTGTCATTCCATTGGCTTTGGTCTCGTTGTTGGCTTATGCACTGATGGCCTTTTTAGGTATTGGTCTAAAAGTTAACACCTTGCCGGTGGTGGCTCTGGGCGTCGGTATCGGTGTTGATTATGGTATTTATATCTTTAGTCGCCTGCAGAACCTATTGAATCAAGGTATGAATTTAGTAGATGCCTATCGAGAGACTTTACGTTTGACCGGTAAGGCCGTATTATTTACTGCCCTAACCTTAGGTATTGGTGTGGGTACTTGGATATTTAGTACCTTACAGTTCCAGGCTGACATGGGTATATTGCTGGCCTTTATGTTTATCGTCAATATGATTGGTGCTATATTCCTGCTACCGGCACTGGCTTATTGGTTAATGCCGAAATTTAGAAACAGATGATTTGCTCATTGCTGACTTGTGGTCACCTGCAAAGGTGACTACAATCAGCTCTATACTGAATGTAACTAATCCTATTGCCCATGGCTGAAACTGTACTGGTTCAACTTGCTAAAGATCTGACGCCTGTTCGTGTCTATGTTTATGATGATGAGCAGCCAAATACTCAAATCATAGAAGACCAGCAAACTGTGGAACAACAACTGCAAGTTGCAAAAGATGTTATTGTGTTACTACCAAACTCCTGGGTATATCTAACCATGAGTCGGGTACCGAGTAAATCGGCTGAAGTGCTTAAGCAATCCATCCCTTATAGTATTGAAGATGAATTGGCCAATGAAGTAGAAGCCAATGATTACGCCTGGTTTAGTCACTCGGAAAAATTACAAGCGGTTGCTGTCATTAGTCAAAAAAAAAGGCAAGCCGTTTATCAGTGGATTAAACAGCGCCGATTGCCGGTCAAAGCCATATATTCAGAGGTTGTTTTCTGTCCAGCTAAAACCGATTGCCTCGTTGTTTGGCAGCAGCAGGATCAGGTATTGGTTCGGTTTGGTGTAGCAGCTTCCATGGTTTGTGAAAGTGCGCAGTTGCCCGAATTAGTGACTGCTTTTGCCGGTGATTTGAATTGTGTATGGAGCAATCAACCGGTTGCTGCAGTGCCTGAAACCTTTAAAGTAAAACCGCCATTAACGTTGAACGACTGTTGTGCTTATTTGGTGAATCAGCCCCCAGAACCGAATTTGTTGAAACCTGAGTTTTTCATCGAAACATCTAAGCAGCAACAAAAATTGGGTAAACGGGTAGTTGCGTTGGCTTTGCTGTTACTGTTAAGTTGGATATTTATTAGTGGCATTCAAGCCTACCAATTATCATTGCATATTAAACAATTAAAAACCTCTCAGCAACAGTTGCTCAGCTCCACCTTTGGGCAATTATCGCCGACCGAACAAAATGATCCTTTTGCTGCTCTACAATCCCGACTTAAACAATTCAGTCAAAGTAGTAATCGGCCACAAAACACGCTGTTAGATGGATTATATTACTTGGGTGAAACACGGGCACAAATTAAAACAGTTGAGCTTAATGGTTTGCGATTATTTGATAATCAATTAGAAATCCAAATCTCTGCACCCCGTATCGCCCATATCAATCAATTTCAACAACAACTACAAACTCTAGCCGGTGATTATGCTGTTAACATTGGCGTTAATGAATTGAGTGACGGGGTTTATCAATCAATTTTAACCATGAAGCCCAGATGAAAAAAATAATTCAACAAATGAGCGTGCGTGAACAGCGACTTTTGTTTATAGGTGGTGGCTTTTTACTGGTTATTCTTTTAGGGGTGTTTGTTTATCGACCTGTGCAACATTATTTACAAAATCAAGTGGAAATTAAAACCCGGCTATCAGAACAATTAGTGATTATGGAGCATGACACCCGTGGTTTAAAGCCGGAGCGTCTACAACCGTTAAAAACCTTAACACCGGGAACCACATTCTCAACTTGGATAGATGGTCAATTAGGGGCCTTAGGAATACAACAGTTGGTGAAACGCTCAGAACCTATCGATGCCAATACCGTGACCTTGTGGATGGAACAGGCTCCGTTTGATCAAGTTGCCGATTGGCTACAACAAATAAATGATGAATACGGTATTAATGCAGATCAAGCTGATATTCATGTAAGTGATCGTGCTTTGGGTTTAGTAACTATACGTATGAGGTTAGTAAAGCAATGAGAAGTTCCGGAGACCGGCTGATTGGCTTAATCAAGTGGCTTATTATTTTGGCTTTTTTAATAACAGTGATATTGGCTGTTCTGCCTTTGCGCTGGTATTACGATTCTATTAGTGATCATTTGAGACCATTGGTGTTAAGAGATGTATCAGGTTCATTGGTAAAAGGATCTGCCGGTACTTTGCGATTCGATGCCTTACCATTGGGTCAGGCTGAATGGTTGCTATATCCCGGTTCGTTAACAGGTATCGGCGGTCGCTTGAGGATTTTTCAGCAACAATATGACTTAACATTCCAGTTAAAAAATATAAATGCTAAGCAGCAGCAGTTTAAAAAGGTCAATGGTTTCTTGGATTGGTCAGTTATACAGCCTTTTTTACAAATTAGAAATGGCCAGTTTGCCGGCTATTGGCAGTTTGATTTAAATCGAGTTTCTATGCAAAAGGAACAAGGGTTACAGCATATGGAGGGCCAAGTGACGTTAAAAGACTTTAAATTATTACAACCGGCACAGATGGATTTGGGTGAAGTGATTATTGATTTTAAAACCCAAAAAGAAGGCATCATTGTTGGAAATATTAGTTCCAAATCGCAAGCAGTTAATGTCTCAGGTGCACTTTATCTACAACCTAATCGTTGGCAATTAAATTTAGATATTATTCCGCGAGCAGGTTATTACCAATTAAGCACAGCATTACAAGGTGTCGGTGATCCACGACCGGGTGGTGGAAGGAAATTAAACCGAGCCGGTTTTATTAATTAGTATTTCCCTGAATACGATTATGACGCTGCGACCATAAAATCCAAATACCAAAAAGTAGCAGCGGCAAAGTCAATATATGGCCCATAGTCATCCAATCAAATGCGATAAAACCACGGTTAGCATCCGGTTCACGGAAAAATTCAACAGCAAAACGACCTAGGCCGTAACTAATTAAAAACATAGCGGTTGCAGTTCCACGTTTAGTGGCATAGCGAGCAGCCAACCAAACCACGACAAAGGTCACCAAACCTTCTAAAAAAGCTTCATAAAGAGGCGAAGGGTGTCTGCTATAAGCGGCCATCCTTCCTTGTTCATACCATTGTTGCCATTGTGTTTTACCCAATGTGTTTGGGTGCAATGATGCCGGTAGTGATTGCGGGAAAATCATTCCCCAAGGCTTATCAGTTAAACGCCCCCAAAGTTCTCCATTAATAAAATTACCAATACGAACTGAGGCGATTCCTAAGGGCACTAAAGGTGAAACGAAATCACTGACCTGATAAAATGTTTTACCGGTTTTGTGCCTAAAATAAACGATGGCGGCCACCACGCCTACTAAGCCGCCATGAAATGACATGCCGCCTTCCCACACTTTAAAAGGCATGAGCAAATCATTCATTAGTGGTGCGTCATTATAAAACAGCACCCAACCCAAACGACCGCCGATAATGACACCAATGGCACCATAAAATATAAAGTCCGATAGCTGGTCTTTATTCCAACCTGTAGGTTCGTGTTTAATTCGGTAAAGACCTAACAAGTAATAAAAACCAAAACCGATTAAATAAGTGATGCCATACCAGTGAATATCGAGTGGCCCCAAACTGATAAATATGGGATCAAAATCAACCACATAAGGCTGTGCATTGGTTATGACATCGGGGCTGAATAAAGACATAAATAAGACAAAATAGTAAAGGTTATATTGTGCCATGAAAACGCGCTCAATTCATGGCAAATCTGGAATTCAGTAGAATATCCACAGATATCAATTAGTATGCTAAAATTATTGGCCAACAGGGCTTCCCTCGTGAATCCCAACCATCCGGGAAGCTAGGTAATCAGAATAATAATTGTTATTTAATATGTTTGTTTGTGCTTCTCCTTGCAATTAAAAAGAGGAATAATTTTATGAATCAAGCGTTAATACCCTTAATAATCGGCGGCTTGGGCTTGCTGTCGGCTTTTATCATATTTTTTATGGTGTTGAAAATGCCATCAGGCAGCGGCAAAGTGAAAGAAATTGCTGACCAAATACATGCCGGCGCGATGGTCTTCATGCGCCGTGAGTACACCATTTTATTTTTGTTCGTGGCCATTTTATTTATCGGCTTATACGTGGGCTTTGGTTCGTGGCAAACCCCGTTCTCATTTATAGTGGGTGCCTTATGTTCGGCCATAGCCGGTTATTTTGGGATGTTCTCAGCCACTAAAGCCAACGTCAGAACAACCGTCGCAGCCAATGAAAAAGGTCAGGCGGCGGCGTTATCAGTGGCTTTCTACGGTGGATCCATCATGGGATTAACCGTTGCTGCTATGGGTTTATTGGGTTTGGGCTTATTGTATTATTTATTTGGCAGTGATCATGAAACGGTGCATGCCATTCACGGTTTTGGTATGGGTGCCTCAGTTGTGGCTTTATTCTCTCGGGTTGGTGGTGGTATTTTTACCAAGAGTGCTGATGTCGGGGCTGATTTAGTGGGCAAAATTGAAGCCGGTATTCCGGAGGATGATCCACGTAATCCTGGGGTTATTGCGGATAATGTCGGCGATAACGTTGGTGATGTGGCCGGTATGGGTTCTGATATTTTTGAATCGTATTGTGGAGCTATGATTGCTTGTATTGCGATTGCCTCTACTATGGCCGTACCACTTTTTGAGCAGATTGCTGAACGCCAACAAGACTTGATGTTTTTGCCGCTGGCTCTGGCATCTGTAGGCTTAATTTGTTCAGTGTTAGGGATTTTCATTGTCAAACTGGCCAGCGGACAAAAACCTGATGTGGCTTTACGAATGGGTACAATCGGCGCCACCATTTTGTTTATTATTGCTGCCTATTTTTTAATGGCCTATCTTAGTATCAGCAACCACGTTTGGATGTGTGTATTATTGGGAGCTGCCGGTGGTGTTTTGATTGGTTTAGTGACTGAATACTATACCGGTGGAAAGCCGGTTCGTGATATAGCAAAAGACGGAGAAACCGGGCCGGCGACAGTATTGATATCGGGCCTGGCTGTGGGTATGGAGTCAGTTGTGATACCTGTTATGACCTTAGCCGCCATTATTTTCGGTACTTCTTTATTGTTACCGGAAGGTGCTAGTGTCTATGGTGTTGGTATAGCGGCTGTTGGGATGTTGGCAACCGTTGGAATTACCATGGCCATTGATGCTTATGGGCCGATTGCTGATAATGCCGGTGGGATTGCTGAAATGGCTAACTTAGGCCCGGAAACACGCGCTATCACCGATGGTTTGGATGAGGTAGGTAACACCACGGCCGCAATTGGCAAAGGCTTTGCTATTGGCGCAGCCGGGCTAGCGGCTTTAGCGATTATTGCGGCCTTTATTGAAGTTATCAGTAACAGTGTTCCTGGTTTTTCGCTCAATATATCTGACCCCAGAGTTTTGATGGGTATGTTCTTAGGAGGTATTTTCCCGTTTTTGGTATCGGCCATGACCATGCGGGCTGTGGGTGATGCTGCTTTTGATATGATTAAAGAAATTCGTCGTCAATTTAAAGAAATTCCGGGTTTGATGGAAGGTACTGCCAAGCCTGATAGTGATAAATGTATAGATATTGCAACTACGGCGGCCTTAAAACGTATGATTGCACCTGGTTTATTGGCCGTACTGTCTCCGATTGTGGTGGGGTTTGTATTAGGTGCAGCCGCATTAGGTGGCATGCTTGGCGGGGCATTAATTACCTGTGTGTTACTGGCGCTGACCATGGCCAATGCCGGTGGCGCTTGGGATAATGCCAAGAAATTTGTTGAAAAAGGTAATTTTGGCGGCAAAGGTTCAACTGCACATACTGCCACTGTTGTCGGTGATACGGTGGGTGATCCATTTAAAGATACTTCTGGTCCGTCGATGAATATTTTGATTAATGTTATGGCTATTGTGTCGTTGGTTATTGCACCATTATTGGCAAAAATGCCCGGTGGAATATTTGCCTAATTTGATCAGTAACAGATTTAATAAAGTGACAAAAAGGCCCATTAACGGGCCTTTTTGTCTTTATAGTGGCTGTAAGGAGTTTTAGCATGGGATTTCATCTTACGTTTTTCAAACCAGGTCAAACCATCTTTACCAAAGGTGATTCATCTGATTGTGCCTATATTATTGATCTAGGTTCGGTGAAAATCTTAAATGCCGATAACAGTGTTATTCAGATTCTGAAGGCCGGTGAATTGTTTGGTGAAATGGGGGTGCTGGATCAATCCGTTCGTAGTACCGCTGCTCGTGCAGTTACTCAAGTTACTTTGCTTGAAATTAAACCACAACAAATCACAGACCGTCTTCAACAAACGGACCCCATTATTCATGCACTCATCGGGGTGCTTCTAAAACGATTACGAACCATGTTACCTGAAGAATCCAATAACCAGCAACACGATTTATTGACCCATGTGGCTTCACTTATTGAACAAAATGGTCTCGCTAAATTTCGCTTAGAAAGTGAGCTAAGGACCGCTATAAATGAGCAAAAGATTGAGACAGTTTTTCAGCCGTTAATGAATTTGTCAAATAATAAAATTTCCGGCTTTGAAGCTTTAAGCCGTTGGTCACATCCTCGTCATGGCATTATGTCCCCTTTTGAGTTTATTACTTTGGCGGAAGAAACTGATATGATATTAGAGGTAGGATCGCTGGTGTTTGATCGTGCCATAAAACTTTTAGCTGAATTGCCAGAATCTATTTTCATCAGTATCAATGTCTCCGGAAAACAGTTAAACCATCCGAATTTTCTAAAACAATTATTACAACGGCTTTCTGAGAAAAACATACAAGCAGAACGCTTAAAATTAGAGCTGACCGAAACTTTAGTGGTGAACAGTCAGCAGGCGGCGACTTGGATTAAACAATGCCAACAAGCGGGCTTTAAAGTTTGTGCGGATGATTTTGGTACCGGTCATTCAAGTTTACTGCAATTGTTGGAGTTACCGTTTGATGTGCTTAAAATAGATCAGGTTTTTATTCGTGAGCTATTAACCAATGAACGCCATCAAGTTATTGTTGATTCCATGGCCCGCTTGGCTAAGCAATTAAATATGAAATTAGTGGCTGAAGGTGTTGAAGAAGTTGAACAGCATCAATATTTACAATCGTTGGGAATTGATTATGGCCAAGGCTATTATTACGGTAAAGCTATGCGCGAATCTGAAATCCTGTCACAATATTCACACCTTTTTGCTGATTAAGAAATTAACGCTTTTCTTTTGAGGATTGTTTTCATAGAATATTAGCGTGGGTAAGTGTCGCTGCGATTACGAAGCCTGGTCAAAGCTTCAGTAGCGACTCTAGATAACTTAAGCATTTTGCTTAAGTTATTATTGTTGGCCGAGCGTCTTGTTCGGCCAACCTTTTAAATAATCTTCTCATTTCTATATCCACTTCCTGAACAAACGCCAACGATTCAGAATGAATTCATTTAAAACCGATAAACTAATACTTATTTAACGGAAAATAGTATCATGAAATATCAAATTCTTATTATCGGTTTATTATTCAGTGGTTTGTCCATGGCGCAACGTTATGACAATAACATCGCTTATGGCAAAGTTATTGAGGTTCGTCCGGTTTATGAACGTGTTTCAATTCCCGAACGACAACAAGTGTGTGAGCGTCCTCGTTATCGTGAGCAGCGAGGTAATGCAGGTGGTGCTATTCTGGGTGGTATTATTGGTGGTGTATTAGGTAACCAAATTGGTGGCGGCTCAGGACGGGATGCAGCGACTGCCGTTGGTGTCATAGCCGGAGCCACAGTTGGTGCTAATCATCCGTCTCATCGCAATCAAAGACCCCGTTGTTATACTGATACCCGCTATCGTGAAGAACGTCAATTAAGCGGTTATGATGTAACCTATGAATACCAAGGACAATGGCATGATACGTTTATGACGCGCCATCCCGGTGACCGTGTACGATTGGCCGTGAATGTTCAGGTTATCGAATAATAACACTTAACACAACAACATAAAAAAGCCTCAATTGTGCGGAAACAATTGAGGCTTTTTTTGGCTTTTAATTGTCTGTTTAATTTTTTAATAATGCCTTGGCTCGATCCAGTACCGCATCTTTGGTGATATTGAAATAATCAAATAAATCATTACCTGGTGCAGATTCGCCAAACGTATCTTGTGCCACAATAGCCCCATCAATACCGACAAAACGATACCAGTATTCACCTTTGGCTGCTTCCACGGCCAAGCGCGCCCGACAACTACGCGGTAACACCGATGATTGATACTCAGCGGATTGCTGTAAAAACACCTCAACACAAGGCATAGAAACTAAGCGGACTTGATGGCCTTTGGCCTGCAGTTCGGCCGTCGCCTCAGCGGCTATACCCACTTCAGAGCCGGTGGCCATAATAATTAACTCGGGCGCTTGATTACAATCATTGAGAATATAGCCACCTTTGGCAATTAACTCTAATTGCGCCTCATGGCGTGGTTGATGTGCTACGCCCTGACGGGTAAACAATAAGCTGGTGGGACCTTCGTTGCGCTTAATGGCCGCATGCCAAGCTGCCACCGATTCCACGGCGTCACAAGGCCGCCAGACATGCATATTCGGAATCATTCGCAAAGCCGGTAATTGCTCCACTGGTTGATGCGTTGGTCCATCTTCACCGACACCAATAGAATCATGGGTATAGACAAAGATATTGCGCACTTTCATTAAAGCCGCCATCCGTAGGGCGTTTTTAGCATAATCCGAAAACATTAAAAAAGTACCGGTGAAAGGGATAACACCGCCATGCAAACTCATGCCGGTGGTAATGGCACTCATGCCAAATTCACGCACCCCGAAAGACAGGTAATTGCCGGTAAAGTCACCACCATTAATGTGCTTAGAACCGGACCAAAAGGTATTGTTAGAAGGCGTTAAGTCTGCCGAACCGCCGAATAATTCAGGCAATAAAGGGCCCAATCCTTCTAACGCCAGTTTTGACGCTTTACGGGTGGCCATTTCGGGGGCGTCTTTATTAACTTGACGCAAATAGGCATCCATTTTGGCATCGAAATCAGCCGGTAAATCATTATTAATACGGCGACTTAAATCAGCTGCCAACGCTGGGTAAGTACTTTCATACGCACTAAAAGCTTGTTGCCAAGTTTGTTCTTGTTGGGCACCGCGCGCTTCAGCATTCCATCCTTGATAAACCTCATCAGGAATCTCAAAGGGTGCAAAAGGCCAGTTTAAAGCCTTACGAGTGGCGGCAATTTCCTCATCACCCAAAGGCGCGCCATGGGTTTCATGGGAGCCGGCTTTGTTCGGCGCACCGGCGCCAATGGTGGTTTTGCAGCAGATTATTGTCGGCTGGTCTGTGATATTCTTGGCAGCTTCAATGGCAGCGTCCACAGCAGCCGGATCATGACCGTCAACCGCTTCGATTACATGCCAACCATAAGATTTAAACCGTTGTGGTGTGTTATCGGTAAACCAGCCATCAACCGGGCCATCGATAGATATGTTGTTGTCATCATACAGGGCAATCAGCTTGCCTAGTCCTAAAGTACCCGCCAGAGAGCACACTTCATGGGAAATGCCTTCCATAAGACAACCATCACCCAAAAACACATAGCTGTAGTGGTCGATGATGTTATGTTGATCACGGTTAAACTGTGCCGCCAACATTTTTTCAGCCAAAGCCATGCCCACGGCATTGGCCAAACCTTGACCTAACGGCCCGGTGGTGGTTTCCACACCCGGGGTATAACCGTATTCAGGATGGCCAGGTGTTTTAGAATGGAGCTGTCTAAAATTCTTGAGTTCTGCCATACTTAAATCATAACCACTCAAATGCAACACCGCATATACCAGCATCGAGCCATGGCCATTAGACATGACAAAGCGGTCGCGATTAAACCAGTTTGGATTCTTCGGATTATGACGCAGGTGTTTATTAAACAAGACCTCCGCGATATCCGCCATGCCCATAGGCGCACCGGGATGCCCCGAATTGGCTTGTTGAACGGCATCCATGGCCAGAAAACGGATGGCATTGGCTAACAAAGTTTGATTTGACATGTAATTTTAGTGGTATGGTTTAGGTTAAAAGAAGCTCAAGCGAGCCAGTAGGCGCTTATTTTATGAATAAACCCCATGATAAACAATAGACAAACGTCTTTAGTGGATGTATTAATGTCTATTGACCCTTATAGAAAAGTCTAAAAAGGTTGTAAGAATAAATTAAATATAATTAAATGGACGTTGAAAAATTAATTTAATCTAAATTCAATAGAATGTACAAAATCATTTCTTTAAGAATACGCGCTCTTTTAAACGCCGCTTTCTTTGGTGTTACGATGTTATAGCTGTACCCCATCCTTAGGACAGGTCAATTACTAAATTAAGGAGTTATTTTCTGTTTATAATATGATTGCCTAGGCAATTTTTTGAGGAACAGAAAATGAGTAGAAAAAGAAGAACAC
>Ga0079224_100003861_pt1 | contig 19129 bp, 19 predicted proteins | sample Stecom2015_FD_80414 | JGI IMG/M metagenome (GOLD analysis project Ga0079224, IMG submission 80414) | Agricultural soil microbial communities from Utah to study Nitrogen management - Steer compost 2015 | ecosystem: Environmental > Terrestrial > Soil > Agricultural land | place: USA: Utah... | reverse complement strand
GAGCGGTTCGGACCACGGCCCGGCACGCCGTTCGGCGGGGTGCAGCTGGTGCTGGTGGGCGATCTGTATCAGCTGCCGCCGGTGGTGACTGATCATGAGGCGGCGTGGATCGAGGAGCGGTTCGGGACCCCGTTCTTCTTCTCCGCCCGCTCGTTCGATGAGGCCGCGTTCCCGGTGGTGGAGCTGTCCACCGTGTTCCGACAGCAGGGCGATGACCATCTCGTGGACCTGCTGAACGCGGTGCGGGAGGGGACGCTGCTGGAGGAGGCGCGCGGCGAGCTGAACCGGCGGACGGACCCGGACTTCGAGCCGGATCTGGACGAGTTCTGGCTGACGCTCGCGACCACCAACCGGATCGTCGGCGCGCGGAACCGGCAGATGCTCGAGCGCCTCCCGGACCCGGCCCGCACCTTCACCGCGCGGGTCACCGGGGACACCGACGGATTCGAGAAGCCCACTGAGGAGACGCTGCAGCTCGCGGTCGGCGCGCAGGTCATGCTGCTGACGAACGACCCGCTGGACCGCTGGGTGAACGGCACGCTGGGCCGCATCACCGCGATCGGTGCGGACGCCGACGGGCCCGTCGTCACCGCGCTGCTGCGCGACGGCCGCACCGAGCACGTCCGTGAGCACACCTGGGAGATCACCCGCCCGGGTGTGGAGGGCGGTGCGCTCGTCCACCGGGTGGTCGGCACGTTCACGCAGCTGCCGATGAAGCTGGCGTGGGCGATCACGATCCACAAGTCGCAGGGCCAGACCGTGGACCGAGTGGTCGTGGATCTCACCGGCGGGACCTTCGCGAACGGGCAGCTGTATGTCGCGCTGTCGCGGTGCAGGAGCCTCGAGGGGCTGGTGCTGAAGCGCGAGGTGCTGCCGCGGGATCTGAAGACGGACCAGCGGGTGCGCCGTTATCTCGCCGGCAGCGCGGCGGGCGCGGACACCCTCGGCGAGGCGTATCTGTCGGTCCTCACCGTGGGCACGACCGGTGACCGGTGGCGGCCGAGGCCGGTGGAGATCGCGGTGGTCACCGAGGACGGGGACGAGGTCTCCACCGTCGTGAACCCCACCTCCGACCTGTTCGCCGCGCGCGACGAGTACCTGCTCACCACCCGGGATGTGCAGCTCGCGCCGCTGCTGGCGGAGGCGTGGCCGGCGCTGGGCGCGCTGCTCGCAGGGCGGGTGCCCGTCGGCGTCGGGGTGGACACGCAGCTCGCGCAGGTCGATTTCGAGCTGAAGCGCAACGGGATCGTGGAACCGATGCCGCTGGGGCTGGAGGTGCCGTCCCGGCTTCTCACGGCCGACGAGCGCCGCCGCGCGTCGGCGCCGACGGCACTGGAACGGGCCCGGGCGGTGCGGGATGCGGTCCAGCGCCTGCGCGCGGAGGGTGCGGAGCTGCCGGGGACAGGGATGGCGTTCCGACAGGCCGTGACCGGGCATGGGTATCTGCTTGCCCGGACGACGGGTGAAACGGGGACGAGCGCGCCGACGGGCTTCGTTGTCGGCGGGAACCTCGGCGCGGAGGACGACTCCGCCGCGGTGCTCGCGAGCCTGCTCGAGCGGACCTGGCAGCGGGTCCTCTCCCCCGATGCCGAGGTGGTCGAGCGGCTCCGCGCCGTCGAGACCCATTTCGGCGTGCAGGTCCTGCCCGACGGCTTCGCGCTCCAGGAGGCGCTCGGTGCGGCCGATGTCCTCACTCCCGGTGCGAAGGTCTGCTTCTCCGGCACCGTCCACTCGCCCCGGCATGGCTGGCTGGACAAGGAGGAGCTGCACGCGATGGCCGAGGAGCGCGGGCTCATCCCCGTCCCCACGCTCACGAAGACGAGGACCGATGTGCTGGTCGTCGCCGAGGCCGGGTCGCAGTCCACCAAGGCGAAGAACGCCGCGAAGTGGGACAAGCCCGTGCTGACGGCGGAGGAGTTCCTGGAGTGGGCGGGCTGAGGATCGCAGCCGCTGCGGCCGGTGCCGCGCGGAGCGGCTCCCGGCCCCGGCAGGTGCCGTGGAGTCAGCGCGTCCTGGGCGTGCGCGTCTCAGCGCTGATGAACCAGGCCTGCTGCTCGAGCTTCTCGAGGATCCCGTGGAGGATGTCCGCTGATGTCGGATCGGCGTCGTCCACGTCATCGTGCACCGCGCGCATCGTGCCCGTGACGCTCTCGATCGCCGTCGTCACCAGGTCGATCGCGTCATGGGTGAGCACCTCGCCCTGCGGGAACTCGGGCAACGACGTCTGCTCGGCGACCACGGCCGGGCGGCCGTCGGGAGTGGCGTGCAGGGCACGCATCCGCTCGGCGACGTCGTCGGCCGCCGTACGGGCGATGTCCACGACCTCGTCGAGGTTCAGGTGCAGATCGCGGAAGTTCGGACCCACGATGTTCCAGTGCGCCTGCTTGCCGACGAGATGCAGGGCGGTGAGGTCCACGAGGACGGCCTGGAGATTCTTGGCCAGGCCCGCGGGAGCGAGGAAGCCGCTCTCGGCGTTCTCCTTCGTGGTGCGCTTCGCGCCGGCGGGATCGGGCACCGTGACGGTGTCGTTCATGAGAGTTCCTCCTTGTCGATGAACTGCTCGGACGCCGTCGACGGCGGCGCGCATGACGGCCGCGGTGACCGCGAGCGCGTCCCAGTCAACGCCCTCCGCAGCGAGAGCGGCGCGGATCTCGCCGGCCTCGGCGCCAGCGCGCAGGTCGGTGTAGAGCACGGCGGGATGCACCGCGCCGTGCTCGTCCCCGAGGACCAGGTCCTGCATCTGGCCGGTGAGGCACAGCGCCGCCACTTCGGTGCCCGGTTGAAGGGCGCCGGTGATCGCGCCGCGGGTCGCCTCGACCCACGCGGCCGGGTCCTGCTCAGTGCCGCCGCCGGGCGTGTGGCGGGTGGGGTAGCCCGCGCTCGCGCTCGCGAGGGTGCGGCCCTCGAGATCGATCAGCGCTGCCTTCGCGGAGGTGGTGCCGAGGTCGAGAGCGAGAAGGGCGGGCATGGGATCAGGGTGGGCGGGAGCTTCTGCGTGAGCAGAGCGGTCCCACGCCGTCGCTCACGCCGACGCTTCCGGCAGCGGCGGCAGCTCGTCCTCGGTGCTCGGACAGCTGGGCTGGGCGCCGTGACCGGTCGCCGCGAACGCCCCCACCTGGGAGGCGAGGCGTGCGGCGGCGGGCAGGGACTCACCGCGGGCGAGGCCCACGGCGGGCGCGCCGATGAACGCGTCGCCGGCGCCGGTGGTATTCACGGCAGTGACGCGTGCAGCAGGGATGCGGTGCGTGCCGTCGGCGTCGGCGACGAGCGATCCCTGTGCGCCGAGGGTGAGGACCACCGAGGCGATCCCGGCCTCGCGCGGTGCGCCGACGATCTGCTCCGGCGTCTCGGGCATCTCCGTCCCGGGGGTCAGCTGGGCGAGCACCAGGGCGGCTTCGTGCTCGTTGACCACCAGCGGGTCGGAGGCGCGCAACGCCTCGGGGTCCAGCTCCATGACCGGGGCGGGTTTGTGCAGGAACCGTCCGGTGACCAGGGCCGGCAGGGCTTCGATCCCCTCGCGCGGGATCTCGCCCTGGCACACCACGATCGAGGACGCCGCGATCACGTCCTTCGCGGCGGTGATCTGCGCGGCATCGACGGAGGCATTGGCGCCGGCGATCACCACGATGGGGTTCTCGCCGTCCTCCGCCACGGTCACGATGGCCAGGCCCGTCGGCCCCTCGACCTCGCGCACACCGTCCAGGTCCACGCCGGCCGCCCGCAGCCCGGCCAGACCCACCTGGGCCTGGGCGTCGGTGCCGACAGCGCCGATCATGCGCACGTCCCCGCCCATCCTGGCGGCGGCGACGGCCTGGTTGGCGCCCTTGCCGCCGGGCAGCATCTGCCCGCCGGTGCCGTGGAGGGTCTCGCCGGGTCGCGGGTGGCGGCGGGTGTGAGCGGTGAGGTCGACGTTGATCGAGCCGACCACCACGATCGCGCCAGCGTTCATCGGTGCTCCCTTGTGGACAGTGCGAACGGTGGGACGGGGCCGAAGGACCTGCTGACCTTCTCGAGGGTGATCAGCGGGGCGTTCGCCTCAGGCATGGGCGGGAACCCCAGCTTCCGATCTGGTGGGGTCGGTGGGCAGGCACAGCTGCGCCGGGAATCGGTGCTCTGTCGCCGCGGCGGTGAACTCGGCCAGGCGCTCCCGACCGGTGGTGGTCTGGCGAGGACCGGCGATGAAGCCCAGCCGCCTCGCTCCCCCCCCCCGGCGACGAGGGGGGCGGATGGCCTCTGTGATGGCGGCGCTGATGTCCGAGACGACGGCGGGCACACCCATCCCGGGGATGGCGCGGTCCACGAACACGAGCGGGATCGCGGCGTCCTGGACGGTCTGCAGGGACTCGCGGGCAGTGGCGGAGGGTGCGACGATCATCCCGTCCACCCGCTGACGGGGCAGCACAAAGGTGCGCTCCCGCATCAGGTCCGGGTCCTCGTCGGCGTTGCACAGCCTCACGGACAGGCCCGAGGAGCGCACTTCGCGCTCGACGACGTGGCGAGCTCGGCGAAGAAGGGGTTGCGCACGTCCGGGATCAGCAGGCCGATGGTCTCGGTGCGTTCCGAGCGCGGGGAGCGGGCCTGGGCGTTGGGGATAAAGTCCAGCCGCTCGGCCGCGGCCAGCATGCGCTCTCGCGTCTCGGCGGCGATGGAACCGTTGCCGGACAGGGCGCGGGAGGCCGTGCCAGGCGCGACGCCCGCCTCGGCGGCGATGTCCTTGATGGTGGGATGGGACATCCGGGGCCTCCTGTCGCACCATCGATCGCACCACCGAGGATGGAAACGTTTCCATATCCGAGCGTAGCAACGTCGGCGTGACCGCCCTCCGGCAGGACCGCGCTGACCGGGTCGACTACGACCCGCATCAGCGACGGCGGGGCGTGGGGATCGGCCTGCACATGGTCGAGCCAATGCGACGGATCCCCTCGGCGGCCAGGGAGGTGCTCGCGTGATGGTCGAAGTAGTCACAGCGACCTGCCGTCGTTCGTCGGGGAATTTGCTGCCTCGGTCAGAGCACCTCGCCGCCGAGCCGATCCACTAGTGCCGCAAGATGCTCGGGGGCATCGAGATGTGCCAGGTGGGCCTGCCCGTCGAGCAGATGCGTGGTCGAATGCGGCACGTGACGGGCGACGTCATCGAAAGTCGTCCCGTACGGCGACAGGCCTTGGTTCAGCTCACCGACGATCAGATCGACTCGTTTGCTGTCAGCGGCGAGGATTCCGGGCTCCGGGGCGTCGTTGATCGCATGCGTCTCGGCATAGATCGGCGCGGCGAGGCGTCGCAGTTCCGCCCAGATCGCTTCCTGGGATCTCAGTGCTGCGACCGCCTGCTCCTCCATGCCGGCGACCCGCCGCAAGGCGACGTCGACACTCTCGTCGAGCTCGCCGGAGGCGTGCGCCCGGTGCAGGTCAGGCAGCGCACCGGCTCCGAACGGGGCCATGACCGGCTCATACGCGATCACATGGGGCACGGCGATCACGTTCGCGACAGACAGCGCAATCAAACCCCCGTAGCTCCACCCGAAGAGCGTGCGGACGTCGGAGAACTCCCTCACCACAGCTGCTGTATCCGCGATCTCGGTCGAGAGTCCGTAACCGTCCGTTAGGGGCCCCGACGGGTGCCTGCCCCTCCGGTTGACGACGGCGACGGCCTCCCACCCTTCGAGGCGTTGTGCCACCTCGGCCCAGCCTGCAGCATCCGCCATAGCCCCGGGGATCACCACGATCGCCGCCCCATCGGGCGGCCCGTACACATCGACGGTCACCCAGCTCCCATCGACCTGGACACACTTCTGCATCGTTCGCTCCATAATTTGATTGTGGGGCGTTCGATCTAGAATCGTCAACATGTTGTCGAGATCTGCTGGACGCCCACGGTCGTTCGATCGGGACGACGCCCTCCGCCATGCCGCGCATCTCTTCTGGCAGCACGGGTACTCCGGCACATCGACACGGATGCTGACGGCAGCGCTGGGGATCTCGAGCTCGAGCCTGTACGCGGCGTTCGGGACGAAGGCCGCACTGTTCGATGAAGCAGTGCGCACCTACGCCCTGCGCTACAGCGCGATCTACGAGCGCGCGGTGGACGAGCCCACCCTGCCGGGCGTGATCTCCCGGCTGCTCATCGACTCGATCGATGAGTTCGCCCGGACTGACGAGGGGCACCCGGGGTGCCTGACCAGCAGTGCTGTCATGGCAGACTCGTCACTGACCATTGACGTCAGGAGATATGTCGCCGACCTGCACCGCGCAGACGGAGCACTCCTCACCTCCCGCATCGAACGCGCCGTCCGTGAGGGAGAGCTCGATCGGTCGACGACCCCGACGACACTCGCGGAGTTCGTGCAGACCCTCTGGCACGGGCTCTCGGCCCGCTCCGAGCTCGGCGCACCCCGCGCCGAGCTCGTGCGCATCGCAGACAGCGCCGTCGCACTCATCGCGAGCCGGACATGCACCACGACTCCGTCGAACCCGGAAGCAGGGTCGAACTCTTGAGACGCCTCCGGGCCGGATAGGTGCGAAATGCAGCCCGCGCTCAGCGACGGTGCCGAGCCGCCGGGGACTCGGTTGGCAGCAGAGTGCGCCGCAGGCGCTCCGCCCGTCTGCCCGACGGAGTGGGGCCATCCGGGCGCACCAGGTGCGGTGCGCCCAGATTCGCGCAGCGGGCCGGAGTCGAAGCCGAGTCGGTCGCGCAGCTCGGTGACCGCCCCGACCGCGGGGGCAGTGCTTGACACCGTCGAGATAGTGAGTGTTTACTATCAACATGTCCGACGAGCCAGGCGCCCCCCGCAAGCGCGTACCCATCGCCGAGCGCCGCGAACAGATCCTCGACGCCGCGCTGATCGAGTTCAGCCAGAAGGGCCTGCACGGCGGCACGACTGTCAGCATCGCCAAGGAGGTGGGCATCTCCCACCCGAATCTCTTTCGCGTCTTCCCCACCAAGCACGAACTGTTCGTGGCTGTCCTCGAGCGGGTGTTCGCGGCGATCGAGGTGACCATGCTCGCCGCCGGCGAGCGGGAATCCCGCGCTCCGCTGCAGGCGATGTCGGATGCCTGGGGCGAGCTGATGGCGCGTCGCGAGATCATGTTCATGCTGCTCCAGGGCTATGCCGCCTCTGATGATGACGCGATCCGAGGCCTCATGCAGGGGTGGACCCGCGACGTGTTCGAGCGCGTCGCAGCCCTCCCCGAGGTGGGAGACGACATCTCCCACGACTTCTTCGCCGCCGGCACACTGTACATGGTGGCGGCCGCGATGGACCTCCCCGCCCGCGCCGGATCCGACGAGTGGGTGCGCCGCTTCCTCGACTCCGGGTCCTGACCGTGGCGACGCCCGCCACGGGCGGCCGCCATCAGTCTTTCACCCTCTGAACCATCCCTCGGTGTCGACACCACCGCGAGCCGCACCTCTGCCACCGTTCTGTAGTGACTACTCACTTAGGAGTCTTCTTGTCCACCACCCTCTCTCCCCTGGCCGCCGGACTGCGCCTGTCCCGGCCGGCAGCTCTCGCCGTTCTTGCCACCGCGATGTTCGTGATCATCCTGGATTCCTCAATGGTGAACCTGGCCGCATCGACGATCCGCACCGGCCTGGAGCTGTCCGCCACGGAGCTGACTGCGATGGCCAACGGCTATCTCGTAGCGCTCGCCGGGCTGATGCTCCTGGGCGGCCGCCTCGCCGACGTGCTCGGCGGTCGGCGCATGTTCGTGATCGGCATGGCCACCTACGTGACCGCCTCGGCCGTCTCAGCCCTTGCCGTCAACGGGCCGATGCTGCTCGCAGGCCGGATCGGCCAGGGCATCGGCGCCGCTCTGGCCGTTCCTGCGGCGCTGACGCTGGTGCTGCTGCTGTTCCCCACCCCGGCCGAGCGCACCCGCGCCATGGGGGTGTGGGGCGCAGTCGCCGGAGCCGGAAGCCTGGTGGGCGTGTTCCTCGGAGGGACCCTGACCCAGATCCTCGGCTGGCAGTCGGTGTTCTGGGCACCGGTGCCGCTGGGGATCGTCGCGATCGCGGCGGTGCTGCACACCGTGCCCGCGGTCCCCGGCCGCGCCGGCCAGTTCGATGCGGCCGGGGCGCTGACCATCACGACGGGCGTCTCGTCGCTCGCACTGGGGCTGCTCACCGCCGCCGGCGCAGGATGGTCCTCCGCCTCCACGCTCGCACCGCTCGGCATCGGCATCGCGTCGCTGCTCGCCTTCGTCGTGGTCGAACGGCGCACGGCCCACCCGCTGGTCCCGCTGGGGGTCTTCCGTCGACCGCCGCTCATGATCGCTGCTGGGGTGATGGTGCTGGGCGGTGCGACGCTCGCGAGCCTGTTCTTCTTCCTGCCGCTCTACCAGCAGGAAGTACTGGGCATGGATGCCCTGACCACGGGCATGACCCAGATCCCGTTGGCAGTGATGATCATCGTCGGCAGCGCGCTGGCCCCCCCTGCTCGCCCAGTGGCTGGGCCTGCGCGGCGCGCTTCCGGCGGGCCTCGCGATCCTGCTGGCCGGGCTGGCATGGCTCGCTCTCAACTCCGCTCCGGTCTTCGGCTGGCAGCACCTGGTTGCCTTCGTGCTGATCGGCACCGGCCTGGGCCTGAGCTCGGTCAACGCCATCGCGATGGGTGTGCGCGACAGCGCCGACGAGGAATCGGGACTGCTCAGCGGGCTCGTCAACGCCGCCCAGCAGCTCGGCGGGGCCGTGGGCCTGGCCGCTCTGGCCGGCATCGCGATCGGGTCGGTCGGAGCGGCCGGCGAGGTCAGCTTCACCACCGCCTTCCTCGGCGAAGTTGCACTGGTGCTGATCGCGCTCGCGCTCTCCCTGCTCCCCACCGGGGGCCGGCGCAGGATTCCGGCCAGGGTCGCCTGAATCGCCCCACCCGTCACCTCCCGAGCTCTCACATCTCACGACAGGAGAACCCTCATGACCACCTCCCCCCTCATCACCGTCCTCGGAGCCACCGGCACGATCGGCACCGACCTCGTTCCCCGACTGCTGGCAACGGGCACCACCGTCCGTGCCGTCACCCGCGACCCCGCCCGCCGCATCCCGGGCGCCCAGAGGGTCATCGCGGATCTTCGAGATCCGGGCACCCTGCGCCCCGCCCTGGCGGGCGCCGACGCCCTCTTCCTGAACTCCCCGTCGAGCGAGGACGCCGCCGCGCTGCAGATCCGGGCCGCCGACCTCGCGCACGAGCTGGGAATCAGCCGCCTGGTGCTGCTCTCGCAGCACGGGGCGCGCACCGACTCCCCGGTGCGATTCCTGCGCTGGCACGGCGAGGTCGAACAGCACGTACGCTCACTCGGGATCGACCACACCGTGCTGCGACCCAACCTCTACCTGCAGTCGCTGCTCGGCCTGGCCGAAACGATCTCGCGAGGGATCCTGGCAGCCCCCATCACCGAGGCACGGGTCAGCGCTGTCGACACCCGCGACGTCGCCGCCGCAGCGGCCGCCGTGCTGACCGGCACCGGCCATAGCGGCCGCACCTATACCCTCACCGGGCCGGCGGCGATCACGCACCGGGAGATTGCCGAAGCCCTCTCCCGCGCCACGGGCACCGCCATCACCTTCCACCCGCTGCCGGCCGAGGACTTCGCGGCCGCTCTGTCCGAGCTACTGCCGGCCTGGCAGGTCCACGGACTGGTGGAGGACTACGCCCACTACGCCCGCGGCGAGGCCGACGAGGTCCACCACGACATCACCGCACTCACCGGTGCACCCGCGCGGGATGTCGACCGCTTCGCCCGCGACCACGCCCCCGCCTTCACCCGCCCCTGACCCGGAGCCCCGACTCAGGTCCATCGCACGACTGAAAGGAATCACCATGATCTACCACGTCATCCGCCTGTCCATCCGTCACGACGCACCCGAGCAAGAGGTCGCCGCCGCGCTCGAGGCGATGAGCTCCTCCGGGACACAGGTCACCTCCGCTCGCTCCGCACTGTTCGGACGTGATGTGGGCGGGGAGTTCGATTACGCCGCCGTCTCCAGCTTCGAGACCCTCGAGGAGTACGAGCAGATGATGAACCATCCCGCCCACCTGGAGGTCGACCGGATCGGACTACCCCTGGTCGACAGGTTCGTCTCCTTCGACATCACTGACGACCCGGACCCCGGCATCGAGGCTCGCATCGCGGAGATCCATCGCCGACGCTTCGCGGACCACGAGGACATCACAGAGCTGGTCTCGGGGATCGACAGCTATTCCGGCAGCGCCGCCCCGACTCCGGCCGGCAAGCGTCCCTGACCGGGAGCGGAGCGTCCGGGCTGCCCTTGTGCCGCCCGGAGGCCATGCCCCTCCCGCTGCCTCGACTCCCGGAATGGAGAATGCGATGACCGCGACGATCCACGCCGATGCCCGCGCGACCGGCAGCGGGTTCGGCGGCGCGGTGGCCGCGGCCCGGCCGGCCCGGGCCTGCCCGTCCGCGGTGGTCCTCGAACGCGGCGAACGCTGGCAGCCCGGGGAACGTTCCGGTACCAGGTTCCAGGACGGTGCCTTCCCGGCGGCGCTGCACGAGCTCTTCGACGCGCTGGTACCGGGGAGATCCGTGCGCCGGTGGTGGCGTGACCGCGTGGGCGCAACCGCTGGCAGTCGCCGCTGCACCGCTCACAACGGCGGGTCCGGCCATCGCCGGGACGACTTCTGCACGCCCGTCCGTACCGGCCGCTGACCTGGTCCCCGCTGCGCCGGACCACCACCGTGCACCCGCTCGGTGCGGTGGGTGCGGGCGGCGGTCCCGCCACCTCCGTCGTCGATGACCTCGGTGAGGTGCACGTCCGCGAGAGGTTGCGATCGACCCCCTCCGCAGGAGCCACCGGGGAGCTCTCGCTCGCGGTGGAGCAGGTGGCCACAGGTGCCGAGACATCCGTAATGTCGTCGCTGCCTCCGGCAGGGTCTGCCTACGCGATGGTCCACGACCTGGTGCTCTGCGGCTGCTCACCTCTTCGTGCGAAGCAAGCTTCACCCGCGTGTGCCGGATCCGGTCCGCCGCGCAGTTCGCCGCCTGCTATATGCGGGGCGCACCGGGCCGTTCAGCCTGAGGCGTCCACGCGGTGGCGCCGATGATGGCGACGCGCCTTCGCACGGTTGCCGCACAGGGCCATCGAGCACCACCGGGCCGTGTTGGCATTGCTGCGGTCATGCAGGAATCGGCGGCACTCTGGATTCGCGCACGGGCGGAGCCGTGCGGGGTCGCGCTGGAGGATGGCGGCCCAGCCCAACAGCGCACGAGCTCCGATCGTGGATCCGTCCGGAGCAGAGACATGCCAGTCCACGCCTCCTGCCGTGAGCACAGGGTGCAGAGCGATCTGCTCCAGCCGCGGTGCGAGACTCGCCGGCTCGGCCTCTCCACGGACCACGGCCGCGAGGGCGTCACGCACCGTGACGAGCGCAGCGATCTCGCCGGGAGCGCCGGTGCCGCCGCGGGCGCGGATCCACTCGCCCGCCTGGACGTCCTCGGCCAACTTGTCAATGCGGCGCCCGTTCACGACGGGCGTGGTGTTCAGCAGCTCCAGCAGCAGGTCCTCGTCGGCTCGCGTCACCACGTCGATTCTAACCACCTCATTCCTGTTGACAGGTTACCAGCTCCATGATGAGGTAACCACACCAACGCACTTGAGAGGGTTACATCATGGCTGTCATCCATCACCGCTACGCCGAAATCGAGGGGCACCGGCTTTTCTACCGCGAGGCCGGCCCCGCGAATGCACCGACTCTCGTGCTCCTGCACGGGTACCCCACGAGCTCCCACATGTTCCGCGGGCTCATCCCGCTGCTGGCCGAGGAGTACCGCGTGATCGCCCCGGATCACCTGGGGTTCGGACTGTCCGATGCTCCCGGGGTCGAGGATTTCGAGTACACCTTCGACGCGCTCGCCCACCTCACCGCCCAACTGCTGGCGCGGCTGGGGATCACGCGCTACGCGATCTACGTGCATGACTACGGCGCCCCGATCGGGTGGCGCCTGGCCCTCTCGGACGCGAAGGCGATCACCGCGATCGTCTCCCAGAACGGCAACGCCTACGAGGACGGGTTCGTCGAGAGCTTCTGGGAGAGCATCTGGGCCTACGCGGAGCGGCAGGACGCGGAGACCGAGCGTGCACTGCGCCCGGCGCTCTCCCAGCAGGCGATCCGCTGGCAGTACCTCACCGGGGTCCCTGACCCCACGCTGGTGGACCCGACCACCTGGAGGCACGATGCGGCGCTGATCGCGCGACCCGGCAACGATCGGATCCAGCTGCGCCTGTTCCGCGACTACGCCAGCAACCGGCCCCTGTACCCGCGCCTGCAGGAGTATTTCCGCAGCTCCCAGGTGCCGCTGCTGGCACTGTGGGGGCGCGGCGACGAGATCTTCGGCCCGGCCGGAGCCGAGGCCTTCGCCCGCGATCTGCCCGAGGCCCGCATCGAGCTGTGGGACACCGGGCACTTCCTGCTGGAGACCCACCTGAACGAGGCGGCCGCGACGATCCGCGAGTTCCTGGGCGAGGCGGTCGGCCGAGGCCGGGCCGAGGGCGCCCCGACCGCCGGGCACTAGGGCACGCCTCCGAGGCAGGAGGCGTGGAGCCGGTTCAGCGCCGTCGGAGCGCGGGATCCAGCACGGAGGGCGGTGCGTCGTTCTTCTCGGCCGGTGCGAGGTCGACGCCCGGAGGGACGATCTCATCGATCGCGTCGAGGACATCGGGCGTCAGGGTCGTCTCGGCGGCGGCGAGCTGCGCATCGAGATGCTCCAGGGTGCGGGGCCCGATCAGTGCGGCGGTCACCGCTCGATGGGCGGTGACGAAGCCCAGGGCCAGCTGGATCAAGCTCAGCCCGGCGCCGTCGGCGAGTGCCGCGAGCTTCTCGACGGCGTCTAGCTTGGCGCGGTTCGCCGGCACGGAGAGATCGAACCGCTGCGACATGAACGTCGAGCGGCTGGTGGTGACCTCGTGACCTTCCCGCACCGCACCGGAGAGCCAGCCCGAGGCCAGCGGACTCCACACGAGCACTCCCAGGCCGTGATCCTCCGCCACCGGCAGCACCCGGCGCTCGACCCCGCGCTGGAGGATGGAGTAGTTGGGCTGCTCGGTGACATAGCGGCCCAGCCTGCGGTCCTGGGAGACCCACTGCGAGTGCACGATGCGGTCCGCGGGGAAGGTGGAGGTGCCGAAGTAGCGGATCTTCCCGGCCCTCTGCAGATCGGTCAGCGCCGACAGGGTTTCTTCGTCGCTGGTGGCGGGGTCCCATCGGTGCATCTGGAGGAGATCGATGTGGTCGACCCCGAGCCGACGAAGGCTGTCGTCGAGAGCCGTGGTCAGCCAGCGGCGCGAACTGCCGCGACGATTTCGATCGTCACCCATGGGCAGTGTTGCCTTGGTCGCCAGCACGACGTCCTCGCGGCGCCCCTTGAGGGCGGTGCCGACCATCTCCTCGGATTGTCCGCCGCTGTACACATCGGCGGTGTCGATGAGGTTGATACCCGCCGAGAGCGCGGTGTCGATGATTGCCGTGACGTCTTCTTGGCTGGTCCGCCCGATCGCACCGAAGTTCATCGCGCCGAGCGCAAGGGTGCTGATCTGGACGCCGGTGCGTCCGAGCGTGAGGTATCGCATGGGTCGCCACTTCCTGTTTCCGGGGTGGAGCCGGCAGTGCTCGTCTCTGGCAGAATGCAAGCGGAGCGCTGCTCCACTTCAACTATACGGAGCACTGCTCCGTTTTGCAATGCCGCACGGGAGAGGATCGGATGATGGACAGCGAGGAGCGGCCGGTACGGCCCAAGCGGGCCGATGCCCGACGCAACGAGGAGACGCTGCTGAACGCGGCGGCAGCAGTGTTCGTCACCTCGGGGGTCGATGCGCCGGTTCGTGAGGTCGCGGCGAAGGCGGGCGTCGGGATGGGGACCATCTACCGCCACTTCCCCACCCGCGCAGATCTCATCGTGGCCGTCTACAGGCATCAGATCGAGGCGCTCGCCGACTCCGGTCCCGCGCTCCTCGCGGAGCATGATTCACCCTCTGCGGCACTCGTCGTCTGGATGGACGGATTCGTCGCCTTCCTCGTCACCAAACACGGACTCGCGAGCGCCCTGCAGGAGGATCAGGCTCAGTTCGAGACCCTGCACACCTATTTCCTCGAGCGCCTCGTCCCGGCGTGCGCCGCCCTGCTCGAAGCCTCCGTCGACGCAGGAGAGATCAGGGCGGACATCGGAGCCTACGAACTGCTACGAGGCGTCGGCAACCTCTGCCTCTTCGCGGGTCAGGACCCTCGGTACGACCCGCGCCGGCTCACGAAGCTGCTGCTCGCCGGACTGCTCGCCGCACCGGAGCCCTGATCCAGCCCGGGCGGTGCGACGACGGCGGAACCGGGCGGACACCACCGATGGCCGCAGCACCGCGCCACCGGGAGGGCCGATCTGCTCATCGTCGCGCCCCGGCGCACCGCGGCCAGCACACCGTCCCGTTCACGTACTTCTTCGACCTGATCGCGCAGAGGCAGGTCAGCGCACCAGTCTCGCTCGCCATGCCCAGGCGGCGATCTCCACGCGGTTACGGGCTCCCAGCTTCACGCTGATGCTGCGGGCATGGGTCTTGACCGTGGACAGCGAGATGAACAGTTCGGAGGCGATCTCCTCGTTGGTGCGGCCGACGGCGATCGCCGCGGCGATCTCGAGCTCGCGCTCGGAGAGAGGATGACCGGCTGCCGCCGTCGGCTGCTCGGCGGCCAGCTCGCCGAGAAGCCGCACGGTGATCGACGGAGAGACCAGGGCGTCGCCGTTGGCAGCGGCCCGGACCGCTTCGACCAGCAGCCGGGGCCCTGCATCCTTGAGCAGGAAGCCGGAGGCTCCGGCCCGCAGCGCCGAGCGCAGGTGCTCGTCGGTGTCGAAGGTGGTCACGACGACCACCCGCGGCGGCTGGGGCTCCTCCATGATCCGGCGCGTGGCCTCCAGCCCATCCATCCCCGGCATACGGATGTCCATCAGCACCACATCCGGGCGCAGCCGTGCTGCCGTCTCCACGGCCTCCCGCCCGGTCGCAGCGACTCCTACCACCGAGATGCCCCCCTCGGCCTCGAGCACCATGCGGAACCCGGCTCGCACCATCTCGTGGTCGTCGGCCAGCAGCACGCCGATCATCGGTTCCGCTCCAGCGGCAGCACCACGTGCACGGTCCAGCCGTCGGGCTCGCGGGCCCCGGCCCGCATCGTGCCGCCGAGAGCGTCCACCCGTTCCGACATCCCGGTGAGCCCGTACCCGCCTGGCCCCGCGCGGCGCGGGCGGGGAGGCACCCCGTCGTTGTCGATATCGAGCTCCAACCGGGTATCACGCACGCGCACTCGCACGCGAGCTCGACCTTCGGGGGCGTGGCGGCGCACATTGGTGAGGGCTTCACGGACCACGCGGTACGCGGTCTCCCCCACCCCGGGAGGCAGCGGCATCGTCACGTCCTCGAGCTCGAGCACCGTGCTCACCCCCTCGAGGTCGACGGCCTCGACCAGGCCGGGGATGTCGCCGAGCCCGTAGGGGACGGTCGGAGATGCGTCCTCCGCGGATTCCTCACGGATCGCGCCGACCATCCTGCGCATTCCCTCGAGCGCCTCGAGGCCGGCGGATTCAATGGCAGTGAATACCTCCGCGGCCCGTCCGGGGTCCAGCGCAGGGACGGCGGTGGCCGCCTGGGCCTGCACCACGATCCCACCGACCTGGTGGGCGACGACGTCATGCAGCTCTCGGGCGAGCTCCAGGCGCTCGGCACGCCGATGGTCCTCCTCCGCTCGTTCCCGCCGCCGGCGCAGCTGCCGCCCGGCGAGCCCGACGGCGATCGCGCAGGCCCACACCAGCAGCGCGAGCGACACGACGGTGGGGGCGGAGCCGATCCGCAGCAGCACGGCGAGCAGGCCCACCGTGAGCGCGGCTGCACCGGTCACCAGGATGCCGGGGGTTGAAGGGTCCCGGCCCACCGCAGCCGCCGTGAGCACGAGCAGAGCTGCGGTCTCCGTCAGCGACAGGGACAGACCCGCCCCCGCAGCCGCCGCCAAGGACGCCACCAGTGACAGCGTCAACCCGGCCGCCACCGCTGACCGGCCCGGCATCCATCGGCGAACGAGAGCGAGGAGGGCGAGGAGCCCCGCGACCAGAGCCGTCCCCAGCGCACCGGCGATCTCCCGGCCATCGGGCGAGGGATCCATCAGGCGGGCACCCAGCTCGAAATCGACGACCAGCAGCAGCGCCAGCACCAGCAGTTCGCCGCCTCGAGCTGCCGCCCGACCCAGAACTGCAGGCAGGAGGAAAGGTCGCCGCCCGCGCGCCACCTGATCCGCCATGAGTTCATCATAAGGGCGGGTGGCGCGGTCATCGCGCCGGTGACCCCGTCGAACGCGATAGCACCGCAGCATCGTCCGAAGGGACGAGGGCCTCGGGCGCCGAACCGTTCCTGCGGTCGACGCGGGACGGTCTGGGGTCCGGACAGGCTTGCTCCATGAGTGCTGTGCGCAATGATCCCCGACCTCCGACCGGTGCTTCCGGCCCTCCTCCGGCCGCCCAGGTGATCGAACTGGTGCGTGACTACGGAACCGGAGCTGGCCGCGTGCGCGCCCTGGACGGGCTCAGCCTCGCACTGCATCCGCAGCGGTTCACCGCCGTCATGGGCGCCTCCGGCTCGGGCAAGTCCACCTTCCTGCACTGCCTAGCCGGCCTCGACCAGCCCACGTCGGGGCAGGTCCTGCTGGGCGAGACCGATCTGGCCGGCCTCAGCGACAGCGCACTCACCGCTATCCGTCGTGACCGCATCGGCTTCGTCTTCCAGGACGGCAATCTGCTGCCGCACCTCACAGCGGAGGAGAACATCGATCTGGGAGCCTTCCTGAGAGGGCGGCGCCCGGACCGGGCGTGGCGGGCCGAACTGCTCGAGCGTCTCGGGATCACCGATCGCCTGCGGCACCTGCCCGCGCAGCTCTCGGGCGGCCAGCGTCAGCGGGTGGCAGTAGCACGCGCGCTGCTCGGCCGGCCCGAGCTGGTCGTCGCCGACGAGCCCACCGGCGCGCTCGACAGCGTCTCCGGCCGCACGCTGCTGGAGACGCTGCGAGCCTGTGTCGACGAGTACAGCCAGACCGTCGTGATGGTGACCCATGACCCGGCTGCGGCGTCGATGACCGATGAGGTCGTCGTGCTCCGCGACGGCAGGGCGGTCAGCATCGTCCCCACGCCGCCTCAGCAGTCGCTGCTCGATCACCTCGGGGAGCTGACGGAGAGCTCGGGGGGCGAGTCCTGATGCTGGTCCGCACCGCCGTGCTCAGCCTCGTACGCCGACCGGGCCAGGCGCTGCTGGTCGGGATCGCCGTCATCGCGGCGTCGGCGTTCGCCGCCTCCGCACTGCTGATCGCTCTGAACGCGCGCAGCGCCCTGGTCTCGTTCGGGATGTCCACCCCGGAGGCCGCCGACGCAGTCGTGGTTCCTCCGGTGACGGTGGACTCGGCGGGCGCGGCCGCCCTCTCCACCCACCTGGGTTCGGTGCCCGGCACAGTGGACGTCGTCGTCGAGCATCTGGGGGACGTCGAGGTGGAGGTCGGTGGGACCACCTCGTCGTGGAAGCTGAGCAGCGATCCGGGCTCCGGACCGCTCAGCCGTGTGCCCGACCTGACCGGTGGACGATCGCTGGAGGTCGGTGAGCTGGTGCTCGGCACCGGCACCGCCGAACGGACGGGCGCCGCGGTCGGTGACCGCGTCCTCGTGGACGGTCACGAGTTCGAGGTCGCCGCGATCGGCCCGATGCGCGAGTTCGGGCGGGATGCCGCCTTGATCCATGAAGAGGACGCGGCTGAGCTCGGCTCGGCGATGGCGCCCGTGCAGATCTTCGTCACGGGTGACCCGGACCTGGACGAGCTGCGAGCGGTTGCCGAGGGCAGCTCGGTCCAGAGCGGTGAGGTGCGGCGCGCTCAGGAGGCGAGCTCGGTGACCGACACCGCGACCGGTGTGTTCGGGGCTCTGGCACTGTTCGTCCTGCTCTCCATGATCTCGGCGGCGGTGATCGTGGGATCGGCCTTCCGGATCGTGCTGGTGCGACGTGCTTCGGAGCTCGCCCTGCTGCGCGTCATCGGCGCCGGTCGCAAGCAGGTGCGACGGCTGGTGCTGTGCGAAGCGGCAGGCATCGGCCTCGTAGGAGGTGCGGCGGGAGTCCTGATCGGTGTGGGGATCGCGGCGGTGATGGTCGAGGCCGCGCGCTCATTCGGCCTGGTGAACGAGCCGTTACTCGTCAGCCCCGTCGGGCTCGCCGCCTGCGTGGCCCTCTCCGTGCTCTGTGCGGTCCTCGCGGCGATCCCGGCGGCGCGCTCGGCCGGGCGCGCCTCTCCCGTCGAGGCTCTCGGTGCTTCCCGATCCGTCGAGGCGCGTCCGGTCCGGCGGCGGGACCGAGCCGGTATCGCGCTCGTGCTCGGGCTGACCGCTGCTCTCACCGCCGTGGGGGCCACGGCCGTTTCGGGCGCCGATGAGTTCCTCGCGCTCGTCATCGCGGCCTGCAGCGGACTGTTGGTCTTCGGGGCGCTCGCGGCGCTCGGGCCCTTGCTGGTCTCGGGATCCGCCTCGCTCCTGCGGCCCGTGGCGGCCCGCTCGTTCTCGGCGAGGCTCGCCGTGGCCAACACTCGCCGTGCGTCCCGCCGTACCGCTGCCATGACCACGGTGCTCACCCTGGGCGTGGGCCTCACCGCAGCGTTGGCCGTCGGGGTCTCCGGGGCGACCACGGAGGCGCGTGCCAGTGTGGCCGAGAACTTCCCGTCCCCTGCGATCATCCCCACCAGCATGGTCGCCGATCCGGAGGCCACGGCGTCGCGCCTGGCGCAGCACCCGGATGTCGAGGCGCGTCTCGAGGGGCTGGACATCCTCATCGACCCGGCGCCCGGTGTGAGCACCGAGGATCTGCGCACGGCGGTGCTGCAGAGCACCGACCCGGGCACCACCGTCTTCTGGGCTTCGGACGTCCTGGTCGGAATCGAGCAGATGATCCTGATCGGCCAGGTCGTCGGCGCCGCGATGATCGGTGTGACCATCCTGGTCGCACTGATCGGGGTGATGGTGACGCTCGCGCTGTCCGTCACCGAGCGGCGCAGCGAGATCGCCCTGCTGCGTGCATTGGGGGTCAGCCGGGCGGGAGCACGTCGCTCGATCGCCGCCGAAGCCGT
>Ga0079224_100003859_pt1 | contig 19131 bp, 19 predicted proteins | sample Stecom2015_FD_80414 | JGI IMG/M metagenome (GOLD analysis project Ga0079224, IMG submission 80414) | Agricultural soil microbial communities from Utah to study Nitrogen management - Steer compost 2015 | ecosystem: Environmental > Terrestrial > Soil > Agricultural land | place: USA: Utah... | reverse complement strand
CGACCGGCCATTATGCGCGCGTCCGTCAGCTTGCGGATGGTTCTTTCCAACTGCTCAGGGCTGTGGATGATCGTAAAGATCAGAGTTATGTTCTGAGCGTCATGGGCCAGACTCAGTTAAGTCATGCTCTGTTCCCGATAGGTGATTACACCAAAGACGAGGTGCGCCAGTTTGCCGCGAAGTTTGGGCTGCCTACCGCCAGCAAGCAGGACAGTCAAGATTTGTGCTTTCTGGGTGATGGTGATTACCGGCGTTTTTTGCGGGAACATGCACCTGAAGTGATGGCTTCGGGGCCAATTGTCAGACGTGACGGTACTATTGTGGGCGAGCATCAGGGGCTGGCCAATTACACAATCGGGCAGCGCAAGGGATTAGGCGTACAGGCGCAGGAGCCGCTTTACGTGATCGGCATGAACCCTTATCGCAACGCGCTGATCATTGGCTCGAAAGACGAACTGGGTATAGCCGAACTCAGCGCGGACCGGGTCAACTGGGTGAGTGGGACTGCTCCTGACGAACCGTTCCGCGCCGAGGTCAAGATTCGCTACAAGGCAAAACCTGCCGCCGCATTGATTGAGCCTTTAGGGACAGATCGTATCAGGGTACGCTTCGATGAACCGGTACGGGATGCCACGCCGGGTCAGGGAGCGGTGATCTATGATGGCGAAGTGTGCCTCGGCGGCGGCATCATTGAGCGGATGCCTACACTACAGTCCATATAAAATTGCGGACTCCATCGGCAAACAGCAGCAGCAGCAGCGTGCCGGCGATAATATACGGTCCATACGGCAGCGGCGTAAACATGCTGTAATGCCCGATCAGGCCGCGAACGGTAAGATAAATTACCGCGCCAAACGCCCCCAGAAAGACCGTGATGAACATGGCGATAATCATCGCTTCCCAGCCAAGGATCAGACCGCACAGCGTTGAAAGCATCACGTCGCCATAACCGAAGGCGACTTCTGGCAGCTCGTAACCCTGAATTTTTGCTATCACGTAAGAAAACAGAATCCCGCCCAGATACAGCACAAAAAATACGCCGAATCCCAGCAGGCCGCCGATCAGGGCATTGCCCAGATCAGGCTTGTTCGCCACCGGGGTCACAATCGCATCGAGGATTGCCAGGGCCGCAGAGGGAATAATCACCACGAACAGTATCAGGCGGTGTTCGATGTCAATCACGGTGATCAGCACAAAAATCGCCATGTAGATCAGGTAAAACACAAGCTGCAAGTCGCTGACCCTGGGGTCATCGCGGGTGACAACGACCGTCAGCAGCATCAGGAATGCGGTTCCCACTTCGACTGCCGGATAGCGCCACGATAATGCTGCCCCGGACGGTGCGGAACGCTGGCCGGTAATAAACGCCAGCAGGCCCAGCCATGCGCTGATCGGGCGCGGCGTGCCATCCGGGTAACGCGGCAGTGCCGGCAGCCGGCGATGTGGCAGGTCATCTGCAAGCACATTAATCACTCCGCCGGCCAGCAGGCCCAGCAGACCAACAACAATCAGTTCCAACAGCATAACGGCCCTCGCTAGGGTATCTCTGGCGCAGGAGGCAGCAGAGACAGAGAAACGACAATCATAAACACAAAAGTCAGTATAACACCGATCACGATTGCGAACTTATGAGAGTTCGACAATTCCGGGGGTTCTTCTGGTGGTGGCCGGGAGCCAACATGAATATGGACCACATCAACCTGATGGGGCTGGATAAGCCAGCCAGCCAGGCGAGGCGTACTGCTGCTCAGACTCACGATCACGTAGACCACATCACGATAGTATGCCTGCCTGATGTCGGTACGCGAGGGAAGGGTATCGCCATCGGGGTGTGAGTGGTAGATAGCGATCAGTGTCAGACCGCGCCGTTCGATTTCAAACATCGCCCTGACCAGTGCGCGATGATCCATTTCGTAATACCGCGTCGGATCAGCGGCGATATTGGGAACAGGCACAATATCCTCCGCGCGGTAGTTCCGCCCGGCGATCAGCCCACAGGCTTCGCGGGGAGATTCGCGAATTGCATGTTGAAGGATTTGTTCGGCCTGCTGTTCAGTTAGCCAGAGGGTCTTCATCTTCCGCCGGCGGAATAGTAAATGTGACGATACGCCGATCCTGCGCTGGCTGCCGCGTTTCGTAGAACAGATCGGCAGTGAGGGTATAGAGGCCCGCGGGGTCATCGACACCGCGAATATGCAGGGTGAACTCCATATCGTGATGCATAGTCTCGATAATATCGAGTTCGCTCACCAGACGGTCATCTTCATTGTGGGCGACCAGCAGCAGATTCGGGCGCTCCTGGAACGGTGTTACCTGAATATGCACCCGCACGCGGAAACGATCCGGGTAAGGCGTGACTTCCAGCGCCTCGATCCGAATCTCATCACGCGGTTTCAGGGGAGCGTCGGTAGGAAAGATTGGAACATCCATGAACGGGCATTATATAGCAGTGCGGGCGAATTACAACCGTTTGAGCCTGTCCAGCGCCTCCATCGCGGCAGCGAACCGATCATCAGGAACAAAAAAATGATCCCGGCTGAATGCGGCAAAGGTGAGAATCGGCACGTTTGCTTCAGCCAGTGCTGCGCTGACATAAGCTATGAAACCGATAAGATCGGGTTCAAGCGGCAGGTCAATGGTGATGAGCCGATAGGTCCGGTCACCGATTTTGCCCCCCGGCAGGCGATCCTGAAAATCTTCCCACGCCTCAGCAGGAATCAGCAGACTGACCTCATCCTTATCGACCACCAGCGCACAGAAGGGTTCGCCAATTTCTGCGACAACGCCGGCAGCAGCCATGATCGCGCCGGGTGGGAGGCCAATTAAAACATAAGGCTGATTATTGGAATAGAACGCTGCCTGCTGCATCACCTGCTGCGGTGTTTGTGCCATGACGCTGCCTCACTCGTCGAACTGATAGGTCGATTCAGCATAATAGCGAACCCGCCGTTTTGCCAGCTTGTCCTGTAACCAGCGGCGCAGAGATTCATTTTTGTCCTTCAGGCAGACTGTGTCGTCCTTCAGCAGTTCCATCGGGTAATTCACACGCAGTGCCCGGCCATGTACAATGTGACGACTCACACCGGCTGGCAGAAAGGCCCTGTGTTTAGCTGCGGCAATAATATCCGCAGGCCGATAATGTGGAAACATGACAACCGCTACCGCGTGCTCATAGAGCGGCCAGATTTCGTCTGGCTCGCTCAGGGTCGTGCGGTGGAGTACGGCGTGCTGCTGGTAGATATTGACCACTTTCCGCAGCGCAGCGTTGCGTTCGTGAACGGTGTTTACAGGCGAACACAGCGCGAAGGTCTGGTTGCTTCTGGTGATGACGTGAGCAATCGCCTGTGCGCTCTGGGCGGGTATGACTTCAATTTCGGGCAAGTTGGCAAGGTGATCGAGGAAAGCACCTTCTTCCCAGTTGCTGACGATATGATTCCAGGTCTGGAGTTCCACAAAGCCACTTTCATACGAGGCGACCTGGATGAGGATATGAGGAAAGCCAAGCGCGAGAAACGAATGGCAGCGATTGGCTCCATCCAGGATTACATACTGGCTGCTGCCTATCGGTGCGGCAATGGGCGGATTTATGATATAGGCTTCGGTTTTGAGTCGTTCAATGAGAGGCAGCGCCCGCTGCGAGTCATGCTCCTCGTGCGGGTGCAGGGAGTCCGTATAAACGATGCGTAAATCGGGTGTTGGGGTATGATAACGATCCATTCTGGCGAATTCCTTACGGCAGGCTGTGGTTCCAGTAGCGTAGCATGAACCTTAATGGCCGGCAATCAACACGATGAGTATTCGGCAATCTGTACAATAGCGAGGTAAATGATGGGAGCGAACGAGCAGGGCGCAAATGCCACAGACGGACGATGGCTAACTATTCCGCGCACCCTGTGTTTTGTGCTGAACGGTGATGATGTTCTGTTGATGAAGCGCGCACCGCATAAGCGTGTTTTTCCGAATCGTTACAACGGGGTTGGCGGGCACATTGAGCGCCATGAAGACCCTTACAACAGCGCCCGGCGGGAGATTCTCGAAGAAACGGGGCTGGAGGTCTTTGATCTGCGTTTGCGGGCAATCTACAACGTGGATGCCGGGGAGGCAACCGGAATACTGCTGTTTGTCTTTACCTGCACCAGCATTGATCGAAATTTGCGTCTGGACAGCGATGAGGGAACACTGCACTGGATTCCGCGCCGGGAAGTGGCCCAACTTGATCTGGTAGAGGACCTGCCGGTGATTCTGCCGCGCATCCTGAACATGGCTCCAGATGCAGCCCCGTTGTTTGTTCATGTGAGCTATGACGCTGATGACCGGATGCAGATGCGGTTTGCAGAAGTCTGAAGCACGACGTTACTATTGTGCAGCGGCAACGACAGGACACCGATATGGAAGCCCCGAAAACCCAACCGCGCCATCCGCTGTGTAACCCCGGCTGTGTAGTCGCGCTGATAATCTGGTTTGTGGTACTACTATCGCCCTGCTTCATGATCGTTCTGGCTGTGCGTGGCGAAATCTCGATACCAACAGGCAGCGCGCCGGAGCAGCGTTTGCGGATATGGCTCATTCAGGAGGCGCAGCAAAGCGGCATTGGTATTTCGAGTGCGAGCGTGCAGCAAAATAGTGAGAATCTGTGCGTGCAGACAACTGTAAACTTTATCCTCTGGCGCGGCGAAGCAGAACCGACACAATATTGTGAGTGCTATGCGCAATCTGAAACAGGCTGGCAGCCCACACTTGCTGAATCCGGGGCCTGTCCACAGCCATGAGAGTTGAACATCATGCAAATTGAACTTGATAACACACTGTTAATTGCACTGGGCTGTGTCTGCCTGTGTGGGGTGGGCATTGTGCTGATGACCGGCTTCCAGTTTATCAGCGGCTTTCTCGATATATTTACATCGGTTTTTGGCGTATTCTTCGATGTGCTGTCGGGCGGGCCTGTGTCGTGGTGTGGCTGCCTGCTGGCAATCCTGTTATGTGCGGGGCTGGCGGGGGGCGCGCTTTTGCTGGCGCAGGGGCTGGCGACCTGCGGCACGCCGGATGCGATCAATCTGTGTTCGTTATTCGGCCAGTGACATTCTCTGCCGCATCTTCAATCGTTAGCTGCCCCAGTTTTACCCGGCCACCTGATGGGGTTTCGCCAGCGACTTCGACATTCAGACGTTCGCCCGTTTGCCAGACGTAAACTCCCAGCAGCAGGTCGTACGTACCTGCCGGCGTGTCATCAGGGATGGTCAGCGAAAGCTGGTCAGATACCAGATCGCCAGGATACCAGACGCCAGTGGGCAGCGGGCCACCCATCAACCTGTCGTCCTGACCAACTGGCGGCGCGGTTTCATCGGCGCTGAGATGCAGGAACACAGAATAATCAGCGGATGGCCGTTTCAGCGTCTCCCAGACAATGTTTGTAGTGATCACACTGCCCGGCAAGCCCTGCCAGCTACTGCCCGTCTGAATGGCATCGTCCACATAGACAGCAAGCCCTCGAACCTCGAAGAGGTCATCAAAGCGTATTGAAAATTCAGGCCGTGCAGTTGTAATGGGTTCAGACGACGGCATCACGCGCAGATCAGCAGCCCGCGCAATGCGAAGCTCCGGGTCCGCGGACAAGCCTGAAACCGGCAGCCGTTCGTTGTGCAGCAGCCGGAAGAGGCCGGCGATCAGGGTATAGCGACCTGCCGCCAGGTCGGCGGGCACTTCGACCCGGTGGTGGGTTGAAACGACCTCATTGATATTCCAGATGCGGGTGCGATACATGCCACCGTAGGGAAAATCGTGTGCGCCGCCGATTGAAATCTGCTCATCTGACCACAACTGAACAAATATCTCGTAATCTTCTGTAGGCGCCGCCAGCGGCTGCCAGAACAGCGAAATGAAGGTCACGCTGCCCGGTTCGAGATCAACGTCTGGCAGGGTGTAACCCAGTAAACGTATTTCGTTGTTGAACACAGCGTGGATAGGGTAATCCACGACCTGGCGTTGATCGAACCAGTCTGGCGGTGTTGATACCGGGTACAGTTGAGCAATGTCGATCTGGCTGCTGCCCCGTAGAACCTGCGGCTCCATACGATCACGAATCTGGAGAACATCCTCAAGCGCCTCGTTAGTGAAGGGTGGCAGCAGCCAGACCTGACCATCATGAAGCAGTACCCATAGACGCGCATCGAACCGGGCAGGGAAACCATCGTGCCGGGGGCGTTCCGGGTCCGTGGGAAAGACAATCGTTAGCTCGGCTGGGGGGGCAGCGATGTCCAGCATGCCATCGGCATTTATGGCGCTGCGTCGTTTGCGGAATCCCTCAGCGATCATCCAGGCGACATCGGAGCGGCTGTATTCCGAATAGGGGAGAAGGAAGGCGGTATCAGGCCGTGAAACGAGAAACCGGGCGAGATCGACATCTGTCTGGGCACGGCTCCAACTCGATTGCGGGTCGGCATACTGGGCAGGGATGACGACGTTGAGATAATGACTCATGCGGGTATAAGCGGGGACCAGCGCCAGTAAAGCTATTGCGCCCAATGAGGCATATTGCGCGGTGGGGGTGGTCAGGCGCTGGCGGAGGAACTGCCACAGGTGCGCCAGACCAAGCCCGCTGAGAATGTATACGAACGGCAGTACCCCCATCTGATGCAGCGCATGTACTTCAAGCACCGCGCCGCTTATGAGGTCGGTCAGGAGCATAACCGGAAGCGCCAGCAGCGGCCAGCCATAAGTGATCTGACGGAAATTGCGGATGGCTACGGGCACGACAATCAGGAAACCGGCGAAGAACAGCGGGCCGAGCATGGGCAGATTCATCACGTTGTAAGGGCCGCGCCACTCGATGCCCAATGCCAGCAGGGTAAGGCCAATTTTCTGGATCATAAGGGCTAGTGAGCCGCCGTATTCGGTGGTGTCGAACTGCCATATCCAGCCGCCGGTCTGCGCTGTGCCGGCATCAGCCCGGGCCGAAAAGGCTTCTGGCGTGGTGACGAACAGGATCAGGGCGGGCAGCGTGAACACAAATGATACAAGGGCCATGACCAGCCAGCCGCGCCACTGAGTGCGGATACGTTCCCGGTCTGACCACCACCCATGTGCAATCCACAGCGCCAGAACAAGCGGCAGCAAGCGTGCTGGCAAAAATACGTATTGTGCGAGGGCCAGAGTCGCGCCTGCCAGCATCCAGTTGACGTAACCGCCGCGCCGCCACGCTTTTGCCGTCAGCCAGATCAGCAGCGCCAGCACCGTCAGAAAAGGTGGCGATTCCATGCCGAGGCGGTTTATGGCGACCACGTGAAGGCTGACCGCGCCCGCCAGCGCGGCAAAAAGGCCGGCAGCCGCCCGGAAATGTGGCGATTTGCCATCGGCCAGCCACCATGCTGCCGGAAACAAAAAGGCGACGAACAGCACGCCCATCGCGGCTGTGATGATGCGCTGCGGCAGGTAAGAAATGCCGGTCAGGGGCAAGAGCAGGCCGGTCAGGTAAACCGGGAATGGTTCCGGCGCATAAAGTTCCCGGACGTAAAACGGCCAGATACCGCGATCAACCCAATCGAGGGCGTTGATGCCAATCCAGGCGACATCGCCATGCCCGCCAGATGGCGCGTAGTCCAACTGAACAAATCGCAGCACCGCCGCGATCAGCAGGATGCCAGACAGCAGGACATAGGCAGGGCGAGGCACACGTTCGTTCTGCATGTTCACAATTACCCGTGTTTTGATGGTATCAATCAGGCCGGGCTGGGGTTCGGGCCAAGCGACGACTTGCGGTCAAGTGTTTCGCTCGATTCGGTTTGGTAGTTAGCGTTGGGCGCGGTGGTTGTGGCCGAAGAACGCCCATCATGGCTTATGGGCTGCTCGCCCATCAATTCCAGAAACTGTTTGTCGTCCAGAGTTTCGACTTCCAGCAGACGTTGGGCAACCAGATCGAGCCGGCTCCGGTTTTCGCGCAGCAGTCGGCGCGCTTCAGCGTAGGCGGCGGTAACGATTGCCCGCACCTCCTCGTCAATTTCTTCGGCTACTGCCTCGCTGTAATCGCGCTGTTCTCCGATTTCCCGGCCCAGAAAGACCATTTCTTCCTTCTGGCCGAACATCATCGGGCCGAGTCTTTCGCTCATACCGAAGCGCGTCACCATATCGCGGGCCAGTCTGGACACACGTTCAAGATCGCTGGCCGCGCCGGTAGTAATCTCGTTAAAGACAATTTCCTCCGCCGCACGCCCGCCGAGGGCGACGATAATCTGGTTGTTCAGGCGCGAACGGGATATGTAACTGGCGTCCTGTTCCGGCAAAAACAGAGTCGAGCCGCCGCTGATGCCACGCGGCATGATGGTTACTTTGCGCACCGGATCCGTATGTGGCAGCAGGTAGCTAACCACCGCATGGCCGGCTTCGTGATAGGCTGTGATCTGCTGCTCCTCTTTGCTCATGACCCGGCTGCGCCGTTCAGGCCCAAGCATCACCCGTTCGATGGCTTCATTAAAGTCCGCTTTATCGATCAGCTTCTTATTTCGCCGGCCTGCCAGCAAGGCCGCTTCGTTGACGACATTTTCTATATCCGCGCCGACAAAGCCGGGCATCGCCTTTGCCAGTTGTTTGAGGTCCACATCACTGGACAGCGGTTTGCCGCGCACGTGCACCTTCAAAATAGCTTCGCGGCCCCGCACATCCGGGCGATCCAGAATCACCCGGCGGTCAAAGCGCCCCGGACGAGTCAGTGCTGGGTCGAGGATATCAGGCCGGTTGGTTGCGGCCAGAATAATGACACTGGTGTCGGTATCAAAGCCGTCCATTTCAACCAGTATCTGATTTAACGTTTGCTCGCGTTCGTCGTGACTGCCACCCAGACCTGCTCCCCGGTGCCGGCCCACAGCGTCAATCTCATCGATAAAGACGATGCAAGGGCTGTGCCTCTTAGCCTGGTCAAACAGGTCACGAACCCGACTCGCGCCGACCCCAACAAACATTTCGACAAACTCTGAACCTGATATGCTGAAGAACGGGACCCCGGCTTCACCGGCAACAGCTTTTGCCAGCAGGGTTTTGCCTGTGCCGGGGCTGCCAATCAGCAGGACGCCTTTGGGTATGCGTGCGCCTAATTGCACAAACTTTTCTGGCTCTTTGAGAAATTCCACGACTTCAATCAGCTCATCCTTAGCTTCATCCGCACCGGCGACATCAGCGAAGGTGATGCTGGGATGATTGCCGGTAAACATACGGGCGCGGCTCTTGCCAAAAGAGAGCGCCTGATTGCTGTTGCCCTGCGCATGCCGAAACATGACGAAGATCAGTCCGCCGATCAGCACTATGGGCAGAAACGCCAGCAGCAGATTAAATCCAATACCCGGCAGCGTACTTGGCTCTTCAAAACTCCACTTGATTCGCTCGATCTGCTGAGGGGTCACACCGAACTGGATGAGCTGTTCCTGCGCGGTGGATTCGGGGCTTTTGTATGTCGCCGCTTTGTGATTATCATCAAAGGTAATGACAATTTGATTGCCGGTGACTTCCAGGTGCTTGACGTTGCCCGCCTTGACATAACCCACCAGGTCAGTAAAACCAATTTCCTGTATACGCTGGCCTGTGTTGCTCAGACTGATAAAAATAATGAAAATGATGAAGCCAATGCTGGCATAGACAAGGATTGCTTTCAGCCGGGGATTGCTCACAGGATTCTCCGCAGGTCGCTTCACCTGGTTGTTCGCTTCATTAAAATTTTATCATATTTGCACCCTCGGGTATATACTTCTTGAGTCGGGGCAGGACAGATAGCCGGCACAGGCGTGACATTAAGCTATGAATACAGTACGCGAATTGAACGAACGCATCCAGCGCGAAGCAGTTTTTGTGCAGGATGTGCTGCAGGAAACCGGGCGCATCATTGTAGGTCAGGAACGGCTGCTGCACCGGCTGCTGATTGCGCTGCTGACCAATGGGCACATTCTGATCGAAGGTGTGCCGGGATTGGCGAAGACCCTGACGGTGCGGACATTAGCGGCCACGCTGCACGCCAGCTTCCAGCGAATTCAGTTTACGCCCGATCTGCTCCCTGCTGATCTGATCGGGACCCAGATTTATAACCCCAAATCCGGCGAATTTACGCCGCGTCCGGGACCGATCTTCAACAACATTATTCTGGCTGACGAGATCAATCGGGCGCCGGCTAAGGTGCAGTCTGCGCTGCTGGAAGCGATGGAGGAACGACAGGTTACTCTGGGGGATCGTACCCATCAGCTTGGTGATCCCTTCATGGTGCTGGCTACGCAAAATCCGATAGAACAGGAAGGGACGTACCCGCTCCCCGAAGCCCAACTCGACCGGTTCATGCTGAAAGTCATTGTTGGTTATCCCTCCCGCGATGAGGAGCGTACGATTATGGAGCGTATGGCTGGCGAAACACCTGCGCCGCCGCGTCCGGTCATTGACAGCGGCGCTATCAGCCAGGCGCGCCATGTTGTGAATAACATCTATATCGATGAGCGTATCAAGGAGTACATTCTGGATATTATCTTTGCCACGCGCGATCCAGCCGCCTGTGGCGTGAAGGAACTTGTGCCTTACATCGAGACTGGCGCGTCTCCCCGCGCGACCATTGCGCTGACCAGGGCGGCGCGAGCCAATGCCTTTATCCGGGGCAGGGGCTATGTCACACCGGATGATGTTAAACAGATCGCACCGGATGTGCTGAGGCATCGCATCATTGCGACGTTTGAGGCCGAAGCTGAAGCGGTGACACCAGCAGCGATCATCCAGCAGATTCTCAATCGAATAGCGGTTCCCTGATGCTCAGTGCAGATGTAATGCGGCAGATTCGACGGATCGAACTGCGTACCCGCCGTCTGGTCAACGACTCGTTTGCCGGTGCGTATCATGTGGTGTTCAAGGGGCGCGGCATGACTTTCGATACCGTCCGGGCCTACGAACCCGGTGATGATGTGCGCAGCATCGACTGGAATGTGACGGCAAGGACAGGCGATCCGCACGTCAAACAGTTTATCGAGGAACGCGAGCTTACCGTGATGCTGGTGCTGGATGCCAGCGCGTCGGTTCTTTTTGGCAGCCGGCAGCGGTTTAAGCGCGATCTGGCGGCGGAACTGGGGGCCGTACTGGCACTTTCGGCCATCAGAAACAATGACAGGGTAGGGCTGCTGGTATTCAGCGACAAGGTTGAGATGTTTATCTCGCCCCGCAAGGGACGCAATCACGTACTGCGATTGATCCGTGATCTGATGGCAGCGCAGCCAACCGGACAGGGCACGGATCTGGCACTGGCATTGACGACGGTCAATCGGGTACTCAAACGTCGTGCCATCGTATTCCTGATTTCCGACTTTCTGGTATCCAGCGATGAATATGTCCCGGAACTGCTGATTACCAGCCGTCGCCATGATGTGATCGCGGTGACATTGAGCGATCCGCTGGAACAGGCATGGCCGGATGCGGGTCTCGTTCGCCTGCAAGATGCGGAGACTGGGGCGCTAAGCTGGGTGGATACGGCGTCTGTCAGATGGCGCCGGCAGTTTGGCGCACAGGCTAGGCAGTTCCAGCAACTGCGCGATAGCACACTCCGGGCGGCGCGGGTCGATCAGATCAGCCTGACTTCCGATGGTGACTATGTGCGGACGCTGGCCGAATTTTTCCAGCGCCGGGAGCGGCGTGCGCTTCTATGATTCGCGGGCTTTTGCTGAGTGCGGTACTGCTGATACTGGCTCAGGCGCAGGATACAGACTCCATTACGACAGCTCGTTTTTCCGCGAACAATCGGAACCCGCTTGTCGGCGAGCCGATACAGATAACCCTTGAAGTGACTTTGCCGCCTGGCGCTGCTATTCTGGCCTGGCCGGATTTCCCCCAACAATGGGGCGGGTTTGAAGTCAGGCAGGTAGGCGAAATTGAGATTACAGAAAATGCCGATGGTACACTTGAGTACCGGCAGGATATTCTGGCAGCGGTCTGGGAACCGGGAGGGTATCAGACCCCGGAAACCGTGCTTGTGTATCAGGCTGCTGCTGAGACTCTGGAATTGGTGATCGAGCCGCTGCAACTGGTGGCAGTGAGCGTGCTGAAGCCCGATGACATGGCGCTGCGCCCGATGAAACCGCCTGTCTATCAGACCTATGTGCCGCCGGTTCTGATTACTGGAATTGCTGCTGCTCTGGCCCTGACCGTCTGGTGGTGGTTCCATCGATCACGGCGGTTATTTGCCGTTAACCGCAGCGCCAACGGTGTCCGCCGGCTCGACAGCGCCACGCTTGCTGCTCTGAAAGCTATCGAAAGACAGCCGCTTAAGCCGGGCGAAATCTACGATGCGGTTGAGGGGCAACTGCGGGCATACCTGGCGCACCAGTTTGCGTTACCCGCTCAGGAAATGACCTCCGGTGAACTGCTGAACCAGCTTCAGACTCATTTGTCACCACCACACCTCAATCGACTTCATCAACTGCTTGGGCAGGCAGACATGGTGAAATTCGCCCGACAGGAACCTGACCGGCAGTCAGCGCACCGCTATGTGGAAATGGCAGCGCGCTGGATACAGGCTACTGCCAAAGACACTGCCCGGCATAATGGTCACGAAGGGGGGTGATTTGGTTTTTCGGCTGGCTCATCCGGCTGCGCTGCTGCTCTTTGTGCTGGTTCCCTTTTTCCTGTGGACTCTGCGGCGGACCAGCGGCACGGCGACGTTTCGCTATTCGGATACACGTCTGCTGGCTGACCTGCCGGTGAACTGGCGTGTTCGTCTCAGGCGGCTGCCTGAAATACTGCGCATGGCCGGCTGGGTACTTCTCGTCATCGCCCTGGCTCGCCCACAAGCCGGTCAGACGCAGGAAATTATTCGCGGTCAGGGAATCGATATTGTGCTGGCAGTGGATATTTCGGGCAGCATGGGGACGGGCGATCTTGGTGGTCAGAATCGCCTCGAAGCCGCGAAGCGTGTCATCACCGATTTTATCAACGCACGCGAGTTTGATCGCATTGGGCTGACGGTCTTTGCGCGGCAGGCATTCCACCAATCGCCGCTGACTCTGGATTATGGTGTGCTGGCCCAACTGCTTGACGAAGTACAATTAGCATCGCAACTGGGCCTGGAGGAGGGCACAGCAATTGGGCTGGGGTTGGCTTCTGCGGCAAATTTGCTGCGGGACAGCGAGGCGCTGTCGAAGGTGGTCATTCTTCTTACCGACGGCGCGCACAACGCAGAAGGCATTTCTCCAATCGACGCCGCGCTGAGTCTGGCAGCCCTGGGGATACGAGTGTACACCATCGGTATTGGGGATTCTGCCTCTGCCCCTGTCATCGTGTCAGCAGATGGCAATGCACAGTTTGTCGAAAACGGGTTGGATGAAGCGACACTGGTGCGCATCGCAGAAATCACCCAGGGCCGTTATTTTCGAGCAATTGAACTCAGCGATTTGCAGGCCGTGTACGACCAGATCAACGCGCTTGAAAAATCGGATGTTGAGCGACAGATGTTCGTTCGCTGGCAGGATCAGGCCGCTGGCGTTCTGCTGCCGGCCGGGCTTATCCTGCTGATTATCGAACGATTCTTAAGAACGATGACCTTCCAGACGATCCCATGAATATCGCGTTTTTGAACCCTGCCGCACTGGTTTTGCTGGCGCTTTTGCCGGTTTTTGCGGGCTTTCTTGTGTGGCGACAAAGAGTGTATCAACGGCGACTGGCTGGCCTGGGTGACTCCAATCTGGTCGCGCGGTTGATCGCCCACAGCCACAGTCCCCGTTACTTCTGGCAATCGACTCTGTGGCTGTGCGCCTGCGGTTCGCTGGTGGTTGCGCTGGCACGGCCTGTGTGGGGTGTGAATACCGACGTGGTCGAGGTTCAGGGTGTAAGCGTGGTTATGGTGATCGATGTGAGTAACAGTATGATGGCTCAGGATGTGCTGCCGAGCCGGCTGGCGCGCGCCAAACTGGCGCTGGATGCTCTGGCTGACCGGCTGCGTGGCAACGAGGTTGCGCTGGTTGTGTTCGCAGGAACGGCGTTTGTGCTGTTTCCGCTCACCAACGACATCGACACTGCGCAGACTTTCCTCAGAAGTGTCCATACCGGGATGATTACCCAGCAGGGAACGGCTGTCGGGGAAGCCTTGCTGCTGGCAATGACCCTGTTCGATGACCAGCGCCCGACCAGTCGCATCCTTGTTCTGGCGACAGACGGCGAGAATCACGAAGGCGATCTTGAGCGCGCCCTGAACGAAGCGCAACAACGCGGCGTGACTGTTCATACATTGGGGTTTGGCGACCCGGACGGCGCACCAGTCCCTATCCTGAGCGACAGCGGCGAGATTGTGGGTTACAGAGCGGATTCGGTGGGGCGCATGGTAGAATCACGCCTCGATGAAGCCACCTTGCAGACTGTAGCTAATCGCACCGGTGGAGTGTATCAGCGCGCCAGCACAGGCGGGCCGGAAATCAATAATCTTGCGCGCCTGATCGCACAGGCGGAGACCGGTCTGCTCGACAGCCGGACCGAGGCGCGCGGTGTCGAACGTTTTGGTATTTTTGTTCTGATTGCGGTTGTGGTGCTGGCTCTGGAAAGCCTGCTGTTCACGATGAACGGGAGGCAGGTGCAGCCATGAAAGGCCGGGTTGCGCTGGCGGCTGTTCTGCTGGTGACGGGTGGATTGACCGTATTTTACGGGTCCCGGACAGACCCGGCTGAACGGAATAACGCCGGCAACTGGTTCTACCAGCAGGGAGAGTATGGCCTGGCAATACGCGCTTATCACGCCGCACAGGTTAATGCGCCCGATGAGCCGGCAGCCTACTATAATCTGGCCGGACCGCTGGCAGATACTGGTCAGCTTCGGCGCGCGGCTGAAACGCTCGAACAGGCTCTGGCTACTGCCGATGAGCCTCTGACACTCTGGATTTACTATAATCTGGGGAATGTCTATTTCCAGATGGCGCGCTACGCCGAAGCAGTTGATGCCTATCGCTACGTCCTTGAGCGCGACCCGGCTGACGAAAATGCCCGCTACAACTACGAACTGGCGCTGCTGCGCAGAGTGCCCACCCCAACCCCGACACCACAGGAACAGCAGACCGATCCTGAAGAGGAGCAGGCGGACAGCACACCGACCCATCGTCCGGCAGGGCAGGACGGCCCGACGCCAACCCCCTCGCCCCAGCCAGACAGCCCACCTGACGAAAACGCCACACCGGTATCCGGTGTCAGCGGCAGCATCGAGGGAAGTATGACCTCGACACCCATCCCGGCGACCAGCGGCCCACTCACAATCGAAGATGTGGAACGACGGCTCGATGCGATTCAGGAAAGTCAGCAGACTCTGCGTGAGTTTCTGCTGCGCGCGGCCACACCTTCGCGCCCCAATACCAGAGACTGGTAGGTAGTGACTATGTTGTACAGGGTCTGGTGGCTGATTTCTGGCCTGATACTGCTGCACTTGTCGCCGGTAGCTGCTCAGGGCGATTATTTTGTTGAGGCTGAAATCAGCAGCACAACCCCGTTTGTCGGGGAGCAGGTAACGTACACGTTTCGATTATACACGCAGGTGTCACGTACCAATCGCGGGTTGATCGTCGATCCGTCGTTCGATGGCTTCTGGCAGCAGAAATTCGACACGGTACAGCAGTATAACACCCTGATTAATGGTCAGGCGTATGAAGTCAAGGAACGGCGCATCGTGTTGTTTCCGGCCTATGCCGGCGACATCCTGATCGAACCAACAACTTTCGTCATCCCTGATGATCCGTTCCAGGCTGGCGAAGTGCTGATGACACAGACCATCGCGCTTGCTGTTCGTCCTTTGCCTGAGCAGGACGATCTGGTGGGGTTCGATGGCGCAGTCGGCCAGTTTGAAATGATACCTACCATTGACCGGCAGACGACCACATTGGGCGAGCCGGTAACCCTGAGTCTGACCCTGCGCGGCACCGGCAATCTCGAACAGCTTCCTGCACCCAAACTGGCGGATACGGCAGTCTGGCGAGCCTACGCCAATCCCGGCAGCTACCGCTCCGAGAACGTTGACGGGCTGCTCATCGGTGAAAAGCTGTTTGAGTGGTTATTGATGCCGCTTGCGCCCGGCCAGCACGCGCTGCCCAGCCTCACCATCACGTACTTTGATCCGGCTGAACTGACCTATCGCTCGTTGAACACATCGGAATTGACCGTCGATGTCTTACCCGCTGGCGAACTGCCTGCAACATTCTCACTCCCGGATCAAAATCTCGCTGTATTGAAGCGTATCCCATCTTCATTAGCCCGGTCAGGATCAGGGCCGGGGGCGGTTTTCTGGCTGCTGTGGATCATTCCTCCGCTTGTTGTCGCCGCAACGTGGCTGCGGGTAAGTCGGCAGCGAGAGCGTCAAAGAAATGCCGCATTGTACCGGTATTCCGAAGCATTTATGCGGGCGCAGAAGCTGCTTACAGCCGCAGGCCAATCGCCGGAGGCGGAAACAGCCTATCGTATGATACGCACAGGCGTAACTGGTTATTTCGCCGACAAACTGAACTGCGATGCCGCATCACTCAGCTACGAGGATATTGAAACCAGGCTGGTCGCGCACAGTATCCGGGGTGAGTTACAGTCAGAAATTCTTGCCTGCCTCGAGCTAGCCGATCAGGGGTTGTACGCGCCATTTCAGAATGTCGAAGCGCGTTCCCTGAGTCAGCGCACGATTAAGCTGCTGCGGCTGATCGACAACAGGTGGGAGGCCCAATGAGATTTGCCCTGCCTGTTTTTGCCCTGATGTTGAGTCTGGCCGGCCCGATGTTGGCGCAGCAAACTCTGCCAGACCTTGCCCAGCAGGGGTACGACCTCTACCTGCAAGGCAATGTAGAAGCGGCCCGAAACGTGTTTGAAGCCCTGCTTGCTGACGGAGTCCGCGACAGCGCGATTTATTTTAATCTGGGCCGTGCCTACTTTGATCTGCGTGATAGTGGCCGCGCGCTGCTCAATTATCGCCGTGCCCACGACCTCACCCCGCGCGATCCTGATGTAAATGAGGCACTCGCGCAGGTGCGTTCGAGCCGAGTCGATATACTGGGAGACGAAACCGGTCTGATCGACAGCCTTGCTTTGCTGACCGCTGGTATCCTTACCGTTGAAGAACTTGGCTGGATGGTTCTGGCGCTGTGGGCGATATTCTTCGGCGCTGCCTGGGTATACGTCGTCCGCGCCGACTGGCAGGGCAACCTGCGCGTCCCGCTGGTAACCTTACTCGCTGTGCTGCTGGTCGGTCTGGCTCTGTTGGGCAGTCGTCTGTATGTGACGCATGTTCGACCAGCAGCCGTTGTGATTGAAGCCGTTGTGCCGGCGATGAGCGGGCCGGGAGAAGGCTATCTCCATATCTACGACCTCCACGCTGCGGCTGAACTCCGCATCCTTGAGGCGCACGAAGGCTGGATCAAGTTCGTGCTGCCGGATGGCCGGCAGGGGTGGATTCCGGCTGATGCGGTTGAGCAGGTATGAGGCGCACCGCTTCAATTCTGGATGCGCCTTGTAATCATGTGCTGGAACTACCTGAGCAGTTCAGGAATCTGTTCGGGATTTTCGGCAACGCGGACACCGGCAGCCCTGAGTGCTTCGATTTTTTCAGCAGCCGTGCCCTCGCCACCTTCGACAATGGCCCCGGCGTGGCCCATGCGTGTGCCTTCCGGCGCGCTGGCCCCGGCGATAAAGGCAGCCACGGGCTTGGTCATATTCGCCTTAATGAACTCGGCTGCATCGACTTCTGCCCGGCCACCGATTTCACCGAGAATTGCGACCTTCTCGGTCTGAGGGTCATCTTCAAACAACTGCAAAATATCCACGAATGTGGAACCGATAATCGGATCGCCACCGATACCGACGCAGGTTGACTGGCCCATGCCCGCCTGTGTGAGTGCGAAGACCACTTCGTAGGTCAGCGTGCCGCTCTTGGAAACCACGCCAACATTGCCCGGTTTGGCGATGTAGCCGGGCATGATCCCCACATTGGCAACGCCCGGAGTCAGCACACCCGGACAGTTTGGTCCGATAAGGCGGCTGCCACTTTTCTTAACATGGTGATACACCTTCATCATTTCCTGAACCGGGATGTATTCAGCCAGGCAGATAATGAGTTCGATGCCGGCATTGACCGCCTCATAGATGGCATCGGGCGCAAATGGCGCCGGCACAGCCACCCAACTGACGTTTGCCCCGGTGGTTTCGACAGCTTTTTCTACCGTATCGAAAATCGGCTTGCCATCAAACCACTCGCCGCCCTTGCCGGGAGTGACACCGCCGACGATATTGGTTCCGTACTCGATCATCTTTCGGGTGTGGAAGCTGCCTTCGCGCCCGGTAATGCCCTGGACAATAACCTTTGAGTTTTCGTTGAGCAGGATTGCCATTACGAAATAGCTCCTTTTGCAGCTTCGACGGCTTTTTGGGCCGCTTCTGTCAGGGTGGCAGCAGTGGCTACGTTGGGGATACCTGCTGAATCCAGAATGGCGCGGCCATCCTCAGCGTTTGTTCCCTGAAGCCGGACTATCATAGGGACGGCTGGCTTCACTTCGTTGTATGCCTCGATGATACCCCGCGCGACTTCATCGCCGCGTGTAATGCCGCCGAAGATGTTGAACAGGACGACCTTGACGTTCGGGTCTGACAGGATGATGCGCAGAGCAGCCGCAACCTGATCGGCCTTGGCACCGCCGCCAATATCGAGGAAGTTGGCCGGGCCGATGCCGTATTTGTCGCCATACAGCTTGGTCATGTCCATTGTGGTCATCGCCAGCCCGGCGCCATTGACCATACAGCCAATCTGGCCGTCCAGTTTCACATAGCTGATCCCGGCTTCGCGGGCCTGCGTCTCCGCCTCCGGTTCGGCGTCAGTATCGCGCATAGCGGCCAGTTCAGGCTGGCGGGGGAGGGCGTTGTCATCAATAGACATTTTGCCGTCGAGCGCGATCAGCTCGCCTTCAGCGGTAATCACCAGCGGGTTGATCTCTGCAAGAACAGCATCGCTCTCGATGAAGCAGCGATACAGCCCCTGTGTGATCCTGGAAAAAGCCCGCCATTGATCGCGGGGGAGATCGATACCCAGGGCAACTTTGATAATCTGATAATTGTAGAGGCCCATGAATGGGTCTATATGCTCGCGCACGATGGCTTGAGGATTGGTGCGGTTAACTTCTTCAAT
>Ga0079224_100003858_pt1 | contig 19133 bp, 17 predicted proteins | sample Stecom2015_FD_80414 | JGI IMG/M metagenome (GOLD analysis project Ga0079224, IMG submission 80414) | Agricultural soil microbial communities from Utah to study Nitrogen management - Steer compost 2015 | ecosystem: Environmental > Terrestrial > Soil > Agricultural land | place: USA: Utah... | reverse complement strand
CTGCCGCACGAGCGTCGCCAGGCGGTCGCGCTGGGCGGCGCTGAGCCGCTTCGAATCCCGCAGGCCCTCCACGGGACGGGCCGGGTCGAGCACCACGGCGGCCGCGTACACCGGCCCGGCCAGCGGCCCGCGGCCGGCCTCGTCCACGCCGCAGACGAGCTCCACCCCGGACGTGACGGTGGACAGGCCCGCGCTCATGCCCGTCGCTCCCCGCGCACGGACAGGATCGCCTCGGCGGCACGACCGGCGCAGCCCTGGCGCAGCTGCGCGCCGAGCTCGGCGAAGCGCTGCGCGATCGCGCGCCGCCCGGGCTCGTCGTCGAGCTGCGCGAGCAGCGCCGCACCCATCCGGTCGGCCCGGGCGGCGTCCTGGATGAACTCCGGGACGACCCAGTCCCGGCACAGGATGTTCGGCAGTCCCACCCAGGGCAGGTAGCCCATGCGCCGCATGATCCGGTAGCTGAGCCACGCCAGCCGGTAGGCGATCACCATCGGCTTCTGGAAGAGCGCCGCCTCCAGCGTGGCGGTCCCGCTCGCCACCAGCGCGGTGTCGGCGGCGGCGAGCGCGTCGTGCGAATGGCCACTGACGATCCGCAGGTCGAGGTCCCCCGGCAACGCGAGCTGCGCCAGCGTGCCGCGCATCGTCTCGAAGAGCCCGTTCGATGCCGCGGGCAGGACGAACTGGACGCCGGGCCGACGCGCATGCAGCCACGCCGCGGTGCGCATGAACTCGGCCGCCATCATCCGCACCTCGGACACGCGGCTGCCGGGCAGCAGCGCCACCACCGGGCGCTCGGGCGACAACCCGAGCCCGGCGCGCGCCTGCGCCACCGGCGGCTCGGGCGGGATCGCGTCGGCCAGCGGATGCCCCACGTAGGTCGCCGGGATGCCGGCCTTCTCGTAGATCTCCAGCTCGAACGGAAAGACGAGCAGCATGTGGTCGACGGACTCGCGGATGCGGTCGATCCGGCCCGCGCGCCACGCCCATATCGAGGGGCCGATGAAATGCACGACGGGCACGCCGGCCGCTCGCATCCGTTTCTCGACGTCCAGGTTGAAGTCCGGCGCATCGACGCCGAGGAAGACATCCGGGTGCCATTCGACCATGCGTCGCTTGAGCTCCTCGCGCATGCGCCGCAGCCGCGGGTATTCGCGCAGCACCTCGGCGTAGCCGTTGACCGAGAGCGCCTCGATGTCCCACCAGCGCTCGAAGCCCTCCGCCGCCATCGACGGGCCGCCGATGCCGCGGGCGTCGAGCCCGCCCTCGGCCTCGGCGAGCGCCGCGAGCACGCCAGCCGCCAGCAGGTCGCCGGACTTCTCGCCGGCCACCGCCCCCAGTGCCAGCCCGGACCGCGCCATGGTCCTACCTCACGATGCCCCGTGTCACCCCGCCGAGGAACTCCAGCAGCAGGGCGAGGTCGGCGGCCGTCTCGTCGCTCGCCGCCTCTCGCTGGGCGGCCAGCTCGGCGCGCGCCTCCTCCAGGCCCAGGCCGCGCTTGTACAGCGTCTTGTACGCGCGACGCAGCTCCTGGATGCGCTGGCCATCGAAGCCGCGCCGACGCAGGCCCTCGCTGTTGAGTCCATGGGCGTTGGCCGGCGTGCCGGAGGCCATGACATAGGGCGGCAGGTCGTGCAGGACCACGGTCCCGACGGCGGTCATGGCATGCGCGCCGATCTTGCAGAACTGGTGGACGCCGGTGTAGCCGCCGAGGATCACCCAGTCGCCCAGCACGACATGGCCGGCCAGGTTGGTGGTGTTGGCGAGGATCGTGTGATCGCCCACGACGCAATCATGGGCGATGTGCACGTACGCCATGATCCAGTTGTCGTCGCCGACGTCGGTGCGCCCCCGGTCCTGGACCGTGCCCCGGTTGACCGTAACGTACTCGCGGAAGGTGTTGCCGTCGCCGATCACGAGCGTGGTCGGCTCGCCGGCGTACTTCTTGTCCTGCGGGGGCCCGCCGATCGTGCCGAACGGATGGAACACGTTGTCGCGGCCGATGGTCGTCCCGCCGGCGATGACGCAGTGCGCGCCGATCGTGGTGTTCGCGCCGATGCGCACGTCGCGCTCGACGATCGCGTAGGGTCCGACGCGAACCGTGCTGTCGAGCTCCGCACCCGGGTCAACGATGGCGCTCGGATGGATCAGGGGCTCGCCGCTCATTCGCCTTCGGCGCCCCGGGTCGGCTCGACCTCGCGCAGCGTGCACATGAGTTCGGCCTCGGCGCTCGTCTGGCCCTCGACGCTCGCGCGTCCCTGGTACTTCCAGATCGAGCGCGCCACGCGGGTGATCTCGACCTCGAGCTGGAGCTGGTCGCCCGGCACCACCGGTCGCTTGAAGCGGGCGTTGTCGATGCCGACGAAGTAGTAGACCGAGCCCGAGTCGGACTTGCGGCCCATGGTCTGGAACGACAGGATGCCCGCCGCCTGCGCGAGCGCCTCGATCTGGAGCACGCCCGGCATCACCGGCAGGTAGGGGAAATGTCCCACGAAGAACGGCTCGTTGATCGTGACGTTCTTGTAGCCGACGATCCGCTTGCCCTTCTCGAGCTCTGTGACCCGGTCGATGAGCAGGAACGGATAGCGATGAGGGAGGTGCTCCAGGATTTCCCGGATGTCGAGAACGGTCATGAACGGTCCCTGGATTGGAATTCGAGCTTGCGCAGTCGCGCGCGCAGGTCCGGAAGATGCCGCAGCGTGGCGGCGGCCCGCTCCCATTGCGCGTTCTCCATGAGCGGGAAGGTGCCCGAGTAGAACCCGGGCCGGCGAATCGAGCGGGTCATCAGCGCCATCGCCGAGACGACCACGTCGTCGCAGATGCTCAGGTGCCCCAGGATGCCCGCGCCGCCACCGATCATGCAGCGCTCGCCGATCACGGCGCTGCCGGCGATGCCCACGCAGCCGGCGATCGCCGTGTCGCGGCCGATGCGCACGTTGTGCGCGACCTGGATCTGGTTGTCGAGCTTGCAGCCGTCGCCGATGACGGTGTCGTCTAGCGCACCGCGGTCGATGGTGCAGTTGGCCCCGATCTCGACCCGGTCGCCGATCACCACCCGCCCGAGCTGGGGAATCTTGCGCCAGCCGTCCGGCTCGCGCGCGAAGCCGAAGCCGTCGGCGCCGATCACGCACCCCGGGTGGACGAGCCCGTCCGCGCCGATCTCGCAGTCGTCGGCGAGCGTCACCCCGTGCCCGAGACGGGTCCGCTCCCCGACGCGGGCGTCGGCCCCGACCCTGACGTGGCTCGCGAGCCGGGCGCCGGCCCCGATGCGCGCCCGGGCGGCGACGACCGCGTAGGGACCGATCGCGACATCCGCGCCGATCTCGGCATCGGCTGCGACGATCGCGCTCGGATGGATCGCGGCCGGCTCCGTGGGGCCCGCGAGCTGTCGTTCGAACCAGGCCGCGACGACGGCGAACGCGCGGTAGGCATCGTCGACGACGACGGCGACGGCCGTCGGCGCGAGCAGGTGGCGAAGCGCCTCGGTGACCAGCACCGCCCCGGCGCGCGAGGCTGCCGCCTGGGCGCCGTGGCGGGCGTCGGACAGGAAGCTGATGTCGGCCGGTCCGGCCGATGCCAGGCTCGCGAGCCGCTCGATCCGCAGGCCCTGCGCCGGGCCGTCGACGCGACCGTCCACCTGTCTCGCCAGTTCGGCGAGCCCGACCGGTTCCGGGAGGGGCCGCATCGCCTGCCCTGTCGTCCTACCTGCCGCCCTCGCCCCCGAGCGCGCGCAGCACCTTCTCGGTGATGTCGATGCGCGGGCTCACGGTGACCGCCTCCTGCAGGATGAGGTCGTAGCGCTCCTTCTCGGCGATGTCCTTGATCGCCCGGTTCGCCTGCTCGATCACCTGGGCGAGCTCCTCGTTGCGCCGCTGGTTGAGGTCCTCGCGGAACTCGCGCTGCTTGCGCTGGAAGTCCTTCTCGAGATCGGCATACTCGCGCCGCAGCCGCATGCGATCGGACTCGCTCAGCACGGCGGCGTCCCTGTCGATCCGCTCCCCCATGGACTTGAGCTTGGCCGAGATGTCCTGCAGCTCCTTCTCGCGGCTGCTGAACTCGCGCTCCAGCTTCTGCTGCGATGTCTTGGCGGGCGCCGCGTCGCGCCGCAGCCGCTCGATGTCGACGAAGCCGATCCGCAGGCCCTCCTGGGCGATGGCGGTCGCCGAGGCCAGGACGAGGCAGCCGGCGAACACAATGCTCGAAAATTTCATCAGTGCCTTCCGTCGGGGTGGTTGGGGCATTCTCGCACATGCGGGGAAACCGGCCGCATGCCCCGGGGAGCCGCGCGGGCGGCCCCTCGCGGCACCTAGAATCCGGTCCCGATCTGGAACTGGAGTCGCTGCGTCCGGTCGCCCTCTTTCTTGTTGAGGGGGTAGCCGAGGCTGAACTTCAGCGGCCCGAAGGGCGAGAGCCAGGACAGGCCGACGCCGGCCGAATAGCGGAACTCCTTCGCATCGACCTCGCCTTCCGGGAACACGTTGCCGCCATCGACGAAGAAGAAGGTGCGGAAGCTGCGGTCGTTGCCGGTGCCGGCCAGTGGCATCTGGAACTCGACGCTGCCCACGATCTTGACCTGGCCGCCCAGCGCCACGTCGTCGACGGGATCGCGTCCCGGGCCGAGCGAGCTCGGCTCGTACCCCCGGATCGAACCGATGCCGCCGGCATAGTAGTTCTTGAACGGCGGATAGTCCTCGTCGCCGTAGGCGCGCCCGTAGCCGAGGTCGAGATTGAGGGCCAGGGTGTAGTCCTTCGTCACCGGCAGGAAGTACTGGTGGCCATAGCCGAGCCGGTAGTAGCTCGAGTCGCTGCCGGGCAGCGACGCCTCGAGGCTGGCGATCTGGAAGCGGCCGCGCGTCGGGATGAGGACGCTGTCGCGCGTGTCCCGGCTCCAGTTGAGCATCGCGACGACGTTCGTGCTCGACTTGCCCGAGGAGTTCACGAAGTCGATGTAGCGCTGGGGCGGCGTGGCGCCCAGCGTCAGCTGGTTGTTCTCGACGGCCAGGCCGAAGCCGAGGCGGTCGATCTCGGTATAGGGGATGCCGAAACGCAGGCCGACGCCGTTGGATCGCCAGCGGTAGTCCCCGAGGCGCAGCGACGAGGCATTGAAGAGCCGGGTGTAGACGTCGAAGGTCCGGCTGATGCCGTCCGGCGTGAAGTACGGATCGGTGTAGGACAGCGCGATCGTGCGCGAGATCTTGCTCGTGTTGACATCGAGCGAGAGCGACTTGCCGGTGCCGAGGAAGTTGGTCTGGTGGATCGAACCGGACAGCACCACGCTCTCCGTGCTCGAGAAACCGAGACCGATCAGCAGGTTGCCCGTCGTCTGCTCGGTGACCTTGACCTCGAGGTCGACCTGGTCGGGCGCTTCGGGCACCGGCACGGAGTTGATCTGGACGTCGGTGAAAAAGCCGAGCCGGCCGATCCGCTCGCGCGACAGCTTGATGCGCGCGGCGTCGTACCAGGCATCCTCGAACTGGCGCATCTCGCGGCGAATCACGACGTCGCGCGTGCGGTGGTTGCCGCTGATGTTGATGCGCCGGACGTACACCCGCCGGCCCGGGTCGACCATGATGCTGAAGCGCACCGTCTGCTTCTCGCGGTCCAGCTCGGGCACGGCGTTCACGTTGGCGAACGCGTAGCCGAGCTCGCCCAGCCGCGCGGTGATCGCCTCGGTCGAGGCGGACAGCTTCGCGCCCGAGAAGATGTCGCCCGGCTCGAGTTGCACCAGCTCGGCGAACTGCTGCTCGCGCCCCAGCAGCTCGCCCGCGAGCTCGAAGCCCTCGACCGTGTACTGCTTGCCCTCCTTGACGGCCACGGTGACGTGGACGTTCTCCCGGTCCGGCGAGATCGACACCTGGGTCGACTCGATCGAGAACTCGAGGTAGCCGCGATCGAGATAGAAGGAGCGGACCGCCTCGAGGTCGCCGGCCAGCTTCTCGCGCGAGTAGCGGTCCGATTTCGTGTACCAGGTGAGCCAGGTCGGCGTCGACAGCGTCAGCTGGTCGATCAGCGTCTTGTCGGAAAAGGCCTCGTTGCCGACGAACCGGATCGAGGTGATCTTCGCCGACTCGCCCTCGTCGATCTGCATCGCGAGGCCGACGCGATTGCGCTCGAGCGGGGTGATCGTGGTCGTGACCTGGACGTTGTACTTGCCCCGCGACAGGTACTGGCGCTTGAGCTCCTGCTCGGCCCGCTCGAGGATGCTGCGGTCGAAGATGCGGGATTCGGCGAGGCCCTGGTCGCGGAGTACCTGCTCGAGCGTCTCGCGGTCGAACTCCTTGGAGCCGTCGACCTCCAGCGACGCGATGGCCGGCCGCTCGGACAGGAACACGACGAGGACGTCGCCTTCGACCTCGAGCCGGACGTCCTGGAAGAAGCCCGTCCTGAAGAGGGCGGACACGGCCTCGCTCGCCCGCTCCTCGGTGAGGCGGTCGCCGACCTTGACGGGCAGGTAGCTGAACACCGTGCCCGGTTCGGTGCGCTGGATCCCCTCGATCCGGATGTCGCGCACGACGAAGGGCTCGAACGCGAATGCCGCGCGTATCGCGGATGCGAGCACGAAGGCGGCAACGGCTCCGCGCGCAGGCAACCGACGCATGCGACGGCGCCGCGAGGGGAGTACGTTGGGCATCGATCAGGAACCGATCAGGCGGGTGATGTCGTTGAACAGGGCCAGCGCCATCATCATCATGATCACGCCCAGCCCGGCTTTCTGCGTCAGTTCGATGAAGCGCTCCGACAGGGGCCGGCCGCGTATTCCTTCGAGCGCGTAATATACCAAATGGCCGCCGTCGAGCACGGGGATCGGAAGCAGGTTCAGGACCCCGAGGCTGATGCTGATGAGCGCGAGGAAATTGACGTACGCGAACCAGCCGATCCGCGCGGTCTGGCCCGCCAGGTCGGCGATCGTCACGGGGCCGCTCAGGTTGCGCACCGACAGCTCCCCGGTGACCATCTTGCCCAGCATCTTCAGCGAGAAGAACGACATGTCCCAGGTCTGTCGCACGCCCAGCGCGAGCGATTCCAGCGGACCGTGGGTGACCGTCTCCATCGCGATCCGGTCGCGCAGCTGCGCGCCGATGCGGCCGATCGACTGGCCGGTCGCTTCGTCGACCACCGCCTCGGGTCGCACGACGAGGCGTCGCGGCTGTCCGTCGCGCAGCACCTCCAGCGCCAGTGGCCGGTCGGCGCTCGCCTTCACCCGCTCGATGAAATCGCGGGCCCTCGCCACGGGCTCGCCCTCCACGGCGAACAGGGTGTCGCCCGGCAACAGGCCGGCCGCCTCGGCAGGACTGCCCGCGATCACGGCGCCGACGTCGACCTCGCCCGGCGCGAGGCGCACGCCGAGCGCGCCGAGGAAGTCGCCCTCGGCCGCGCCCTGCGGCAGCGCCGAGGCGTCGAGGACGAGCTCGGACTCGCCATGCGGCCGGCGCACCTCGATCACGGCGCTGCGCCGCTCGATGACGGGTTCGAGCAGCCGCAGGCGGACCTCGTTCCAGGAAGCGACCGGGCTGCCGTCGATCCGCAGGATCCTGTCGCCCTGCGCCATGCCCGCGCGCGCCGCCGCGGTCTGCGCCGGCGGCTCGTCGACCACGGCCACGGGCTCCTCCACGCCGATCCAGCCGAGCATCGCGTAGAGCGCGATCGCGAGCAGGAAGTTGGCAAGCGGACCCGCCGCGACGATCGCGGCGCGCCGGGGCAGCGACTGGCGCGAGAAGGCCCGCGGCAGCTCGTTCGCCGGGATCGGCTCCTCGCGCTCCTCGCGTTCGTCGAGCATCTTGACGTAGCCGCCGAGCGGAATCGCCGAGACGACCCACTCCTCCCGGTCCGCGCCGAGGCGCCAGGTGAACAGCGGTCGTCCGAACCCGATCGAGAAGCGCAGGACCCGCACCCCGCACCAGCGCGCCACCAGGTAGTGCCCGAGCTCGTGGACGAAGATCAGGAGCGTCAGCGCGGCGAGGAACGCGAGCAGGGTCTGCAGGAAGCTCATTGTCATGCTCCTTCGACGATGGCGCGGGCCTCGTCCCGTGCGCGGCGATCGATGTCCAGGACCGAGTCGAGGCAGGATCCGGCCGCCTCGCCCCCGAGGCGATCCAGCACTCGCTCGTTCACCCGGCAAATGTCGAGGAAGCCGACGCGGTCGGCAAGGAACGATTCCACTGCCACCTCGTTGGCGGCATTCAGGACCGCGGGCGCCGCGCCGCCGGCCCGCAGCGCCTCGCGGGCGAGGCGCAGGCAGGCGAAGCGGCCGGGGTCGGGCGCCTCGAAGTCGAGCCGGCCGACCTCGGCGAGCCGCAGCATGTCCACCCCGCTCTCGATGCGCTCGGGATAGGCGAGCGCATGGGCGATGGGCGTGCGCATGTCCGGATTGCCGAGCTGCGCGAGCGTGGAGCCGTCGGTGTACTCGACCATCGAATGCACGATGCTCTGCGGATGAACCAGGACGTCCAGGCCCGAGTCGGGCATGTCGAACAGGTAGTGCGCCTCGATCAGCTCGAGCCCCTTGTTCATCATCGTCGCGGAATCCACCGAGATCTTGCGGCCCATCTTCCAGTTGGGGTGCGCGCACGCCTGCGCGGCGGACACCTCCGCCATGCGCTCGACCGGTAGCTCGCGGAACGGCCCTCCCGAGGCGGTGAGCACGATGCGCCGGACCCCGGCGCCGTTGCGGCCTTCCGGCAGGCACTGGAAGACCGCATTGTGCTCGCTGTCGATGGGCAACACGGTCGCCCGGCCCGCCGCGCAGGCGTCGAGGAAGACCTTGCCCGCCATGACGAGCGATTCCTTGTTGGCGAGCAGGATCTTCTTGCCGGCGCGCGCCGCCGCGATCCCCGGCGGCAGGCCGGCCGCGCCGACGATCGCCGCCATGACGACGTCGGTCTGCTCGTGGGACGCGATCTCCGCGAGCCCGCCCTCGCCGGCGAGGATCCGCGTCGGGCCGCCCGCGAGGAGCTCGCCGAGGCGACGCGCCGACTCCTCGTCCGGCACCGCGACGAAGGCCGGCCGGAAACGTCGGCACTGCTCGGCGAGCCGCTCGAGCTGGCGGTGCCCGCTCAGCGCGAAGACCCGGTAGCGGTCCGGGTGCCGCGCCAGCACGTCGAGCGTGCTGAGCCCGATCGAACCGGTGGAGCCGAGGATGGTGACGTTCTGGATCGTCCGGGTCATTGCAGCAGGTAGTGGAGCAGCGCCGCGAGCGGCATCGTCGGGATCAGCGCATCGACCCGGTCGAGCACGCCCCCGTGGCCCGGCAGGATCCGTCCGCTGTCCTTGACGCCGGCCTGTCGCTTGAGCAGGGACTCGTGCAGGTCGCCGACCACCGACAATGCCACGAAGCCCACCAGGACGACCGCGGCGAGCCAGGGGCCGAGCCGGCCCACGAGCAGGGCCGGCAGGGACTGCGCCAGCGCCGGGGCCGCGGCGGCGACCAGGGCCGCCACGACGACCAGCAGCGCCCCGCCGAAGGCTCCTTCCCAGGACTTGCCGGGGCTGATCCGCGGCGCCAGCTTGCGCCGCCCCACGGCCCGCCCGACGAAGTATGCGCCGATGTCGGCGATCCAGACGATCGCCATCGCCGCGAACAGTGCGATCGGGCCCAGCAGCCGGAGCTCGTAGAGCGCGAGCCAGCAGCCGAAGAGCAGCAGGGCCGCGATGGGCGCGCCGCCCTGCCCCGCGCGCACGCGCACGAGCGCGCTCGTGCCGAACACGATCCACCACGCGAGCGCCGCGATGCACACCGCCGCCGACGCCCAGTCGGGCCAGGGCAGGACCAGCCGGGCCAGGCCGGCGAGCACGAGGAGCGCGGGGAGCGCCACGGGGCGGGTTGCCCCGGGCAGCAGCCGGATCCATTCGATCGCCGCGATGACGACGAACGCGAGGCTCAGCACTCCCCAGGCCTGCGGCGGCGCCAGCAGGATCGTCGGCAGCAGGACGAGAAGCAGCGCGACGGCCGTGATGACCCGCTGCAGCAGCATCAGGCCGTTGCCACCTGCGCGCTCGTTCGCCCGAAGCGCCGTTCGCGATCGCGATACGACGCCAGCGCGCGCGCCAGGACTTCGGGACCGAAGTCCGGCCAGTAGGTGTCCGTGAAATAGAACTCGGTGTAGGCGAGCTGCCAGAGCATGAAGTTGCTGATGCGCTGCTCGCCGCCGGTCCGGATGAAGAGGTCCGGCTCCGGCGCGTGAGCGAGGGCCATGTGCTCGGAGAGGACGTCCTCGGTGACGCGCTCGGGCTCGCGGGCCAGCTCGGGCCGAGCGCGCAGCAGCGACTGCACCGCCTGGACGATGTCCCAGCGCCCGCCGTAGTTGGCGGCGATGGTGAGCGTCATCCGCGTGTTGTTGGCGGTGCGCTGCTCCGCCTCGCGGATCAGCTTCTGGAGGCGCGGCTCGAAGGCGTCGAGGTCGCCGACCACGCGCAAGCGGATGCCGTTGGCCCGAAGCTGCGTCACCTCCCGTTCGAGCGCCGTGATGAACAGCCGCATCAGGACGGAGACCTCGTCGGCGGGCCGGCGCCAGTTTTCGGAGCTGAAGGCAAACAGGGTGAGGAACTCGATTCCCTCCCGCGCGCAGGCCTCGACGGTGGTGCGCACCGCGTCGACGCCCTTGGCATGCCCCGCGACGCGCGGCAGGCGGCGCTGGGTGGCCCAGCGGCCGTTGCCGTCCATGACGATCGCGACGTGGCGCGGCACCCGGGAGGCGGCCGACTTGATCGGAATCGGATCGGAGAATGCGCTCATCTGCTGTCGCCTGGCGGTCCTCAGACCGTCATGATCTCCTTTTCCTTGTCGGCCAGCAGGCCGTCGATCTCGGCGACGAACTGATCGGTGAGCTTCTGGACCGCGTCCTGCGTGCGACGCTCCTCGTCCTCGGAGATCTCCTTGTCCTTGACGAGCTTCTTGAGCTGGTCGTTGGCATCGCGCCGCAGGTTGCGGACCGCCACCTTCGCCTGCTCGCCCTCGCCGCGCACGACCTTGGTGAGCTCGCGGCGGCGTTCCTCGGACAGTGGCGGCATCGGGATGCGAAGCAGGTCCCCGACCACGGTGGGGTTGAGCCCGAGATCGGATTCGCGGATCGCCTTGTCGACGACCGACACCATCTTCTTCTCCCAGGGCTGCACCCCGAGGGTGCGGCCATCGACCAGCGTGATGTTCGCAACCTGGCTGATCGGCACCATGCTGCCGTAGTAGTCGACCTGGATGTGATCGAGCAAGGCAGGCGTCGGACGACCGGTCCGGATGCGGGCGAGACTGACACGGAGCGCCTCGACCGACTTCTGCATCTTGTCTCGCGCCGTGCTCATGACATCGGCTGTGCTCATCTGGTGTATCTCCGTTGCTCTTGCGGCATGCCGCAATCCTGCTGTGGCCGGCTCGCGGCCGGCCCGGTCCGCTCAGAGGTGGACCAGTGTTCCCTCTTCCTGCCCCAGCACCAGTCGCCGCATCGCCCCTTCCTTGAGGATCGAGAAGACCACGATCGGCAGCCCCTGGTCGCGACACAGCGCGAACGCGGTGGCGTCCATGACCTTGAGATTGCGCGAGATCGCCTCGTCGAAGGACACGCGCGCATAGCGGGTCGCCGTCGGGTCGATGGCCGGATCGGCCGAATACACGCCATCGACCTTGGTCGCCTTCAGGACGATCTCGGCGCCGATCTCGGCGCCGCGCAGCGCCGCCGCCGTGTCCGTCGTGAAGAACGGGTTGCCGGTGCCCGCCGCGAAGATGACGACCTTGCCTTCCTCGAGGTAGCGCAGGGCCTTGGGCCGGATGTAGGGCTCGACCACCTGCTCGATCTTGAGCGCCGACTGCACCCGGGCCACCACCCCCGCCTGGCGCAGGGCGTCCTGGAGCGCCAGGGAGTTCATCACCGTGGCGAGCATGCCCATGTAGTCGGCCGTCGCGCGGTCCATGCCCGAGGCGCCACCGGCGACGCCGCGGAAGATGTTCCCGCCGCCGATCACGATCGCCAGCTCCACCCCCAGCGTGGTGATGTCGGCGATGTCGGCGACCATCCGCTCGATGGTCGCCCGGTTGATGCCGAACGCGTCCTCGCCCATCAGGGCCTCGCCCGAGAGCTTCAGCAAGATCCGCCTGTAGCGCGGCCCATCCCGGTCGTTCGCGACCGGCGCCGTCGATTCCTCAGATCTCACTCGACCTCCAAGCCATGGGACACAGACTGACGCGCATTATGCGCGAATGCGCCGACCGTCGGCACCGCCCGCCGCGATCGCGGGCAAGCGGCGCGACGGCCGGCGGGCACCTGGCGGTTCAGCGCCTGGCCGCGGCCGCCGCCTGCGCCGCCACCTCGGCGGCGAAATCGTCCTGGCGCTTCTCGATGCCCTCGCCCACCACGTAGAGGGTGAAGGCCTCGACCGAGGCCGAGCGCGACTTGAGCAGGGACGCGATCGTCTGCTTGTCGTCCTTGACGAAGGGCTGGCCCAGGAGGGTCACCTCCTTGAGGTACTTCTGGACGGTCCCCTCGACCATCTTCTCGACGATCTCGGCGGGCTTGCCGGATTCGGCGGCCTTGGCCCGGGCGATCGAGCGCTCCCGCTCGATCTCCTCGGCCGACACCCCCTCGGCCGACAGCGCACGGGGCTTCGTCGCGGCGATGTGCATCGCGAGATCGCGGCCCAGGGCCTCGTCGCCTCCGGCCACGTCCACCAGCACGCCGATCTTCGCGCCACCGTGCACGTAGCTCGCGAGCCGGCCCTTGGCCTGCATGCGGGCGAAGCGGCGGATCGACAGGTTCTCGCCGATCTTGCCGACCAGGGCGGTGCGCACGCTCTCGACCGTGCCGTCCCGGAAGGGCAGCGCGGACAGGGCGGCGACGTCGGCCGGGTCGTTCGTGACGACCAGGCCGGCGAGCTCGGCCACGAAGTCGAGGAATTCCTCGTTCTTGGCGACGAAGTCGGTCTCGCAGTTCACCTCGATGATCGCGCCCAGCCGACCGTCATCGGACACCCGGATGCCGACCACGCCTTCGGCCGCGATGCGCGAGGCGGCCTTGCTCGCCTTGTTGCCCAGCTTGACGCGCAGGATGTCCTCGGCCTTGGCCATGTCGCCACCGGCCTCGGTGAGGGCCTTCTTGCATTCCATCATGGGCGCGTCGGTCTTGGCGCGCAGTTCCTTGACCATGCCAGCGGTGATTTCCGCCATCGTATTCTCCAGTCGATCGGCGAATCGCGGCGACGCCAGGGCCGCCGGCGACCCAACCGGGAAACGACGGGGGCTGCCGTCCCCAGGCCCGCGGGCCCGACGACCGGCAGCCCCCGATGGGTGTCACTCCTCGTCGGACTCGAACTCGTCGACGCTCTCGACCTCGACGAACTCCTCGTCGGACTCCTTCGCCACCTCGGCCAGCGCCGAGGCACGGGCCGCGATGATGGCGTCGGCCGCGGCGCGGGCGTACAGGCGCACGGCGCGTCCGGAGTCGTCGTTGCCGGGGATCACGTAGGCGATCCCGTCCGGGCTGTGGTTGGTGTCGACCACCGCCACCACCGGGATGCCGAGCTTCCGGGCCTCGGTGATCGCGATCTTGTGGAAGCCCACGTCGACCACGAAGAGCGCGTCGGGCAGGCCGTTCATGTCCTTGATCCCGCCGAGGCTGCGGTTGAGCTTCTCGTACTCGCGCTGGAACATCAGCCCTTCCTTCTTCGACATGCGCTCGAGGCCGCCTTCGGCCATCGCGACTTCCATGTCGCGCAGGCGCTTGATCGAGCCCTTGACGGTCTTGAAGTTGGTGAGCATGCCGCCCAGCCAGCGCTGGTCGACGTACGGCATGCCGGCGCGGGTGGCCTCCTCGGCGATGGCCTCGCGGGCCTGGCGCTTGGTGCCCACGAAGAGGATCGTGCCGCGGTTGGCGGCGAGTTGCCCGAGATAGTTGAGGGCCTCCTGGAAATGGACGACCGTCTTCTCGAGGTTGATGATGTGGATCTTGTTCCGGTGGCCGAAGATGTAGGGCGCCATCTTCGGGTTCCAGAAGCGGGTCTGGTGGCCGAAATGGACACCCGCCTCCAGCATCTGGCGCATCGTGACCGACATGAGTGTAGAACTCCAGCAAAACAGGTTGAGACTTGCGCCGGACCGCCGCCTGGCGGATGCCACCAGGCAAGACGACCCTTGCGAGGCAGGATGAGGTGGGCCGGTTCCCGTGCCTGTGTTCGGAACCGTTCCGCCTGCCACCCCCGCTTGGGCCGCACCCGTCAACGATCGGCGCGCTGTTTGCCCCGGGCCGGGCCCGAGGCCTTCGGGGCGATCCCCTTTCAGGGAAAGCCCGATGCCGGACCCGCCCGGAACACCCGGACGAACCCGACGGCCAGCCCGCCCGAGCGTAAGATCGACCCGAAAGCCCGACGAAATCCGGCCCTGATCGACATGCGCCCCGAAGGACTCGCCATCCGACGCCGCACGGCAATCGCGCAACGCGGATAACCTATAATGCTAGCATGACAGTTACGCCCAAGACCAGCGAAGAGATCGAGGCGATGCGAATCGCCGGACGGCTCGCCGCCGACGTTCTCGACTACATCACCCCCTACGTCGTGCCCGGGGTGACCACCGGCGAGCTCGACCGTCTCTGTCATGCCTACATGACGGAGGTCCAGGGCACGATACCCGCGCCGCTCAACTATGCGCCGCCGGGCTACACGCCGTTTCCCAAGGCGATCTGCACCTCGGTCAACCACCAGGTCTGCCACGGCATTCCCGGCGACAAGGTGCTCAAGTCGGGGGACGTGCTCAACATCGACGTGACCGTCATCAAGGATGGCTTCCACGGCGACACCAGCCGCATGTTCTTCGTCGGCGAACCCTCCATCGCCGCCCGCCGCCTCTGCAACGTCACGTTCGAGTGCATGTGGCTCGGCATCGACCAGGTACGGCCCGGCGCGCGCCTCGGCGACATCGGCAGCGTCATCCAGCGCCACGCCGAGTCCCACGGTTTCTCGGTGGTGCGCGAGTTCTGCGGGCACGGCATCGGGCGACGCTTTCACGAGGATCCGCAGGTCCTGCACTACGGCAAGCCGGGCACCGGGCTGGAGCTGGTCGAGGGCATGATCTTCACGATCGAGCCGATGATCAACGCGGGAAGGCGCGAGATCCGCGACCTGCCCGACGGCTGGACCATCGTCACCAAGGACCGCAGCCTGTCGGCGCAATGGGAGCACACCGTGCTGGTAACCGCCGACGGCTACGAGGTCCTCACGGTGTCGCCGGGCATGCCCGCCAGGCCGGACCTCGAGCGCCTGAGCGCCTGAGGCCACGATGGGCGACCTCGCGCAGGCGGCGGCCGCCCGGGCCAGTACAAGGGAGCGGATCGGCACGCTGCGCGCCGACTACGAGCGCGCGCGCCGGGCTGCGATCGAGGCCTTCCGCCAGCGGGCGGCGCCCGAACGCCTTCTTTCCGCCCTGAGCCGCGCGGCCGACGTCACGGTGCGAGGCCTGTGGGCCGGGGCCGGCGTGCCTGCCGGCTCGGCCCTGGTCGCCGTCGGGGGGTACGGACGCGCCGAGCTCTATCCCCACTCCGACATCGACCTCCTCATCCTGCTCGACCGGCAGCCCGACGCGGAGGCTGCCAGCGCCCTGTCGGCCTTCGTCGGGGCCTGCTGGGACGTGGGCCTCGCGATCGGCCACTCGGTGCGCACGGTCGATGAATGCCTGGCGGAGGCCGCCGCCGACCTCACGGTGCGCACGGCCCTGCTCGAGCGACGCCTGCTCGCGGGCGACGAGGAGACCTACGGCCGGCTGGACGCGCGCCTGGCGCAGGCGATGGACCCGGGCGAGTTCCTGCAGGCCAAGCGACTGGAGATGGTCCAGCGCCACGTCAAGTACGAGGACACCCCCTACAGCCTCGAGCCGAACACGAAGGAGAGCCCGGGCGGGCTGCGTGACCTCCATGTGATCATCTGGATCGCGCGGGCCGCGGGCTTCGGCCGCAATCATGCGGAGCTCGCCGACAGCGGCTTGATGACCCACGCCGAGGAACGGCTCTACCGCGTCAACCAGCGGATGCTCATGCGGATCCGCGCGATGCTCCACATCGAGGCGGGGCGCCGCGAGGACCGGCTGGTCTTCGACCTCCAGGCGCAGGTGGCGCGGGCGCTCGGCTTCGACGACCGGAGCAACCGGCTCGCATCCGAGCGCATGATGCAGCGCTACTACTGGGCGGCGAAGTCGGTCACCCAGCTCAGCACGATCCTGATGCAGAACCTGGAGGACCGGCTCTTCTACCACCTCGACGACGAGGCGGTGCCGATCGATTCCGAGTTCCGCGACCGCAACGGCCTGCTCGAGGTCATCGACCCGAACCTGTTCAAGCGCAAGCCGGCCGCCATCCTGCGCGCCTTCCGGCGCCTGCAGGAGACGCCCTCCCTCACCGGGATGACCACGCCGACCCTGCGCGCCATGTGGCTCGCGCGGCACGGCATCAATGCCGAGTTCCGCCGCAAGCCCGCCAACCGCAAGCTCTTCCTGTCGCTGCTCACCGCCGAGCACGGCGTCACCCACGAGCTGCGGCGGATGAACAAGTGGTCGATCCTGGGACGCTACCTGCCCGCTTTCCGGCGCATCGTCGGCCGGATGCAGCACGACCTGTTCCACGTCTATACCGTGGACCAGCACATCCTGATGGTGATCCGCAACCTGCGGCGCTTCCAGTTGCCGGAGCATGCCCACGAGTACCCGCTGTGCTCCGAGCTCGCCAGCTCGCTCGAGAAACCGTGGCTGCTGGTGATCGCGGCGCTCTTCCACGACATCGCCAAGGGCCGGGGCGGCGACCACTCCGAGCTCGGCAAGGTCGATGCGGCGCGCTTCTGCCGCGACCACGGCCTCGCCCGCGCCGACACCGAGACGGTGGTGTTCCTCGTCGAGCAGCACCTGACGATGTCCACCATCGCCCAGAAGCAGGACCTCGCCGATCCCGAGGTCATCAACCGCTTCGCCGCCCTGGTGGGCACCGAGGAGCGCCTGATCCTCCTTTACCTGCTCACGGTGGCCGACATCCGCGGCACCAGCCCGAAGGTGTGGAACGCCTGGAAGGCGAAGCTGCTCGAGGACCTCTTCCGCCTCACCCGTCGCACGCTGGCGGGCGAGCGGCCCGCGGCGAGCGAGCGACTCGACGCCCGGCGCCGGGACGCCATCCGGCTGCTGAACCTCGCCGCCGTACCGGCCGAGGCATACGCGGCATTCTGGGAAAAGCTCGACATCGGCTACTTCCTGCGCACCGAGGCCCAGGACATCGCCTGGCACACGCGGGTGCTGCATCCGCATGCCAGCACCGAGCTGCCGGTGGTCCGCTGTCGCGCGGCGCTCTCCGGGGGCGGCTTCCAGGTGGTCACCTACCTGCGGGACCGCCCGGAGCTCTTCGCCCGCATCTGCAGCTACTTCGACCGCAAGAACCTGTCGATCCTGGATGCCCGGGTACACACGACCACCCACGGATACGCGCTCGACAACTTCGTGATCGTCGATCCGACGGGCATGGTCGCCTACCGCGACATCCTGCCCCTGGTGGAGGCCGAGCTCACCGAAACCCTGGGCCGCAACGATCCCCTGCCGCCGCCGGTGCGCGGACGCATTTCGCGGCGCTCGCGCAACTTCCCGCTCAATCCGACGGTCGAGCTGCGCCCGGACGAACGCGGTCGCCACTGGCTGCTCTCGATCACGGCCAACGACCGCACCGGCCTGCTCTACCGCATCGCGCTCGTGCTGGAGCGCCACGGGGTCAACCTCTACACGGCGCGGATCACCACCCTTGGCGAGCGGGCCGAGGACGTGTTCGTCATCGACGGGCCCGCCCTCGGCAACCCGAAGCACGAGCTGAGGATCGAGGCGGACCTGCTCGAGACACTGCGCGCGGACGCCTGAGCCGGCCAAGCGGTGCGCGGGGACCCCGGCGCCCCCCCCATCTCCTGCCCTTCCTTCCTCCCGCTTCCCGGCGCGGGCCGATTTCGCGCTTGATTCGGGTCAATAACCATTTTGATGCAGGGGCTATGCTGGTGACGGTACGCGACCTGGTTCGTGATTCGTATGCCCCAATTCGAGGAGCGAAAGATGCACCTGAGATCCATCGCCGCCACGATCGCCCTGGCCGCGGGCGCGGCCCTCGCCGCCACCGCGATCGCCCAGACCTCACCGCCGTCGAGCCCCCTCGACGAGCCGATCACTCCGATCCTTCCGCCGAAGCAGATCGACCTCGGCAAGGCGGAGCTCGGCAAGAAGCTCTTCTTCGATCCGCGCCTCTCGAAGTCGGGCTTCATTTCCTGCAACTCGTGCCACAACCTGTCGATGGGCGGCTCCGACAACCTGCCGACGTCCATCGGCGACCGCTGGCAACGCGGACCGATCAATTCCCCGACGGTGCTGAACTCGAGCCTGAACGTGGCGCAGTTCTGGGACGGTCGCGCGCAGGACCTGCAGGAGCAGGCGGGCGGCCCGATCGCCAACCCGGCCGAGATGGCCTTCAGCCACACGCTGGCGGTCGACATGCTGGCGTCCATTCCCGCCTACGTGCGCGAGTTCCGGCAGGTCTTCGGCGTGAACACCAAGATCGAGCTGGAACAGGTCACGGCCGCGATCGCCGAGTTCGAGAAGACGCTGGTCACGCCCAACTCGCGCTTCGACCAGTGGCTGCTCGGCAAGGCGGACGCGCTGACGCCGGACGAGCTCGAGGGCTACAAGCTCTTCAAGGAGAGCGGCTGCATCGCCTGCCACAACGGCGAGGCGGTCGGCGGCAACTCCTTCCAGAAGATGGGCATCGTCGAGCCGTACAAGGGCGAGCCCGCCGAGGGCCGCGCGGCCGTCACCGGCAAGGATGCCGACCGGTTCAGCTTCAAGGTGCCGACCCTGCGTAACGTGGAGCTCACCTATCCGTACTTCCATGACGGGGCCGCCCAGACCCTCGCCGAGGCGGTCGACATCATGGGACGCATCCAGCTCGGGCGTCACTACTCCAAGGAGGAGAACGACAAGATCGTGGCCTTCCTGAGGACGCTCACGGGGGATCAGCCGACCATCATCCTGCCGATCCTGCCGCCCTCCTCCGACCTCACGCCCCGGCCGAAGCCCTTCGACTGAGCGGCACCCCCGGCGCCCGGGCCGTCCCCGGGCGTCCCGCCGGGTCTCGCCGGCGCCGCGCCCGACCGGG
>Ga0079224_100003857_pt1 | contig 19141 bp, 18 predicted proteins | sample Stecom2015_FD_80414 | JGI IMG/M metagenome (GOLD analysis project Ga0079224, IMG submission 80414) | Agricultural soil microbial communities from Utah to study Nitrogen management - Steer compost 2015 | ecosystem: Environmental > Terrestrial > Soil > Agricultural land | place: USA: Utah... | reverse complement strand
TTTTTTATCACCAATACGTTACACTTCTGGAGGACAAATCCTATCTCACTCGTGAAATGGCTTTATATCATCTATGGATTAATTTTCCGGAAAAAAGGTTGGTTCTGTTAGATAAAATGGATAATCAGGAAGGATTCCAAAATAAAAATATTCGGCAACTTTGGTTGGCTTTAATAATTGCCACAGAGGGAGCAAAAGGAAAAATAGAAGCAATTGAGGAATTGCGATCTTATTCTTCACCCGATAACAGCTTTGAAATTCGAAGTAAAGCTTTTGAATTTATTCACAGCCTTAACCTGTGGGATTTGGCCACTATCAAAAATCTGATAAATGCCACCCGTCATCCTGCCTGGCGTTTTTCCGGATCTTCTAAAGAATTACTTAAACGAGTAATGGAAATCGAAAACCTGAATACTCTAATCCGAGACCGAGAGAATGATTTTTCTGAATCTGAACGAGAAGCTTTGAAAAATTACCTTCACTAATTTTCAAACATCTCAGAAACCTCGCGTTTAATGTATGTCAAAGCTTTGGCGGAAGGCGTAACTTCTTCCATGAAATTTTCTAAGATATGCTGGCGATATTTATCTACATCTCCGTCTTTATCTTGCATGGTTGCCTTTCGTATCACATGGATTGTTGCATTTTTCGCACCATTTACCAATGCCCAGCATTCTGCACTTACATAAATTTGCTGCGTGAGGTTATGATCATATTCTTGCTCAATAGTGCGGGTAAGCAGTTGTTCATACTCTTCTATGGCATCTGAAAAAGGTTTTACTCGAATTAATAGCCGGTTAGGATCAATTCGTTCTAAAAACAAGGTGAGCCTCTCATAAGCCTGTAAGCGAAGCGGGAGTAATTCTTTTTGTGCTTCTTTATGAATGAGATAGCGGCGTCTGCCTTCTTCATTGGCAGTGTGGCCTTTAAAAAAATAATAAGCCACAATGCCTACCACTATGGCCGGCAATAAGTAAGCGGCATAATTAATCACTGTTAATGCGTCGTTCATGTGAGGAGCTTTTAAGGAAAACAAACTTAAAAGAATTCCTGTGGTGTACAAAAAGGAATAGATAAAAGCCGAAAAATCTTCTTATATCGATGAAGTCCTAATGTGTGACCCGGCTCAATAAATAGATTTCAAGAAGGAGAGAAAACACAAGATGATATATCTTCCGGTGTAAAACAGAATCATTGGAGGCTTGAATTCCTTGCAGAGAGATTTCAACGACCCAATGTGTTGAAAAACTTTCTTATTATAAATCTATGTTATAATGAATCAGTTAACGAAAGCTTCATCTTAAATTTATGGAATTAAAACGTACTATATGGCACCTGAAAAAAAACCACATAAAGATCCCGGGAAAGAAGACTCTGATAAAAAAGTTCCTCAAAGGCAGTGGGATGAACAGCCTGGAGAGCGCAATCCTGATCCTGTAGAACAGCAAAAGGAAAGAGAACGGGATGACCCAAAAAAAAGAGCATAAACATATTCTCAGAGCGATCTGCAATACAAAACCAATAAAAAAAGAGATACCACAATGATATCTCTTTAGAACGTCGGGATGACTGGATTCGAACCAGCGACCCCTTGCACCCCATGCAAGTACGCTACCAGGCTGCGCTACATCCCGATCTTTAAAAAATACCTGGAAAGAAAAAATTGAAATCTCCAAATGCTTTCTAAAGGCGGGCAAAAATAGGTATTTTATCCAGATACTACCAAATGAATGGAAAAAATAACTTCAGCAAGAACAAAATAGAATTCGCCCGAATGTTTGTGAAAGCGTTTTTTTAAAGAGAGGCTATTTTTCAGGAAATTGGTATTTTTTGGTATTATTTGATAAATAAAAGCTTTAATCAGATTTAATTTATTTATTTCGCATCTTGCTTTATATTTGTCGCTTGCCAATTTATACCAATGAAGTTATATTATTTCATTCTTGTAGTAGTTCTTTTATCGTTTGCCACCTCTTGTATTCCCACAAAGCAACTGACTTACTTACAGGAAAATCCTTATGATTCCGATACCATTACTATTCTAAGAAAAAGGCAGGAGCCATACCGTCTTCAGATCAACGATTTACTTAGTGTTCGAATTAAAGTTTTGGATCAGGAAAGAGTCGGAATTTTTAATCCGGTGAGTGACGCCAATCCGAATGCGACGGGGGAAGAAAGATTGTATTATGACGGGTTCGTAGTTAACGACCAAGGAACTATCCGAATGCCGGTTCTGGGACAAGTTGATGTGCTCGGGCTCACGGTGGATGAAGTTCGGGAAAAACTGGAGGAAATGCTCCTTAGAGATTATTTTAAAGAAGAAGCGAATCTTTTTGTTACCGTTAAATTAGCAGGGATCAGATATACTATAAATGGCGAAATAAATCGGCCCGGCTCCAGTATCATTTACCGAGATCAAGTTTCTATCATGGAGGCAATTGCCAATAACGGAGACATTGCAATTACCGGAGATCGAAGTGATGTGGTGATTATTCGTCAATATCCGGCAGGGCAGCGAGTGCATAGAATTGACCTTACTAGATTGGACGCCATGGATTCTTCTTTATATTATGTAAAACCAAACGATCTAATACTAATCAATCCGTTACCTCAAAAATCATGGGGGACCGGAGTCACCGGCCTGGATTCATTTAGAACGTTGGCCACAATAATAAGCGCATTGTCCACAACAGCTTTACTCATTAAGAGGTTATAATTATGAGCGAGGATTTTGAAATTAATGAGAGACACACCACCTTTGACTTTAAAGGGTATTTAAGCAGGGTTTTGGCCCATTGGCCGTTGTTTCTGTTGTCACTGATCATCGCATTTTCCGTGGCATACTATGTCAACGTGCGGAAATTGCCGATTTATTTAATCGAGAATATGGTCGCCATTAAAGATGACCAGAATCCTTTTTTTACAACCAATACGAGTCTCACATTCAATTGGGGAGGAACAACTGATAAGGTGAATACTGCGATAATCACTTTTAAATCCCGATCGCATAATGAAAAAGTGGTAGAAAAACTTCAGTACTACCTCACCTATCTTAAAGACGGTAAATATCAACAGGAAGATGCTTATAAGCAGACTCCTTTTATAGTAAAAGTCGATACGTTAAAACCTCAGGTGCTGAATCAACAATTGAAAATTTCTTTTAAAGATTCGGTCAATTTCTCCATTTCATTTAACATAGAAGAGGATAAGAACCTCACCCTGCAAAATTATACCACTAAAGAAAAAACACGCTTATTTGTCGAAGCGGGAGAATATTCTCAGAGTTTTAAGATGGGAGAGAGGGTTAGCCTTCCATTTTTTAGCGGAACCTTTCTACCCGATCCGGATGTTTTGTTTAAACCAAACAATGATTATTACATAGTTTTTAAAGATTATGATAATACTGTTAAAGACTATTTAGGAATTCGGGTGAACCCGGAAAGTAAAGGGTCTTCTGTGCTGAAATTGGGGATGGTTGGCGAAAATAAAGCGAAGTTGGTAGATTATCTCAATCAATCCGTGGCAGTTTTGAGCGAGGATATGTTGGAACGGAAAAACTTATTTGCCACTAAAACAATTGAATTTATTGATAGCACCTTAGCTCTAAAATCGGTAGAACTTTCTGAAGTTGAGAAGGAGCTAAATGAGTTTAAGAACAAAAATGCAATCTTTGATCTGGAAAGGGAAGGGGCTGAAATCAGTTCCCGACTTACTGCCTTGGATATGCAAAAGGAAAATGTGAACAGAGAACTGAATTATTATCACATTTTAAAGGATTACCTCAACACGCATTCCGATTACAGAAACGTTCCGGCTCCGTCTGTAGCGGGAATAACCGAATCCAGCGTGGTCTCCGGGGTGGGAAAAATTGTTACGCTTTCTGAAGAAAGGAGTAAGTTGCAATATTCATTTAAAGACGATGCTCCAATCTTTAATGATATAGATAGGCAAATCAATGCCATTAAAACCGTGTTACTTGAAAACATCAGATCTAGCGAAGGATTGCTAAACAGGAATCTTAAAGACATCGATCGGGAAATAGCACGCTTTGAAAGTGAAATCAGAAGACTCCCGAAAGATCAGCAGGATTTATTAAAAATCGAGAGACGGTATAACCTAAGCGAGGGCTCATACAATCTTTTCTTAGCCAAGAGAAGTGAAGCAGGCTTGGTGAAAGCGGCAAACGTGAGTGATGTGATGGTTATTGATTCTGCCAAGGATACCGGAGGAGGAAAAATAGGTCCGAACACGCAATTAAATTATGTAATGGCCGGCCTGTTTGGATTTTTTGTTCCGTTATTGATAGTTTTTGTTAAAGTGTTCTTTGATACCAAAGTAAGGGATGTAAATGAACTGGAAAAAATCACTCCTATTCCGTTGCTTGGGGTTATAGGAAAAAATCCTACAGATACAAACTTGGCTGTTTTGGATAAACCCAAATCAGCCATTTCAGAGGCTTTTAGAAACCTTCGATCAAGTTTGCAGTTTCTGTATAAGCAACAAGGAATAAAGGGAGCAAAAACAGTTTTGATCACTTCTTCCGTAAGTGCCGAAGGAAAAACTTTTTGTTCCATTAATCTTGCTTCCGTTTTTGCATTGAGTGATAAAAAAACCATAATCCTGGACCTCGATTTAAGAAAACCTAAGGTTGCACGCTATTTCCAGATGGAAGGAACATTCGGGATAGTGAATTATCTTATTAATGAAGCTGATGTAGATGAGGTCATCACCAAGACATCTTATGAGAACCTGGATGTTATATTATCCGGACCGGTGCCTCCCAATCCTTCGGAATTGATGATGAGCGACAGGCTTGATGAACTTTTAGATCATCTAAAAGAACGATATGATTATATTGTTATTGATTCTCCGCCAATGGGATTAGTGACAGACTCGCTCGAGCTCACAAAACACGTGGACGCAACCCTTTATGTAGCGAGGTATAACTATACCCATAAAAATATGTTCAATTTTGTGAATGAAAAATATCGTAGAGGAGAAATTAAGCATATCAGTATAGTCTTGAACGGGTATTCAGAAAGACGAGGTTATGGCTACGGCTACGGATATGGTTATGGATATGGCTATGGAAATTATAATAACGGATATCACGAGGAAATAAAACGAAAATCCTTAGTCCATAGAATTCTCAAAAAATTCAAAATCAAATAAAAATTTTGGTGAATAGGTGAAATAAACATCCCCGATTTCGTAAATTCACCGGCTTAAAATTTCTCAGAAAATTATCTGAATCATTCATTTATGAAAAAGAATCCAACCATTGCGGTTATAGGCTTAGGATATGTTGGTTTGCCTCTTGCCGCAGCTTTTGCACATCAATATCGCGTTCTAGGATTTGATATTAATGCAAAAAGAATTAAAGAACTACAACAAGGCGAAGACGTTACGCTGGAGCTTTCTTCAGAGGAATTGAAGGCGGCGCTTGCCAAAAATGGGGGAGTGGGATTAACGGTTACCGATAATCCTGAAGATATAGCAGAAGCTACAGTGTACATCGTTACGGTGCCTACGCCCACCAACAAGTATAACCAGCCGGTGCTGACGCCTTTACAAAAAGCCAGCGAAACAGTGGGGAAGGTTTTGAAAAAAGAAGATGTTGTTGTTTACGAGTCAACAGTATATCCGGGAGTAACAGAGGATATTTGCGTCCCTATTTTGGAGGAATTTTCAGGATTGAAATTCAACGAAGATTTCTACGCCGGATACTCCCCGGAACGCATCAATCCGGGAGACAAGGAACACACCGTGACCAAGATTTTGAAAGTCACTTCGGGTTCTACGCCCGAAGCGGCTAAATATATTGATGAACTTTATGCTTCCGTAATTACAGCAGGAACACATTTAGCTTCTTCAATTAAAGTAGCGGAAGCGGCCAAGGTGATCGAAAACTCTCAAAGAGACATCAATATAGCTTTCGTAAATGAGCTTTCAAAAATTTTCCGTCTACTGAAAATTGATACACAGGATGTTCTGGAAGCAGCAGCTACAAAATGGAATTTTTTGAAATTCTCTCCGGGATTGGTGGGTGGACATTGCATCGGTGTGGATCCATATTATTTAGCTCAGAAAGCCTTGGAAGAAGGCTATAATCCGGAGACAATCCTGGCCGGAAGAAGAATGAATGACGGAATGGGAAATTATGTTGCTCAGGAAGTCATTAAACTTATGATTGAAAAAGATTGTAAAATCAAGAACGGAAATGTTCTCGTTTTGGGAATTACTTTTAAAGAAAACTGTCCGGATATCCGAAACACCAAAGTTATTGACGTAATCGGCGAATTAGAGAAATACAATCTGCACGTAGATGTCTTCGATCCATGGGCCAATGTGGAAGAGGTGAAAAACACCTTTAACATTGATCTAAAGAACAAGGAAAGCGAATTAAAAGAAGCCTATGATGCTATTGTTCTGACGGTTGCACATAATCAATTCAATGACTTTAATTTCCATCAAAAACGTGCGGATGCCTGTGTGGTGTTTGACGTAAAAGCTTTCCTGGAACGAGATCTTGTGGACGGAAGACTTTAAAACTTGCGCCGGCGCAAATCATTTGCCAAACTGGCGGTTTTCAACTTTCTGTTTTTTAAAACATATTCCACATCCCATTGATTATCAATCATCAATTGGATGTGGTAATAGTTGATATACTCCAAAAGTGCAAAACCATTGGTAAAAACTCCCCAAAACAGGATCTTATAGTCGATGATTTTGCCACCATTCAACCATAGCTGAAACAAAAATATAGCGGGAATAGCTGATAGCAGAACAATATTAATTTTCTTTTGCCTTAGAAAAAACTTAAGGGTTTTCTGCTGATCAATCGGTTTGTTCCGGAGTCGGTGTAATTTGATTTTCCAATAATGTTGACCTTGATATAAAATGAAGATGCACACCAATAGACCATAGGAAATAAAAACAGAATCTTTTATAGAAAAAAGATAGTTGGCATAAATCAGTAGCAGAGGGGCCGTGACAAAGGCGTGGAATTTTTCTAAAGGATAATACCAAGTAAGTCTCTTTATTAGTCGCTGTCTATCCACAAAATTTGAGCTTTAAAAGTATTTATGCGCCTCTTAATGGTCGTTTAATCCAGAGATTGCATTTCAACCAAATTATAATAAACTCCTTTTCGAGCCAACAATTCTTGATGTTTTCCTTGCTCTACAATTTCACCCTTAGAAAGGACTACGATTAAATCTGCATTCTGAATAGTGGATAATCGGTGAGCAATGACTACAGAGGTTCGGTTTTCCATCATCTTTTCAAGGGCATCTTGAACCAGACGCTCACTTTCGGTATCTAATGCCGAGGTGGCTTCATCCAGAATCATTATGGGTGGATTTTTTAACACTGCCCGCGCAATGCTTAGCCGTTGTTTTTGTCCTCCACTTAATTTGTTTCCGCTGTCGCCAATATTTGTATCAAATTGCTGAGGGAGGTTCCTGATAAATTCAAAGGAATTACTGATTTCCGCTGCTTCCATAAGTTCCTCCGGAGTGGCTTCGGGCTTGCCGATTTTTAAGTTATTGGCTACCGTGTCATTAAACAGAATACTGTCTTGTGAAACCATTCCCATTAATGCGCGAAGTGATTTTTTCGAAATATTTCGAATATCAACGCCGTCAATATATATGCTTCCCTCGTTTACGTCGTAAAACCGTGTAAGCAGATTAGCGATAGTACTCTTTCCGCTTCCGGATTGTCCCACCAATGCCACCGTTTTACCCTTGGGAATGGTTAAAGAAAAATTCCGGAGAACATATTGGTCTTCATATTTAAACGAAAGATTATTCAGCGTAATTGCCGATTTAAAATCGAGTTTTTCAAGGGCATTTTCACTTTCTACAATGGTGTTTTCGGCATCGAGCAATTCAAAAATACGTTGTGCAGAACCGTCGGCTCGTTTCACGGAATAACTTGCTTTTGCAATGGCTTTGGCCGGAGTAAGAATGTTGTAAGCCAACATGATATACCCGATAAAAAAACTGGCTTCAAGCGTGCGATCTACAAAAACGAGATAACCTCCATAAACCAAAAGAATTCCGATAGTAATGATACCCAACAATTCACTTAGAGGAGATGCCAGGTTTTGTCTATTTAGAACGGAATTTGAATAGTTATAAAACCGTTCGTTACTGTCCATAAACTTCTTGCGGAAAATATTTTCAGCATCAAAAGCTTTAATGATTCGTAATCCGCTCATGGTTTCTTCCAAAATGGAAAGAAAAATCCCTTGTTCACTTTGTACCAAAAGAGATCCTCTCTTCAGAGATTTTCCAACTTTAGAAATTAAAAATCCGGACACAGGGAGGAATAAGAATACGAATAAAGTGAGTTTCGGACTGATCAAAACCATCGTAATTAATGAGAAAATGATTGTCAAAGGTTCCCTTACAATCATTTCAAGAACTGAGAGCACCGAGTTTTTCACCTCATCCACATCGCTGCTTAACCTGGATATAGTATCTCCTTTTCTTTTTTCTGAAAAAAAGGCAATGGGCAGTTGAATGACCTTGGCGTAGAGATCATTTCGTAAATCTTTGAGCACGCCGTTTCTAAGAAACGTAGAGTAAAACATGGCCAGATAGTTGCTCAGGTTCTTTAAAAGAAACAAACCTATTATGATGCCAACCATATAAAGGAGCACTTTAAACTCTCCGTAGGTATTGATGCTATCAACAATCACATAATTCAAATACTCCTGAGCCCAATCTTTAAGATTGGATATTCCGGAATACACCGGTTTAGGTACTGCTGTTCTGTTGTCACTAAAGATAATCTCCAATACGGGAATCAGTGCTACAAAAGACAGTGTGCTGAATAATGCGTAAAGGATGTTGAAGAAAATATTCAGAAATGCATATCGTTTATACGGATAGGCATATCGCAATACTTTTTTAAAATAATTCATTCGCCAAGATTTAGATGGGCTACAATGGCATCAATTTTCTGTTGAAGTCTCTCTGAAAAATTTTCTTTTTCGTTTGTATTTACACTCACATAAAACTTGATTTTGGGCTCGGTTCCACTGGGTCGGGCGGCAATTTTGCTTCCGTCCTCGGTATAGTAGATCAATACATTTGATTTTGGCAGATTCAGATTTGACTGCTTTCCTGAAGGCAAATCAGTGCGCGAATCAATATTAATATCATCGATTCGAATTACTTTGTTGCCTGCTATTTCAGAAATTGGATTTTCGCGTAACTGACGCATCATTTCTTTAATTTCTTCCGCACCTTCCTTTCCTTTCTTCGTAATGGAAATTAAATGTTCGCGATAGTTGCCATATCGGCTATAGATTTCTTGTAAATATTTATATATGCTGCTCCCTTCCTCTTTTTTGAGAGCTGCAATTTCGCAAGCCAGTAAAGTTGCTGTTACAGCGTCTTTATCCCTCACAAAACTTCCAACCAGGTAACCAAAGCTTTCTTCACCGCCACCAATATATTCCAACTCCGGATGGTCTTTAATCATTTTTGCAATCCACTTGAATCCGGTAAGACCTTCTTTATAAATTACGTCAAAATCATTGGCGATTTTTTCAATAACCGGTGTGGAAACGACAGTAGAGGCAACAAATTGTTTACCATTGAGCCTTCCTGCAGATTTCCATTGACTAAGGAGGAAATGCGTCATTAAAACCATAGTTTCGTTTCCGTTGAGCAGCTGCATTTCATTTTGATCATTTCGCACAGCAATTCCCAATCTGTCACAGTCGGGATCTGTTCCAACAACAATGTCGGCCTCCACTTTTTCAGCAAGTTCCAGTGCCATTTTAAGTGCTGCGGGCTCTTCCGGATTTGGTGACTCTACAGTAGGAAAATCGCCGTCTGGAGTTGCTTGCTCCTCAACGATAGAAACATTTGTGAATCCTGCCTGTTCCAACACACGAGGTATCATTGTAATAGACGTTCCGTGAAGCGAAGTGAAAGCTATTTTCAAATTTGCGCGAGCCGCTTTGGAAGCTCCAAAAGTTCCATTTTCAATGGAGGCCTTGGCAAAAGCATCGTCAATTTCAGAATCAATAAGGGTTATCAAACGCTCATCAGCTTCAAAATTCACATCTTCATATCTCAAACCATTGATTTCGGCTATAATCTCTGCGTCTTGAGGCGGCACAAGCTGACCGCCATCTGACCAATACACTTTATATCCATTATATTCCGGTGGGTTATGCGAAGCGGTCAAAACAATTCCGGCTTGACATTTTAAATGTCGAACAGCAAATGAAAGTTCCGGAGTGGGACGCAAATCTGAAAATAAATAAACATGAATGCCATTTGCAGAAAAAACATCGGCAACTAATTTGGCAAATTTCTGACTATTATGGCGGCAGTCAAAGGCTATCGCTACTCTTATTTCCTGATTCGGATAGTGTTGTTTTAGATATTTTGAGAGCCCTTGTGTATTTTTTCCAAGGGTGTACTTATTTATTCGGTTATCTCCCACCCCCATCACGCCACGCATTCCTCCTGTTCCGAATTCAAGAGTTTTATAAAAACGATCTTCCAGACCTTTAGGATCATAGGCAATCAACTCTTTAATTTCGTTTTGGGTGGCTTCGTCAAAAAACGGAGTGAGCCACGCATTGACGCGTTCTAATATTTTTGGGTCAACATATATCATGGTGTATCAAATAAGGTTGCAAAATTACGAAAGATTCCTCCATCCTCTATCTCATAAATCTTTTGTCTCAAGTAATAATATAGTTTCTTGTGTCTGTAGTCTTTTGCTTTGTTCTTAGTATAGAAAATACTTTCTTCGCATCTCGTCATACCGTTTCAAATCCTTGACCCAAGTTGCGCGTATTTCTTCCGCACTCAGACCTTTTATTATCTGTTCCTGAAGCTTCTTAGTTCCTGCCAGTTTTGAGAAGAAATCGGTGAAGAATTTCGGTTTATCCGGATAATCATTATAGGCATCTATTAACCACTCCAGATTTAATTTATTTAATCTTGGATGCTTACGCAGATCTTTTCCATGGCAAAGTTTTCCATTAAATTTTGGATCTTTTGATCCTTCATTGGGTCGCGGAGTATATGAAAATGGATAATTGGAGGCAGGCAGGGCAGGAGCTCCAAAAACTTGAAATTGCATGTCCGTTCCTCGGCCTTCATTGAGAGGTGTTCCTTCAAAAAAACAAGTACTCGGATATAAATTTATGGCTTGATCATTTGTAAGATTAGGCGAAGGCTTAATCGGTAGGGAATACGTAGAATTTCGGGTGTAATTTTTCATCGGTATTACTTCCAGATACGCTTGCATCGCTTGATCCAGCCATCCTTCGCCATTTATCATTTGTGCATATTCGGCAATAGTCATTCCGTGAACAACGGGAACGGGATGCATTCCGATAAAGCTTTTTTGCGATTCTTCCAACACCGGACCATCAATGTAATGGATGTTTGGGTTGGGTCTGTCAGGAACAATTATCGGAATTTTCAATTCAGCACAGGCTTCCATAACGTAATGCAGTGTGGAAATGTATGTGTAAAATCGAGCGCCCACATCCTGAATATCAAAAATCACAAAATCTACACCTTTTAATTGTTCGGGAGTGGGCTTTTTATTTTTCCCATAAAGCGAAATGAGCGGTAATCCGGTTTTAACATCAATGCCATCCTTGATTTGTTCTCCTGCCTGAATGGCACCTCTAAAACCATGCTCAGGTGCAAAAACTTTAATCACTCCAATTTTTTTTGACAAAAGAAAATCTACCAGATGCATATTTTTACTCGGAACGAAAGAAGTCTGATTGGCAACAACAGCCACTTTTTTGTCTTTTAATCCGGGTAAGTATTTTTCAAATTGCTCTACCCCAAGAACAATTTCTTTTTTCTGAACTGGAACAACAGACGTTGAATCTGATGTGATGATAGTTTTCAAAGCGTCTTTGGACGTTGAACTTCCGCAAGACAAAATGGTTAATCCAATTAGGAAAACCGTATTTTTGAAAAAAGTAACTCTCATATATTACTGTGAATTTCGAATTCTTTATCGCCAGGCGCATCATTGCCTCCAAAGATTATAAAAGTAGTATTTCGGCGCCGATAATAAAAATAGCTATCGCTGCAATCGCAATAGGTGTGGTGATGATGCTTATTTCGATAGCTACGGGAATTGGTTTGCAAAAGAAAATTCGTGAAAAAGTTTCGGCCTTTAACGGAGATATAGTTATTACATACTATGATACCAATTTCTCCAATGATTCACAGCATCCTATTTCTATAAATCAACCTTTTTATCCTCAATTTGAAAATATATCGGGAATTAAACATGTTCAAGCCACGGCAAATAAAGGAGGTGTGATCAGGACCGAAACGGACTTTGAAGGAGTAGTGGTGAAAGGTGTGGGAGGGGATTTTTATTGGAAGAATTTTGAAGAGTATATTGTGGAAGGAAGAATTCCTGATTTTTCGGATGATCTGAATTCAGAAATTCTGATTTCTGAATATCTGGCAAATAGACTTCATTTTAAGCTTGGGGACAAAGTGACTACTTTCTTTTTAAATGATGAGGTCTCAAAAAATCCCAGGAGCCGGGGATTCGAAATTGTCGGGATTTATAATAGCGGATTTCAGCAGTTTGATGAGCAATTTATTATCGCCGATATTCGCCACATCCAAATGTTAAACAGATGGGACGAAGATCAAATTGGAGCATTCGAAGTTTTTGTAGATGATTTTGACAAAATTCGCGAAATAGGAAATCAGGTTTATCTAGAAATAGATAGCACCTTAGATTCCATGACCATCAGAGAAAAATATGCCTCTATTTTTGAATGGTTGGATCTTTTTGATTTCAATATTCTCGCAATTATAGGAATTATGATATTGGTGGCAGGAATCAATATGATTACCGCCTTGCTGGTACTCATTCTTGAAAGAACACGAATGATAGGAATTCTTAAAGCAGTGGGAAGCAGTGATGCGAGTGTAAGGAAAATCTTTCTTTATAATGCGATGTATCTCATCATTATAGGTCTAATTTGGGGGAATGCTATTGGTTTGGGGTTATTGCTTCTACAGAAATACGGCAAAGTCTTTCCATTAGATCCCAATACTTATTATGTAACCGAAGCTCCCGTTTATTTAAGCTGGGATTATATATTGGCAATGAATGTAGGCACTTTTATTTTGTGCTTGGTCATGCTCTTGGTGGCGGCAGTACTTATTACTCGAATTTCGCCGGTGAAAGCAATTCATTTTGAATAAAAACTTTCCGGCAATTTGGGAATGGAAGCTTTTTGCATAAAAAAAGCTGCTTGTAGTAACATCGCAGCTTCTTTATCTGTACCCGGAATGAGACTTGAACTCACACGTCCGTAAGGACACATGGCCCTCAACCATGCCTGCCTACCAATTCCAGCACCCGGGTGTGTCTTATTTTTTCAGGCGCAAATATAGGGAATGTTTTGAAATTGTGCAGAAAGATTTTTCATCTCCCAAGGTAGAAAATGATTGCAACTTTAATCTAAATCATTTCCGTTTTAGCTGCCACCTTCTGGCATGTTGTTGACTGGTTATGGGAGAATTAAATTGATGACTTTCATTGACTTTCCTGATATTTTCAATAGTGTAAAAAGCGTTGGGATGGTACTCATTGATCCCTTCAATTAAGGTGTCAAGATCTTTCCGTTTCACAACAAAGAAAATTACGTTAACCTTACCGGTTCTTCCTACGCCATCAACCAAAGAATAACTAAACTTGTTTTCATGAAGAAAATTGAGCATCCCTTCGTTTATTTCCTTTGTTATCAGTCTCAAAACAGCCATTCCCACAGCCAGACGTTCCTCCACATACATCCCGACAAATGTTCCGGTTGCAAATCCGCCTGCATAGGCTATGTAAGCAAAAATATTATCTACCTGAGTAATAATCTGACCGACGGCAAGTAACCAAATAAAAGATTCGAAAAAACCGAGAATAGGAGCAATATTCCGCTTTCCCGTCATTACAAAAATGGTTCGCACAGTGGCTATGGAAACATCACATATTCTTGCCAAGAAAATTAATAGGGGCAGAATCACATAACTAAAGAGATTCTGACTGATTCCCATATTTGTAAAAAACTCTTGCATGGTTTGAGGTTGGAAAATAAAAGGTTAAACCAAAAACAAGTTTTCGACCTTACTGATTTTAAAAAGCGTAAATTTGGTAAAACTCGTTTTTGAAGTATACAAAATTAAGAGCAATCGAGGAGGATTTACCTACTTTAAACAATATTGACAATTCTTTATGAACCTTGACAAGCATTTTTGGACAAAAAAATACCAAAGTGGGGCAACAGGATGGGATATCGGCTACCCTTCAACGCCTTTAAAGGAATATATAGATCAACTGGAAGATAAATCACTGCGCATCCTGATCCCCGGAGGAGGAAATTCCTATGAGGCTGAATATTTGCACAATTTAGGTTTTCCACAGGTCTTTGTTGCCGATATTTCCGAAGCGCCTCTAAAAAACATTAAAAAAAGAGTGCCCGATTTTCCGGATGAACACTTGCTTCATATCGATTTTTTCAAACTTGAAAATCGTTTTGATCTCATTTTAGAACAAACCTTTTTTTGCGCTCTAGACCCTAAACTGCGTCGGGATTATGTAAATCAAATGGCAAATCTATTAACCCCGGAAGGCCGGTTGATCGGACTACTGTTTAATATTCCACTCAACACCGATCATCCTCCCTTTGGAGGAAATGAAGAGGAATATCGGAAGCTTTTTTCTTCAATATTTGAAATAGAGATTATGGAAACCGCATACAACTCAATTCCTCCTCGAGCCGGAAACGAACTTTTTATCAAACTGAAGAAGAAGTGATGAAAGCCGGTGTTGTAGATGTTTTTCTGGTCATTCTTCAACTTGCTGTGTTTGTCGCCTTTGTTTTTGATGTCCACGGATGGAGACTCTACTTTCCTGCCTTTCTTTTTCCGTTGGCTATTGTGCTTTTGATTTTAGGGGCAGCTATAATTTTTTTCGGACTCATGCAGCTTGGAAAACAACTTTCCCCTTTTCCGAGTCCAAGGAAGAATTCAAAACTTATAGTGAATGGTGTTTATAAGTACATTCGTCATCCCATATATTCCGGAATTCTTATAGGTTTTCTTGCGCTTACAATGATTGCTGATTCCGGCTATAAAATGCTTGTCACCTTTCTAATGTTCTTGCTTTTTTATACCAAATCGGTTTACGAAGAAAAAAGATTGATGCAGGTATTTCCGGATTATAAGGTATATAAAAATTGGACAGGTCGATTTTTTCCAAAAATAAAAATCTAATTTACGTCTCCAATCACAGTCGGGGACCGAAACACAGATCCCCTGCATCTCCTAATCCGGGAACTATATAGCCGTGGTCATTCAAAGCATCATCCACGGCAGCTATCCATAAGTGAGTATCATTTGGAAAAACATTTTTCACCAGTTCGATTCCCGGTTTTGCACCGATAATGGATATGATATGTATTTGCTTTGGTTTCCCGCGCTTTTCCAGTACGTGGAGTACGTTTTCAAAGGTGCGACCGGTAGCCAGCATAGGGTCGGCGAGAATTAAAGTCTTTCCTTCAAGAGAGGGAGAGGCCAAATATTCTACTTCCACTTCAAACCTTCCTTCTTCATTCACCGGAAGGCGGAATGCCGATATAAATGCATTTTCAACTTTATCAAAATAGTTGAGGATTCCTTGATGAAGCGGAATTCCTGCACGCATAATAGAGCAGAGGACAATCTCTGATGCCAGAACCGGCATCTTCTTCGCGCCAAGAGGAGTCTGAATCGTTTTCGTTTCGTATTCCAGAACTTTGCTCAATTCATAGCTCAAGATCTCGCCGATACGTTCCATATTCCGGCGGAACAATAGTTTGTTTTGCTGGTAATTAACATCTCTTATCTCACTGATAAATTGGTTTACAAGAGAGTTTTTCTTGCTAAAGTCATGGATGGTCATTGTCAAAAATTTTACAGGGCAAAGGTAAAAAAACTGCTCTTGTACAAAACGTCTCTACTCCATGAGCACCACGTCGTACACAATACTCTTGTTGTCAAAAGTAAAATAGAGCTTCGTATTTTTATCTTCACGCACCAAATTGATGCGATAGAGATTTCCTTTATTATCCACACATTTTGTACCCAGAATGAGGTTCTGATATTCTTCGCCGGTGCTGAAATAATCCGTGATCTTTAAGATGATTTCTTTATTAGAGGATATTTTCACCGTTTTGTCAAAAGTGTTTATGCTGATAGGGATATCCACGTTCTCCGGAACGCTCCATACTTCTTCATTGCCTGTCGTGTCTAAATTCCTTGAGCTCATACTAATTGCTCGCATCTGAACTGCCTGGGCAAAAAAATGATTCCCCCCTCCAAAAAGCAGTAATACGATAAAAAAGGATAAAAAATTTATCTTCATGTTCTAAGATATAATGGATGTAACTTTTCAATCCACAAATCATTTTAGGGAGTATATGGAATGACTTTATCAAAAATAGAATTTTTATTTGACGTCCGGCGAATTTCCATGGATTTAAAAAGAGGATTTGCAATGAAGATCTACATTCCTCACTGTAAGAGAAAAGGAAATTTGTCCGTATCTTGAGTTGAGACGGATAAAAAAAATAGGCTTTTTAAAATCAAACCATTACTCTACCAAAAATCCTGAAAAGAAGTAACAGTAGAAAATGGATGAGAATCACAGCTAAAAGCCAAAGAAGAATAAAAACCAAAATAGATCCGGATTTTGTGTTTTGAAGCCACTCCCATAAATAAAAACCCGCCACAAGCCCCATCACAATAGTACCCATCAGACGGATAATAAGAGCACAACCTCCTGTTTCCATAATTAATCATAAATCGGGGATATTTGTTAAACTTAATGTTAATGGTAGGGTGGCAAATATAAAATATTAATTAAAATAAAAAACATATAAGTGCCAATTAATTAGCGTTTTGACTTTTCTTTTTTAAAAGGCAAAACAAGTTATTGGAATAGATTCCTTTCTTTTTGTATTAATGTTATTGGAATTAAGGATAGATCACTTCTGCCATTATTCAAAGTTTTAATTCATCTAAAGAGAAAGAATTTATTTATCAAATCTTGGGCAGCATTTGAGGTATTTAATGGAAACCTAAAACTTCGAATTCAACTTCTTATCTTTGCACACGAAAAAAGATTTGTTTTATGGAATACGCAGAAAATATTCTTGGTACAATAGGAAATACTCCTTTGGTGAAAATAAACCGAATTACAGCAGAAATTCCTGCTCTTGTGTTGGCAAAATACGAAACTTTTAATCCGGGAAATTCGGTTAAAGATAGAATGGCACTTAAAATGATAGAAGATGCTGAAGCTGACGGAAGATTAAAGCCCGGTGGGACCATCATTGAAGGAACATCCGGAAATACGGGAATGGGCTTGGCATTAGCTGCTATTGTGAAAGGATACAAGATGGTCTGTGTAATCAGCGATAAACAAAGCAAGGAAAAAATAGATGTATTAAAAGCAATGGGAAGTGAGGTTGTGGTTTGCCCGACCAATGTTGCCCCCGATGATCCAAGAAGTTATTATTCTGTATCAAAAAGACTGGCAGAGGAGACACCTAATAGTTGGTATGTGAATCAGTATGACAACCCCAGTAATGCTCAAGCACATTATGAAAGTACCGGACCCGAGATATGGAAACAGACCGATGGAAAGGTGACGCATTTTGTAGTGGGTGTTGGCACCGGAGGAACCATTAGTGGAGTAGGAAGATATCTTAAAGAACAAAATCCAAACATTAAAGTTTGGGGAATCGATACCTACGGGAGTGTATTTAAAAAATACCACGAAACCGGAATCTTTGACGAAAACGAAATCTATCCTTACATAACAGAAGGAATCGGGGAAGACATTTTACCGAAAAATGTTGATTTTGACATTATCGACGGGTTTGAAAAAGTAACAGATAAGGATGCTGCCATATACACGCAAAAGTTGGCAAAAGAAGAAGGGTTCTTCCTGGGAAATTCTGCCGGAGCAGCGATTAAAGGAGTTTTACAATTAAAACACCATTTCACAAAAGATGATGTGGTGGTAGTTCTTTTCCACGACCACGGAAGCAGATATGTCGGGAAAATGTACAATGATGAATGGATGAAAGCACAAGGTTTTTTGGAATAGTCGGTCTGAAATTCTGATAAATCGTGTAATTTTATAATAGCAAAAAGCAAACGCCAGATGACCTGATGAGAGAAGCAAAAAAACTTTTCCGATTCTTGAGAACCAAGCCTGTGCCGGCCAACACCAATGAAATCTTGGCATTGGAACGAACAAAATTGGCAAACGAACGGACACTTTTGTCCTATATCAGGTCTTCACTCTACTTGTTTATTGGGGGAATAGGCGTTTTGCAATTAGAAGATTTAGGAAGCATACATTGGCTCGGATATTTCGCCATTCTGATCTGTATCATTTTTCTTACCATAGGCATCATCCGGTATGTCGTGTTAAGCCGGAGACTTCACAAATGGAACCGAATTTTATTTACCGAAACTATTCCTGAACCTAAAACACCTTCGAAAGAGGGGGGTGAACAGGATAAATAAAGTCTGTAAAGGGAGCCGCAAAGAGATCAACTTTTACTCAGGTTGACGATTTGAAAAATTGTTACTATCTTCAATCTCAAATTTTTGGTGTTGATTGTTTGATATTATAACGCATCCTCCCAATGAAAGAAGATTTCCTCCATTATTTATGGAAGTTCCGAAAATTTGACACAAAAGACTGCGAGTGTGTACACGGAGAAAAACTTCAGATACATCATCAAGGCATTCATAATTTACTTGCAGGTCCTGACTTTTTTAACAGTCACATTTCACTTGATGGTCAATTGTGGGCGGGCAATGTGGAAGTTCATCTGAAATCTTCAGACTGGTATGCTCATCGGCATGAAGAAGACCCCGCTTATGAAAATGTCATCCTTCACGTGGTATGGGAGCATGATGCAGAAATATATAGAAAGGATGGAAATCCCATTCCTACCTTTGTTCTGAGTAAATATCTTAAAGAGGAGACCCGCCTCAGGTATGCACAATTGTTTTCCTCAAAACTTAAATGGATAAATTGTGAAAATGATTTCGCCAAG
>Ga0079224_100003856_pt1 | contig 19150 bp, 19 predicted proteins | sample Stecom2015_FD_80414 | JGI IMG/M metagenome (GOLD analysis project Ga0079224, IMG submission 80414) | Agricultural soil microbial communities from Utah to study Nitrogen management - Steer compost 2015 | ecosystem: Environmental > Terrestrial > Soil > Agricultural land | place: USA: Utah... | reverse complement strand
TCAACGTCTCAACCCGAGACGGCCGATCAACGTCTGATAGCGGTCCTGGTCGACCTTCTTCAGGTAGTCGAGAAGCTGCCGGCGCTGGTTCACCATGCGAAGCAAACCGCGACGGGAGTGATGATCCTTGTGATGCTGATCGAAGTGCTGGGAGAGCTGGCTGATCCGCGCCGACAGGAGGGCGACTTGAACCTCGGGCGATCCCGTATCGGACGGACCGCGCTGAAACTGAGAGATGATCTCGGATTTTTGTTCCGCGTTCAGGGCCATTGACTTACTCCAGGGCCCGCTCCGGGCCCCTATACCTTTTTCCACCTTGTCCGTTGAGGGCGGCTATTCTACCCGCACATTCGGCGCCGCACCAAGATTTCCTCGGCCGCGAGCGCCTGTCGCGGCGCCGTTTCCCGCGCGCTGCTCGCGGCACTCACCCGAGCAGCATCCTGCGGGGGGCAAGCCGGCGTTCCGGCAGCACCTCGCCGATCCCGACGAACCCCATTCTCCGGTCGACGAGCCTCACGGGACCGACCGGCCAATCCGCGGCTGCCGGCACACTCTGCCCGTGCAGCAGCCGCTCCGTGGTCTGCGGCGGCAGCTCGAGCCGCGGCCAACCCGCGAGCGCCCGCTCGGCCGGCAGCAGGTGCCTGTCGAGCGCGGCGAGGCCGCCTTCCGCCGCGTCGCGCTCGAGCTGCTCGAAACCGGCCATGTCGGCCGGGTCGAACGGCTCGACGGCGAGCCGGCGGAGGGCCGTCACGTGGCCGACGGTGCCGAGGTTCTCGGCGAGGTCCGTGACGAGCGTTCGCACGTACGTCCCCTTCGAGCACGTCACGCTGAAGCTGAGCTCCGGCCACGCGAATCCTTCGAGCGTCATCGCATCGATCTGCACGCGCCGCGGCTCGCGGTCGACGACGATGCCCTTCCGCGCCAGCTCGTAGAGCCGCTTGCCGTCCCGCTTCAGCGCCGAGTACATCGGCGGCGTCTGCTCGATCTCGCCGACGAAGGACTCGACGGCCGCCCGCACGTCCGCCTCCGAGGGCGCGGGCGCGTCGGACGTCGCGATCACCTCGCCGTCCGCATCGCCCGTATCGGTCGCGACGCCGAGCTTCGCCGTGACGAAGTAGGTCTTGCGCGCATCGAGCAGGTAGCCGGCGAGCTTCGTCGCGGCGCCGAAGCAGATCGGCAGCATTCCGGTCGCGAGCGGATCGAGGCTGCCCGTATGTCCCGCCTTCGCGGCCTTGAACAGCCGCTTCGCGCGCTGCAGCGCCTGGTTCGACGTGAGCCCGCTCGGCTTGTCGAGCAGCAAGATGCCCCGGACGTTCCGGCCGCGCTTAGATCCCATCGCGAGACGCTCACCGCTCGTCTGGATCGCGCTCGGGGCGCGGCGCGTCGTCTTCGCCAGCGTCCCGGTCGGCGCTCTCGTCCGCGTCCCCGGCATCACGGGTCTCCGCCGCCCGCACGCTGTCGATCAGCCGGGTGAGCTCAGCCCCTCGGCGCGCGCTCTCGTCGCGGATGAAATGCAGCTCCGGGGCGCGCCGGAGCCGCAATGCCTGGCCGATGCGCCCCCGCAGGAACCCGCCGGCCTTCTGGAATCCGACCCGGACGTCCTCGTCCGGTGCGTCGGGATCAAGCGTCGTGTAATAGATCTTCGCGACGCTCAGATCCCCGCTCATCTCGACCTCGTTGACCGTCACGTCCTCGAGCCGCGGGTCCTTGACGTCCGTGCGCAACAACTCGTTCAGCAGGCGCTGCAGCTCCGCCCCGACCCGCCTTCTCCTGGTGTCCTGCGCCACGCTCGATCCCGCAATGGGAGGCGGAGCCCGAGCGGGCTCCGCGCACCACGTCCGTCTACAGCGTCCGAGCGACCTCAGTCCGCTCGTAGCACTCGATCTGGTCGCCGACCTTGACGTCGTTGTAGTTGCGCACGCCGATGCCGCATTCGGTCCCGGCGCGCACTTCCGTCACGTCGTCCTTGAAGCGCCGCAGCGATTCGAGCTGACCCTCGTAGATCACCACGTTGTCGCGCAGCACCCGGATCGGATTATTGCGCCGCACGTAACCGTCGATCACCATGCAGCCGGCGATGTTGCCGAACTTCGGCGAGCGGAAGACCTCGCGGACCTCGGCGAGACCGACGATGTGCTCGCGGATCTCCGGAGCCAGCATGCCGGAGAGTGCGGCCTTGATGTCCTCGATGGCCTCGTAGATCACGCTGTAGTAGCGCACGTCCACGCCCGTCTCCTTGATGGCATTGCGCCCGCCCGCGTCCGCACGGACGTTGAAGCCGATGATGATGGCATTCGACGTCGCCGCGAGCTGCACGTCCGACTCGGTGATGCCGCCGACGTTCGCGCCGATCACGGTCACCTTGGCGTCGTCCGTCGACAGCTTCTCGAGCGAATCCCGCAGCGCCTCCGCGCTGCCGTGCACGTCGGCCTTGATCAGGACGTTCAGCGACGCCGTACCCGTGTCACGCATCTGCGTGAAGATGTCGTCGAGCTTCGCGGCCTGCTGCTGCGCGAGCTTGACGTCGCGCTCGCGGCCCCTTCTGTGCTCGGCGACCTCCCGCGCCTTGCGCTCGTCCTGGACGACGAGGACGTCGTCGCCGGCCGAAGGCGTGCCCGAAAGACCGAGCACGACGACGGGCATTGACGGCCCGGCGCTTTTGATCGACGCGCCCGTCTCGTCGAACATGGCCCGGATGCGGCCGTACTCCTGCCCGGCGAGCAAGATGTCGCCGACCTTGAGCCGCCCCTTGTTGACGAGCACGGTCGCGACGGCACCGCGGCCCCGCTCGAGGCTGCCTTCGATCACGACGCCCGCCGCCGGCCCCTTGTCCGGCGCCTTCAGCTCGAGCAGCTCGGCCTGCAGCAGCACCGCATCGAGCAGCTCGTCGATGCCCTGGCCCGTGTGCGCCGAGACGTTGACGAACAAGGTGTCGCCGCCCCACTCCTCGGGGATCACGTTGTGCTGCGCCAGCTCGTTGCGCACGCGGTCGGGATCCGCGTCCTCGCGATCGATCTTGTTGATCGCAACGACGATCGGCACGCCGGCGGCCCGGGCGTGCTGGATCGCCTCGATAGTCTGCGGCATCACACCGTCGTCGGCCGCGACGACGAGAATGACGATGTCCGTGACCTGTGCGCCGCGGGCACGCATCGCCGTGAACGCGGCGTGGCCCGGCGTGTCGAGAAACGTGATCTTGCCCTTCGGCGTCTGCACGTGATAGGCGCCGATGTGCTGCGTGATCCCGCCCGCCTCGCCGGACGCGACTCGCGTGCGGCGGATGAAGTCGAGCAGCGAGGTCTTGCCGTGGTCGACATGGCCCATGACGGTCACGACGGGCGGCCGCGGCACCGGGTCGCCGTACGCGCTCGCGTCGACCGACTCGAGAATCTGATCCTCGAGCGCCGTCTCCTTCAGCGGCTTAGCGGTATGACCGAGCTCCTCGACGACGAGCGTGGCGGTGTCCTGGTCGATCATCTGATTGATCGTGACCATCATGCCCATCTTCATCAGCGTCTTGATAACCTCGGTGCCCTTGACGGCCATCCGCTGCGCGAGATCGCTGACGCTGATCGTCTCCGGGATCTCGACCTCGCGGACGACCGGGGCGGTGGGCCTCTCGAAGCCGTGCTGGGCGTCGACGCTGACCTGCACCGCGCGGCGCCGGTCCGGGCGCTTCTTCTTGCGCCGGCCGCTTACACCGGGCGCGACGTGCAGCGTGTGGTCCGCACCCTTGCGCTTCGGCGCCGCCGCCGGCTGGGCTGCCCGCGCGCGCTCCTGCTCGCGCGCCTTCGCCTCGCGCTCTCGCTCGAGCCGCTCACGCTCCTGCTGCGCGCGCTTCTCCTCCTCTGCGCGCGCGGCCGCCTCGTCCACCTCGGCGGCCCGCGATTCCTCCTCCTCGGCGCGCTTGCGTGCCTCGGACTCGCGCTCCGCCGCCGCGCGCGCTTCGGCCTCCGCCCGCTCGCGCGCCTCGCGCTCGGCCCGCTCGCGCTCCTCGGCCTCGCGGCGCGCGGCTTCCTCGGCCTCGCGCTTCTCGCGCTCGGCCCGCTCGGCGGCCTCACGGGCCTCCTGCTCGGCGCGCCGCTGCGCATCGAGCTCTTCCTGCTGCTTGCGGGCCTGCTCCTCGAGCACGTCCCGCTTGATGTACGTGCGCTTGCTGCGGACCTCGACGCTGATCGTGCGCGCACGGCCCTGCGCGCTCGGCAGCTTCAGCTCGCTCTGCGACTTGCGCTTCAGCGTGATGCGCCGCGGCGCCCCGGCGTCCTCCCGCCCGTGGGCGCGGCGCAGGTGCGTCAGCAGCTCGAGCTTCGCATCCTCGCTGATCTTGTCCTCGGCACCCTTGACCTTGATCCCGGCCTCGTCGAGCTGGACGAGCAGCCGCTCGACGGGGACCTTCAAGACTTCTGCAAATTCCGCGACCGTTACTTCCGCCATTACCTCTCCTCGGCCGTGCTCGTTTGCTGCTCGCCCTCGAACCAGTGCGCACGCGCCGCCATGATCAATTTCGCCGCCTTGTCCGCATCGAGATTCTCGATGCCTTCCAGATCGTCGACGGCCTGCTCCGCCAGATCCTCACGCGTCACGATCCCGCGGCTCGCCAGCACGTAGGCGAGCTCGCGATCCATTCCCTCCACCTCGAGCAGGTCCGGCGCCGGCTCCGCCTGCGCGATGGACTCCTCGCTGACGATCGCTTGCGTGATCAGCACGTCGCGCGCCCTCGAGCGCAGCTCGCTGACGATGTTCTCGTTGAATTCCTCGATAGCCAGCAGCTCCGACGCCGGCACGTACGCGATTTCCTCGAGCGTCGTGAACCCTTCCTGCGCGAGGATCATCGCCACGTCCTCGTCGACGTCGAGCTCCTTCATGAAGCGGGCGACGATCTCGCGCGCCTCCCTCTCGCTCTTCTCCTCGGCCGCCGATTCCGTCATCACGTTGAGCTCCCAGCCGGTGAGCTCGCTCGCCAGCCGGATGTTCTGCCCGCCGCGGCCGATCGCCTGGGACAGCTTGTCCTCGGCGACCGCAATGTCCATGCTGTGCGAGTCCTCGTCGACGACGATCGAGAGCACCTCCGCCGGCGACATCGCGTTGATGACGAACTGGGCCGGATTCTCGTCGTACAGGATGATGTCGACGCGCTCGCCGGCGAGCTCGTTCGAGACCGCCTGGACCCGCGAGCCTCGCATCCCGACGCACGCGCCGACCGGGTCGATGCGCGGATCGTTGCTGCGCACCGCGATCTTTGCCCGCAGACCGGGGTCCCGGGCGGCAGCGAGGATCTCGATGAGCCCCTGCCCGACCTCCGGCACCTCGATCTTGAAGAGCTCGATCAGGAACTGCGGCGACGTCCGCGTCAGGAACAGCTGCGGCCCGCGCGGCTCGGCACGCACCTCGCGGAGCAGGGCCTTCACGCGGTCCTGGGGCTTGATCGGCTCGCGCGGGATGAGGTCCTCGCGGGGGATGAACCCTTCGGCGTTGCCGCCGAGGTCAATGTATGCCCCGTGACGATCCACCCGCTTGACGATGCCCGACAGCAGCTCGCCGACCCGGTCCCGGTAAGCCTCGACGACCTGCTCCCGCTCGGCCTCCCGGACCTTCTGCACGATGACCTGCTTCGCCGTCTGCGCGGCGATACGCCCGAACTCGACGGACTCCATCGGCTGCTCGACGTAGCCGCCCACCTGGGCGTTCGGATCGATCTCGAGCGCGTCCTCGAGGCGCAGCTCGCGGGCCGGCTCCTCGAGCTCGGTCGAATCGTCCGCGAACACCTTCCAGCGGCGAAACGTCTCGTACTCTCCGGTGGTCCGATCGATCGACACGCGCACGTCGATGTCCTCGCCGTAGCGCTTGCGAGTCGCGGACGCGAGCGCGGCTTCGATCGCCTCGAAGATCACGCTCTTGTCGACGCCTTTCTCGTTCGATACGGCGTCGGCCACCATCAAAATCTCTTTGCTCATCGTGCTGCCTTAAGTTATGCCGTCATCTCCGGCACCAACCTCGCCTCGGCGATCTCGGCAAGCTCCACCCGCCAGGCGGTCCCGTCAACGTCCATCACAATCGTGCCGTCCTCGATGGCATCGAGCCGCCCCTTCAGGCGCTTGCGGCCGTCACGCGGCTGCCTGAGCTCGACCCGCACATCGCGGCCGACGAAACGTTCGAAATGCTCTGGAGTGCGTAACCGGCGGTCCAGCCCGGGCGACGAAACCTCGAGATCGTAGGCGCCGGGCAGAGGATCCTCGACGTCGAGCAGCGCGCCGACCTGCCCGCTGACGAGCTCGCAGTCCGCGAGCGTCACGCCTCCCTCGGCGTCGGAGCGTCTGTCGATATAGAGCCGCAGCAGCCCGTGTCGTCCGAGCCGCACATCGATGTCCACCAGCTCGAACCCAAGCGCGCGGACGGCGGGCTCGAGCAACTCCATAAGACGCTGTTTTTCCGCGGTGGTTCGCACTCGTTCCGACTTTTGCCAGCGAAACCGACAAAAAAAGGGCCTTGCGGGCCCATTTCTGTGGTCTCTCCTCCTCGCTCGGCCCACATCGTGGGCGCTGCCAAAACAAAAAGCCCCAACCGGGGCCCACACCTGAGGTGCCGGGTTAGCCTCCGGACGTGTAAGGCGGACACCGAGTCCGTCTCCCGAGCTACGGATAACCCGCGAAAATCGCCGGTATGCTAACAAAAAGGACGCGTGTGCGGTAGGAGTCCAGGCGCTCCCCGCTTGACGCTAAGACCCTTCCGGGGTCGAGACTTGCACCGCTCCCGGCGCTGCCGCGGAGCGGCGCGGCGACCGCCCGGACCGGGCGGGGCGAGCCGGCGTGAGGACGCCGTGCCGGCCCTCGGGACCCTGCCCGGCGGGGCGTCGCCGCCCTCGTCAGGCAGGAATCACTGGAACAGCCTCCCTGGTTCGGTATCCCGCTGGATCGACTCGAGATATCGCACGAGGCGCTCGATGAGCTCGCGCGCCTCGGCCTCCGCCTCGATGTCGGCCCCCTCCTCGATCCAGAACTCGTAGCCCCAGACGGGCATCGTCCGCGGCCCGTGCGCGACGACGACGGCCCGCCCGTCGATCACCTCCCGCACGTCGGCGGCCGGAAACTCGCCGCCGTTGCGCTCCGCGAGCCGCGTGAGATCGGGCACGAGCACGTTGAGCGACGGGGCGACCGGACCGTCGCCGCGCGCTTCGGGGCCGTGACATGCCGCGCAGAACTGGTCGAAGAGCTCGCCGCCCGAGTAGTCGGTCAGCTCGAAGGTCTGGGCCGCCGCGGCGAACGCGACCGCGACCGCGAGTGCGAGCGCCCCCGCGCAGCTGCGGGCGCGCCGGGCGCCGCGCGCGGCCGGCCGCCGGTCAGTGCCAGTGATCGCCATGCCACACCCGGCCGGGCGCCGGGCGCTCTCCCAGCTCGCCGAGAGACGTCAGCCCGATCACCGCCCCGGCGAGCAGCATCAGGCCGATCGCGGACATCAGCAGCCAGGTTCCGATCGAGGCCCTGTGCTGCGGCTTCAGCGCGCAGCAGCGCTTGTACTTCTTGCCGCTGCCGCACGGGCACGGCGCGTTGCGTCCGACTGCCGTCGCCATCACTCTTCCTCCGGCAGGAGCGCGAGCAGCGAGAACGGATCGACACGGGCATCGAGCACGCGCGCGCCCCAATGCAAGTGCGGTCCCGTCACGCGGCCCGTCGCGCCCGCAAGACCCACCGCCTCTCCACGCTCCACGATATCACCGGGCTCGACGTGGATCTCCGAAAGGTGCAGATAGACGGAGTAAACGCCGAGGCCGTGATCGATGAACACCGCGTTGCCGCTGAAGAACAGCTCCTTCGCTAGCACGACCCGGCCGCGGTTCGATGCGCGGATCGGCGTGCCCGTCGCGGCCCGCAGGTCCGCCCCCGAATGGGGCGCCCGGGGCTGGCCGTTGAAAAGGCGGCGGTGGCCGAAATTCCTGCCGCCCGTGGCTCCGGGGATCGGCACGACGAACGGCTCGTCCCAGTAGACCTCCGGGGTCAGCGTCGCATAGATCTCCGCGACCTCCCGGCTCTCGCGCCCGGCCCGCGCCTGATCCTCCGGGGAGAGCTCGACGTAGCGCGGCTCGACGGTGAGCTCCGTCGTCGGAAAATCGACGCGCTCGACAACCAGGGTCTCGCTCCGCTCCGCCCTGCGCCCGTCGTCGAACAGCAGGGTGATCGCGGCCGCGTGCTCGCCCGGCGGCGTATCGAGATCGACGCCTATCGCCGCGTGCCAGGCATCTCCGCGGCGAACGAACGGGATCTGCCGCTCGCTCCACGTCACGAGGACGGCCTCGACGCCCGGCTCGTGCGCGACCTCGAGCCGCACGGCCTGGCCTTGCGCGACGGCGAGACTGGCGGCGATCAGCGAAAGCAGCGACATCGAAGCCCCGTCAATGACGATAGGCCTGATAGTGGCGCGCGAGCGGCGACTCGCCGAAATCGGACGACTTGCTCCGCCAGACGCTGTGCACGTGGTTCGCGCCGTTCTGCACGTTGTCGAACTCGAACACGAAATCCGGCCCCTGGAGGCGATAGTAGTGGGGCTGGCGGCGCTCGGTGCTGCCCATCCACGCGAAGCTGAGCTCGGTGACGTCTATCGACGCGAGGTAGGCCTGCGAGATCTCCGGGCGATACGTCGAGACGACCTCGTCGAGGATGCGCCGCACCCAATGCTGCTGCACCTCGTTGAGCTCGGCGACGGGGAGACCTTCCTGCTCGAGCGTCTCGCGCCACGCATTCCACTGCTCGCGCGGCTTGTTCAGGTTACCGGTCAGGATATCGTTCGGCGCGCGATCGGACAGCACGGCTCGCGCGCGTTGCTCCGGCGTGAACGACTCGACGAGCTCGCGGGCGAGATCCTCCTCGCTCGCCAGCACCCGGAAGCCCGCGAGCGAGCCGGTGCGGATCTCGGCGGGGTTCGAGCCGAGGAACGTCGGCGTGACCGTGATGCCTTGCGGCGAGACCGCCACGTTCAAAGAGACGTGGTGGCCCTCGAATCGCCATGCCCACGGCTGCTCCGTGGACGGCGCGCCGAAAAACGCCACCGTGTAGTGGCCGACGTCGCGCTGGAATCCTGCCTCGTCCGTGACTTTGAGGATTTCCTCCAGCTGCATGATATTGACGACCTTGTTATGGCCCTTCGAGCTGAGGACCGTCCGCAGGAGGTCGTGCACGAGCATGCGCTGCGTCGCGGTCATCAGCTCGAGCGCCAGCCCGGCGCGCCGCGTCGGCCAGTACGTCCAGCTCTCGCGATTCTCGTCATCGTACGGAAGGAGCAGGCTGTCGCGCCGGCTGATGCCGGCCATCTGCTCGATGGGCCCCGCGGGGCCGCCGACCGTCGCGACCAGGGCCTCGGCGGCCCGCACGACGCGCTCGACGTCCCTGGAGACGTCGTCGGCCGGTTGCGCCGAGGCCGATGCCGCGATAGCGGCGGCGGCACAGCACGCGATCCATCGAAGGCTCATTCGAACATCTCCTCCCCGCGGCGCCGTCCCGCGGCGCCGCCGATCCGTTGCCGATCATGCTGCCCCGGCCGCCGGACGGTCAAGCCGCGGCGGCCGCCGGCGCAGCCGAGGACGCAGGCGTCGTCCGGAGGTTCGAAAAACGCGATCGCGCGGTCGAAATATGCCCGAATCCCGAAATTCAACGAATGCGGCCGCCTGCACGGCTCATTTCCTGTCCGGCATCCCCGCGATTGCACCCCCCGCCTTTCGGCACTAGCATTAGGTTGTTCAAGGCATCAAGGCACAAGAAGTGGGTCAAACGAATCCTCCGTTCATGAGCGGTGTTCCCGAGCTGCTCGTGCTCCGCCTCCTCGTCAAACGCGAGATGTACGGCTACGAGCTCGTGAAGTCGATCAAGGCTTCCACCGGGGAGGCCATTACCCTTGGGGAGGGCGTGGTCTATCCGGCGCTCTACAGCCTCGAGGAACGCGGCGCCTTGAAGGCGCGGCGCAAGGTGGTCAACGGCCGCTCGAGGGTGTATTACTCTGTTACTGCGAAGGGGCGCAAGCGGCTCCAGCACCTGATGGACGAGTGGCACCGGGTAACGGGCGGCGTCCGCTCGGTGCTCGGCGAGCCGGGCCGCGCCTGAGGAGACGGCCGCGAGCGGATTCGCCGGCACGCTCGAGGCCGTTGAGGGAGGCACCGAGGCGGCGCGCCGCGCGTTGCCTCGCCGCGCCGATCGCTCGGGCGCGCTCCTGGCCGAGGTCTCGCGTCGACGGGAGTAGAAAGCGGAAGAAGAATGCGTGCGAACCCAGAGATCGATGCGTTGCTCGCCGAGCTCCTCGACTCAGGGGTCTCTCCCAAGTATGTCTCGCGGCTCGCCGGCGAGCTCGCGGACCATCAGGCCGATCTCGAAGCCGAGGCGGCCCGCTTCGGCCTTCCGGGCCAGGAGGCGGCCGCGGATGCAAAGCTCCGCCTGGGCGACTGTTCCGTCATCGCAAAAGAATTCGCGCTGCGGCCGGAGCTGAAGTCCTGGGTCTACAGGTGCCGGTGGCTCGAGCCGCTGCTGCGCTTCGTGGTCGCCGGATACCTTCTCGTCCGGGCACCTGCGCGGCTGGTCGCGGCCGGTCAGGCCGCAATGCTGCGCTATACGGCCGCGACGGCCGCCGGCGCGAGCGTCACGTGCTGCCTCCTGCTGATGCTTACGGCGCTCGTGCCGCCGAGCGGCGCGTGGAGCGTGCGGCTCGTCGAGCAGGCGGGGGCCGCGCTCGGCGCGTGGGAGCTCGAACGGCCGCGCCGCTACCGGCACCGCGATGCATGGCGAGGCGGAGCGTGGGACGAGCGCACGGCGGTGCCCGCCCGGACGGCGCCCGCCGTCACGCGACGCGAAGCATCCAGGGATGTGCGCACGGCGCCGCCGGCCGCCGAGGAGCAGCCCTCCGAGCCGCGCGCCCTGGAAGGCGGCGGGGAGCGGGCAACCGAGCACGCCGTTCTCCCCGACGAGAGCCCCCGGCTGGTCCGCAACGGCGAGCGCCTCCAGCCGGCCGAGCTGCGCGGCCCTGCCGAGCTGCACGCGTTGGCGCAATCGTCCTACGAGCGCTCCGCGCGCGTGATTCTCGGCGATGCCGAGCCCGCCGTTCAGCTCGGCTTCGAGCACCTGCTCGGCTTCGAGCGCGGCGCGCACGACGAGCCTACGCGCGAGCTGGCGGCGGTCTTCAAGGTCCCGCCGGTGTATCCGCTCGCGGCGGCCAGACGGGGCCTCGAGGGCCACGTGATCATCGAGTACACGGTGACGCGCACGGGCACGGTCAAGGATCCGGTCGTCGTCGAGTCCTCGCATCCGCTCTTCAACCGCGCCGCGCTCGATGCGGCCCGGGAATTCAAATACTCACCGCGCGTGATACGCGGCAAGGCGGTCGACGTGCACGGCGTACGCGTGCTGATCCGCTTCGAGCTCGGAGCGTAGAGCGCGGCACGAGGCGAGAATCGGATGTCGCGCACACGGCTTTCGGCGGTGGCTCTCCTGACGCTCGCGGTGCTGGCGAGCACAATTGCCGCGGCGCAGGGCTATCGGCGCTACGCTCAGATCCGGCAGAACGAGCCGCCGCGCACGGAGCTCATCGTCGCCAGGTGGCGCTACGGCACGAACGGCTGGTTCGGCCACCTGGGCTGGTCGCACAACTATCCGAGCTCGGATTACAACCTCAACGAGTTCATCGCCTCGGCCACCGGCATCGACGTGGACGTGCTCTCGTTCCGCATCGTGGACCTCGCGAGCGACGAGATTTTCGACTATCCGTTCGCCTACGTGTCGGAGCCGGGAGAGATGGCGCTGACCGAGCGGGAGGTCGAGAACTTGCGCGAATACGTCGAGCGCGGCGGGTTCATTCTGATGGACGACTTCGACGGCATCCGGCAGCTCGACAACATGCGGTCACAGGTTCTGCGCGCGTTCCCGGATCGCAGTTTCGCGAGCATGGAGGAGACGCATCCGGTATTCGACGCGTTGTTCTCCCTGCGCAATCTCGATCGCATGTCGCCCTACGTCCCGGGCGGGAGCATCACCTACTACGCCCTCGAGGACGCCGAAGAGAGGCATTCGCGCCTCGTCATACCAATCCCAGAAATTGGCGAGGTCGTTGTTGTGCCCCGCCGCGATCGCGAGCCTGCCTCGAGCCGGCGGCGGACGCGTTTCGGCTCGGCGTGAACTTCGTCGTCTGGGCTATGACGCACTGAGGAAGGGGCATCTCGCCGGGTACGCTGTTTCGGGGGACATTCTTCCGGGGAGGATCGGAAACAGCGTTGGGGGGTATGGCAAACCGGCGAGACGCCCGCGTACCCTCAAGCAGAATTCATGCCAAGGGGCGAAAGCCGCAGAGACGGCGGGAAGCGCCGGGCGAACAGACCGCAGGGTTGGCCACAGCGCCGAAAGGCTCGCCCGTTTCGCCAAAGTTCGTCGTTTCGCGCCGCGGTTCAGCACACCACGTGGAGCTGCTCTACGGCCATCTGACGAAGAAGGCCGTGAGGCGGGCGCGGCGAGCGTTAGGCTTCGATCTCGCCGCGCCCTCGGCGGCTACGGCAACGCGAACACGAACACGGCGGCGCGGCTGTCGTCGGCCGGCAGCTCCGGCGTCATGCGCCGCGACGTCATCGCGTTCAGGGAAGGTCCGGTCGTCACCGCGACGTACTGCTTCCCGTCTACCGCGAACGTGATTGGAAAGCCGCTGACCGGCCCGCCGATGTTCGTCTCCCACAGCACTTCGCCCGTCTCGTCGTCGAACGCGCGGAAGCCGCCGGCGACGTCGCCGCCGAAGACCAGGCCGCCGCCGGTCGCGACGAGCGACAGCACGCCGGTGCGCTGCTCGTGGAGCCAGCGCGTCTCCCCCGTCTCCGCCGAGATCGCGTAGACGGCCCCGACGTCGGTCTTGCCGGGGGCGAGGATCGGCTCGTTGCTGAACCCGTAGACGAGCGAAGGATCTCGCTCGCCGGTGCGGACAGTGGCTTCCATGCACAGATTCTGCAGCGGGTAGTACATCGTGTTCGTGCGCGGACTGTAGGCACCCGCAGGCCAGTTCTTGCCGCCGTTGGTGCCCGGACAGATCGTCAGCGTCTGGCCGGCCTCGGTGAACACGGCCTCCGGCACGACCTTGGCCTTGCCCGTCGCGCCGTCGATGCTCTCGAGCACGTTCTGCGGGATGGTCGGCCGCGCCCAGAGAAACTCGCCCGTCTCGCGATCGAGCGTGTACACGATACCGGTCTTGCCCGGGATGCCGGTGATCACCCGGCGCCGCTCGCCGGGCTCGACGCGCGGATTGATCCACGGCACCGCGCCCGGGTCGGGCGCCACCGCCGTGTCGACCAGCAGCCGCTCGAACGGATGATCGAGGTCCCAGTGATCGATGATGTGCTGGTAGTACCAGACGATCTCGCCCGTCTCCGCGTCGAGGGCAAGCGTCGAGTTATGGTACAAGTGCTCCTTGTCGACGCCGCCGAGGATGAACTTCGGCGCGGGTATCGTGACGGACGTGCCGATGTAGATCAGGCCGAGCTCGGGATCGTAGCTCGGCACCATCCACGTGCCGACGTGCCAGCGCTCCTCGAGCGGCACGTCGCCCCAGGTCTCGTCGCCCGGCTCGCCGGGACGCGGGATCGTCCGCGTACGCCACAGCTCTTTGCCGGTCTCGGCGTCGTGCGCGGTGATCACGTAGCCCTCGTGCGTCGCGTCCGGCTGGCATTGGCGGCCGGTGATGACCTTGCCGTCCGCGACGATCGGACCGGAGGTCGCGCGGGCGCGGGCGAACGCGTCGTGCACCGGCGTCTCCCACACGCGCTCTCCCGTGTCGACGTCGAGCGCATAGATGCGGTTGTCCGAGCTCGCGTTGATGATCGTGCGGCCCCAGATCGCGAGGTTGCGGTTCGTGCCGCCCCGCAGACCCTCCGGGTACTCGCGCCGATACTCCCAGCGCAGCTTGCCGGTCGCCGCCTCGAAGGCCTGGATGTAGTCGCTGTTGTTCGGCACGAACATCATGCCGTCGTGGACGAGCGGAACGGCCTCCTGGATGCCCTCCCCCATCGGATGAGTCCAGACCAGCTCGAGCCGGGCGACGTTCTCGCGGTCGATCTGGTCGAGCGGGCTGTACCCCCAGCCGTCGAGCGTGCGCCGCCACATCAGCCAGTCCGCCGGATCGGGATTGCGCAGCATCTCGTCCGTGACCGTGCTCGGGTGGCCTGAGCTCTGGCCGAGGCATGCGCCCGCCCAGAACGCGAGCACGAGGCCGAAGCGCATCGGTTTCATAGTCTCTCCCCTTTGTTCTTGTTGTCGCCCCCCTGCGTCCGCCGCTTCCGCGGAAGCGTCGTGCGGGGCGCTTGCGTCAACGCGTTTGACCCGGCCGCAGCATGTCGAAGCGCGTCCCGTCCTCGAGGATGACGGCCTTCAGAAAGAACGCGTCCGGGTCGTCCCGGCGAGGCGAGCCGATCGCGGTGAGGCGTTGCCCGGGCTCGAGGCTTTTCGGATCGAGCCCCATGCGCACGAGCATGTTCGCCGGCGCGCCCTCGACGAAGTCGATGATGCGCTCCTCGCCGTCCTTCGTCTCCCGCAAGGTCATCGACATGTGCGGATTTCGGAACTTCACGGTGTCGACCACGCCGACGAACTCGATCTCCGTCTCCATGTCGTAAATAGCGAACGAGTGGTGCGCCGCGGCGAGAGGCGCGAGCAGCACCCCGGCGAGCGCGAATATCGGCTTTCTCATGGGTGTCAGTCCTCTGTCGGATCCGGTAACGCGTCGACGTCGGGGAGCGTGAGGCCCCGTTCCTGAAGGTACTCGTCCCAAAGCGTATCCGTGCACGTGTACTCGAGCATCTGCATGTCCGGGCTGTACACGGCCTCCGCGCGCATCCTCACCGGCTCGGTGTACATCTTCGGATCGGTCAGCACGATCTCGTCGACGAGGTATTTGCGGAGCTCGCCGTCGACCTCGCGCTCGACGAGGCTCAACCGCTCAACCACGTGCGCGTCCGACGTGGTGGCGAGGCGCGTCATGTACGGATACGGCTTCAGGTTCGTGGTTTCGACGACGAGCGTGTCGCCTTCCCAATGCGCGACGGAGTAGCCCATCGCCGAGGGGATCGGCGGCATCGGGGGCGCGTGCTCGGCCATGTAGATCTTGCGGTACATGCCGTAGCCTTCCCAGTAGATCGTCACGTCCTGTGGACGATGGATGATCTCGATCGGGAACGGCGCACCCCACGGCGCGCGGGGCATGCCGGGCCAGATGCAGAAGCGCCCCGGATCGTCGTCGAGGGTGAACTGCGCCTCATAAACGTCCCGCAGCTTCTTTGCGGCCTCGGTCAGCGGCGGACTCGGCGCCGGCCGCTGGCCGGCCGGAAACCAGATGCCGGAAAAGTCCGGATGCGGCGATTGAGCCGCACTCGGCAGCGAAAGCAGAGACGCGGCGAAGGCGAGCCCGGCGCACCACAGCAAGGCCCGGAACGGGCGAACGATCCGCATTCGGTTAACCCCCTTGTTCTGATCCTCGTGCGGGAGGCCGCGCGGGTCTCATCGCCCGGCTCTCGAACGCGCCTGCACCGGCCGGCCCGGGCGGGCTCTGCCGCGAGGGCTTTCGGCGTGCTTCCGGCTCCCCGTGCACGACGCCATTCTCGTCCCGTTTGCGGGTCGGAGGCAAACCGTACGGGCCGGGCGGTCGGTCACGTGCCCGGCCCGCGCGGCCGGGCGGTCAGCGGTGCCCGGCTCCGACGGTGTCGGCAACCCGGGCGCCGCGGCGGCCGAGCGGCTCCGGCCTGCCGGTCGTCGTGTCGCGCGCCGTCTGACGCTCGAGCTGGGCGTTGAGCTCGCCGCCGAGCAGCACGGAATACGTCGACAGGTAAAACCACATCATCAGCACAACGACCGCCGCCACGGAGCCGAACGTCTTGTTGTAGCTGCCGAAGTTGGACACGTACACCGAGAAGAGCGCCGATCCGATCAGCCAGACTAGCGTCGCGGCGACCGCGCCCCGGAGCACCCACCGCCACGCCGGGCGGGCGCGCGACGGACCATACCGATACAGGACGGCAAGGATGCCCGCCGCGGCCGCGCCGAGAATCGGCCAGCGCAGCCAGCGCGTGAGCCCCGCGATCAGCGGCGGCAGATCCAGCATGCCGACGATGACGGGCATGACGGCCACGGCCACGAGCGCGACCAGGACGAACGCGAGAACAACGAGCGTCAGCAGCAGAGCGATCGCGTTGAGCTTGATGAACCCCCGCTCCTCCTTCTCGTCGTACACGATGTTGAGCGCGGTCATCAGCGACTTCACACCCTTCGACGCGCTCCACAGCGTGAACAGGAACGATGCCGCGGCACCGATGCTGAGCGCCGTGCCGCCGGCCCCGGCGACGCGCTGCAGCTGGCTCTCGAGGATCATCCGCGCCTCGTCGGGGACGATCCCGGCAATCCGATCCATCTGCTGGGTCACCGTGGCGGGATCCGTGAAGAGGCCGTACACGGCCACCAGCGCGCCGAGCGCGGGGAAGATCGCGAGCAGCGCGTAGAATGCCGCCCCCGCAGCGACGAGCGACAGGTTGTGCTCGCTGATCGAGCCCTTGACGCGACGCAGCACGTCGCCCCACGCCGGGCGCGGATAGTCACCGGGACGTTCGGCGGACCTGCCGTGATCTGCGTGCGCCTGCGACATCTCGATCCGCTTCGAACCTCTGAAGCACGTCTGAAGCAATCGCCGTGCCAGGGATCGGGCGCGCCCTGGCACGAACTTCGCAGCAGCCTCGGAACGTATCGCCCTTCCGGGCCCCGAGCGTCAAGGCCGATTCTCGCACGAGTGGCCCGCAACCGTTGCTACCTGCAGAGGGAGGAAACCGCCATGGCCAGCCAACCCCGATCGGTCCTTCGAACAGGGGTCGCCGCCGCGTGCGTACTGGCGGCGGGAGCGTTCGCGCTCACGTCCTTGCAAGCCCAGCGCGCCGGCCAGGACGAACCGCCGGGCGCGCAGCCTGCCGCCGCCGCCACCAGCTATCACCCCGTCGCCACCGAGCGTCCGTTCCAGGAAGTCTACGAGGAGATGAGCGCCCGCAAGCAAGAGGTGATGGAGCGAGCGAGGGCCCTGCTCGAGGCCCGTTACGATCTCTCGGACCGCCCGGTCGAAGGCGTGACGATGAGCCGCGGCAAGCCCGTGCAGGGCGGCGTGCGCGTGCGGCTGCCCGAAGGCGTCTCGTCGTGGGAGGAGCTCGCCGCGATGTCGCGCTCCGAGATTCGCGAGCGCAACCTGTTTCCCGAAGGCTTCAAGCCGCTGCCGCATCCGTTCCAGGAAGAAGGCGGAATGGTGTTCCCGCAGCATCACATCGACGAGATTCTCGCGCAGGAGCAGCGCAACCTCAGCCGCTTCGACGTCGACTTCGACCTTCCCGAGCACTTCCTGCCCGAGTTTCCTCCGCCGATCTACCTGACGACGCGCCCCGAGCTCGGCGACGTCTCTCAGGGGCAGCTCGTCACCACGCAAAACTTCTTCGAGCTCTTCAACGGGATCCTCAATCCGAAGCAGCTCGAGGGCCTCAGGCTCCTCGTGTCGCCGTTCCCGCAGCAGCAGTTCAACATGACGGACGACCGGCGCAGCGAGCGGCCGCATCTCGGGGTGACCTGCTTCGACTGTCATGCGAACGGCCACACCAATGCGTCCACGCATCTGGTCGGCGACATCCGGCCGCAGGAGGTGCGCCGCCGCATCGACACGCCGACGCTGCGGGGCGTCGCGCAGGAGCGGCTGTTCGGCTCGCAGCGCGCGCTGCGCACGGTCGAGGACTTCACGGAGTTCGAGCAGCGCGCCGCGTACTTCGACGGCGATATCGTCGTCGCGCAGAAGAAGGGCGTGAACTTCCTCGAGCGAGGCAGCGAGGTGCACGCGATGGCCGAGTTCCAGGAGATCCTGAACTTCCCGCCGGCGCCGAAGCTCGATCCGTTCGGCCGCCTCGATCCCGAGCTCGCGACCGAGCAGGAGCTGCGCGGCGAGGCGCTGTTCTTCGGTAAGGCCCGCTGCGCCGAATGTCATCCGACGCCGATCTTCAGCGACAACTTCATGCACGACCTGCAGGCCGAGCGCTTCTACAACGAGGACGAGATCGTCAACGGCCGAAAGATGTCGGACGGGGGCCCGACCAAGGTGTTCCCGCTTCGCGGCATCAAGGACAGCCCGCCGTATCTGCACGACGGACGGCTGCTGACCCTCGATGACGCGGTGGAGTATTTCAACCTGATCCTCGGTCTGCAGCTGACGCAGCCGGAGAAGCAGGACATCATCCGGTATCTCTACACGTTGTAGCCGAGGCCGCGGAGCTCGTCGGCAACGCGCAACGGCCGATGACTCAGCGTAGTCCGCGAGGGCCGCCGCGGTGTCCCCGGACACCGCGGCGCGCCTTCGCATGGCGAACGTGCGGACGCTGCTATACTCGAAGCGACAACAACAATGGAGGATCCCCATGTCGTTTCGAATGTTCGGCGCGCTCTGCGCGCTTGGGGCGGCTCACGTTCTCACATCCGGCGTCGCGATGGCGCAGCCGCGCTTCTCGCCGCTCTTGATGGAGACGGATGCGTTCGAGGACGGCGGTATCGTTCCGGACAAGTACGTGCTCCGCGGCGAGAACGTCTCGCCGGGCTTCACGTTCTCGAACGTTCCGGAAGGCACGGTCAGCTACGCCTTCATCTTCCACGACATCGACGTCGCGCTCGGCGGCGGCACGGACGACGTGCTGCACTGGATCGTCTGGAACATCCCGGCCGAGGCGGGCGGCATTCCGGAGGGCGGGCTGCCGGAGGGCGCCGTTCAAGGCGCGAACGTGCGCGGGCAGAACAACTACATGGGTCCCGGCGCTCCCGCGGGGCCGCGTTTCCACCACTACGTCTTCGAGCTGTACGCGCTGAACGGCACGCTCGATCTGCCGGAGACCGCCGGCAGAGCCGAGCTGCTCGAGGCGATGCAGGGGAAGGTTGTCGGCAAGTCGGCGTACGTCGGGCGCTATCGCGGCAGCCAGTGAGTGCACGTCGGCGGACCGCTCGACTTCCCGCAAACCGCGGGCTTAAACGGAGAGGCCCCGATACCGGGGCCTCTTTCATCATGGAGCCGACTCGCTCGGCTCAGGTGAGTGATGCGCGGTAGATGCTCTCGATGGACGCATCGAGCGCCGCATTGAACTCGTCGTCCG
>Ga0079224_100003855_pt1 | contig 19162 bp, 17 predicted proteins | sample Stecom2015_FD_80414 | JGI IMG/M metagenome (GOLD analysis project Ga0079224, IMG submission 80414) | Agricultural soil microbial communities from Utah to study Nitrogen management - Steer compost 2015 | ecosystem: Environmental > Terrestrial > Soil > Agricultural land | place: USA: Utah... | reverse complement strand
TTTTGCCATAGGGTCCCCAATGGGACCGCTGCATTGTGGGACCTCCCATAGCGAGGTCCCGGAAAAGGCCGACCACAAGGTTTTGCCCTTTAAAAGGGGTGCATTGCCCAAATTTAAGCGGAGGGCCAGGCCCACGGACCGCACCTATTTCAGCATTGGTTCCCATGATCCATGGGACCCACAACGGCGAAGCCGTGAAACGAACCTACAAAACGATTGTCCCATCCCCCGACCCCAAAATCATGAAAAGCCTTTATACCCTATGGATTCCCATTACCGACAACATCCTATTGTTGGGCCTGATTGCCATGATAGTGGCCTTTTTGATAGCCCTGAAATCCTATCCGGTGATCATTTATCTGGTCAGGACCAAACATTTGATGGACCTGCCCGATAGGCGGAGTTCCCATAAGGACAAAGTGCCAACCCTTGGCGGTATCGGGGTGTTCATCGCCATGGCCATAACCCTGGGGGTAGTGGGCTCCGTACTGGAATTCCGGTCCATGCCCTTCAATCCCATGCCCCTGATGGCCGGGCTGACCCTCTTGTTCTTTTTGGGGGTCAAGGATGACCTTTTGTCCCTATCGCCCCAAAAGAAACTCATCGGGCAGGCCCTGGCCGCCCTGATCGTGATCATGCTCTCTGACATCAGGATCCTTGGTCTGAACGGGCTCTTCGGCATGGAGGAACTGCCCTATTGGTTGTCCGTGGGGTTCACCCTTTTCGCCTTCGTGTTCATCATCAACGCCTTCAACCTGATCGACGGCATCGATGGCCTAGCCGGTATGGTCGCCATCCTCGCGAGCATTTCCTTCGGGCTCTTTTTCATCAAGGCCGATCAATACCTCTTGGCCATGATATCCTTCAGCCTGATCGGGACTTTGGTCGCTTTCCTGCGTTACAATATGGGCAAAAAACTATTCATGGGGGATACCGGTTCCATGGTGATCGGTTTCTTGTTGGCCTTCCAGGCCGTAAACTTTTTGAACCTGAACCAGACCCTGGAGGTCGGCTCCAAGATTGCCAACCCCCCGATTCTGGCCCTGGCCTTCCTGTTGTTCCCGATCATCGATACCATCCGGGTATTCTTCGTCAGGTTGATCCAGAACTGCCATCCCTTCCGGGCGGACAAAAACCACATCCACCACTGCCTGCTCAAGCTGGGCCTTACCCATCTACAGGCCACCCTGCTGATCTCCGCCTGTTGTGTCCTGCTCACGGTACTGGCCTATTCCCTCAGGGACCTGGACATAAACCTGCATTTCACCCTGCTGTTCGCCCTGTCCATCAATGTGGTGCTATTGCCCCTGGAGTTGGCCAAGATGATCGCACTGCCCAAGAACCGGAAAATGACGGTCTAAAGGTCCTGAAAACTTTGGTAACTATTTAAAAATTTGAACAATTGAGATTATGAAAAAAATAGCATTCATTACCGGGATCACCGGACAGGATGGCGCCTATTTGAGTGAATTCCTGCTGGAAAAGGGCTATGAGGTCCATGGCCTTAAAAGACGCTCTTCCCTGTTCAATACCGAACGGGTGGACCACCTCTACCAAGACCCCCATACCACCGATAGGAAGTTCTTCCTGCATTACGGGGACATGACCGATAGCACCAACCTGATCCGCCTGATCCGGGACATCCAACCCGACGAGATCTATAACCTCGCTGCGATGAGCCATGTCCAAGTCTCCTTCGAGACCCCCGAATATACCGGCAATGTGGATGCCATGGGAACCCTGAGGATCATGGAGGCCGTTAAACTTTTGGGCATGGAAAAGAAGACCAAGATCTATCAGGCCTCCACTTCCGAGCTCTACGGCAAGGTCCGGGAGATCCCACAGTCGGAGACCACTGGCTTTTATCCCAGGAGCCCCTATGCCGTGGCCAAGCTTTACGCCTATTGGATCACGGTGAACTACCGTGAGGCCTATAATATGTTCGCCTGTAACGGCATCCTGTTCAACCATGAGTCCCCCATCCGCGGAGAGACCTTCGTAACCCGGAAAATCACCCTGGCCGTCTCGCGCATCGCCCTGAAGATGCAGGACAAACTGTACCTGGGCAACCTGGACGCCAAAAGGGACTGGGGTCATGCCCGGGACTATGTGCGGGTCATGTGGATGATCCTACAGGCGGATGAGCCCGAGGACTGGGTCATCGCCACGGGGAAAACAACGACCGTACGGGAGTTCGTGCAGCGCAGTTTTGCCCATGTGGGCATAGAACTGGAGTTCCGCGGCATCGGGGTCAATGAAAAGGCCGTGGTGAAAAAATGCACCGATCCGGACTACCAGCTGCCTTTGGGCAAGGAGGTCCTGAACGTGGATCCAACGTATTTCAGGCCCACCGAAGTGGACCTCTTGGTCGGGGACGCCACCAAGGCCAAGACCAAATTGGGCTGGAAGCTCGAGCACAATCTTTCCTCCCTGGTACAGGATATGATGGAAAGCGACCTTGAGCTGATACGAAGGGCCCTGCCCTACCAAAATGTACTGTTCCCCAAAAGGGTGACCAAAGGAATCGCAATCTGATGGCCATGGAAAGAACATCAAGAATCTATGTGGCGGGCCATCGGGGGCTCGTGGGCTCGGCCTTGGTCGATACCCTCAGGGACAAGGGATATTCCAATCTGATCACCCGTACCCGCAGGGAGCTGGACCTTATGGACCAGCGGGCCGTGGCCTACTTTTTTGAGACGGAAAAACCGGAATATGTGTTCCTGGCCGCCGCCAAGGTAGGGGGCATCCTGGCCAACAATACCTATAGGGCCGATTTTATCCACAACAACCTCTCGATCCAGAACAATGTGATCCACCAAAGCTATGTGCACGGCGTAAAAAAGCTGCTCTTTTTGGGAAGCAGCTGTATCTATCCCAAAGCGACGCCTCAGCCCATCAAGGAAGAGTACCTGCTAACAGGGGCCCTGGAACCCACCAATGAGCCCTATGCCCTGGCCAAGATAGCGGGCCTAAAGATGTGCGAGGCCTACAACATCCAGTACGGTACGGATTTCATCGCCGCCATGCCCACCAACCTCTACGGCCCGCATGACAATTTCGATCTGGAAACCTCCCATGTCCTGCCCGCCCTGATCCGCAAAATGCATCTGGGAAAAGCCCTGGAGGACAAAAACTGGAGGCTGATCCGCGCGGACCTTGAACTGCGGCCCCTGAAGGGGGTCGGCGGGGGGGCATCCAAAGATGAGATCCTCCATGCCCTGGGGCGGCACGGGATCCAGGCCACAGGGGACCAAGGGGCCATGGTCAGCCTTTGGGGAAGTGGTAGGCCCATGCGGGAATTCCTTTGGAACCTGGATCTGGCCGATGCCTGTGTTTTCTTGATGGAAGGGCACAGCGTCCGCGATGGCGGCTGCGCCCTGAACGCCCACATCAACGTAGGCAGTGGAGAGGAAATATCCATCGCCGACCTGGCCCGCTGCATACAGGCCATCGTTGGTTTTAGGGGGGAGCTGGCCTTTGATGCCTCCAAATTGGAGGGAAGCCCCAGGAAACTGACCGATGTTTCCAAATTGCACGCCCTTGGCTGGAAACACAAGATGGGCCTCCAAGAGGGGATCCAGGAGTTGTACCGATGGTACCAGGGTCCCTTGGGACATGGCCTACCTCGGTCCAGGGAACCCCAACGGGTCCATTCAGGAAATCACATCGAACAAAAAACATGAACAATGAAACATTTAATTTTCCTTTCAGCGCTCTTATTGTGCCTGGCCCATGGGTCGGCCCAATACTACGAAGAAAAGATCCTGTTGTCGGCTGGGGTGAACATGATCAGCAATCCCAATGCCGACAACATCCGCCCTGCCATTGGGGAGGTGGATTTCAAGTCCCCCTTTTTCGCCGCCCTGGAATTCAAACCACACCGGCTTTTCGGTCTGGAAGGTGTCCTTTTAAGCAATAAGATCAAGGTGGACGAGCCCGTGGGCAGCGGGAGTTATCGGAGCTATGACTATAGATACTTTGCCGCGGACCTCAACGCAAAACTGTACTTTGAGGACCTGCTCACCCGAAGGTACCAGAACGATTGGGATCTGTTCCTGGTCGGCGGCGGTGGGATCTACCGCATGGCCGGCGACAACCACCCGACCATAAACATTGGCGGGGGCGGGCAGTTCTGGCTCAGCAAACATTTTGGCCTGGGGCTAAAGGCCCTGGGAAAAATTGGCCTGGGCACCGGATTCGAACAGCTGAATAATTACTATCAGGTCAACTTGGGCCTCATGTACAGGATATGAACGGGCCCCGATACAACAACCCTTAAAATCTTAAACTATGCCATGGTACGTCATTTATACAAAACCAAGGGCCGAACTGAAAGTTGCGGGCCAACTCAAAAATATGGGCATCCATACCTATTGTCCCACCGTCACCGAGGAGCATCTTTGGAGTGACCGCAGGAAGAAGGTAACCCTTCCCCTTTTTAGATCCTACGTCTTTGTCAAGATGAACCCCAAGGACCGCAACCAGGTCTTTGCCGCCCCAGGGGTGGTCAATTACCTCTTTTGGCTGGGAAAACCCGCGGAGGTCCGTGACCAGGAAATCCAGACCATTGAGGCCTGGAACGAGAACCAAGGGGTGGAACGGATGAAGGTGGAACAACTCTCCCCGGGGGACCGGGTGACCATTTCCAAAGGGATCTTCAAGGACCAAACCGCGCTGATCAAACATGTCGGTGATAAGCGGATGCGCCTGATCCTGCCAGGGATGGGCGTGGTGGTCAATGTCAAGGTACGGGAATTGGCCCTGTAGGGAACAGGGCGGTGGTTTCCCCGACAATTCCCAAGAAAACGTTAAATGAATTTTAAATTTCCGATGTTTAAAATCCCATCCCTTAATTTAGGGCCAGAATTTGCCTACAGCTATGGAATCGATGATCGAACAGGAATCCATTTAAAGGATACCCGGCCGGACTCCGACGAAGTCAACTGCAGGCGATATTCTATCCACAAACCATCCCCAATACCCGGTTTTTTTGGTGCCCAAAATGGGCAGCACATTATTCATTAAGCAATAACGGTACAGTCTGATGGTTCCCCAATTAAAAGCTTTCATCGTTGAAAATGATGTTTCCTATGGCGGCCTGGCCTATGTCCTGAAGAAATATTTCCCGGAGATCCATCTACTGGGATATACAGAGGACATCGAGAAGTCGATCGGCCCCATACAGACCCTACGGCCCGATGTCGTTTTCTTGGACATCGACCTGAAGGACGGCCACGGTTTCAAAATCATGGAAAAAGCAGGAGAAAACTGTCATTTCATCATCACCGCCTCGATGGAAAAACACGCCCTGAAAGCCATTTCTTTCGATGTCCTGGCCTATCTGTTAAAGCCCCTGAAACTGGAGGAGATCCTGATGGCCGTGAACAAGGCCAAGATACGGGTGGAACAGGCCCGGGAATTGGAGCTCCGTTTGCAAGTGGCGGAGAACAAACACGGGGGGGTCAAGATCCTGGCCCTTCCCTCGATGGACAAGATCGAGCTCATCGAAAAAAAGGACATAGTCTATCTCAAGGCGGAGGGACGCTATACGACCTTCCTCTTGAGCTGTGGCACCACCAAGATGGCCAGTAAGAACCTGGGGGAATTCGAAAAACATTTGGATTCCAACATCTTTTTCAGGACCCACCATTCCTTTATCGTCAACCTGACCCAAGTTCAGAACATCAACAAAGCCGCCGGAAATTATCTGGAACTCAAGACAGGGGAATCCATCCCCATCGCCAAGCGAAAACTGGGTTCCCTGCATACCTTTTTAAAAATAAAATAATCCGTTATCCGCAAATTTGGCAAAACAAATGTGGCCATCGCCTGGAATGCGATCGAAACATTTGGCAAACAGATCATTACCCTTGCAATCACCATCGTCCTGGCCCGACTGCTGGAACCCGAGGATTTTGGGCTGATCGGCATGATCACGGTCTTTGTGATGATTGCCAATGTGGTGGTCGAAGGGGGCTTTATGGGGGCGTTGATCTATAAAAAAACGGTGGGGGACAAGGATTATGACACGGTCTTTTTCCTGAATCTGGGCAGCTCCCTGATCCTGTATGGGGCCCTGTTTCTCCTATCGGGGCCCATAGCCGATTTTTATGGGCAGCCCAAGCTGACGATACTCTTGAAATGGCTGTCGGGCTCCATGGTCCTGGGCAGCCTGTCCGTGGTACACTATGCCATGTATTACAGAAAAATGGATTTCAAGCCCATAGCAAAAGTGGGCCTGTTGGCCCAGTCCCTTTCGGGGGGCGTCGCCATTGTGGTGGCCTATCTGGGGGGCGGGGTCTGGGCCCTGGTGGTCCAGCACATGCTGTTGGGGCTGTTCACCGCGGTCCTCTTTTGGACCATGAGCCCTTGGAGGCCGCATTGGCGTTTTAACAAGAAAAGCTTTCGTTCCCTGTTCAGTTATGGGACCCCTCTGATGCTTACCTCCATCATGCAACAGGTATTCGACAACCTTTATTATGTGATTATCGGAAAATTTTACAACCCCCTCCAACTGGGCTTTTACCTGCAGGCGAACAAAATTCAGAGGATCCCGGCCCTAAAAATCCAAGAGATCGTCAAGAAGGTCACCTTTCCGGACTTCACCCGGATGGCCGGGGACACACAGAAAACGGTCGCCTATTTCAAATCCCTGTTCAAAAACACCATGGCGTTGAATTTTCCGGTGCTGATCGCCCTCAGCCTTTTTTGTGGGGACCTGGTCCCCATCTTGCTGACGGACAAATGGACCCCAATTGTCCCCTATATCCAACTACTGTGCATGGCCTCCCTGTTCCTGCCCTTTTATTCGCTCTGCTCCAATATCGTCCTGGGCATGGGGAAGTCGCTCTTGAACTTTAAGATCGAGGCCATCAAAAACCTCTGTATCGTGGCCAGCGTGCTGATATCCTTCCAGGGGGGCATTATAGGGCTCATCCTGGGGCAGATTGCCTGCAGCCTGGCGTTTGTCTTCATACACCTTTATTTCGTGAAATCCGTCGTCCCCATAAAAACGTCCGGGTTTCTGCTGCCCATGTTGCAATATCTGGGCATTGCCTTTATCCCCTATGTCCTGGTCAAATTGGCCATGGAAAACTATCCGCTGCAGCATTTTTGGAACCTGTTGATCTATGGTTCGGCCTATTTTCTGATTTATATCGGTCTGCTGTTCATCCTGGACATGAAGGAGGCCACAATGTTAAAAAAACTGATAAACCTTAAACTATGATAACCGTAATTACCACTATCGCAGAACCCACAGCCTGTGTTGAAACCCTGATCTCCAAGATCGGGGACACCCATGGCCTTATTGTCATCGGGGACAAAAAGGGACCCTTTTCCTATGGGACGGACAATACCCAATTCTATTCCTTGGAAGACCAGTTCGACCTGGATTTTGAATTGGCCCACAAACTCCCCATGGGACATTATTCCCGAAAGAACCTGGGATATCTATTGGCCATACGGCAAGGGGAGAAGTGCATCTATGAGACCGATGACGACAACCGGCCCAATGCCCATTGGAAGGTCAGGAGCAAGGAGGTAAAGGCCTTACGGGCCGAAAGGGCCGACTGGATCAATGCCTATGGACATTTCAGCAGGGAAAATATTTGGCCCCGGGGTTTTCTGTTGGACAGGATTTCCGATCCCAGTTCACGACCCCGGCACGATGGCAGAACAAAAACCCTGTCGGCGCCTATTCAACAAGGCCTGGCCGATGTTGCCCCGGATGTGGACGCCATTTGGCGGCTGACCCAAAACCGTGAATTCAGTTTCGACAGGGCCGAGAGCCTTGCCCTGCCCAAAGGGGCGTGGTGCCCCTTCAATACCCAGAGCACCTGGTGGTGGGAAGAGGCCTTTCCCCTGCTCTACCTTCCCAGTCATTGCTCCTTTCGCATGACCGATATCTGGAAGAGCTTTGTCGCCCAAAGATGTCTGTGGGAAATGGGCCATGAGCTTGTCTTCCATGCCCCGGAAGTCGAACAGGATAGGAACGTCCACAATTTGATGAAGGACTTCCAGGCCGAGGTCCCCGGTTATCTGATCAATGAAAAACTGACCTCCATTTTGGAAGGGACCAAGCTCCTGAGCGGTGCCGGAAACGCCTTGGAGAACCTGTTGCGCTGTTATGAAAGTTTGGTGGAACACAAAATATTCCCCCAAAAGGAAATGGACCTGGTACAGGCGTGGGCAGCCGATGTCCTGAAACCAAGCCATCAAAAAGCCGAACTATGAAAAAGGTAATGATAACCGGAATAACCGGGATGATAGGGACACATTTGGCACAGATCCTTCACCAGGATGGATATCAGGTCGCGGGACTTTCCCGGGCCACCTCATCCCAACGCTATGAAAGCAGGGCAACTCCCTATAAACATTACCAAGGGGATATTCTAGATGCCAAGTTCCTCCACCAGGTTTGGAAGGAATGGAAACCGGATTTGGTGTATCATTTAGCTGCCCAAGGGTATAACGGGGAAAGTTGGAAGGCCGAGGAAACGACCTATCTGCTGAACATCAAGGGTTCCAGAAATGTTTTTGAATGCTGCCGGGACAATTCCCCCCAGGCCCGGTTGATCCCGGCCTGTTCCAGTGCGGCTTATGGAATTGTCCCACAGGAGTTGCAACCCCTCAACGAGGATACAACTCCCCTTAGGCCCATCAGTCCCTATGGGGTATCCAAGGCCAGTATGGAAATGATGGCCCGGCAATTCCACCTGAACTATACTATGGACGTGATTCTTCCCCGGCTCTTTATCCATGTTGGTCCTGACCACCCACCGGTGACCGCCCTACAAAATTTTGCACGCCAATTGGCCGCTATAAAATTGGGCAGGCAAGAAGCCATCCTCAAGGTCGGAAACCTGGGCTCTTCGCGGGATTTTGTGGATGTACGGGATGGCGCCAAGGCCTTGGTCCTCTTGGCCAAAACGGGCGAAAGCGGGCAAGTCTATAACATTTGCAGCGGAAAATCTTGGACCATGCAAGAATCCCTGGACCTATTGATCCAGATCAGCGGGGTACAGGTCAAGATCGGGACCGACCCTTCGCTGATGCGATTTTCCGACGAAAAGGTGTTGTTGGGAAACCCGGCCAAATTGAACCGGTTGGGATGGAAGACGGAAATTCCCTTTGAACGTACCCTTGCCGATATATTTCAGAATTGGACCCTACGATTGCAAGCATGAAAAAAATGTCCCGACAAATTCCCTTTTCCATCGTGACCACCTGTCGCAATGAGATGGAATCCCTCCCCAGATGGAAAAAGGATATTCTAGCCCAAAGCAGGCCCCCTGGGGAAATTGTCGTCGTCGATGCCTTTTCCGATGATGGGACCTTTGAGTTTTTGACCCAATGGGCCCAGAGGGATGCCAGGGTGAAGATTATCCAGGAAAAGGGGATGCCCGCCCATGGCAGGAACTTTGCGATCCAAAATGCCGCCCACGAACATGTCCTTTCCACAGATCTGGGGGTCGGACTTTCCAAGGACTGGTGCCAAGAACTCATCGCGCCCTTTGAAAATGACCCCAATCTGGAAGTCGTGGCCGGCAATACCTGCATCGATAGGGAAACCATCCATTCCCCTTGGGCCCGGGCGGAATATTGGATGGAAAATGGGGGGGAGCCCAAACACAGATCGGGGCATGTGCCAAGCAATCGTTCCTCAGCGTACAAGAAATCCGTCTGGAAACGCTTAAGGGGACTGCCCGAAGACTTGACGTTCGCCGCTGATGACGCTGTCTATGGCCGCCAAATCCTCCAGGAGGGCCTAAAAATCGCCTTTGCCCCCAATGCCATGACCTATTGGGGAAGACCCAACAAGGCCAAACTTTTCTTTCGGGAGCAATATGTCTACGGACGCGGGGACGGGGAAGCCTTCATCAAGACCCCTTTGGTCTTCAAATGGCATTTAAGGGGGTCGGTCCCTGCCCTATTTGTGCCCCTGCTCCATGTCGGGGTACAATGCCTCAAATTGCCCTTTTACAAGGGTTTGGGAAAGGCCGTTGTCAATGGGGACCTGCCCGCCTTTTTCACCATGCCCCTTTTGATGGGCGGCAGGGCTTTCCACTATGCCAAGGGTTATCTACAGGGCCATGGCCATGGCCAGCGGTACTGCTTGGACTGCAGGAGCAGGTTGAGGCGAAATTTCAACGGATACTCCATCAAATGAACCAAGGACAAACCTTTCCAATCCAATGGCCATGGGACTGGTAAAAACATCGGTGATCATACCCGTGTACAACGGGGAGGCTTTGATCGATCGCTGCCTTCGATCTGTCTTTGCCCAAGTAGGGCCCTTGGATCTCGAGGTCATCGTCATCGATGACGGGTCCACCGATGACTCCCTTGCCCGGGTCAAAGCGTACGGCCCTACCCTGGTACTGCTCCAACAGGACAACCAAGGTCCCGCGGCGGCACGGAACAGGGGCATTGCCAGCGCAACAGGGAAATATATCTCCTTTTTGGATGCGGATGACCATTGGAACCCCTATTTCCTCTATGAAACCATCGGATTCATGGAAAGGCACCCTTTATTGGTGGCCTGCAGTGCCGGACAATGCCACAAATTTCCAGGGAAAAGGGATATGGTCATGCCCAGGGTCTTGGAGGAAAGCCCTGGCCAATTCAAATCCGCCCAAGTCTTGGATGACCTTTATGGATTTTGGTACAAGCACAACCACCTCTGCACCGGAAGCGTGCTGATGCGTTCCGATGTGGTCAAAAAAACCAAGGGACAAAGGCCCGAACTAAGGATAACCGAAGACTTGGAATTTTGGGCCTATTTGGGGACCTACGGCAGCTGGGGCTTTATTCCCCGGGTCCTTTTCACCAGTGACGGCGCGGCGGCTACCAAGGAACAGGGATGGGTCTCGAAAAACAAAAGACGATGGGACTCCGCGCCCACGATCGAACAGTGGTCCCAGCGGATCCTTGGACGATTGCCCCAAGAACATAGGGCTTCCTTTAACAAACTCAAAGGCCAGATTGCCAGAAGATTGACCTATTCCATGATTCTTTCGAACCGCATCGAACTGGCACGGATGACCACCAAAGTCCACGGAACCAATTATCCATCCGATCTTTTGTCGCGGCTTTTCCGCGTGGCCTCCCCTTTATCGGTTTCATGGAGGCTGTTGGCCCAATTGATCAATTTGCGGGAAACCAATAGAAAACTTTGATCGCGTTATGAAAATCGCTCCCTTAAAAAAGCTGTTCAAGGCCGCCGGGCTTCCCGGCTACCTGCTTTTTTTCCAGAACATCCTTATGTTTCTGGTCACCAGGTCACGGGACTTTGAAGAGAACACGGCCCTGGATTTTTCCGCATGGACACAAATGGCCTATGTGGGGATCGTCTTTGTTATCTGCTTTGACATCCTATTTAGGCAGAGTCCCAGGAAGTCCCGGTTCCTGTTCTCCTCCCCACAGCTGTTCCTGTTGGCCTATGTGCTGGTCTGTTTTACGAGTATGTTGTGGTCTCCCAATGTGATGTTGACGGGCTTCCGGGCCTTTGAATCCCTGGCCTACCTGATGTTGATATCCTTGATCGTCCAAAATTTGATCGCCCGTCTGGATTTTGGGGACATCGTGGAATGGGCTATCCTCTGGATCGTTTGGCACCTGATCTGGTCCACGGCCACGGGCATCAAGATCATCGGGATCCAATACCTGTTCTGGCCCTTCGGGGCATCCCGATTGGCCGTGCCCTTATTTTTCTTTTTGGCCCTGTTGATGTCCAAGCGCAAAATCTTCAAATACTTGATCATCGCATTCTGTATCCTATCGGTCTCCAACAAGGTTTATTTTGGGATCGTCCTGGGGATGTTGGGATTCTACTTTGGCAATTCCAAGTACAGGGCGCTGATGTTCGGGGGGATCGTCTCGGTCTTCTTTGTCCTGATCCTAGTGGACGTCGAGGAACTTTTGCTCAGTACCGTTTTCTATGGCAGGGAGGCTATTTCCATGGCCAACACCTCAGGGAGGGACCAGATCTGGGCCATTGCTTTGGAGGGGTTCCTGCAAAAGCCCCTGATGGGTTATGGCTTTGTGGCCGGGGAAAACGCTGTGCTTTACCAAAGTTTCTCCGGCGCCATCAACACCCACAACTTTTTGTTGTCGGCCGTTTTGGGAACGGGCATCCTGGGGGCCGTCTTTCTGTTGCTTTACTTCAGGAGGATCTTCCTGTTGTCCAGCAGCAAGCTCTTCCCCGCTTCGCAATGGCGGCCCGCCATGGTCGGCAGTTTCCTCATGGGGCTGGTGATCTCCATGACCGCCCCGGGAATCGGGGGCCGGGTCTATGGCTCCTGGATCCCCCTGGTGCTGCTGTTCAGCCTGATCAGTGGGCTCCATCTAAAATATCGGGAACACAGAACAACTATAAAACAAAATTACATTGAAGATAACTTGGGTTACGCGTAGTTTTTTGGATTACCGCCTGCCGGTATATGAGGCCCTGGACAGACTCTGCTTTGGACAGCTCAGTGTGGTCTATTATTCAGAGGTCGTCCCCCGGCACTGTCAGGATAGGCTGAAGGAAATTTTGGGAGATCGGGCCATTGGCCTGAGCGGGGAGATCCGTCTTTCAGGAAAAAAATACCGGCCCCTTTCCCAACTCAGCGGCAATGGTCTGAGGATACCCCTGCAACCAGGCCTGGTCAAGGTCCTGCGGAGCACCCGGCCGGAGCTGATCCTGGCGGACGGATTTTTCCAGTGGACCTATGCGGCCCTTTGGGTGCGGTTGTTCCATGGGACCCCCTTGGTGATGTGCTATGAGGGGACCCCCCATACCGAAAGGAATGCGGGTTTCCTAAGAACCTGGTACCGCCGCTTGGCCTCCAAGGCCATGGACAGGATCGTCTGTAATGGGTCCCTCAGCCGCGAATACATCGAACAATTGGGATTTCCCAAGGAAAAGATCGGCCTTGGGAACATGGCCGCCGATATCAAAAGGTTCGAGGCCAAAGCCCTGGAACTTTCACAAACGACCAAGGAAGCCCTGCGGCAACGCCTGGGGGCGCAGGGCAAGATCCTACTCTTTGTGGGACGTTTGGTGCCGCTAAAAGGGCTCGACAAATTGCTTGAAGGGTGGAAGGAGGTCTTTGGGGAGCAGCCGGGGACCACGCTGCTCATTGTGGGGGAAGGGCCGCAAGAAAAGGAGCTCCAGGCCTATTGCCGGGCGAACCGATTGGACAATGTCCGCTTTGCCGGGGCGGTGGATCATCGGGAGATCCCCGCCTATTTCGCCCTGGCCGATGTGTTCATCATCCCCACCCTTCAGGACAATTGGTCCTTGGTGGTCCCTGAGGCCATGGCCAGCAAACTGCCCGTTGCCTGTTCCCTGTACAACGGCTGTTGGCCCGAACTCATCTATGGGGACAACGGCTGGGTCTTTGATCCCCTGGACCGGGAAAACCTAGCGCAGACCCTGAAACAGATCATGGCGGATGCCGACCGCTGGGAGGCCATGGGTCGGGCCTCCTTGGATCTGGTCCGCGCACATTCTCCAAAGAAAATTGCGGAAGGCCTCTATGAAACCTGTAGATCCCTTAAAGCCCAAAACTGATATGAACACTGCCACCTACCAATACCTGCTGCGGTATTCCGCCATCAAAAGAGGCGCCCTGGGGGCCTATAAAAATGCCTTGGCCAACCAGACCCTTGAACCCGGGACCCTGGAGGAACTCTCCTGGAAAAAGACCAGGACGCTGTTGGAACACGCCTATGAGAACGTCCCTTGGTACACCCACCGGTTCCGGGCGATCGGCCTGCACCCCAAGGACATTGTTCATCCGGACCAGTACCGACAGGTCCCGATCCTGACCCGGGACGATATGGCCGAGAATTTCGAACGGTTCATCTCCAAAAACGCCGGTCGAAATTCCCTGAAGATATCCAGTACGGGGGGAAGTTCGGGAAAGCCCCTGAAATTCGCCATGGGCAAGTTCGGGCAGCGGGAGGTCCAAAAATGGCAGATGTACTCCTGGTGGGGCATCAATCCCGGGGACAATATGGTCTCCATATACAGGGGACTTCCCAGGACCGGCCTGCAGACCTGGGCCCTGAACTTTGTCAATTGGCCCCAGAGGACCCTTCGGGTCGATGCCACCCAGATAGACGAAAAAGGGATCCGGGAGCTGATCAAAAGAGCGGGGGAGACCAGGCCAACATTGATCCACGGCTATGTGGGGGCCCTGGATGCGGTGGCTGACCATATCTTGGAGCATGGTCTGGATTTCCCGCCCCCCAAGGTCGTTTGGGCCACGGCCGCCCCGATCACAAAGATCCAGGAAAACAAGATCAGCAAGGCCTTCAACGCCCCGGTATGTGACCAATACGGTTGCAGTGAAATGTATTTCATCGCCTCCCAATGCCCCCAAAAGACGGGGCTGCACGTCTTCTCCGATACAGTCAAGCTGGAAATCCTGGATGAAAACGGGAATCCCGTGGAGACGGGGGATCATGGCCGGATCACGATCACCAAACTTGACGAACACCATTTTCCCATGATCCGCTATGAAAACGGCGACCGGGGACGGTATCTGAAAGGGTCCTGTGATTGCGGGCTTCGGCTGCCCTTGCTCGACAAGGTCAAAGGCCGGATCTCCGACAATATAGTACTCCCCGATGGCACGGTCATGGCCGGGGAATTCCTGACGACCATTTTTGACGACATCCCGGAAAGCGTGAAACAGTTCCAGATCGTCCAGAAAAAGGACCGCTCCCTGGACCTGAACATCGTGCTGAACCCGCAAAACCTTGGGATGGAAAAAATAGAGGCCCTGACCAGACAGCAACTCCACAGCCGCATACGGGACCAGGTCGGGCTCAGGATCCACAAGGTGGAAGAGATCCGGCCCATCAAGGGAAAATTGAAATTTATCATCAAAGAATAATGCAGCGGACAATGAAGATTCTGTTCATCCACAACGATTATATGCGCCCTTCAGGGGAAGAACATGCCGCCCAAGCCCTTGCCGGACTTTTAGAGGGACAGGGGCACCAGGTGAGCTGGTACCGAAGGAGCTCAAAGGAATTGGAGGGCAAGCCATTAAAAAAAATAATGGCATTTTTCAGCGGCTTCTACAATCCCCTCGCCACTTGGCAGGTCAAAAAGCTAATCCAGGATACAAGGCCCGATCTGGTACAAATCCAAAACCTCTATCCCCTTATATCGCCGTCGGTGCTCCGGCCCATCAAAAGGGCCGGGATCCCCATTGTGATGCGCTGCCCGAACTATAGGCTCTTCTGCCCGACCGGACTGCACCTGGACCGCAAGGGAAGGTTATGCGAAAGATGCACCGGTCAGGGAAGGGAGCTGAACTGTATCGGCAAAAACTGTGAAAAATCCCTGATCAAGAGCATAGCGTATGCCCTGAGGGGATTTGCCGCACGCAAATACTGGCGGATGCACAAATTGGTGGATGTCTTTATCGTGCAAACAGAGTTCCAACGCCAAAAATTCATCCTCAACGGCATTCCCGCCCACAAGTTGGGGATCGTCCATGGACTCAGCCCGGCGATCCAAGGGACCAAGGCGGCAGAAATCGGGGACCTGGTCACCTTTGTGGGGCGGGCCAGCCCGGAGAAAGGGATCCTGGAATTCCTCCATGCGGCCCGTGCCCTGCCCAAAATACCCTTTGCCGTAGCCGGGCGACTTCCCGAGGAACTTTCACATTTGAAAAGGGACTCTCCGAAGAATGTGGAATGGTTGGGGTTCTTGGGGGCCAAGGCCCTGGACGAAACCTATCGCCGAACCCGCATCATCACCGCCCCCGGCAAATGGTACGAAGGCTTCCCCAATGTGATCACCCGGGCCATGCAGCACGGAAAACCCGTTATCACAAGCAATCTGGGGGCCATGGCCTCCATTGTCGACCACGGGGAGAACGGATGGCTCGTTGAGCCCGGCAATGCCAGGAAGCTGGCCCAGGCCATCAACCTGTTGTACTGGGACCCTCTTCGCTGTAAGGACTTGGGCAATAACGGAAGGGAAAAGGCGGCAGAACATTATTCGCAAGGGGAGGTCTATGCCGCCCTTTTGGCCATTTACCGGACGGTCGTGCCCGATGTGCCATTTGATTTATCCCCAGCCACACCACCCAGACCAAGCTGCCAAAGCCTTTGACACGAATTGTTCGCTGGGGGGAAACAATGCCCCATGGCCTTCAAATTAATCCTTAAACACAATGCCATGAAAACACAGACCGTTCAAATAATGGGCTATCAGATCCAAACCAGCTTGGGTGATCTGGCGCCCAATGGAAAAAAAATGATCATCAACACCCTGAACCCGCACTCCTACTGTGTGGCCAAAAAGGACAAGGCCTTTGCCAGGGCACTTTCCTCGGCGGATGTCCTCTTGCCGGACGGGATCGGGGTAGTGTTGGCCACCAAATTCCTGCGGGGGATCGACATCCAAAAAATAGCCGGACAGGACATGCAGCTCCATCTGTTGAAACTGGCCAACGCAAAAAGTCTCCGCATTTTTTATTTGGGATCGACCCAGCGGACCCTGGAATGTATCCAGGAGAAAATCCAAAAGGAGTATCCCAAAATACAAGTGGACATATACTCGCCCCCTTTCAAGACGGTCTTTTCACCAGAGGATGACCGGGAGATGGTCGGAAGGATCAATGCCTTCAGACCGGACATCCTTTTTGTGGGCATGACCGCCCCCAAACAGGAAAAATGGGTATATAGGAACAAGGAAGCACTACAGGTCAATATTATTGCCTCCATAGGCGCAGCCTTCGATTTTTATGCCGGAACGGTAAAACGCTCCGGTCCCCTTTGGATCAAACTGGGCCTTGAATGGCTGCCCCGCTTGATTCGGGAACCCCGTCGCATGGCCAAGAGAAACTTCATATCCACTCCGGAATTCCTTTGGGAGATCATGGTCCTAAAATTGTTCAGGGGCACATGAACTACAATTCAGACCAAAAGTATTTTAATCAGGGGGTCTTGTTCCGGTACCCGGGGAATCCCACCCGATTCTACAACATTATAAGCAATGAGCAACGATGAGAGAAGCTACTGAAATAACAACATACCAAAGGGAGGAAGACACCTTCAACCCCAGGGACATTCTTTTGAAATACAAACATTTTTGGCCCTGGATCTTGGGGAGCATCGTCCTTTGCCTCTGCATTGGGCTGTTGTACCTGAAATTTGCTCCGGTCTCCTATGAATCGGTGGCGAAGATCAAGATTTTGGACGATTCCAAAAAACTGGATGTGTCCGAGGATGCCATGGCCCTTTTGGGAAAGACACCCAAGGTGAATCTTGAGAACGAGATCGAGATCCTGAAATCCTATCGACTGCTCTCCCAGGTCGTGGCCGAATTGGACCTGAACGTGAGGTACTACCAAAAAAAGAAGATTCGGAGCGCAGAGGTCTGGGAACCCCCTTTTCGGGTGGACCCCCATGTTTTTGGATCCACAGTGGACAGTGTGTCAAGCTATACGGTCCAAATAGGGGATTCGGGATTCATCGTGCAGGATGCCGGGGACCGGACCTATCAGGACAATCCCGTGCCCCCGGTACGCTCCCTAGGGGAACTCCCCTTTGCCATTGAACTGTCACAGGACCTGCTGTCCCAGGATTACAAGGGCAAGGAATTCGAGGTGGTCATCACCCCGATCAAGGAGGCCACCCTGCAGCTCTCCAAGGAAATTGGGGTGCAGCCCACCAATGAGAACAGTGAGATTCTTTCGCTGATCCTCAAAGGGGAGAGCATCCAGCGCAACGAGACCATCTTGAACACCCTGATCGAAAAGTTCAACCAGGATGGGATCCTGGACCGACAATTGGTCTCCAAGCGCACCCTGGATTTCATGGACGAGCGCTTCTTCTTCCTTTCCCAGGAGCTGGACTCCATCGAAATCCATAAAAAGGACTTTAAACAATCCAACGACCTTTCCCATATCATAGCGGACGCGGAGGTGATCCTGATGCGAAAATCCGAGACCGAGAACGAGGTCTTCCGCCTTCAGACCCAGGTATCCCTTTGCAAAATGCTCAAGGAGACCATGGGCCAAGGGGAGGAATACCAACTTTTGCCGGTGCGGGTGGGCCTGGAAGAAGGGTCGATAAACATCCTGATCAACGAATACAACGAACTGGTCCTGACCCGCGAAAAACTCCTGTCAAGTGCCGGGGCCGACAACCCCCTTTTGTTGGTGCTGTCCAAACAGATCCAAAGTGCCCGATCGAACATCATGGGATCTTTGGCGGTGTACCAAAAACAGTTGGAGATGTCCCTCGGACAGCTCAATTTGGAAAAGGACCACTCCGAGAGGATGTTTTCAAAACTGCCCGAGAAGGAACGGGTCCTACGGGCCATAGAACGGCAGCAGAGCATCAAGGAAAACCTGTTCCTGCTCCTTTTGCAAAAGCGTGAGGAGGCCGCCATCAACCTGGCCATAACCGAGCCTTCCATCAAGGTGGTGGACTATGGACTGACCAGCACGGTCCCTGTTTCCCCGAAAAAAAGAAATGTCATGGCCCTCTCCGGGTTGATCGGCCTGTTGCTGCCCATCATGTTCCTGTACACCAAATTGTTGATGGACACGAAAATCAACGACCGCACCGATCTTGAAAAAGCCAATCCTGAAATACCGATTCTCGGGGACATCCCCTATATCGAAGCGGAAAAGAGCCTGATGGAATTCAACGACCGATCCCCATTGGCGGAATCCTTCAGGATCTTGGCGTCCAATGTGAACTATCTGATGCCCAAGAAAAATGATGGGTCCGGACAGATCGTCTATGTGACCTCCACCGTCCAAGGGGAGGGCAAGACCTTGGTGGCCCTGAACCTTTCCCTGGCCTATGCCAGCATGAAGAAAAAGGTACTGCTCCTGGGCGCCGACCTTAGGAACCCCCAGCTCCACCATTATTTTGGCAGCAAAATGAATGTCACCGGACTTTCCGATTACCTCCACGACCCGGGGATGGACTGGAGGGAATGTATCAGGGAAATGGCCGGAGAAGAAAGTACCCATAGGGTCTGTTTCAGTGGGTACATCCCCCCCAATGCCCCCGAACTGTTATCGGGCCATGGTTTTAAAAAATTTCTCGATCTGGCCAAAAAGGAATTCGACCATATCATCGTCGACACGGCCCCCACCCTTTTGGTGACCGACACCCTGTTGATCTCAAA
>Ga0079224_100003853_pt1 | contig 19168 bp, 19 predicted proteins | sample Stecom2015_FD_80414 | JGI IMG/M metagenome (GOLD analysis project Ga0079224, IMG submission 80414) | Agricultural soil microbial communities from Utah to study Nitrogen management - Steer compost 2015 | ecosystem: Environmental > Terrestrial > Soil > Agricultural land | place: USA: Utah... | reverse complement strand
GGCTTCCCGCTGGAGCTGCCGAACTGCGAGGCGACCCTGCACTTCGACGCCCCGCCGGAGCGGATCGTGCTGCTGGAGCCCGCGCCCGTGACCACGCTGGACGGGATCGGGGTGCTGGACCGGGTCGTCTCCCGCGCCGGCGCGTTCCCGGACGGCTACTACGACGAGGAGCTCACCGCGAAGATCGCGGGGATCCCGACGCTGAGCGATGAGATCGACGCCTCCGGCCACCTCCAGATCTCCCAGGAGGTGGTCATCGCGCAGGAGCCCGACATCGTGTTCGGCCTGCCCGACGGTGTCACCCGCGAGGCGATGGCGGATGCGGGCGCGCAGGTGGTGGTGCAGAACGTCTACTGCGCCTCCGACCATCAGCGCTCGAGCTTCGACACCCTCTATGAGCAGGTCGCGACCTACGGGCAGATCTTCGACCACACCGCCGAGGCCGACGAGCTCACCGCCTCGCTGAAGGAGCGCGTCGCGGCGGCCTCCGAGGCTGCCAAGGACCTCACCACGAAGACTGCCGCCGTGCTCTACCCGTCGGTGGGCGGCGGGCCGCTGTACGCCTACGGCGCAGCGTCCATGGCGACCGCGCAGCTCGACGCGCTCGGCATCCAGAACGTCTTCGAGGACACCGCCGAGCGCGTGGTCGAGATCAGCGCCGAGCCGCTGCTGGCCGCGGATCCGGACGTGCTCATCGTGCTCTACCAGACCGATGGTGACGGCTCTGACCTGGTCGAGGAGATGATCTCCCAGGATCAGCTCTCGAGCCTGCGCGCCGTCAAGGAGCAGGCGATCCTGCCGATCCTGTTCAACTTCGCCGAGCCCGCCTCCCCGCTCGTGGTCGACGGCCTCGAAAAGATCCACGACTGGCTGCAGGACCTCGAGGGATGACGTCTTCCCCGGCCACTGAGCAGCGCCCCGTCCTCGAGGGGCGCGGACTCCGCCACGCCTACGGGACCCATCAGGTGCTGGACGGGGTGGACCTCTCCGTCCGGGACGGGGAGGTGGTGGGGCTCGTGGGCCCCAACGGCAGCGGGAAGACGACCGCTCTGCGGGTCCTGCACCGCGCCCTCGTGCCCGATGCCGGGCAGGTGCTGCTGGACGGGCAGGACCTCGCCTCCCTCACCGGCCGGCAGCGCGCCCGCCAGATCGCCGTGATGGCGCAGGAGATGGCTGGCGAGGTGCCGCTGACCGTCGCGGACGTGGTGCTGCTGGGCCGCATCCCGCACACCGGCGCCTTCGGCGGCACCCGCGAGAAGGACCTCGCGCTCGCGGCGGAGGCCCTCGAGAATGCAGGCGCCCTGCATCTTGCGCGGCGCGAGTTCGGGCTGCTCTCCGGCGGCGAGCGGCAGCGGGTGCTCGTGGCCCGCGCCCTCGTCCAGCAGCCGCGCGTGCTGCTCATGGATGAGCCGACGAACCACCTCGACATCGGCTCGCAGCACCACGTGCTGCAGATCGTGCGCGAGCGCGGGCTCGCGACGATCGTGGTGCTGCATGATCTGAATCTCGCCGCCCGCTACTGCGACCGCATCCTCATGCTCGAGGACGGGCGCGTCCGCGCCGAAGGACCACCCGGCGAAGCACTCGGGGTCGAGCTCGTGGGCCGCACCTACGCCGTCACCGCCGAACGGGCCGACGCGGCCGACGGCACCACCCAGTTCCTCTTCCGCGGCCTGCCCAGCAGTAACCCCCAGGAGACCCACCGATGACCCTGCCCGACGCCACCGCCGCCACCACCTCAGCGCCCGACGCGGATCAGGAGCGCTGGAACGCGTACTGGTCCCGCTGGGCCGCGGAGTACGACGACCACCAGCTCACCCGCCTCGCCCAGCCCGGGGAGCGGGAGACCTGGACCCGGATCTGGGAGAGCGCTCTGCCCTCGTCGGCCCGCGAGGTGCTGGATGTCGGCACGGGCAGCGGCACCGTCGCCCTCCTCGTCGCCGCGACCGGCCGCGACGTGACCGGCATCGACCTCGCCGGCGGGATGCTCGAGCGCGCCCGCGCGAAGGCCGCCGACCACCCGCATCCGCCCCGTTTCCTGCCCGGCGACGCGGTCGCCCCGCCCTTCGCGCCCGGCGGCTTCGATGCGATCGTCTCCCGCTACCTGCTGTGGACGCTGCGGGACGCGCCCGCCGCACTGCGCGCCTGGCACGATCTGCTGCGCCCGGGCGGCACGCTCGCCGCGATCGATGCACGCTGGTTCGCGCCCGACGGGTCCCTCCCGCAGGAGACCGAGCGCCAAGCCCACTTCGCCGCCGCGTACGACGAGGACGCCTTCGCCCGGCTCCGCTTCGGCACCGCGGACCTCGAGCGGATCCGTGCCGACTGGGAGGCCGCAGCATTCACGGACGTGCAGGTGAGGGCACTGCCGGAGCTGCTCGAGCTGGACCGCGCCCACGGCATGGCGCCCGGGCACTCCCCGCGTTGCAGCACCTGATCACCGCCCGCCGCGCGGACTGATCGAGGCTCAGTCCGCGAGCGGGTAGTCCACGTACGCGAGGCGGCGCGAGTCCGAGGCCCAGCTGTTCACGTTCATCGTGCCCTGCCCGCCGTGGAGGGTGACGAGGTCGCGCACCCCGCTCCCGTCGGGCGCGCAGAGCCGCAGGATCACCTCGTGGTCGGCGGGGTGGCCGAGGGTCCCGGGCGGGAAGCTCACGTACGCGATCCGGGAACCGTCCGGGGACGGGTGCGGGAACCAGTTCACGCGCTCGTCGTGCGTGAGCTGGACGAGGTCGGCGCCGTCGGGCCGCATCCGGAACAGCTGGGCGTGGCCGGGGATGGTGCTGCCTCGTTCGGAGTTCAGCAGCAGGAAGGCACCGTCGGGCGTGAACTCGGCGCCGTCGTCGGGGTGCTCGTCGGCCGTGAGCGGGGTGGGGGCGCCGCCTGCCACGGGATAGAGCGCGATGTTCGCGGCGGGCCAGGTGCCGTCGGCCCGGCGCTCCACGGTGACCACGGCGAGCGTCGCGCCGTCGGGGCTGACGCCGTGGAGGAAGTGGCGCTTCCCGTCATCCTCGGTGACGGGGACGGCGCGGCCGCCCGCGAGCGGGACGCGGTGGATCCGGCCGTCGTCGGCAGACGCGTAGACGTGCTCTCCGTCCGGGGCGAGGACGTGGTCGTTGTTCACCGGCGGCAGGTCCCGGGCCTCGAGGCGCCGAGGAGCCGCATCGCCGAGCTCGAAGTCCAGCAGGTGGAGGTGACCGTCGCCGTTGACCAGCAGCGTCTCGGTGCCGGGCAGCCAGTTCGGCGCTTCATAGAGCACGTCAGCGCTCTCGTGCACGATGCGGTCCTCGCCGCTGTCCACATCGAGCACATGGATCCGGCAGCGCTGTCCGGGCAGCAGGGTGCGGGGCATCGAGGTCTCCTGTCCTGAGCGGCGGCCGACGGTGGCCGCTCTCCGGACCATGCTCTCCTGCCGGACGTCGCTCCCACCAGCGCGGTCCATCTCATCGATACTTTCCCATTGCCAATACTGTGTGCCGCACACTATCGTGTCAGCCATGAGCGAGAACTTCGAGAGTCACCGGCAGGAGCTGCGACGCGGCACCGCGGTGCTGGCGTGCCTCCAGCTGCTGCGCACCCCCGGCTATGGCTACGGCCTGCTCGAGGACCTCGCCCGCCATGGGTTCCCGACCGACGGGAACACCCTCTACCCGCTCCTCCGCCGCCTCGAGAAGCAGGGGCTCCTCACCAGCGAGTGGAACACCGAGGAGGCGCGGCCGCGGAAGTTCTACCGCACCTCCGCCGAGGGTGAGGCGCTGGCCGCGGCGCTCCTGACCGAATGGCACGAGCTGAGCGGCGCGATCGCCTCGCTCTCCACGCCCCTCACGGACAAGGAGTCCTGAGATGACCACCGACCTCACCGCGCGCTATCTGGGCGCGACCACCGCAGCGCTCCCGCCCGCCTCCCGCGAGGACGTCCACAGCGAGCTGACTGCCCTGATCCTCGACATGACCGAGGCCAGGACCGAGCAGGGCGAGGAGCCCGAGGCCGCCGAGCGGGCCGTGCTCACCGAGCTCGGCGACCCGGCCGTGCTCGCCGCGAGCTACGCGGATCGCCCGCTGCACCTGCTCGGCCCGCGCTACTACCTCACCTGGCAGAGGATCCTCGGCCTGCTGCTGAAGATCGTCCCGGCCTGCGCGTTCGTCGGGGTCGGGCTCGCGCAGCTGCTCACCGGCGCGGACGTCGGCACCGTCCTCGGCGAGTCGATCGGCACCGCGCTCACAGCGGCGGTGCACGTCGTGTTCTGGACGACCCTGGTGTTCGTGATCCTCGAGCGCACGGGCACCGAGACCGGCGCGGACTGGAGCGTGGACGACCTGCCGCCCACGACCCGCGAGACCGGCACGGGCCTGTCCGACCCGATCCTGTCGCTGGTGTTCCTGGGGCTCGTCCTCGCGGCGCTGCTGTGGGACCACATCGCTGGTCTCGTCCATCTCGAGGGCGACTGGATGCCCGTCCTGAACCCCGGACTGTGGCCCGGCTGGACGCTCGTGCTCGCGCTGATCGTCCTCGCCGAGGCGGCGCACGCGATCGTGCTGCACGCGCGGGGCCGCTGGTCGCGCGGCCTCGCGACCGTCAACACCGTGATCGCCGCCGCCGCGGCAACCTGGGCGCTGGTCCTCCTCGCCATGGGCGAGCTGCTGAACCCCGAGGTGATCGAGCTCGCCCGCACCGTCGGCGCGATCGGCTCGAACTCCCTGGGCACCCTCGGCGCGCTCCTCGGACTGCTGGTCCTCGGGATCGCGGTGTGGGACAGCCTGGACGGCTGGGCGAAGACGCGCCGCGAGGCCCGACGGGTCTGAGGCCGTCAGCCCTCCTCGGATGCGGAACACGGCGATGCACGGGACGGCGGGCACGGCTGGCACGGCTGGGATGGCCGATCAGCGCGCACGGTGAGCGCGCCGGACGACGCCTCCGCCTCCAGCTGCTGCGCCATGGCCAGCAGGAAGTCGATCACGACTGGTCGAGCGGGGGCCGGGACCTCCTGAGCGATCTCGAGCATCCGCTCGTGCATCCCGCCGAGGCGCTCCCTCACCTGGAGGCGGGCGTGATCGGTGGCGCGCACGATCGAGGAGCGTCGGTCGCGCGGGTTCGGCGCTCGCTCGACATGCCCGGAGCCCGTGAGTCGGTCCAGCAGCTTCGAGGTCGAGGCACCGGAGATCCCCAGGTGTCGGGCGAGTCGCAACGGCGTCACCGGATCGTCCGCCTTCTCGTGCGCGATCACCACGCGCAGCGCGGCGAGATCGGTGGTGTTCATGTCCATGCCCACGGCCATGCGCCGCCGCATCTCGTGATCGGCCCCGCAGAACCGGCGCACCGCGGAGAGCAGGGCGACGGCGGACCCCTCCTCGTCGTACCAGTACGAGTTCACGGCGCTCCCTCCACGCGATCAAGTCACCAGGCACGGAGCCCGGGAGATCTGTGGATGCTAAAGTTAATCTCGATAGATAGGCTAACGATATCGAGGAGAGACGATGACCGGCACCGCTGCAGTCCCCCAGGATCACGTCGTGCTGGTCGACGTCCACGGCCACCCCCTCGGCGTGGCCCCTAGAGCTGCCGTCCACACCCGCGACACCCCACTCCACCTGGCCTTCTCCTGCTACGTGATCCGGGAGGACGGGAACGTGCTGCTCACCCGCCGCGCGCTGACCAAGCGCACCTGGCCCGGGGTGTGGACGAACTCGTTCTGCGGCCACCCCCGCCAGGGCGAGCCCGTCTCCGAGGCGATCTCGCGCCATGCCCGGCACGAGCTGGGCATGGGGGTGCGCGCCGTCGAGGAGGCTCTGCCGGACTTCCGGTATCGGGCGGTGGACGCCTCCGGGATCGTCGAGAACGAGATCTGCCCGGTGTTCGTCGCGACCGCGGACGGCGATCCGGCGCCGAACGCGGAGGAGGTCATGGATCTGCGGTGGGTCTCCCCCGCGGAGCTCACCTCGCTCGTGGAGCTCTCACCGTGGGCACTCAGCCCCTGGACGGCCTCCCAGGTCCCCCAGCTGGGCCGGGCCCTCGAGCATCACCTCGCAGGTGTCTCATGACCGCCTCGCCCCACGCCGCCGCTCACCGTGCGACGGAGCTCGAGATCCAGCGCCTGCTGAGACACGGTGCGGCGCTCCCGGGGGACCTGCCGCTGCCCGACCACCACCAGCTGTGGACCGCCTTCTCCCAGGCGGCAGACGGCGGCAAGCGGTTCCGTCCGGCCCTGCTCCTGTCGACCCACAGCGCGCTCGGCGGGACGCGAGAGCGCGCCGCGGTCCAGGTCGCGGCCGCCCTCGAGCTGCTGCACACGGCGCTCGTCGTGCAGGACGACGTGATCGACGGCGATCAGCTGCGGCGCGGGGTGCCTAGCGTGTCCGGCGGCGTCGCCGCCGACGCACGCCGCGCGGGATCCTCCCCGGAGGCGGCGCGGCGGCTCGGAGAAGCGGCCGGCATCCTCGCCGGCGACCTCGGGCTCATCGCGGCGATGCGAGCGATCGCCCGCTGCGAGGCGCCCGCCCCCGTGGTGGACCGCCTGCTGGATCTCTTCGAGAGCACCCTGCACGCCACCGCCGCCGGGGAGCTCGCCGACGTGCGCCTCCAGCTGGGCCCGGCCGACGGCCACGTGGTGCTGCGGGAGAGCCTCGCGGTGGCCGAGCTCAAGACCGCCCTGTACTCCTTCCAGCTGCCGCTGCGCGCCGGCGCACTCCTGGCCGATGCCTCCCCCGAGGTGCTCCTCGCCCTCGACGAGATCGGCTGCCTGCTCGGCATCGGCTTCCAGCTGCTGGATGATCTGCTGGGCGTGTTCGGCGACGAGCGGCGCACCGGCAAGAGCGCGCTCGGCGACTTGCGAGAGGGCAAGCGCACCGCCCTGATCGCCCACGCCTCGACCACGGATGCCTGGCCCGCGCTGCACCCCCTGCTGGGTCGCGCGGACCTCGACGAGGCGGACGCGCGGCGAGCACGCGAGCTGCTCACCGACGGCGGCTCCCGTGCATGGGTCGAGGACGTCGCCCGGTGGCACCTGTCCAGCGCGACCGAGGCCGCGGCCCGCCACGACCTGCCGCCCGCGCTCGTCACAGCCCTCGACCTCACGACCCATCAGATGCTCCGCGCCGCCGACCTGCCCCTCCCCGACCATGAAGGACTCCCGGTATGACCGCAGACGCTCCCGGGACCTCCGATGCCCCGCTGATCCTGGTCACCGGAGCCAGCGGCTACATCGGCGGTCGTCTCGTCCCCGCCCTGCTGGCCGCCGGCCTGCGAGTGCGGGCGATGGCCCGGCACGCCGACCGGCTCGCCGACCGCCCCTGGCGCAGCCAGGTCGAGGTGGTGGAGGCAGACGTCGAGGATGCGGCGAGCCTGGACGCCGCCCTCGACGGGGTCGACATCGCCTACTACCTGATCCACGCCATGGGTGGAGGCCGCAGCTTCGCGGACCGCGACCGTGAGGGCGCCCGGTCCTTCGCCGCCGCTGCGGCACGCGCGGAGGTGCACCGCATCATCTATCTGGGCGGCATCCACCCGGAGAGCGAGCAGCTCTCCACCCACATGGCCTCCCGCAAGGAGGTCGGCGACATCCTCCTGGCCGGCCAGGTGCCGGCGGTGGTGCTGCGCGCAGCGGTGATCCTCGGCTCCGGCAGCGCCTCCTTCGAGATGATGCGGCACCTCTCCGAGCGCCTGCCCGTGATGATCGCCCCGCGCTGGCTGAACAACCGGATCCAGCCGATCGCCGTGCGCGACGTGCTGCACTACCTGGTCGGCGCGGCCCGCCTCGAGGGCGCCCTGAACCGCACCTTCGACGTGGTCGGGCCCGACGTCCTCACCTTCGCGCAGCTCCTGCAGTCCTATGCCCGCGCCGCCGGCCTGCCCCGTCGGCGCATCCTCACGGTGCCGGTGCTCACCCCGCGCCTGGCGAGCCACTGGATCGGGCTGGTCACGCCCGTGCCCACCGGGATCGCCCGCCCGCTGGTGGAGTCGCTGATCCACGAATCGGTCGCGGCCGAGCACGACATCCGTGACCTCGTGCCGGACCCCGAGGGCGGCCTGACGGGCGTGGGCCGTGCCATCGAACTGGCCCTGACCCGCATCCGCGAGCTCGATGTGGCCACCGCCTGGCACTCGGCGACCCCCGCGGGAGCGCCCTCCTCCCCGCTGCCCGAGGACCCGCAGTGGTCCGGCGGCATCGTGCGGGGGGACGAGCGCCAGCGCCACGTCGACGCTTCCCCCGAGACGCTGTGGGAAGTGATCGAGGGCATCGGCGGCACGCGCGGCTGGTATTCCTGGCGCCTGGGCTGGGTCGTGCGCGGCCTGATGGATCGCGTCGTCGGCGGCCCCGGCCTGCGCCGCGGACGCCGCCATCCGTACCGGCTCGCCGTGGGGGACGCCCTGGACTGGTGGCGGGTCGAGCGCCTCGAGCGCGGACACCTGCTGCGACTGCGCGCCGAGATGCGGGTGCCCGGTGAGGCCTGGCTCGAGCTCGGGGTGGTGGCGGCCGACGACGACGGCGCGATCCTCCATCAGCGCGCGATCTACCACCCTCGCGGCCTGCTCGGGGACCTCTACTGGTGGGCCGTGTGGCCGTTCCACGGCATCGTGTTCGGCGGCATGCAGCGCAACATCGCCCGCGCCGCGGAGACCGCCCAGCCCACCCGCACCGTCGCGCGCGCCGACACCCCCCAGTCCCCCGGCACCGAGGAGTCCTCATGAGCGCCCCCGCCCGTCCGCTCGCACGCCGCCTCGCGGTCACCGCGAGCTTCCTGCTGGCGATGGCCGGCACCGCCGTCGGCGTCGGCGCGTTCGGCGGCGACCCCATCGCCGAGGCCGCCGGCGGCCTGCTCGCCGCCGACGCGACTCACCTCGCGCCCGCTGCCCCGGCGTTCATGATCTGGTCCGTGATCTACGCAGGACTCGGCGCGTACACGATCTGGCAGTGGTGGGATCGCCGCGATGCGCGCGGCATCGCCCCCGGCGCGGTCCTCTCGCTCCTGCTGAACGCTGCCTGGATCCTCACCATCCAGGCCGGCCTGGTGGGGCTCAGCGTGGTCGTGATCGCGCTGCTGGTGGCGGTCCTGGCGGATCTCTTCCGCCGCCTCGCTTCCGCGCCACCCGGCAGCCTCGTGGAGCGGATCGTGGCCGATGGCACCTTCGGTCTGTACCTCGGGTGGGCCTCGGTCGCGACCTGCGCGAACATCGCGGCCGCCCTCAAGGGCGCCGGGTTCTCGGGCTTCGGTGTCCCCTCCGTGCTGGCCGTCACGGTGCTCGCGGTGGTCGCGGTGATCGGGATCGCCCTGGTGCGCGCCGGTCGGCGCCCGATCGCGGCGCCGCTGGCGATGATCTGGGGGCTGTCGTGGATCGCCGTGGGTCGCGGCACCGATGAGCCGCACGCGCCCCTCGTCGCCCTCACCGCGGCCGGGGTCGCGCTCGTGATCGGCGTCGCGGCCCTCGCGACGGCGCTGCGGACCCGCTCCACCGCCGACCCCCGCAGCGTGGCCAGACGCGATGAGCTCGCCGACCACGGTCGGAGCGCACGATGAGCCCGCGCGCCGCGGTCGCTCCCTCGGTGCCGCGGTACGACCTGGTCGCCCAGCGCAGCGCGGGCTGCGTGATCGCGGGGTACTCCACCTCCTTCGGCTGGGCGACCCGGATGCTGGACGAGCCGGTGCGCACGGACGTGCGCAGCATCTACGCCCTGGTGCGGATCGCCGACGAGACGGTCGACGACCCCGATCCCGCCTTCTCGCTCACGGAGCGCTCGCGCCTGCTCGAGGATCTCGCCGCGGAGACCGCGCGTGCGGTGGCCGGCTCCCGCTCCACGAATCTGGTGGTGCAGGCCTTCGCCCGCACGGCGCGGCGCTGCGGCATCGGCCCCGCACTCATCGATCCGTTCTTCGCCTCCATGCGGGCGGACCTCGCGGTCTCCGCGCACGACGAGGCGAGCCTGTCCGAGTACGTGCACGGCTCCGCCGAGGTGGTGGGACTGATGTGCCTGCGCGTGTTCCTGGACGGGGACGACGCGGCCTACGCCCGGCTGGCTCCCGCGGCGTGCTCGCTCGGCGCCGCCTTCCAGAAGGTGAACTTCCTGCGTGACCTCGCCGAGGACCACGACGCCCTGGGACGCACCTACTTCCCCGGCCTGGACGTCGACGCCTTCGACGACGCGGAGCGCGATCGGCTGCTGGATGACATCGACGCCGACCTCGACCGGGCCGCCGCCGCCCTGCCCCACCTGCCCGCCTCGAGCCGTCGCGCAGTGACCGCCGCGCACGGCTTCTACCGCGCTCTCTCGAGGCGGCTGCGCACCACCCCGGCCTCGCAGATCCGCACCGCCCGGGTGCGCGTGCCCGACCACGAGAAAGCAGTGATCATGATCCGTGCCCTGTGCGAGTCGCGCCGATGACGGGACGCACCGCCGTGGTGATCGGCGGCGGGATCTCGGGCCTGGCGACCGCCGCCCTGCTCGCGCGCGACGGATACGAGGTCGATCTCGTCGAGGCTCGCGAGGAGCTGGGCGGCCGCGCCGGCAGCTGGGAGCGGGACGGGTTCCGCTTCGACACCGGCCCGTCCTGGTACCTGATGCCCGAGGTGTTCGAGCACTTCTTCCGCCTGCTGGGCACCTCCGGCGCCGAGCAGCTGGACCTCCGGGGGCTCGACCCGGGCTACCGGGTGTTCTTCGAGGACCACGACGCGCCGCTCGACATCCGCGCCTCGGCGGCCCGCAACGCGACCGTGTTCGAGTCGATCGAGCCGGGCGCCGGCCGCCGCCTGGACCAGTACCTCGACTCCGCCGCCCGCACCTACGAGATGGCGCTCGAGCACTTCCTGTACTCCTCGTTCACCCGCCGTCGGGAGCTGCTGGCCGCTCCGATCCTCGCGCAGGCGCCGCGCCTGCTGCAGCTGCTCACCGAGCCGCTCGAGCGCTTCGTCGGCCGGCGGTTCAGGGACCCCCGACTGCGCCAGATCCTGGGCTACCCCGCGGTGTTCCTGGGCTCCTCCCCGGACCGAACCCCGAGCATGTACCACCTGATGAACGCCATGGATCTCACGGGCGGGGTGCTCTACCCGCAGGGCGGCATCGCGCGCCTCATCGAGGTGATCATCGCCCTCGCCGAGCGGGAGGGGGTGCGGATGCGCACGGCCACCCGCGCCACCCGCATCCTCACCGCCCCGCAGCCGGGCCGGTCTCGTCCTCGGGCCGTCGGCGTCGAGGTGCAGGGGGTCGACGGCGCGGTGCGCAGCCTCGCGGCCGACGTGGTCGTCGCGACCGCGGACCTGCACCACGTGGAAACCACGATGCTGCCGCCCGCGCTGCAGACCTACCCCGAGCGCTGGTGGGAACGGGCCACCTCCGGACCGGGTGCGGTGCTGGTGCTGCTCGGGATCGAGGGAGAGCTGCCGCAGCTCGCCCACCACAGCCTCTTCTTCACCCGGGACTGGGACGCGAACTTCGGCGCGATCCGCGCGGGTCGCGTCCCCTCCCCCGCCTCGGTCTACGTGTGCCGGCCCTCGGCGACCGACCCGTCCGTCGCCCCCGGGGGGCACGAGAACCTCTTCGTGCTGGTCCCGATGCCGGCGGACCCCGGGCTGGGGCGCGGCGGGATCGACGGCGCGGGCTCCCCGGCGGTCGAGGCGATCGCCGACGCGGCCATCGCGCAGATCGCCGACTGGGCGGACGTGGCCGACCTCGCAGGCCGCGTGGTGGTGCGCCGCACGATCGGTCCGGCGGAGTTCGCCACCGATCTGCGCACCTGGAAGGGCGGCATGCTCGGCCCCGCCCACACCCTGCGCCAGAGCGCTTTCCTGCGCGCCGGGAACGCCTCGCAGAAGGTGGACTCGCTGCTCTACGCGGGCTCCAGCACGATCCCGGGGATCGGCCTGCCGATGTGCCTGATCAGCGCCGAGCTGGTCGCCAAGCGCCTGCGCGGGGACCATTCCGCCTCCCCGCTGCCGGAGCCCCCCGGGTCACAGGACGGGGTGCCGGCATGACGTCTCCCCTCTATCTCCTCGCCCTGCTGGTCCCGCTGGGGTGCATGGGCCTGCTGGATAGGCGCTTCCGGCTCGTGCTGTGGCGGGCTCCGCGGCGCGCGGCGATCGTGCTGGGCGCCGGGATCGTGCTGTTCCTGCTCTGGGACCTCGCCGCGATCGCCGCCGGCCACTATCGGCTGGGCGAGAGCCCGTGGATGAGCGGGATCCTGCTGGGGCCCGAGCTGCCGCTCGAGGAGCTCGTGTTCATCACCTTCCTCAGCTACCACTCCCTGGTGCTGTGGGGCCTGGTCAGCGCACTGCTGGCACGCCTGATCCAGTCGTCCGCCCCGTCCCGGGAGGAGGCGCGTTGAGCTACGCCGCCCTGGCAGGTCTGTTCCTGATCCCGCCCGCCGCGGTGCTCGCGCTCGCCGTCGTGCTGCGCCGTCCCGGCAGGCGCTGGTGGCTGACCACCGCGCTGTCCCTCCTGGTGCTGCTGGTGCTCACCGCCGTGTTCGACACCGCGATGATCGCTGCGGACCTCTTCCGATTCGCGGACGAGGACCTGCTCGGAATCAGGATCGGCCTGGCACCGCTGGAGGACCTCGCATGGCCGCTCGCCGCGATCCTGCTGCTGCCCTCGCTGTGGCTCCTGCTGACCCCGGCGGAGGAACGATGACCGCCCTCGCCGCCCCGCCGCGGGCCCTGCGCCAGCTGCTGGGCAGCTCGCGCCCGCTGAGCTGGATCAACACCGCCTACCCCTTCGCCGCCGCGTACCTGCTGGCCAGCGGCCGCGTCGATGCGGCGCTGGTGGTGGGCGCCGTGTTCTTCCTGGTCCCGTACAACCTGCTGATGTACGGCGTGAACGACGTGTTCGACCACGAATCCGATCTGCGCAACCCCCGCAAGGGAGGGGTCGAGGGGATCGTGCTGGACCGGCGCATGCACCGGCTCACGCTGTGGGCGGCAGGGCTCTCGACCCTGCCCTTCACGGTGGCGCTGCTGGCGATGGGCGGGGCGGTCTCGGCGCTCGTGCTGCTGGTGGTGCTCGCCGCGGTGGTGGGCTACTCCGCGCCGGGGCTGCGGCTCAAGGAGCGCCCGGTGCTGGACTCGCTGACCTCCTCCACCCACTTCGTCGGCCCCGCCGCGTTCGGGATCGCGCTCGCCGAGGCGCCCCTGGGTCTCACCGCGGGAGCCTCGCTGCTGGCGTTCTTCCTGTGGGGCATGGCCTCCCACGCCTTCGGCGCGGTGCAGGACGTCCGGCCCGACCGGGAGGCCGGCATCGGCTCGATCGCGACCGTGCTCGGCGCCGCGCGCACGGTGCGCCTGTCGCTGCTCCTCTACGCCGCAGCCGGGCTGCTGATGCTGGCGGCGGGCTGGCCGGCGGCCCTGGCTGGGCTGCTGGTGCTTCCGTATCTGGCGAGCATCTGGCCGTTCCGGACGCTTCCCGATGCCCGCGCGGAGCAGGCGCACCGCGGCTGGCGGCGCTTCCTGCGGCTGAACCTCCTGACCGGGTTCCTCCTCACCCAGCTGCTGATCGGGATCGCGCTGACCCGCTGAGCGGGACCGACCAGGGCCGGGACGGGCAAGCGCCCCGTCTGCCCCCTGGGTCTCGCCGACCGACCCGTCGGTCCATCCCGCGCGCACCGCCCCTCGGTGCCGTAGCGTCAGCGGGGTGTCCGCATCCACTGCACGTCCGTCCCTCGAGGACCGCCTCGAGAACGTCCGCACCGCCTCCGGCGCAGGGGTCGCCGTCGGCCTCTCCGCCGCGATCGGCGGCACCCCGCTGGTGCGCCTGGACCGCCTCTTCCCGGACTCCGGGGTGGAGATCCTCGCCAAGCTCGAATCCGTCAACCCCGGCGGCAGCACCAAGGACCGCCCCGCGCTCGCGATGGTGCGCGACGCCCTGGACAGCGGGCGCCTCGCCCCCGGCGGCACCGTGGTGGAGTCCAGCTCCGGCAACCTCGGCGTGGCCCTGGCCCGGGTCTGCACCTCGTACGGGGTGCGCTTCGTGTGCGTCGTGGACTCCCGCACCAACGCGACCGCCATCGCGTCGATCCGGGCGCTGGGCGGCGAGGTCGATCTCGTCTCCGAGCCCGATCCGGTCAGCGGCGACCTGCTCACCGCGCGGCTGCACCGGGTCCAGTCCCTGCTCGCCGAGATCCCCGGGGCCGTGAACCTGTTCCAGTACGGCAACCCCGCGAACCCCGGGGCGCACGCCGCAGGGACCATGCGGGAGATCGCGGAGGCCCTCGATCACCGGCTCGACGTGCTGATGGCCGCGGTGAGCACGGTCGGAACGCTCGCTGGCTGCTCCGCCTACCTGCACGAGCACCGCATGACCACCCGCACCGTCGCGGTCGACGCCGTGGGCAGCGTCCTGTTCGGCGGCACGGCCGCGCCGCGCCCCCTGCCCGGCCTCGGCGCCGGGGTGGTCACCGACATCTCCCGCACCGTGGAGCCGGACCGCGTGATGCGGGTGAACGGCCTGGACTGCGTGGTGGGTGCACGCCTGCTCGCCCGCCGCGAGGGCATCCTCGCCGGCGCGTCCACGGGCGGAATCGTCCATGCGCTGGGCACCCTGGTCCCGCAGCTCGAGCCGGGATCGCGGATCGTGCTCATCGTGCATGACGGCGGTCTGCCGTATCTCGGCACGGTGTACGACGACGAGTGGGTCCACGCGACGCTGGGCGCCGATTCCGAGGCACTCTCAGCCGCGGCAGCGGCTCTGGCCGGCTCCGCCCGTCGTGGCTGAGCCGCAGTCGGTATCGCCCATGGAGCCGTTGCGCCTTCTGGTGGTGGGGGCTGGGGCGAAGGCCCTGTTCGCCCTCGAGGAGCTCGCCGCGCGGCTGGGCGAGCACCGCACCCGGCCGGGCGAGCACGCCGCCCCCGCCGCCGGGCCGCTGCTGGAGATCACCGTGGTCGATCCCGGGGAGCATCCGGGAACCGGCGCCGCATACCACCCCGACCAGCCCCACCACCTGCGGCTGAATGTCGACTCGAGAATCCTCGACGCCCCCGCCGTCGGTTCGCTCCCCTCCTTCCGCGACTGGGCCCGCACCACGCATCCGGGGCTCGCCGAGGAGCCCTACCCGCCGCGCGCGATCGTCGGCGAGTACCTGGAGCGGCGCTGGCATGCGATGCAGGAGTCGCTCGCCCCCAGGGCCGCGCTGCGCCTGCATCACGCGCGCGTCCTCGCAGTGCACCGCGAGGGCGAGGGATGGATCGCCGACGTCGACGCCGGGGATGCCACCGCCCCTGCCGGCACGAGCGGCACGAGCGGCACCGCCGACTCGGACGTGCGGCGGGTCCTCGGCCCGGTGGACGAGGTGCTCCTGGCGACCGGTCACGCCTCGGGGCACGCGGGCGCCCTGAGCCGCACATGGTCCTCGCCCCGGCCGCTGCGGCCCGCCGTGCTCCCGGCGGATGCCATGCTCGGCGCCGAGCAGGTGCCGCCGGGCTCCCGGGTCGCACTGCGTGGAGGGGCCCTGACCTTCATCGATGCCGCGCTCACACTCACGCTCGGCCGCGGAGCCAGGTTCTGCCCGGATCCCGCCGGCGGCAGCGCCTTGACCCATCACCGCAGCCCCGAGGAGCCGGCGGTGCTCCTGCCCACCACCCGACACGGGCTGCTGCTGGACGCGAAACCGCCGCCGGACCAGCCTCTGCCCGAGACCGCCGAGCAGGCCCTGGCCAGTGGCGCCCGGCGACTGAAGACCGCCGTTCCCGTCACCCCGGCCGAGGTCCTCGAACTGGTGGTCGACGTGGCGGCCGCGATGCTCGGCGGCCCCGCGGATCACGCGCAGCGCGACGCCGTCGCCCACACCCTCGCGACCGGCGCCGAGCCTGATCTGCCGCCGGGTCCCGGACGCGCCGAGCAGGCGCTGCGCCGCAGCATCGCCGTAGCGGAGGGCTCCCGCACCCCCGGGCCCGCCTGGGCGCTGGGTCGGGCCTGGGCGCTGCTCTACCCCCGGATCACCGCGGCACTGCGCGGCAGCGAGGTCCCCGCGGAGGCGTGGTCGCGCCAGCTCGCCGCCCAGCAGGCGCTCGAGCGCTTCGCCTTCGGTCCGCCGCTGGACGCCGCACGCATGCTGGTCGCCATGGTCGACTCCGGCGCCCTGGATCTGAGCTGGGTCGATGCCGGCACCTCGATCCGCGCCGACGGGGTGCACGGGATCCCCGCCGGCGCCGCCCCACCCGACCTGGTGATCGACGCGGTGCTGGCCCCGCCGGGCCTGCGCGGCCTCACGGACCCCCTCGCCCTGCACCTCCAGGCCAGCGGGCTCGTGTCGGTGCGGCCGGGCCGCAGGGGCGCTGCTATCGCGCCCGATGCCACCGCGTCCGCGGCCGACGGGAGCCGCATCGAGGGTCTGGCCCTGCTGGGCCGTGCGACCGAGGACCATGTGATCGGACACGACACCCTGAACCGGCATCTGCACGGCGAGAGCGGAGCCTGGGCGGGTCGACTCTTCCGCCGGGCGCTCCGGCGCCTCGCCGGCACCGACCGGCCGCCGCACCCCGAACAGCCACCGCACTCCGAGCGGCCCCAGCACGCCGTCGAGGCACGACCCGTCGAGGAGATCTCATGACGACCCTCCCGCCCGAGACCGGGAGCGCGACCCCGGCCGTCACCGCCACCGCGCCGGCGCCGTCCCCGCGCGCCGCCTGCCAGGGGTCGCCGCCGCTGAGCGCGCGCCTCGCCCCGTGGATGCGGGATCTGCTCGCGGATCCGCAGGCCGTCACGGACCTGCTCGAGGAGCACGGCAGCCCGCTGAACCTGCACGACTTCTCGGCGCTCGCCGACAACGCGGGCGAGCTGACCGCCGTCGCAAGGGCCCACGGCGTGGACCTGCGGGTCTTCGTGGCCCGCAAGGCGAACAAGACCCTGGGCCTCATCGAGGCCGCCCACCGCGCCGGGCTCGGCCTCGACCTCGGCAGCCACCGCGAGCTCGCACAGGCCCTGGACGCTGGGTTCCCCGCGCGCGACATCGTGGTCACCGCCGCGATCAAGCCGCGCCCCCTGCTGCGTCTCGCCCTCGAAGCCGGGACCACCCTCGTGCTCGACAACCTCGACGAGGCCGCCGCCGCCCGCGAGGAGATCGCCGCCGCCCGCAGCGCCGCCCCGGAGCGGGACGTCCCCACCCCGGCCGGCGCCCGGCCGATCGCGCTGCGCCTCGCCCCCACCCCCACGGGCCCCGTCGGCCCCACCCGCTTCGGCGAATCTGCGCAGACCTGGCGGCGCTGGGCCGCCTCGCGCGACCTCACCGCGGACGGGATGCGGATCGAGGGGCTCCACTTCCACCTGCACGGCTACGACCCGCTCGCTCGTGCCCAGGCCCTCACCGAGGCGATCGCGCTGCTGGACGCCCTGCGCGCGGCCGGCCACCACCCGCACTTCCTCGACATCGGCGGCGGGATCCCCATGTCCTATCTCGACGACGCCGAGGAGTGGGAGCGCTTCTGGGAGGCGCACGAGGAGCAGGGCGAGGACCCGGCCACCTCGCTGACCTGGCGCGCAGAACCGCTGCGACAGGTCTACCCCTACCACCAGCAGGTGGTGCGCGGACAGTGGCTCGAGACGGTCCTGACAGCCCCGGCGCCTCCGGATGCGAGCATCGCGGAGGCCCTGAGCTCCCGCGGCGTGGAGCTGCGCTGCGAGCCCGGGCGCTCCATGCTCGACGGCTGCGGGATGACCCTGGCCCGCGTCATCCAGCGCACCTCCACGAGCGATGGGATCCCCCTGGTCGGGCTCGAGATGAATCGCACCCAGTGCCGTTCCACCTCGGACGACTTCCTGGTGGACCCGCTGCTGGTCCGCGCGGGCGGCCCGCCGTCGGCCCCGATGGACGCCTTCCTGGTGGGTGCCTACTGCATCGAGGCCGAGCTGATCCTGCGCCGCCGCCTGCGCTTCCCCGAGGGGGTGGCGATCGGGGACGTGATCGCGCTGCCGAACACCGCCGGCTACCTGATGCACATCCTCGAGAGCGCCTCGCATCAGATCCCGCTGGCCTCGAACCTCGTGCGCGGGCCCGACGGGTTCACGCGCGACCGGATCGACGCGGTCCCACCCCAGCGCCCCTGGCGGCCGAGCAGCGCGAGGGCCACCGACGTTCCGCCGCCCTCACTGCTCGGGTGATCTCCGGGCCACCGCGCGCGCCGCACCCTGCGGAACCCTCTCGGAGGCGGCCCAGCTGGCGAGGAGGCGCAGCCGCTCGGCGCTCGGCGAGCCGGGCTCGGCGGTGTAGACGAGCATGACCCGGCCGGGTTCGGCGGTGAGCGCGAGCTCCTCGTAGGCGAGCTCCATCTCCCCCACCACCGGGTGGACGAAGCGCTTGGTGCCAGCGCCGTGGGTGCGTACATCATGCTGGCCCCAGAGTCGGCGGAAGGTGTCCGAGCAGGTGGACAGCTCGCCGATGAGCTCCTGCATGATCGGGTCGTGCGGGTCGCGGCCCGCTTCGACCCGGAGGATCCCCACGCACATCTGCGCGAACAGCTCCCAGTCGGGGTAGAAGTCGCGCGAGGCAGGGTCCAGGAACTGGAAGCGGGCGAGGTTCGGGGTGCGGCCGCCCGCGTCCTCGCTGCCGAGCATCGGGGCGTAGAAGGCGCGGCCCAGCGCGTTCACGGCGACCATGTTCTGGTGCTGGTCGCGGACGAACGCGATCGCGCCGGCGAGGGAGTCCATCATCCAGCGGGTGCTCTCGCGCACCGGGGCGAGGGAGGTGGTGCGGGGCCTGCGGGCGCGGCCCGAGGCGGGGATCCCGTCGGCCGCGCGTGCGAGATCCAGCAGGTGACGGCGCTCGGTCTCATCGAGCTGGAGCGCGCGGGAGAGAGCGTCGAGCACGGAGGCGGAGGCGCCCGCGATCGCGCCGCGCTCGAGCTTGGCGTAGTACTCCACGCTCACCCCGGCGAGATCCGCGACCTCGCTGCGGCGCAGCCCCGGCACCCGGCGGGACCCGCCCACGGGGAGTCCTGCCTGCTGCGGGGTCAGCTTCGCCCGACGCGACATGAGGAACTCGCGCACCTCGGCCCTGTTGTCCATGCCTTCACGATAGGTCGGCCCCGGCGTCGCCGCGACCGTCCTGAGGTGCCCTGCCAGTACACGCCACGGCAGGGACTCCCCCGCCCGCACGCCTCGGGACCTGCTGGTCAGGCCGTCGCGGCGAGGGCGGCGACTGCCGCGTCGGCTTCTGCCATGACAAGGCTGGAGTGCAGGTGCGCGCCGGCGAGCGC
>Ga0079224_100003852_pt1 | contig 19168 bp, 16 predicted proteins | sample Stecom2015_FD_80414 | JGI IMG/M metagenome (GOLD analysis project Ga0079224, IMG submission 80414) | Agricultural soil microbial communities from Utah to study Nitrogen management - Steer compost 2015 | ecosystem: Environmental > Terrestrial > Soil > Agricultural land | place: USA: Utah... | reverse complement strand
TATCTTCCAGCATGGTCCGCGATATCCAATCGCCAGTGTATGGATTTAAATTTTCATCTATCCAGGGAAAATATTGCCCTTTTCATCTACCCTGCGGTGCGCATTGGCGTAAATCTGCAACTGCCTGAGGTAATCCCGGGGTTGTATCACTTTTTGGGGATAGTTATTCAGGACATTGGCCATCGCAGTTAGGGTAATCGAGGTAGAATATGGCCAGCTTGGACCGTTCCATTTACATTCATGACCAGTATACGACAGTTCAAAACGAGGATGACTCTGTTCAGCCGTCGTTAAGCCATAGGGTGCATAGAAGCCGGAATCTGATTTAATAAATTTCCAGGCACTTTCGTACTGCTCACCTTTAGGAGGTAAATTAAAGTACCATGGCGTATATCCGATGATTTCCCGGACATTTACAAGTTCCGTCTGGTTATAAGGCAGCGTTTTAAAGAAAACGGCATCCTTGTCCCAGAGCTTACCCAGCACCCGTTCTTTCAATGAATCTGCCTTTGCCTTGTATAAAGCAGTCAACTGATTGTTCCCTGCTAGTTGAGCGACTTTCGCGATAGCAAGGGCATCGCCGTACATATAAGAATTGATGCTTGGACGCTTTCCGTGCCCTCCTATAGACATTTCCATGGCATCGCGATCATCGACTGTGCTGAACAACCCGTCGCGGTTCTTCCCGATAAACATCCCATGAAATGATCGGCCGGTTTCCCATTTCCGATAATTGTCAACAAAATCGGGTAGCAGACCGGTAACCAAAGCCGTGTCCTGTTTAACTTGATAATAGGCCCAAAGAGCATCTACCAGCCAGCAGCTATAACTCCGTAGATCACCGCCTTTCTTAAACCAAAAATTGGCATAGTCGGCCAAAAACTTATTGTCTTTTAACCAGCGTCCTTCGTAAATGTGAAAAGCAGCGGCACAATTGATGGAGTTATATTCCCCGGACCAATAAACCTGGGGCAAAAACTCGGTGATAATAAATCCCTCAGGGGTCTTCTTGATGTGTTTACAATAGGTCCACCAGCGAAAATAATAAGTTAATTCAAGGTTTTTGTCCGGACAATCCAAAAGTGGTATATTCTCTTTTAAAAAGTCCCAGGCGCCCTCATTTCCAATATATCCTTTATATAGCTCCTGATCCTTTGCGTTGAACCTGTCAATATATGTCTTATAATCTTCCGGCCTCAACACAAAGTTTTCCTGCGCATATGCGCTTAATTTGAAGGCCATTAACATGGCAAGCAAACCGATTCTCATTTTCTTTTGATGTCCCTTAAAAGCAAGCCCACTAGTCATAATATGAATTCTCTGAAATCATTCCCAACGATCGATAATTTGATCAACTACCTTCACGGGCGGAAATGCCAGTACTTCCAATGCATTATTTATCTCATTAATCGCTTCAATTTCCGCTTGCATAGCTTCTATGTCTATTTGCTTTAAACGCAGCTTTTTCATTGTGGCGTTTTCCAAAGAATCAATGTAATCTTTCTTTATTATCAGAGTTGCCTTCTTATCACCAGCTTCCTCCGCTTTTAACATCTTCTTTAAGACAGCCTTCATCTCCTCAGTCTTAATTATCTCCTTCGAGCGCGCAATTCTCTTCTTGGTTAGTATCTTTGAAATAGAGTCCCTTTTTTGCCACAGAGCATCATATTCGGCTCTTCGTTCTTTTGAAAATTCATTGTAGAGCGAGAGGTCATCTTTCTCTTTTCCTTCCTTTAATAGCCTATTGAACTCATCTCGCCATCTAAAATACACCTGAGATAAACTATCATATCCCTGTCTCAGGTCCTTCATCTCGGCCTCCAGGTGAAAGGCTTTGGGAGAATTCACTATTTCAGTCAGCTTCTGGCAATAAGCTCTTGTTGCAATGCAAACAAGTGGTATTATCACAAATATGTACCTGACTTCATTCACGATTTCAGCTATCAATGAAGAACGTCAACTATTTTTACAGGAGGAAATGCCAACGTCTCCAATGCCTTGACTATTTTATACATGGCTTTTACTTCTGCGCGAGATGTTTCCCAATCTATCTCTCCGAAACGCACTTTTTTGCTCGTTGCATCTAACAGCAATCGCCTATAATCCATCAGAATCTTATTGGCTTTCGCTCCATTATCCGCTTTCACAGCTTTCCGCATTTCCTGTAGCACTTTCTGAGATTCCCTTGTCTTCGTTATTTCTATAGCATGTTCATTTATCAATTTGCTAATTATATTTGACAGCGAGTCCCTCTTCTTTGACAAGGAATCTCTTTTTATTCTTAGGTCTTCCCGCATTTTATGAAGCACCGAAACCTCATTCCCTCCAGCTCCTTGGTTCCTCAACCTTTTTTCTTCGCCCCATAGCCAGGACATTTTTTCTTTTATTGAGGAAATATTCTTGCTTAGTGGGGTCTCTTTCCGCTTTCACCTGCGCTACTTCCGCTTCTATCCGCAATGCCTTTGGCGAATTCACCACCTTGGCCAATTCCTGGCAAGAAGCCCCTGCTGCAATGCAGATAAGTGGTATTATCACGAATATGTGCCTCATCGCTTTCACGTTTTTTCGTTGTCAATGAAGAACGTCAACTCTTTTCACGGGAGGGAATGCTAATACCTCCAGTGCGCGGATTATTTTATATATAGCTTTGAGTTCTTCACGAGATGTTTCCCTATCTATCTTTCCGAAGCGTACTTTTTCGCTCGCAGCATCTAACAGTGATCGCCTATAGTCCCACTTGATTTTTCCAGCCAGATCGCTGTCATCTGCGCTTACCGCCTCCAGCATTTCTCTTAGGACTTTCTGCGATTCCTCTGTTTTTAATATTTCCCTTGAATATTCTACCCTCAACTTAAACCATACCTTTCTGAGAGAATCTCCTTCCTTTGACAGAGAATCTATTTTTTCTAATATCTCTTTCTTGGACTTACTAAAATTCGAATCCCCTTGATCCCTCATCCGTCTTGCTTCCTCTTTCAGCCGGGTGGACTCATCGCTTACTGAGGCCCCCATGTTCCTTATCTCGGCCATTTCCGCTTGCAAGCGTAACGCTTCGGAAGAGTTAACTATTTTGGCAAGCTCTTGTGCATGGCCTCCATTAACGATACAACCAAGCATCGCTACTATCGCGAATATGTTTCTAATGGACTTCATAACTTTTTCGTTTTTATCGTTATAGAATTATTGCCAAGGGTCTCTACCATTAGCACCATAGGAGTAAATCTTTGCATCCGCGTTGATGTCGTGCCCGCCCATTATATTCTGCTCATAGTCGTAAACTAATGCAGGGATGTACGGATCACGAACGTTAATTGAATCTTTGTCGGGCTGAGACGCTCCCACAGTCCGCGTATATATAGGATCACAAGTGGTAAGATTTGGGTGCGTATGGAATTGCCCAACGATATATTGTTTCTGATAAGGATAGGGGTCATCTACGGTAGGATTGTCCAGTAAATTTGTTTCATCTCCCTCCAACTCGACCATATTTATAAGATCAGAGCAGGCGTTATAATCCCCTGTACACAACTCACCTTTTACTAATTCCTTATTTCTCAGAAGAATATAGTATCCATATCATTTCTTGCCGGGTTTGCCTTCGAATCCCCCCACGTTTCATCAAACTCGTCTTGCATTTCGTTTTGAATTTCTTCCCATCCAGGATACAATACTTTCATGGACATAGGTTCCGAGTAAATAGTCAGTGGGCTATTATCTGCTATTTTAACCAGCTCCACTTCAGCTCTGATTTCAAATTCTCCACCTCTATAAATATCATAATCCGCTGTAAACGTGTTATCGGACTCAAAATCGCTGCTATCGACAGGTGAAACTCCAACAGTCCAATTAACCATTGACCCCACCTCATGCATCTGAAAAGAAGCAGAAAAGATATAATACCCGGCCGGAAACGTTACTTTCATTGATAGCTCAAATTTATTCCCATCAGTGACTCCAAATTCATAATATGGATCGTTTAATAAAACTACCGAGGGATCATTCATATTCGATATATCAAGATCCTTGCTTTCAAAACCATTTATATTTTCGTCGATTAGGCCATCTTTTGCAAGCTTACTTTGACAACCGGTCAGAACGGCTGCGGACAAAACAATAAACAGTGTTATCTTCATATTTAAATTTTAGGTAAGATAATATGACGTCCCGGCCTACTCCCTCCGCCATGCTTCTTCCAGGTTATAATATTGCAGGAAGTTGAATCCGTCCATATTAGCTGGCTGTCCCGCGCCTAACCAGTACAAGATCTGCGGAACGATCATGGTATTTTCAATAATGAGGTCTCCGGATTGCCTGTATATAGGAAGCGTATTGGCAAACTCGGCAATTCTTGGAGGTTCATTGAACACCAGGTCCGGCATCCCTTCAATCTGGTTCTTTATGGTCCTTTCATCGATCAAGGCATCCGGCGTGAATTTCCAATAACCAATTAGATGTTCATACTCTGGATGTTCGGGTGTGAGATTCAAGCGGCTGCTGTTGTCCACGAAAACCTGCTCGGTCAGCATCTTGTCCCATATACGCAATTCGGCAACATAGTAAGGTGTTGGCACACCTGTTCCACCAATTACAAAATCATCATCGTCTTCGATGTAGCCGGCAGTTGGCGAAGCTTCTCTATATCTTACATCCCCGTCATATAAAATAAGATAACTTTTCGTAGTCCGTGTTGGCGATGCAATACCTAACTGATACGAATGCCAAAGCGAATTGTTGAAAGCCTCGACATCTGCCTCGATAGTGCTTATCCCGTTCTCGCCGGCACTCATGTAAAAATCCACACCCGACCGCTGACGATAGATTCCCCAACTCCTTTTTCCCATTATTTTATCCCAGTTGTTCCCACTGTAGCCACCGTCCGAACGAGGCTCCATCCGCAACATAAATTCCACTGACAAATTCCGTCCTTCTCCTGCGCTGTACAGCTCCAGGGGATCTTCAAACCTCGCTTCGTTATCTCTGTCAAAATAAGCAGCATACAATGTTTTCCCCTGCATTTCCTGGGTAGTATAATGGTCATAATAAAATAGGCAAAAACTGTTGCGCTCGGCCTTGGTGGCGCCTCCCCATGTACCGTCAGAGGATCCTCCATGATTGGAGGTGATAACTATCAGCCAATCTTCGTAATAGGCATTCTCCCGGTTATTGATCGTTTCAAGGCATTCTCCTATATACCCATCGATTTTGGTTAATGCCGCGATATAATTCGGGTTGGAGGCGGAGAAACCACCGGCCTCACCCGCTTCCAGCATGCCATTAAAACTTACAAGGGTAAAATCCATGTCTTCCTTTTCAAGGTAGCCGACTACCAGCTCTTGCGCCTCTTCATCCGAAGCAGACATAATGGTTTCATAAGTATTATTGAGCATGTTTTCATTCAGGTCTTTCCAAGGAGTTATACAGAGTGTTTTCGCATTTGGATCTGCATTCGTAATGTGTGTAATGATGTTCGGGAAATAAGCCACCTCCTGTTCGGGAATATCCGGATTGATATCCAGCTCCGGAATATAGGAATCGTCTTTCACTTTATGCTTTTCGGCAATAACGCCGGTAAGCATTGTCGTCCAATTCACATAATCTTCAGCATCCGTGCTACGGGCTATCCGGTTATCGGACAATCCTTCGAAAGTATACTTACTATGCGGCAGCATTGCATTCAGATTGACCGGCATATTTTGTTCCACGACCGCTCCGACCGCTCCGTCAATATTAATCCATAATACCCGGCGTTGTACGCTTGTATCTGCTTGTTCTGGTATATCCTCAGCAACAGGCGGAGGGGTCTCATATTTTGCACAAGACAAGCAAGCCAAAAAACCAGTACAGAAAGCCCAATGCTTTAGGCGGATATTTCTCAAACGTTGCATGCTCGATTTTTTTATTTATAATAAAATGTGCCGAACTCGGCCATGGTTTGATGAGTAGAATTCACAAAATCCCTATCGGGGAACACTACTCTTATATAACGTATATTCTTTTTATCGATAAACTCGAAGTAACGCTCATTCATGTAGGTGCCCGACAGCCCTTCGTAAGGTTTCACGCCATCGGCAGCGCTGTAATTGGCCATGTCTTCCACCGAACGCAATTCGGCTATTTTGTACCATTCTACCTCCATATCACTCAATTCAATATTTTCCGCATCGGTCGTCTCTATGATCATTCGCGATGGACGGTATTGCCGTTCACCGTTGGCAAAAAAGAATCCGTCTATCTGCTGTTTGCTCTTCATATCGATAACCAGATAATGCGGAAGCGGAAGTGTCCCTCCTACCCATTTGGTATGCCAGTAGCTGGATTTGTAACCATCCAGTATATTTCTGACTCCCTGGTCTCTGTCTTCCTGGTCATTATCGCTGTAATACCGATCAAACGCCAGCACATCCCAGGAAGTCCGGTCATGCTTATACTTGTATCCGCTGACATCGTATGTAGAAACCTCGGAATCCGGCGTCGGCGATAGCGGGTTGTATTTCCAGATGGTTTTGTCGAGTAAAGGATAGCCCCGTCCACGCATGCGTGCACGATCGCTTAGATCAATGCCCCAGTGATCGAAAAACGGGGAAAAGTCTTCGCCAAAGTAGGCACATAATTCACCGAAAAAAGCATCCAGGCCGATAGACGGCCTATTACCCTTCATCTGCTTATTTAAATGTGTATAGAATGCCCAGTCATTATCGTTGTGGTAAGCCAGCTGGATAAGAGGCAGTAAGGCAAATGCATCAAAATCGGTGGTCTCATCCGACCTGAACCATTTTGATGAATCCGCAGCGGCATAGTCTAAAGCCAATGGAAACTGATGATTGATCCCTGCATCTTCACCGTCACCGCTTGTAAAAATATCATTGATATGATCAGTCAAACCATTCTTAAAGCCCTTTTCCGCCAGGCGATATAAAGGGATAACGTTTGCTGCGTCTTCCACTTGCGGCCACCAAGGTGACATTTCCAATGCGTAATTGTTACCTAATGCCGTAAAAATGTTGGGCGAATTTCCCGAAATCAATGCCTCTAAATCGGTCAAATCATCCATCATCGCGTTGGTATTCAAGGCTACAATGGGTTGGCCGGTCCATCGCATGTACAAGTTGTCCGCCAGCTGAACGTCCAATATTACACGTTCCGGAAATTCAGGCATACGGAATTTCGGATCGCTGCTCCCGCTGGCAAGTCCGTAATATTCATAGTAGTATTCCTGAACAATGCTATCCCAGGTATCCAGCAACTCTTCCATTTTTGAGGCAAAAGCTGGGTCCTCTTGCAGCTTGCTCGCAATACGGGCGCGTGAAACGGAAAAAGCGACATGCTCGCCCCTTAGCTCCAACCAGGGAACGGTCGTATTCCGGACCCGATATGACCATGCGGTAGGATCCATATTGGTATTCGCAACATAGTCCGGCGCCCGATAAACATGTTCGAACTTAAGCTGATAATTATCACTTCCGATAACGTCGCCTTGCCTAACGATCCAGATGTACCCGCCCAGGTTGTTACGGATATAGTTAGTGCCGGGAAATAGCGCCTTCTTCGTATATACGACCGGTTCACGCAATGCCGTTCCTACACCCGTCAGGTCATCCATGTGCACTCCTACCTGAACGCTTAGCCCCATTACCCCTTCGTTTACTGTAATCGCCACCAGTTCTCCGGCCCCGGCATACAATCCCGTGCTGTAGATCGGCCGCGGCACAGCTGTTACACCCATGGTAAATGCATCTGTATAACGGCGACTCAGATCCAGCGTAATCGTCGTATCCTCGATGCGCCTTTCGGTTAAGGTGTCCACCAATCCCGGAAAAATACGCGCCCGGTCATACATTGTTACATCAATTGAAAGTAGTGTATCTACCGTAACATTGGAGGAATCGCCTTTGTATTCGTCTATGCCACTTTCGATATCGTACTCGTACGCTACATTACATGCCTGCGCAAAGGCGCCAAGTACAGCCAGGTAGCATAGTCTTTTCAAAATCAGCTTTTTCATGCTTCTTCGTTTACCGGTTTGTTTCTTCTTTCTTGTCGAAAGTGTCGTTCCACTGTTATCACCGCTTCAAAGGGCTATTTCAAATCCGCTCCATTATTTATGGGTTATTACCCACTTGGAAGGTGGTATTTTTCCTTCTGGTATCTCCGCTTCGCAATTTTACTCGTTCTCCAGTCCATGGTATTCCAACGGCCAGCCCAATCCCTCAAGTTGCCATTCGGCATCTATGTTAATCCCCAGCCACAACAAAGTTTGATAAGGTATATCTACAGTATTAAATACTGCACGGTAGAATGAAGCGTCCGGAGCTGGGCAGACATTGGGATCTTGCATACTGCCGGTTTCCCATGCCGGGTCGGTTAGGACCATATCAGACTTTCCAGCGTTAGGACCGCCATAGACTGACCCGTATTGAGAATAATCCGGAAGTATATTGCCACCAAAATCTTCTTCCCTATCGTTTGGCCAATAACCGATCAGGTTGTCCCAATATTCGAAACCGTCTATCTCATCCAAACGGGTTTTGCAATAATTCGCAGCTAAGTAATCCGGCGGCAGAGCGACGTTGTAAAACTGAAGATTATTTACATAGAAATGGCCTTGATTACCCGTACTGGCACCCTCTATCCTCCCAATAGTCAGGGGGGCGTCACTAGTCATATCGTCGTCATTTAATGCAATTCTTTTGAATTCTACTCCATCGAGATAGCATATCAGTGAGTCGCGGTCGCCGCATTCTTTATATACATAACTGTACATGCGCCACGGATTCCCCTTTCGTATCTGATACCAATTATATCCTCCACCACCGTTGTCACCCTCATGAACTACGGCTACATTTCCTCCTTGAGAATGCATCCGAATATTCCATCCCGGCCCATTGTTCATCCTGGCTCTTTTGGCCAGTACACTATGTCCATTGCCGGAATTAGGCCAGGTGTCGTAGATCATAAACTGGATGGTATAGGAGTTGGTATCGGTAGATCTGGAACCCATGTTAAACAGGGAAGCGTCCCGCACCACGGCATTTTCAGTAGCGCCGCTTCCTGAATACCAGGGACTAAAAAAATTGTATTTGATCTCATCTGAAGCCGGTGGCTGGAACAGGCTCGAAGTAAGCCGTGGACTATAGAATAATGTAAAGGTATTCCGCTCTAAATCTTCGTAATAGGTTCCCTCTTCTTCACTGGTATCGGGATAAACGCCTCCGTAATTTGAAGTGATCATTACCAGCCAGTTTTCTTTTGCAAAATTCGGACGGCTTTTTAAAGCATCTATGATCTCACCGATCTGGCCGTCCACTGTATGAATAGCAGAAACAATGTTCGGCAGTGGCTGTCCGGACTCATCATAGAAGCCGTCTCTTATTCCACTGGTATTGACGCCATTAAAATGCGCCAGTATTACGTCAGATGGTTCCTCAGAATGGTTCGATAAAACCTCCACCAAAGCATCCTTTACCGCCCCGTCGTTTGCCAAGGTTTCCTTTTTATCAGCGTCTTTTCCAAAAACGGCTGTGAAAGTGGCGTTCGGAGAAAGCAGGGATGTTGTCAGACCGCTTCCAGTGGTTTTTAGCAACGATAGGAACGTCGGAGTTTGCAGACTTTCAATGTTTTCGTTCTCTTTGCCAACGCCATGGGTCGTCACTCCGGTGAGCAAATTGGCCCAGCCCCGTTCGTTGGAAATTGAGGGCAAACTGGACCGTGAATCCGCCAGTCCCTCAAAGGTGTACATCGAATTATTGATCAACGCTTTAATATGTGGTGCCTTGTCGGTATTGATCGCTTCCTGTACAGCTTTTCCGGCAGCTCCGTCAATCACGATCAGTAAGACTTTACCGGTCTTATAATCCGTTCCGGACTCCCCGTATTCTTCTTTCAATACGTGATCAAAATCCTGATTGCATGCAGTGAACAACAAGGCCATCACTACCGGGACGATCAATTTCACCCTTGAATAAAAGTCGTTCTTTAAAATCGTTCTCCGTATCATTTCCAATCGTGTTTTAGATTTCTATTAGTCTTCAAAATCCACCTCCAGCATGACGACATTATTTACCCTTTCACCGTTGAAACGGGAAAAGTTGCCCATCAGCAGCAGGCCGTTCGCCCCTGTGGTCGTTTTGGTTTCCACCGCCTGATAGAGCTGTCCTGTAAACATACCCGGTACGTTGAAGCGCTGGGTAGCCGCGCCGTCCTGGTCCAGGATAAGGAAGCCTGGCCTGGATACGCCGTCATACTTCAGGAAGGTACCGGAAATAACGATCTTTTCATTGTCTAAAATGGTGGCAAAATTGACGTCGCCCCCCTCTATCACCCGGGGCTTGAATGTTTCGTCAAGGCTGCCATCCTTATTCAATACGGCCACGCCATTGCGCGGTTGTCCGTTAAACTCCGTAAACTGCCCTACCACGACCGCCTTCCCGAGGCTTTTATTATAGCGTACCATGTTGATACTACCGTTCGCGCCGCTTCCCGCATTTGCCAGATAGGCTTCGTCAATATTTCCATCTGCAGTTAAGCGCGCGATGGAGTGCGCGGGCTGGCCATCGAAGGTGTCGAAGTCACCCACGATGACCACCCCATCATCTTCATCCAGATAAGCGTCATTGATATTCTCAGCGCCGCTCACACCGCCGGCCCGATAGGCGTCATCCAGCTCGCCGCTACGGTCCATCCGGATGACAGACGCGATGTCGGTATACTCATAGACATTCTCAATGGCTGTAGACTGGCTATAGTCAACCCTAGCATACGTCCGGATATTGCCTACGGCAATTACCTTGTCATCTGAGGTGACAAAAGATCGTAGAATGGGCTGCAGGGTTCCCCCATTGAAGCGTGGCACTGCGGCTTCGGTCTCAGAAGACCACCTGGAAGGCAGGACAGTCACCATCATGGTATCCAGCGCCATGTCCTCCTCCAGTACGGTAATGTTATTCGTAACTGCGTACTCGTCCTCCTCCAGCTCGTAATGGCCAAAAGTACCTGACAATAGCACCTTCCCGTCACTAAAATAAGAAAGAGACGAAAGGGATTCCTGCACCTGGCCGCCGAACCCTCCTCCGAGCAGCGTGTATCGCAGGGGTTCCTCCACTTTGTATCTGCTCGAATTCTGATCCGCCAGAAAGCCACGGTCATCTACATAGGCCAATGAAGTCCTACGCTCCCCTTCCACTATGTTAAAACCACCAAGGAGGTAATAACTCCCCTCCTCCGAAGCATGTTCCAAATAGTTAAACACTACCCCGTTTGTACCCGTTTTTAATCCATATTCATGGTCAGTTTTTACATTGCCCAGCACATTAAAATTGGGCCCGTAAAAGACCTGGCCTTGCAGCAGAATATGGGTAATGCCCGAACTGACACTGGCCGGAACGGTTACCGTGAGTGAAGTGTCGGTTGCCGTTCTTATTTCCGCTTCTTCCCCAGCGATAAAGAAATTAAAATCATACTGGTCTGATCCAGGATCACACCAGGCCAACAGCCCTTCGGCGCCGAACACTACTTCGGCCCCAGGATAAGCCGCTTCGGGAAACGGGGCATCACTGGCAAGCTTTATGCCCAGCGGTTCTTTCCCGCCAGCATATGGATCTTCGCCAATGCCTTGTTCCTCCTTATCGCAGCTACTCAACAGGAAAAACAGGCCGCAGAACAAGGCAAAACTTAGTTTAGTCAAATTCATTTTCATGCTCGTCAGGTTAACATTTTCTGGGTTCAATTAGCTGTCCTTTCCGATATTCCTGCCGCAATAGCCTTACTTATAAAAAGCTGTTCGTTGAAGCCAAACGTATGGTCGATGAAACGGATCACATGCACTACGCCATTGACCGGCTGTATATCGGAAGTGGCGACATAAGCATGTGTCATGTCCTTTTCCACGAAATTATTGACATAGGAATAGAGCAGCTGCCGGTACCCCGCGTATTTGATTCCGTTGGCATCGTGATATACCAGGCCGATGTTCATTGACAGACCGTTATAGGATACATAAGCCTGTCCAGGATAGGCGTCCATTGCGATTGTATCCATCTGGGGAATGTCTTTGGCCAGATATCTGTCCTTTACGATATAGAGCGATAACAGTTCTCTCCAAACTTCCGGTTTGATTTGGCTAATGCTCGTAACGCTGTCCCTGCCCTGCAGGTTATACCAATAGTAGTTCAGGCTTTCCATGCTTTCATCAATTGACCAATCCGTAGGGGCGAAAAAGGTGATCTCATCGCTTTGAAAAACATCCTCCATGCCGGCGTACTCAATAACCTCGACCAATTCCTGAAAATAATCTGGTCGCGATCGCAGGAAATCAAGGACAGTTCCATCAAATTCAGCATGTCCCTTGCCGCCATCATGCAGGTAGCTTTCGTCCTGGCAACTCAGGAAAAGGGGGAGGCAAAGGAGCGCCACCATTATCATTTTTACAAGTTCATTATGCTTTTTCATTCGAATAAATTAGCGCCAGAATTGGTTATAAGTCATTTTCGTATTATTCAGGAATGCATCCGAATGAATCGGCCAGGTCCAGGCGCCGGCGTTGAAATCGGTGACCGTCACCACGTGGTAACTGTAATTCCGGTCGTGTATCTTTCCGGTCCTTGCCAGATCAAAGAAATAGTGCCCTTCCCCGATCAGTTCCCGAACCCGTTCCCAGTAGATCGCATCCTTAAGTTCTTCGCCCGAAGAGTTAACCTGCGGGGCCCCAGCCCTGCTTCGCACCATATTGAGCAGCTCACGGGCCTTACCCTCGTTCTGGCCCAGTTCAGCCAGGGCCTCCGCATACAATAACAGCGCATCCGCATAACGAAAAATGATCTGATTACCTGCATTTGACGTGTATTGGCCGGTACCATAAGTATCTGAATTTAAAAATTTGATAATCTCCTTGGGAGTGCCGTCGGCCTTGTAGATATCTTCGTCAAACCAGGTTTCTCTCCGGCGATCTGTGACATCTGGAGGAAAAATACGCTCAAGGAAGTCATACTGGTAATAAATTCGCGGATACTGCAGCAACCTGTTGTATTTGTAGGTGACCAGGTTTGAAAAGTTGGCATATTGAAGCAGCACCTCATTGGTATTGATGTTTTGCGCAATCTCGAAGAAAGTTTCGGCAGTCCCCCCTTTGAAAATATCCCGGCTCCGGCTAATGTCCAGTAAATAATAAGCGCCGTTATTGTTATTGACCAGATCGTTACCCAAATTCACCACGTTCTGGTAATAACTGGCAGCGTTACCCTCATCAAAACCGGCCATCCACATGTTCATATGTATCATTAACGTAAGGGCTGCACCGCGATTGGCTCGTATGCCGGCATCGGCGCCTGGCTGTATCCAGGGGAGATAGATTGCCTCCGGATCCGCCTCAAGTAATTCCTGAAGGTCTTCCAGGCAATTTCCGAGCACAGTCAGCATGTTTGTACGAGGCAGCGGTTCCGCGTTATAGGCGTTCACGTAATACGGAACATCGCCGAAAACCCGGGTCAGAAAAAAATAGGACAGGCTGCGCATAAAGATCGCTTCAGACCGGTAGCCCTCGATCTGAACCTCGGTAAGGCCGGGTACTGTGTGGATTTCTTCCAGTAAAATATTGGAAGATTGAATAACTTCGTAAAAGGGTTTCCAGCGGATAATGTTCTGGGAAGCCCAGTCCGCCTGCCCTGTCATTAATTGGGTCAGGTCATTGGTGGTTAGATAGTCGATGTATTCGGTTGCATCCCCTTCGGCGTAAGGAATCACCGGTGCACACCGCAAATCCCCTGTATTGACAATAAAAGCGCTGTTGATCATGGTAGCATTCCGGAAGCTCGCGTAGATACTGAGTACAAATGCATTCACATCAGCATCATTCCCGTTATTCCAGAAATCATCGCCCGATAACTTCTCATCGCTTTCCGCCTCCATCAGCTCTTCACAACCGCTCATCGGTATAATGAGCGGCGTTATTAACAGGCATATCAGGTATATTCTTGTTTTCATTGCCTTCTCTGTTTTTGTCTCATTAAAAAGTTATATGCATCCCAAGGGTATAGGCCCGGCTATTCGGATAACCGCTCGATCTGTCATAACCTAAGCTGCTTACATTCTCCGGGTTTACGCCGGAATAGTTACTGAAGGTATGTATGTTGTTGGCGCTGGCCGTTATGGAGGCGCTGCGCAGGCCAAACACATTTAAAATGCGTTTGCTCACTGAATAAGACAGCGAAATGCCATTGATCTTAAAATAGGAGCCGTCCTCCATGAACAAGGTTTGATTAGCGCGGAAAGGATCGATGATCCCCACTCTGGTATAGTCATAGGGATTCGGATAGTCGGCGTTCCGGTTCTCCGGCGTCCAGAAATTGTAGGCATCAATGGGGGCCAGCACACCGGACGAAGTTGCATTCGTACCCATGGGGTTGTTGAAAAAGCCAAAGCGCTCGGAAAGGGCACTGTTGATAATATCCCTGCGCAAGGTAAATGAACAGTTGGTATTAATGGAGAGAGATTTATAACGGAAATTCAGATTAATCCCTCCTGTCATCCGAGGCTGCGAATTTCCAACAATGGTCATATCTTTTTCGTCGATGATGTAATCCCCGTTTAGATCCACAAATATGGGGTCTCCCGCCTTAAAGTAGGCTTCTTCCGATTCAGAATTATCTCCGCCCATCCGGAGGCGCCGGCGGGTCGAAGGGTCGACAGGGACATCTTCATCGCGGGCATACACTCCTTTGTAGACAAACAGGTAGTTTGATAAGGCGTTGCTTCCCAATTTATTAACGATATTCCCGTTGATAATTTGCCGCGCGTCATTTGGCAGCCTCGTAATTACATCCTTGTTAATTGCGAGAACAAAGTTGCAGCGGAGGCCAAAATCCCCTCCCCTTTTCAAGGGACTGACACCAAGTACCATCTCAAGACCGTAATTTACCAGACTGACATCAGTACTTTTTATATCGTCAAAGCTGTTATGGTCCGCCAGTTGAAGGCTGCTTAGTTGATTATCAATTTGTTTATAATATACATCGCCGTTGAAGGTAACCGCCTGGTCCAGGAAATACAGATCCAGGCCGAGGTTCCACATGGTGGATTTGACAGGTTTCAGATCGGGATTAGGCATACTGGAATAATCGACAGGGATGTAATTCTCGCCATTATAGGTACTGCCTTCTTCATTGAGCAAATAGGCACCCCAAATGTCGTAGATGTTGGCTTTATACCTCGACGTCCGTCCCCAGGTGGTCCGGATGGCGCCAAAGGAAAGGAAATCGAATTTTTGCATAAAGGGTTCCATGGAAAAATTCCATTTAAAACCAAAACCTGGATTTATTGCGAATTTTGCCTTTGAACCGTAAGCGGAATTAATTTCGGGGCGGATAGAAGGATTGAAAATGTATTTCTTTCCTATATTAAGGTCTTTTTTGAAACTTCCGATCCCAAAATGAGGCGCGATGGTGATGGATGCCGTGTTATTATTAATGTTTAGACTGGCGCTGCCGGAAGATAATGAAGGGTTGTAGCCAATGGGCCCCAGGATTCCATTGGGCAGTCCATTCAATACAATGGAGCTGGCCGTTTTATTCGATAAACTAAGCTCTCCACCCAGTGTCAGTCCCAATTCCACCGCACTCAGCCGCGTCATGTAGCTTACGCTTGAGCGGAGATAGACATTGTATGAACTTAAACTGCGCGACAGTGCCTGGGCACCGTTTTCTGCCCTGTCCTGAACCAGTATTCCCGGAGTAAGGGTTTCACGCTCATCTGTTTTATAGGAATAGCCAAATACACTGTTCCATGAAATATCATGAGGCAATCTGTAAAACGTTCGCAAACTGGCATCGTAGGCGACGGACGTAGCCTGGTCGTCCACGGAAAGGGCTTTCAACACGTCGTTGGTCGTTGTGTACAAGGAGGGTGGCGGCAGGAGGGATGAAGCGTTTGAGCCGTTGGCCACGCCAGTCTGACCCAAGGCGTTTCCACTCCCTTTATTACTCAATCCCAACGTTGCAGACGCTTTCGCCGTCATTTCAAATCGTTCAGTAGGTGCATATTCTATCTGCATGCCTACCCCATACCTTTCAAAGCCGGTTTTTTCGATGATCCCGTTCTCCTGGAAATAATTCCCGTTGACCTTATAATTAAAGGAAGGATCCCCGCCTGAAAACTGGAGGTTGTGATTCTGGTTATAGGTGGTGCGATAAAAAATGCTTTGCCAGTCCGTGTTGTTGTTAAAATAAGGGTTCAAACTATCGGAAAGAATAGGATTCTCATGAATGTCATAATACCCCTGATAAGCGGAAGTATCGTTCGTCAAGAGCTGATAGATTCTTGAATTCCGCTCGGTCATACCCACCATCACATCGCGCAGCCTGGGCGGCGTACTGATCTTAAAGCTTGTATTGTAAGAAACGATCGGCTTAGGCGAATTACCTCGCTTGGTATTGATAATAATAACGCCGTAGGCTCCTCTTGACCCATATAAGGCAGTTGCCGCCGCATCTCTTAATATCTGGATATTGTCGATATCCTCCACGGGAATCATAGAGATCGGGCTGATGCCTGATCCGTCGAGTAAGCCCTGCGCGTTAAATTCACCGACATCCTCTTGCGGAATACCGTCCACCACGAACAGGGGATTGGAAGAACCCAGGATCATATTATCCCCTTCGCCGCTCACCGAAATATCCGAAATACCACGTATGGTATAAGTACCCTGCATACCGGGGGTGCCGTTGTTAAGCTGCACATTCAACCCGGGCACTCTTCCCTGCACCAATTCCATTACATTGGCCACCGGGGTTTCAACGAGATCATCGGCATCGATGACCGTCACGGTGGAGGTAACGTCTGCCAGGCTTTTACTGGTATACCCCACCACAACTGTTTGATCCAGCAGGTTCAGCGCCTCCACGAGATGAATCTCCATTCCCGATTGGTTCTTTTCTGCTTTCGTCGTATAGGATTCAAAACCCAGGAAGGAAAACTGCACGGTTGCATTCAGAGGCACGCTTATTTTAAACTGCCCTTCGAGGTTCGTTATACCTACCGCTTGTGAGGCTTGTTCCTCTTCATCCTGGATAACAGAAACCGTAACGCCCGGAATGGGACCGTTCTGGGCTTTATCCAGCACCACCCCGCTCAGGGTTACCTCCTGTGCTGACAGGTGCAGGCCCAATAAAGACAATACTGCCGTTAACAGATATATGGTACACGTTCTTTTCATAATAAAATCAATTATCTACCCGTACTCCGTCTTTAAACAAAGGGCCTTTCCCATCGAAAACAAAGAGAATCTCCCAGTGACCTTCCCTGAAAATGGAGAAATCGAACTGCATAAATGAATCCTCGCGCCGACCGGAAACTCCAATCCTGTTATAGGCGAACCTTACCCGCGCCATATCACCGTCTTCATTGGTGTACCTGGAGACCGATTCCACCAGAGGAATGGGGTAGGCCACTTTATAACGTACGTATTCAGCGGTTTTCTCCATATCAAAACCATGCAGCAGATTGTCCCAATCGGTTAGGTTGAACGATGCCGGATCAATAGGTGTATAATCTGCGGTAAAAAAGCGAAAGGTTAATGTATTGTCCTCGCCTTCAGCCTCCTCGTTCTCCCTGAAATAAACTTTTACATCTTCTTCCCGCATCAAAAAGCCGGTTGTGGCAGCGCGCACTCCCCATAAAATTGCTGGATGCACGTATCCGACGGTATCAAATCCGGTTTCCGGATCCACGTTGCTGGGTTCATAGTCCACTTCACGGGAAGGTATCAGTCGCATATTTGTCTTATAAGCGTACCCTCCTGAATTTTTTATCAGCACATCGAACGTATAACTGGAATCCGGGGAACACCGTACAAATGAAGAATTTGCATTGCTCCACATGACGAACTCACCGGAGTGCTTTCTTACCTGGAAAAGCGGCCGGTATTCGATGGCTTGTTTGGCTTCTATTTCCTCTAACGATTTTTCCGTACCCAGGTAGGGTGTTTTCCAAACCGTTACCGGGAAAAATTGGGTCAGCTCAGGAGCAGGTGAGCCATCGAACCGTCGTATGCCCGTAATCTCGAATGTAAACGGCAGGGTAGAGTTTCCGGCATTGAAATTATCGGACATAACGGTGGTTCTCCCCAATTGCGGCCGGTACAATGTTTGCGTGAAGACAGCCTCTTTATCAAAGGCATCCAGGCTTTCCGGCAGAAATTCATCCACGCATGAAACGCAGGTAAAGACTGCGAACGCACCCAACAATACCGGTATGGCTTTCTTCTTATTAATATTAATAGATATATTCATTGCCGTAGTTTTGGAACCGGGAAATCATTTTGCTGAAGCTAAACTCGTGGCCATCATTAAGAATATGAATGTACCCGTTGCTAGTACCGATGTCGATTACGCTGGTTTCACTTCTATCCCAGTTTTCGCTTAGCTGCGTATTATTTCTGTCGCTGAGTACCAACCGGCGTCTGCCCATATCCGCTATCCCCGAGGCGTTTTGCCGTTCATAGAACAAGTGCATCCGGTAGTCAAATTTAAAGTCCTGCACCTCCAACCCATTAGTGTACACCGCCAGTGAATCAGAGTATAAGTTCCCCCGGAAAATATATTTGCTGATCATACTGTCCAGTTGGAGGCGGTAGTCATAATGATGTTCGATGATGATAGAGTCGGCTTCCGGAGTTTCCCCTGGCTGCTTTTCGATAACGGTGAAGGGTTCTATCAACAGATCGCTCAGGTAAATGGCTTGTCCCTTTTGCTTGATATTCCGGTAATTATTCAAGCGGTCGAAGGCTTCTTCAAAACACCGGTTCGGGATCGCGAATACCGTCAAACCGGCAGACGGCTTCTGCAGCGAGTCTCTCAGGCCGGGGATCCCGTTAATGACTACCAGCATCGAATCAAACCGTACGCCGTATTGCTCGTCGCTCTGTTCCAGAAAATCCAGGATCGTACCGTTAAAACGAACTCCGCCCTTTTCCCTGATGCCAGTGAAAGCGCTCTCGTAGTCCTTACAGGAAGTCATGAGTAGCAGTAGAAGGGCAGTCACCCGTGCATTATTTAAAATTTTATTCATACCTGCTTTATTTGCCCGATTATTGCCAGTAACTATTTTGAACCAATTGCGAATTTTTTGACAGCACATCCGCTGATAAAGGCCAATAGCTGCCTCCGCTGCGGATCAGCAGCAG
>Ga0079224_100003851_pt1 | contig 19171 bp, 15 predicted proteins | sample Stecom2015_FD_80414 | JGI IMG/M metagenome (GOLD analysis project Ga0079224, IMG submission 80414) | Agricultural soil microbial communities from Utah to study Nitrogen management - Steer compost 2015 | ecosystem: Environmental > Terrestrial > Soil > Agricultural land | place: USA: Utah... | reverse complement strand
CACCGTGCTGCAGCTGATCGAACTGCCGGTGAGCGTGCTGCTCGTGCTGGCGGGCGCCTCGATCGGCGTGTACGGCATCGTGCTCGGCGGCTGGGCTTCCGGGTCGCCGTATCCGCTGCTGGGCGGACTCCGGTCGGCCGCGCAGGTCATCTCGTACGAAATCGCGATGGGCCTGTCGATCATCGGCGTGGTGCTGTACTCGCAGTCGATGGCCACCAGCGGCATCGTCGCGGCCCAGGCCGACAGTGGGTGGTACTTCTACCTGCTGTTGCCGAGTTTCGTCATCTACATCATCTCGATGGTCGGCGAGACGAACCGTGCGCCGTTCGACCTGCCCGAGGCCGAGTCCGAACTGGTCGGCGGGTTCCACACCGAGTACAGCTCGATGAAGTTCGCGATGTTCTTCCTCGCCGAGTACTCGAACATGGTGATCGTCTCGGCGTTCGCGACGACGCTGTTCCTCGGCGGCGGCATGTTCCCGTTCATCGGCGCCGACGCGGCGATCAACCAGGGCTGGTGGCCTGCCCTGTGGTTCCTGATGAAGATGTGCGTGCTGCTGTTCGGCTTCATCTGGCTGCGCGGCACGCTCCCGCGGTTCCGCTACGACCAGTTCATGAAACTCGGCTGGAAGGTGCTCGTCCCGGCCGCGTTGGTCTGGTTGCTGCTGATCGCCACGGTGCGGGCGCTGCGCAACGCCGAGGGCGTCTCCACGGGGCAGCTGCTCATGATCGGCGGCGTCGTCATCGTCGTGATCGTGCTGCTGACCCTGCTGATTCCGGAGAAGCAGCCGCCGGAGGACGCCGGAATGGTGTCGACGACCGGCGGTGGGCACCCGGTGCCGCCGCTCGACCTGAAGGTGCCGGAGACCACGCCACGCAAGAAGGCCCTCGAGGCACGGCGCAAGTCCGAGGCGAAGAAGCAGGCGGAGCTGAGTCCGTCGACCGTCGGCTCGTCCGAAGGCTCGAAGGAAGGAGAGTCCGATGGGAATCTTTGATCCCGTCAAGGGATTCGGCGTCACCTTCGGGATGATGTTCAAGAAGGTCGCCACCGAGGAGTACCCGGAGATCGGCGCGCCCGCCGCGCCGCGGTACCACGGCAGGCACCAGCTGAACCGCCATCCCGACGGGCTGGAGAAGTGCGTCGGCTGCGAGCTGTGCGCCTGGGCGTGCCCCGCGGACGCGATCTTCGTCGAGGGCGGCGACAACACCGAGGAAGCGCGGTACTCGCCGGGCGAACGCTACGGTGCGGACTACCAGATCAACTACCTGCGCTGCATCGGTTGCGGCCTGTGCGTCGAGGCGTGTCCCACCCGGTCGCTCACGATGATCAATTTCTACGAGCTGGCTGACGACAACCGGCAGGACCTCATCTGGACCAAGGAAGACCTGCTGGCACCGCTGCTGCCCGGGATGGAGCAGCCCCCGCACCCGATGCGGCTCGGTGACGACGAGCAGGACTACTACGTGGGCGGCCCCGAGCTCGCGCGGGGCCGCGGCGTGCCCGAGCAGCAGACCGTGGAGACCGACACCGAGGAGGCGGTCCGATGAGGACGGAGACGTCGCTGGTGCTGGCGCAGGCCGGGGCCGACGCGACGGTGTCCACGGGCGAGGCCGTCGCGTTCTGGGTGCTCGGGCCCATCGCGGTGGCCGGCGCGCTCGGCATGATCTTCGCCCGCAATGCGGTGCACTCGGCCCTGTGGCTCGTGCTGACGATGCTGTCGCTGGGCATGCTCTACATGGTTCAGCACGCGCCGTTCCTCGGGTTCACGCAGATCATCGTCTACACCGGCGCGATCATGATGCTCTTCCTGTTTGTGCTGATGATGGTGGGCAGGGAGTCGTCCGACTCGGTGCTCGAAGTCCTCAGAGGACAGCGGCTCATGGCCGCGTTGCTGGGCATCGGCGTGGCCGGCGTGCTCGCGGGGGCGCTGACCCGCGCGCTGACCGACGTGCCGCCCGCACCGCCGATGAACCCGTGGACTCCGGACGGCGGTGGCGCGGGTGGTCTGGCCCGCGTGATCTTCCAGGACTACCTGTTCCCGTTCGAACTGACCTCGGCGCTGCTCATCACGGCGGCGATGGGGGCCATGGTGCTGGCCTTCACCGACCGGTACTCCAAGGAAGGCAAGCGCAGCCAGCGCGACCTCGTCGAGGCGCGGTTCCGCGGTGAGTACGAGCGGCCCTCGCCCAAACCGGGACCCGGGGTGTACGCGACATCGAACTCGGTGGCCACGCCCGCACTGCTGCCGGACGGCTCGATCGCCCCCGAATCGCTGTCGGAGCTCATCGAGTCCACGCCGACCGCACAGTTGCGGGCGCATCGCGAACACCTCGACCGCGTCGAGCGCGAGAACGCCCGCGCTCTCGTGGGGCCCGACGCGGGTTCGGCGGGTTCCGAGACCGGTGAGGACTCGGGCGCCGGCGCCGACACCCCGGCCCCGACCGGCGGTGCTGCGAACGGCACGGAGGACAAGGCATGACCCCGACCTACTACCTGCTGCTGTCGGCGCTGCTGTTCACCATCGGCGCGGTCGGCGTGCTGGTGCGGCGCAACGCGATCGTGGTGTTCATGTGCATCGAGCTGATGCTCAACGCCGTGAACCTGTCGCTGGTCACGTTCGCGCGCATCAACGGCGACATCGACGGACAGGTGATGGCCTTCTTCGTGATGGTCGTCGCGGCGGCGGAGGTCGTGGTCGGCCTCGCCATCATCATGGCGATCTTCCGCACTCGCCGCTCGGCCTCCATCGACGACACCAACCTCCTGAAGTACTGAACAGGGCGAAATAGAAGGTGGGAGACCTGCGTATGTGGTCGGGTAGGACGCGCCCAGGCGGCGATCTACTGCGTTGGCGACCGCTCGAGTATGTCAATACGAGTCGCGACCGCCTGCCTTGTAGCTCATCCACCTGGACGCGTCCGGGTGGCCACCCTGCCAACGTGGGCCCCGAAGGGAAATAGTTGTGATCGCATCATCGTGGCTGCTGGTCGCGTTCCCGGCGCTCGGCGCGCTCGTGCTGTTGCTCGGCGGCAGACGCACCGACGGCTGGGGCCACCTGCTCGGCTGCGCGACCGTCGCGGCGTCCTTTGTGTACGGTCTCGCGCTGTTCTTCTCGGAATCGCTGACCCAGGCCGCCGACACGACGCTGTGGTCGTGGATCCCGGTCGAGGCACTGCAGGTGGACTTCGGACTGCGCATCGACCCGCTGTCGATGACGTTCGTCCTGCTGATCACGGGCGTGGGCGCGCTGATCCACGTCTACTCGATCGGCTACATGTCCGACGACCGGGACCGCAGGCGCTTCTTCGCCTACCTGAACCTGTTCGTCGCCTCGATGCTCATCCTGGTGCTGGGCAACAGCTTCGTGATGCTGTACCTCGGCTGGGAGGGTGTCGGCCTCGCGTCGTACCTGCTGATCGGGTGGTACACCGATCGCCCGTCGGCGGCCACGGCGGCGAAGAAGGCGTTCCTGATGAACCGCGTGGGCGACGTCGGTCTCGCGATCGCGATCTTCCTGATGTTCAAGCACATCGGCAGCACCAGCTACGAGGCCGTGTTCGCGGGCATCGGTGACGTCTCGCCGGGCGTGGTCACGGCGATCGCCCTGCTCCTGCTGCTGGGGGCGTGCGGCAAGTCCGGTCAGTTCCCGCTGCAGGCGTGGCTGCCGGACGCCATGGAGGGTCCGACCCCCGTGTCGGCCCTGATCCACGCCGCGACGATGGTCACCGCGGGCGTGTACCTCATCGCCCGCGGCGCGCCGATCTACAACCTCACCGAGGACGGCAGGCTGGTGGTCGCGCTCGTCGGCGCGTTCACGTTGCTGCTCGGGTCGATCATCGGCTGCGCCTACGACGACATCAAGAAGGTGCTGGCCTACTCCACGGTGAGTCAGATCGGCTACATGATGCTGGCCGCCGGACTCGGGCCGTTCGGCTACGCACTGGCCATCGCCCACCTGCTCACGCACGGCTTCTTCAAGGCGGGCCTGTTCCTCGGCGCCGGTTCGGTCATGCACGCCATGAACGACGAGGTCGACATGCGCAAGTTCGGCGGACTGGCGAAGAAGATGCCGATCACCGCCCTCACCTTCGGCCTCGGGTACCTGGCGATCATCGGATTCCCGTTCCTGTCGGGCTTTTTCACCAAGGACGCCATCATCGAGGCGGCGTTCGGCCAGGAGGGCTGGCGCGGCTGGGTGCTGGGCGGATCGGCGTTGCTGGCCGCGGGCATCACCGGCTTCTACATGACCCGCCTGGTGTTGCTGACGTTCTTCGGCAAGGAGCGTTGGCGCGAGACGACCTCGGCCGACGGGCGCGAGTTCCATCCGCACGAGTCGCCACCGACGATGACGGCGCCGATGATCGTGCTGTCGATCGGGTCGGTCGCCGCCGGCGCCGTGCTCATCGGCGGGGATACGCTCGCCGAGTTCCTCGCCCCGTCGGTCGGGGCTTTGCAGGAGAGCCACCACGGAGTGTTGCCGCACGCGCTGATCCCGTGGTTGACGGTGCTGGTCTCGGGCCTCGGTGTGCTCGGTGCGTGGGTGTTGTTCGGACGCCGCACGGAGGGCTCGACGTACACGGCCGTCGAACGTCCTGAGCGGGTGGCCTGGCCGGTGCGTGCCGCGCGGAAGGACCTCTACGGCAACGCACTCAACGAGGCGCTCGTCGCGACGCCGAGCCTGTGGCTCACGCGGTTCGCGGTGTTCTTCGACAACCGGGGCTTCGACGGCGCCGTCAACGGGCTCGCCGCGCTGTTCGGCGGCAGCTCGGGACGCCTGCGCCGCATGCAGACCGGTTTCGTCCGTTCGTACGCGCTGTCGATGCTCGGCGGAACGTTCCTGATCGTCGGCGCTCTGTTGTTGGTGAGGTTCGGATGACCTGGCTGCTCGCACTGATCCTGCTGCCACTGCTCGGCGCGGTGGCCGTGGCGCTGCTCCGCAAGGACGACCGGCTCGCCACGACGACCGCCTTCGCGGTGTCCGTTGTGGAGCTCGTGCTGATCCTGCCGCTGTGGCTGAGCTACGACCCGGGCGGCGACCGGCTGCAGCAGGTGTCGTCGATGGAGTGGATCCCGGCGTTCGGGGTGCACGTCTCCTTCGGCATCGACGGCATCGCGCTGTTGATGATCGCGGTCATCGCACTGCTCGTGCCAATCGTGATCGCCCTGCTGCGCTCGACGGACAAGCTTCCGGAGGGCAAGGACACCGGGGGCCTGCTGTCGCTGATCCTGCTGCAGCAGGCGCTCACCATCGCGGTGTTCGCCGCGACGGACGTGTTCCTGTTCTACGTCCTGTTCGAGATCATGCTCATCCCGATGTACTTCCTCATCGGCGGCTACGGCGGGCCGAAGCGGCAGTACGCGGCGGTGAAGTTCTTCCTGTACTCGTTCCTCGGCGGACTGATCATGCTGGCGTCGGCGATCGGTGCCTACTCGCTGGCCGCCGACGAACTGGGCCAGGGGACGTTCGACTGGGCCACGCTCGTGCAGGTCGTCAGCGAGGCCCCGCTCGAGACGCAGATCTGGATCTTCCTCGGCTTCTTCCTCGCCTTCGCCATCAAGGCACCCCTGGTCCCGTTCCACACCTGGCTGCCCGACGCGGCGAGCCAGGCACCGGTGGGCGTGACGGTGCTGCTGGTCGGCGTGCTCGACAAGGTCGGCACGTTCGGGTTCCTGCGCTACAGCCTGCCGATGACCCCCGACGCCAGCGCCGAGCTCGCCCCGCTGGTGCTGGTGCTCGCCGTGGTCGGTGTCATCTACGGCTCGATGCTGGCGGCGGGCCAGACCGACATGAAGCGGTTCGTGGCCTACGTGTCGATCGCCCACTTCGGATTCATCGCGCTCGGCATCTTCGCCTTCACCCAGCAGTCCGTGGCCGGCTCGGCGACGTACATGCTCAACCACAGCCTCGCCACCGGCATGCTGATCCTGGTGCTCGGCATCATCGCCACGCGCGGCGGGGACACGCGGATCGCCGCCTACGGCGGCATGGCGAAGGTGACACCGGTGCTGGCCGCGATGCTGCTCGTCGCGGGCCTGTCGGCGCTGTCGCTGCCCGGCACGAACTCGTTCATCAGCGAGTTCCTCGTGCTGCTCGGTGCGTTCGAGACCGAACCGGCGTACGCGATCGTCGCCACGGTCGGCATGGTGCTGGCTGCGGCCTACATCCTGTGGCTGTACCAGCGGATGATGACCGGACCGGTGCGCGGGGACGCGCTGCTCGGTGCCTCCCCCGGTCCCGGCACCGTCGAGGCACCCGCGACCGGCGCGCGCAAGACCATCCGCGACCTGGGCGGCAAGGAGATCGCGGCGCTCGCGCCCCTCGTGGTGCTGATCATCGGCCTCGGCTTCTACCCCAAGCCCGTGCTGGACACCGTCAACCCGTCGGTCGAGCAGACCATCACCGCGGTGCAGGAAAGGTAACCGGCCATCGTGAACCCGTATCTCGCCCAGCAAGTGCAGACGATCGACGCCCCCGGCATCGACTGGGGCGCGATCCTGCCCATGGTGATCGTGCTCGGCGCCGCGTGCGTCGGGGTGCTGATCGAGGCGTTCGTGCCCAAACACCAGCGCTGGTCCGGACAGGTCGTGTTGACCCTCGGGTCGATCGCCGCCGCGGGGATCGCGCTCGGCGCCTACGTCTCCGGCAAACCGGAGCACGGGGTCACGACGTTGTCGGGCACGCTGTCGATCGACACCCCGGCGCTGTTCCTCTGGGGCACGCTCCTCGCGTTGAGCGTGGCCGCCGTGCTGATGATCGCCGACCGGTCCGTCGAACCCGGCGGTTCGTTCGTGGCGCAGGCCGGCATCGCGCCCGGCACGGTGCAGGACCGCGCGCAGGTCGGCTCAACCGGCATGCAGACCGAGGTGTTCCCGCTGGCGCTCTTCGCGCTCGGCGGCATGATGGCCTTCACGGCGGCCAACGACCTGCTGACCATGTTCATCGCACTCGAGGTGCTGAGCCTGCCGCTGTACCTGATGTGCGGTCTGGCCCGCAGGCGCAGGCTGCTGTCGCAGGAAGCTGCGGTGAAGTACTTCCTGCTCGGCGCGTTCGCCAGCGCGTTCTTCCTGTACGGCCTGGCGATGCTGTACGGCTACGCCGGTTCGGTGAAGCTCGCCGACATCGCGACCGCCTCCGCGGGTACCGACCGCAGCGACACCCTGCTGTTCGCCGGCCTGGGCCTGCTGATGGTCGGTCTGCTGTTCAAGGGTTCGGTCGGGCCGTTCCACACCTGGACCCCCGACGTGTACCAGGGCGCCCCGACGCCGGTGACCGCGTTCATGGCGGCGTGCACCAAGGTCGCCGCGTTCGGCGGCATCCTCCGGGTGCTGACCGTGGCGTTCGAGGCCACCAGCTGGGAGTGGCGCGGCGTGTTGTGGGCCGTCGCGATCGTGTCCATGGCGATCGGCGCGGTGCTCGGCCTCACCCAGACCGACCTCAAGCGCATGATCGCCTACTCGTCGATCGCGCACGCCGGCTTCCTGCTCATCGGAACCATGGCGCTGACCGACGAGGGCCTGTCCGGCACGCTGTTCTACCTGCTGGCCTACGGCTTCACCACGCTCGCGGCGTTCGGCGTGATCTCCCTGGTGCGCGATTCCTCCGGCGAGGCCACGCACCTGTCGGCGTGGGCCGGACTGGCCAAGCGCTCGCCGCTGCTGGCAGGCGTGTTCACGTTCCTGCTGCTGGCGTTGGCCGGGATCCCGCTCACGAGCGGATTCGTCGGCAAGTTCGTCGTGTTCTCGGCCGCGCTGTCGGACGGCATGGCGCCCCTGGTGGTGATCGCACTGGTCTTCAGCGCGGTCGCGGCGTTCTTCTACCTGCGCGTCGTGGTGCTCATGTACTTCTCCGAACCGGCGTCGGACGGGCCGACCGTGAGCGTGCCCGGCGCGTTCACGACCGCGTCGATCGCGCTGGGTGTCGTGGTCACGCTGCTGCTGGGCGTGCTGCCGACGTTCGCCCTGGACTGGGCAGGCGCGGGAGGCTTCGCACTCGGCGGGTGAGCCGGGTGGGGAACCCGGAGACGACGGGCCGCTTTCCGGTCGGTGTCGACGGTCACGTCTGAGCAGCGTGAATGCGTGATCGCGGCGTACGGACTTGCCAGTAGGCTGGGGCCGATTCTCCGGCAGGTGCCCACTCCGCCGAGCGGGCACCTGCCGGGGCAGGAGTGCAACCCAGTGCCGAGAGGGCGGGAGCGAGCAGTGTCAGTGCGTGACGGCGCCACCGAGAACGGCGCTCTTGAGGATCTGCGCGCCTCGGTCGGGCTCCAGATCGACGACGAGGCGCTGCTGACCGACCTCGCGCGTGGTCTCGGCGCCGTCGAGCAGCTGCTCCGCGACGTGGTGCGCAGCGACGTCGCCGCCGTCAACGAAGCCGCCCGGCACCTGGTCGAGGCGGGTGGCAAACGTTTCCGTCCGCTGTTCACGCTGCTGGCAGGTCAGTTCGGCACCGAGACCGGTTCGCGGGACGGCGTGATCACCGCTGCCGCGGCCGTCGAACTGGTCCACCTGGCGACGCTGTACCACGACGACGTCATGGACGAGGCGACGATGCGCCGCGGCGCGGAGAGCGTCAACGCGCGGTGGGACAACACGGTCGCCATCCTCACCGGCGACTTCCTGTTCGCCCACGCCTCGCGGCTCGTCGCCGACCTCGGCACCGACGCGGCGCGGATCATCGCCGAGACGTTTGGCGAGCTCGTCACCGGGCAGATGCGCGAGACCGTGGGACCCGCCGAGGGTGAGGACCCCATCGAGCACTACCTGACCGTCATCGGCCAGAAGACCGGTTCGCTCATCGCCACGTCCGGGCGGTTCGGCGGGATGCTCTCGGGCGCTCCCGACGAGTACGTCGAGGCGCTGCGGCGGTTCGGCGACATCATCGGCACGGCATTCCAGATCTCCGACGACATCATCGACATCGACTCGCCGTCGGCCGAACTCGGCAAATCGCAGGGAACCGACCTGCGCGAGGGCGTCAAGACGTTGCCGATGTTGTACGAATTGTCGGAGGACAAGCCGAACGCCCGGCTGTCCGAGCTGCTCAGCGGCCCGATCAGCGACGACGCGGAGGTCGCGGAGGCGCTGGCTTTGTTGCGTTCGTCGCGTGGACTGGAACGCGCACGCACCACCCTTTCAGGCTACGCTCAGCGCGCGAGGACGGAGCTGGCGGCGCTGCCGCCGTCTCCGGCGCGGGATGCCTGCGAATCGGTCGCCGATTACCTCGTCGCACGCACCCACTGAGGGAGGACACCGCACCAATGTCCATTTTCGGGCAGGTCTGGGTGTTCAGCGCGATCGCTTTCGTGCTGGGCGCCTTCCTGGCCTGGGTCTTTCTGGTTCGACCGGCAAGGAAGCAGGTCAGGGACCTCGAGGCGAGACTCGCGGCCCGTGAGGCCGATCTCCGCCGCATCTCCGAGCCCGCGCTCGGGGCCAGCGACGCCATGTCGGGCAGGGCGAGCCGCAACGACCCCTTCCGGGACGCCGACGAGGCGCTCGCCGCAGGCGGCGCGTCCGCGCTGACCGGGACCTACGGCGGCCCCGACACCGGCGACCGGAACGAGCCCGAAACGGACTGGCCCGAACGGGACAGCCTCGCCGGCCTCGGCGAGAGCCGCGGTGCCTACGACTCCTACGGCTCCCACGGCTCGCACGGCGAGGAGCGCGACGACTTCGACCTCGCCGACCGGCCCGAGGACCTCGAGGTCCCCGGCGAGCGGAGCATGTTCGACGACCGGGGTTACGACGACCGTGCCGAGGACGAGCAGGGGTACGGCGCGCACGCGTACGACGACCGGGACGACCGGGACGCTCTTGACGTCGACGAACGCGGGGTGTTCGACGACCGCGAGGACCGCCCCTACGACGACCGGGTGGACGGCCGTTCCGACGACACCGACCGCGAGGCCGACGAGGACATCGACGCCGCCCTCGACGCCGCCGACCGGGACTACGGCGACCAGGGGCGCGGCGCCGGGGACTACTACGACGACGCCGGGTACGACGCCGGTGGCGCCGAGGAGACCCGGTACGTCCCCGCCATCGGCGACGCCGAACCGATCGAACCCGTCTCGTCGGTGCTCGACCCCGACGAGATGCGCAGCCGCCCGTCGCAGCCGGAGGGCGCCGAAACCACCCAGCTGATCGGTCCCGACGCGCAGCCGGGCCACGACGACCGTTCCGCGGCCGACAGCGGCGCCGAGTCCGACGCCGAATCCGCGGGGCAGGCGGGACGTCCGGCCGCATCGGCACTCGACATGGGCACCCCGTTCACCCCGGTGACCTCGTTCGAGGCCACCACCGAACTTCCGGTGGGTGGCGCCGACGCGATCGGAGCAGGCGGGCCGTCCGTGACGTCGCCTGCGCCCCAGACCTCGCCGGCTCCTCAGTCGGAGCCGGAGCCCGAGCAGGAGACGCGCCGCGACGGCCCTCCGCAGAAGCGGCCAGGCAGCCTGTTCGAACCCGGAGCCGTCGACGACGACAGCGACGAGCCCGCCGAATCCGGCGAGCGCACCGACCCGGCCCCCGGCACGGCTCCGACCGACCCGGCACAAACGGGCCAGGACTCGCAGGGCGCACTGCCGTCCGACCCGCCCGCCTATGCGTTCGGCGGCGGACCCGCGGACGGACCCGACGAGGACGCCGTCGAGTCGACGAACGTCCTGCCCAAGCGGACGCCGCGACAGCGTCCGCCGGGCGGATTCGACGCGCCGAAGCCCATCCAGCCGTCGATGCGGGCCATCACCCGCAGGGAACCGGACCCGGACGTGCAGAGCGGGTCGCTGTTCGAGCCCGCCGAGTCCGCACAGGGCGGTGGCGGTCCGACGGCGGAACCGGCTCAGGGCGAGGCGTCCCCGGCAGCCGACCAGCCGACCGGCGCGCGGTCGGAGATGACGCAGTTCGTCACCCCGGCCGGGCAGGTGCCGACGAACGGCAGGCACGGATCACTCGACGAGGACGAGGTCCCCGAGGAGCACGCTGCCGTCCGTGGCGACGAGCCGCAGGCCACCGCACCGTCCGACGAGGGCGAGGACCAGCAGGCCGGACCGTTCGGCCCCGGATCGGCGATGCCGCTGCCCGGCGGGGCCAGCCCGTCGCCGGAGTTCACCGTGAAGGCCAGCGTGACGGCATTGCGGTACGTCACCGAGGCGTCGCCGCAGTACCCGCGCATGGTCGCCGAGGTGTGGTTCCGCAGCCCGGCCGACGCCGAACGCGTCGGCTTCCGCCCCCTCGGCTAATGCGCCCAAGGGCCCCATGGTTGCGTTCAACGCAACTAAGGGGCCCTTGGGAGCTTTGAACCCGAGGCCGGGGTTACTCGACCGTCCAGGTGTCCTTGCCGGTCAACAGGGCCTGCAGATCACCCGGGTTGGCCTGCTGGGCCTGCTCGACCTGGGCACGTGCCTGGTCGTCGTAGGTCGGCCTGGCGACCTGTCGGAAGATCCCGGTCGGGGTGAGCGACAGGTTCTGGTCGCCGATGCGCGACAACGCGAACCCGTAGGCCGTGTCCTCGATGGACGGATCGTGCACCACCAGGTTGTCCTCACCGATGTCGGCCACCTTGCCGACCTCGAACCCGCCGTAGCCGGTCGACGTCACGCCGAGCTCGCCCTCGGGGCCGAACCGGATCGGCTCACCCGGCGTCAGCGGAATGATCCGCTGCGCGGCCTCGTCGGAGTCCTTCAGCACGTCGAACGCGCCGTCGTTGAAGATCGGGCAGTTCTGGTAGATCTCCACGACCGCGCTGCCCCGGTGCTGGGCCGCCGCCGTGAGCACCTCCGTCAGACCCTTCTTGTCCGAGTCCAACGCCCTGCCCACGAACGTCGCCTCCGCACCCAGCGCCAGCGACACCGGGTTGAACGGCGTGTCCAGCGACCCCATCGGGGTCGACTTGGTGACCTTGCCCGGCTCCGACGTCGGCGAGTACTGACCCTTCGTCAGGCCGTAGATCCGGTTGTTGAACAGCAGGATCTTCAGGTTCACGTTCCGCCGCAACGCGTGGATCAGGTGGTTGCCGCCGATGGACAGCGCGTCGCCGTCACCGGTGACCACCCACACCGACAGGTCCGGACGCGTCGTCGCCAGCCCCGTCGCGATCGACGGCGCGCGGCCGTGGATCGAGTGCATGCCGTAGGTGTTCATGTAGTACGGGAACCGGCTCGAGCAGCCGATACCCGAGATGAACACGATGTTCTCGCGCTTGAGGCCCAACGTCGGCAGGAACGACTGGATCGTGTTCAGCACGACGTAGTCGCCGCAGCCCGGGCACCAGCGCACTTCCTGGTCGGACTTGTACTCCTTGGCCTTCTGCGGCTCGTCGGTCGTGGGGACCAGGTCGAGACCGCCCATGGTGGGCAGGCCCAGATCGGTGGCTGTCATACTGCCGCCTCCACGGGAACGAGTACGTCGTAGGTCATTCTGACGTGACCTCCCTGATGATGTCGGTGAAGACGCCCTCGAGCTCCTCGGCCTTGAAGGGCAGTCCGGCGACCTTGGTGTAGGACTGGACGTCGGTCAGGTACTTGGCACGCAGCAGCATCGCCAGCTGGCCCAGGTTCATCTCCGGCACGACCACGCGGTCGTACGAGGCCAGCACCTCGCCGAGGTTCGCGGGCAGCGGGTTGAGGTGACGCAGGTGGGCCTGCGCGACTGCCATGCCCTTCTTGCGCACCCGGCGTGCGGCGGCGCCGATCGGGCCGTACGTCGAACCCCAGCCCAGCACCAGCACGCGGGCCTTGCCGCCGCTGGCGGTTCCCCCGAGGCCGCTCGGGGGAGGATCGTCGACCTCGATGTCGGGCACGTCGATGCCGTCGATCTTCGCCTGGCGCAACCGGACCATGTGGTCGTGGTTGTCCGGGTCGTAGGAGATGTTGCCCTTGCCGTCGGCCTTCTCCAGACCACCGATGCGGTGCTGCAGACCCGGCGTGCCGGGAATCGCCCACTCACGCGCGAGCGTCTCCGGATCACGCACGTACGGCCAGTGCTCACCGGAACCGTCGGGAGCGTTCGGCTCGGACGCGAACTCCACGGACAGGTCGGGCAGCGTCGACACGTCCGGGATGAGCCACGGCTCCGAACCGTTGGCGACCGCGCCGTCGGACAGCAGCAGCACCGGCGTGCGGTACTTCAGCGCGATCCGCGTGGCCTCCAGCGCGATGTCGAAGCAGTCGGCGGGCGTGGCCGGGGCGACGATCGGCACCGGCGACTCACTGTTGCGGCCGAAGTAGGCCTGCAACAGGTCGGCCTGCTCGGTCTTCGTCGGCAGACCCGTCGAAGGGCCGCCGCGCTGCACGTCGATCACCACGAGCGGCAGCTCGGTCATCACGCCGAGCCCGATCGTCTCGGCCTTCAGCGCGATACCCGGGCCGGACGTCGAGGTCACCCCGAGCGCGCCGCCGTAGCTGGCGCCGAGTGCGGCACCGACACCGGCGATCTCGTCCTCGGCCTGGAACGTGGTGATGCCGAAGTTCTTGTGCTTCGACAGTTCGTGCAGCACGTCCGAGGCCGGGGTGATCGGGTAGGTGCCCAGCAGTACCGGCAGCTTCGCCTGCTGTCCCGCCGCCACGATGCCGTAGGCCAACGCGGTGTTGCCCGTGATCTGGCGGTAGGTGCCCGCGGGCAGCTTCGCGGGGGCGACCTCGAACGTCGTGCCGAAGGCCTCGGTCGTCTCGCCGTAGTACCAGCCCGCGCGGAACGCCAGGATGTTCGCGTCGGCGATCTCCGGCTTCTTCGCGAACTTCTCGCGCAGGAACTGCTCGGTGCCCTCGGTCGGCCGGTGGTACATCCACGACAGCAGACCCAGCGCGAACATGTTCTTGCAGCGCTCGGCGTCCTTCTTGCCGAGGCCGGTGTTCTCCAGCGCGCCCTGCGTCAGGGTCGACATGGCGACCTCGTGGACCTCGAAGGCCGACAGCGAGTCGTCCTCGAGCGGGTTCGACTCGTAGTCGACCTTGGCGAGGTTGCGCTTTCCGAACTCGTCGGTGTTGACGATGATCGTGCCGCCCTTGGGCACGTCGGCGATGTTGGCCTTGAGTGCCGCCGGGTTCATCGCCACCAGCACGTCCGGGCGGTCACCGGGGGTCAGGATGTCGTAGTCGGCGAAGTGCACCTGGAAGCTCGAGACGCCGGGAATCGTGCCCTGAGGTGCGCGGATCTCGGCCGGGAAGTTCGGCAGAGTCGCCAGGTCGTTGCCGAAGGCGGCCGCTTCCGACGTGAACCGGTCGCCGGTCAGCTGCATGCCGTCACCGGAGTCGCCGGCGAATCGGATGACCACGCGGTCGAGCTGGTTGACCTCCGTCGGACGGGTCGCTGACAGCGCGCCTGCCCCGTCGGTGGCGCTGCCGTTCGCACTCGTGCTCATGGGCCAGGAAATCCCTCTCTCACGACTAGCGCGCCCAGCGCGCAATACTTCGAGGTTACTTGTTGTTTTCAGGGCGAGTGTTGGGGTGTGATTTGGCTTACCTCACTCGCGACGGGGGCGCCGTCGATCTCCCACGCGCTGGGAACACGGGCCTCATTCGCCGGGGTCGGGCGAACGTTCCAGCAGTGTGGAGAGCACGACCGTGGACACCGTGCGGTCGATGATCTCCAGCCCGCGCAGTCGTTCGAGTGCCGATTCCAGATGGTGGATGTCGCCGGCCCGCAGGTGCACGATCGCGTCGGCCGCACCGGACACAGTGTAGGCGGCGACGACCTCGGGCACGGGCTCGAGATGCGCCCGGATGCGCGCGGGGGACACGTTGCCCTGACAGTGCACCTCGACGAACGCCTCGGTTCCCCAGCCGAGCGCCTCCGGATCGACCACCGCGGTGAAGCCCTTGAGGACGCCGTCGTCGAGCAGCCGGTCGACCCTGCGCTTGACCGCGGGTGCCGACAGACCGACCACCTTGCCGATCTCCGCATAGCTCGCGCGCGCGTTCGCGACCAGGCAGGAAACGATTCGCTGATCCAGAGTGTTCACACGCAATGATTAGCACACTGATGCGCAACCATGGTCGATTGTTTGCGCGCCCGGCTGGTTCTACATTCGAACTATGACGGACACCCACGCGCTGCCCGTACGGATCCCCACGCCCCGCCACTACCTGATGTGCCCGCCGCGGCATTTCGCCGTGGAGTACTCGATCAACCCGTGGATGGACCCCAGCCGTCCCGTCGACGTCGAGCTGGCCATGCGGCAGTGGACGACGTTGCGCGATCTCTACCGCGAACTCGGCCACACGGTCGACGAGGTACCGCCGCAGCCGGGACTGCCGGACATGGTGTTCGCGGCCAACTCGGGCACCGTGGTCGACGGCAGGGTGCTGGGGTCGCGGTTCCGTGCCCCGCAGCGTGCCGCCGAGGCCGAGCACTTCCGGCGCTGGTTCGTCGAGCACGGATTCCGCGACGTGACCATGCCGCGTCAGATCAACGAGGCCGAGGGCGACTTCGCCTGGACGGGCGGGCTGCTGCTCGCGGGCACGGGTTTCCGCACCGACCCCGGTGCGCACGCGGAGGCGCAGGAGACGCTGGGCGTGCCCGTGGTGTCGCTGCACCTGGTCGACGAGCGCTACTACCACCTCGACACGGCCCTGTTCGTGCTGCAGCCCGAGCAGGAGGCGATGCGCGCGCAGGTCGCCTACTACCCGGAGGCGTTCTCGCCGGGGTCGCAACGCGTGCTGCGGCGGCTGTTCCCCGACGCGGTGATCGCCAACGCGGCCGACGCCGAGTGCTTCGGGCTGAACGGCGTCTCCGACGGCAGGCACGTCGTCCTGCCCGTCGAGACCGAGTCGACCGGACTGGCAGGCCGGATCGCCGAGCGTGGTTACGAGGTGCGGTTCGTCGACATCTCGGAACTCCGCAAGGCAGGCGGCGGCCCGAAGTGCTGCACCCTGGAGATCCGAAAGTAACCACTTCGGGAGCGCGTGTTGCGCTTTCGGGGGCGCGTGTTGCGCCGGCCGGGGTCCGTGTTGCGCCGGCCGGGGGCCGTGTTGCGGATCGGGGGACGCTACGGCGCTGCGTCCCCGCGCCGCGGTGCGACGTGTGAGCGCGAGGTAGGCGGTGCCGGAGCTAACCGCCGTGCGACGTGTCGATGACGCAGAAGCGGTTGCCCTCGGTGTCGGCGAGCACCACGAAGTCCGGGTCGGCGGGGTAGAGGTCCCAGTCGACCCGCGTAGCACCCAGGGACACGAGCCGGGCGACTTCGGCTTCCTGGTCCTGTGCGTCGGCGGCGTAGAGGTCGAGGTGGACGCGAGGATGTTGTTGCACCGGAGACTCACTCGAGTCGATCGCCACGCCGGGGCCGTGTCCCCGGTGCGGCACGAGCACTACGAAGTCGTCGTTGAGAGCGCCGTCGCGAGGTACGTAGTCGAGCGCGGCCGCCCAGAACGTGGCCGCTCGCCGGACGTCGGCGGCCCCCATGACCACCGTTCCGATGTGCAACATACGCGCACTGTCCACGAAGGACACCTCGCCGTCAACGGGGGTCCCGGGGTCACAACACGGGCTCCCGAATCCGCAACACGCGTTCCCGAGCACGCAACACGGGCTCCCTCGCGGTGCGACACGCGCCCCTGAGTCCGCGACACAAGCCCCCGAATCCACGACACGCGCCCCCAGATCCGCAACACGCGCCCCCAGATCCGCAACACGGGCCCCTGGAGGCGCAACACGGGGTGCTAGGGGGTGGCGCGGCGGCGGGTGAGGAGGCCTCGGCGGGGTGCGAACAGGAGGGCGAGCACGAACAGCGCGCCGCTGGCCAGGCCGATCGTGCCGGGGATGGACGTGTCGGCCGACACGGCGACCGTGTGCCCGGCGATCGACGCGACCCACCCGCACAACGCAGCCACGACCAGCATCGTGCCAAGGCGCGCGGTGAGCAGCCGTGCCGTCGATGCGGGCACCACGAAGAACGTGATCACCAGGATCGCCCCGACACTGTCGAACGCCACGACGGCCAGCCCCGCCACCGCGACCAGCAGCACCTGGCCGATCAGCCTGCCCCGCAGACCCGCCAACTCCGCGAACGCCGGGTCGAACGCAGCCGCCTGCAACGGCCGCCACAGCACGACCACGAGCGCCACGACGGCGACGGTCGCCAGGCCGGTCACCACCAGCGACTGCGGCACGTCTGCCCCGAACAGCGACACGGTCCGCAGCGGGGCGAACGTCAGATCGCCGTAGATCGCCGAGTCCAGATCGATGTGCGCCCCCGAGGCGAATCTGCTGATCCCGAGGATTCCCAACGAGAACAACGCGGGGAACACGAGCGCCAACGCGGCGTCGGATTCGACGACGCCGGTGCGCCGCAGCCAGTCCGATCCGAGTACGCACAGCACGCCGAACGCCGTCGCCCCGACGACCGTCCACAGTGTCGCGCGCTCCCCGGTGAGCAGGAAGATCAGCACGATGCCGGGCAGGACCGCGTGGCTGACGGCGTCCGGCAGCAGCGCCTGGCCGCGCAGCACGAGGAATCCGCCGAGCACCGCGCACGACGTCGACAGCAGGCCGGCGATCACGACGATCATCACGTCATCGGGAGACACGGGCGCGCCCCCTCGCCAGCTTCGCCACGACACCCCGCCGCGGCGCGAACACGACCGACAGCACCGCGAGTCCGGTCGCCAGCAGCACGATCACCGGACCGGCTGGCAGCTCGGCGCGGCCTGCCACGAGACCGCCGACCGCCCCGCTGGCCGCCCCCACGAGACCGGACAGTGGCATCAACACCGCCAACGTGGACGTCACCTGCCGCGCCGCGACCACCGGTGCCACCAGCAGGGCGACCATCAGGATCGCGCCCACCGTCCGTACGCCCAGCACGACGGCCAGCGCCAGCAATCCCGTGCTCGCCGCGTCCACCACCCACGTGCGGACCCCCGCGACCGCGGTGAACCCCGGGTCGAACGTCGCCGAGCGCAACAAACGGAACCCCAGCCCGACCGCCACGACCGCGACGCTCGCCAGTGCCAGCGCCACCACGATGTCGCGCTCCACCATGCCCGCGGTCTGGCCCAGCAGGTACTCGTCCAGGCCGGCCTGGCTGGCGTTGCCCGAGCCGGAGATCCCGGTCAGCAGCACGATGCCCAACGTCAACGACACCGAAAGCACAACCCCGATGGCCGCGTCCGAACGCAGCCGTCCCGTGCGCTCGAGCGCGAGCATCGCGAACGCCGCGACGGCCGCCGACACCGCGGCGCCCAGCAGCAACAGCTCGGGCACCTTCGCCCCGGTGACCAGGAAGGCCACGGCGACACCCGCCAGCGTGCCGTGGCTCATCGCATCGCCGAACATGCTGCGCTGCCGCAGCACCGCCAACGGGCCGAGCAGTCCCGCGACGAAGCCGACCACCGCCGTGCCGACCACCACCACGGCGTCCGCATAGGACAGTGGCAGCGCGTCGAGCAGTCCTCCGAGCACGCCCGTCATCGCACCGCCAGCGGAGCCATGCCGTAGGCGCGTTCGAGATGCTCGGTGGTGAGGACCTCGTCCGGCGCACCCGCGGCCACGACCGTGCCCGCCATGAGCACGGCGTGGTCGAAATGCTCGAGCACGTCCCGTAGATCGTGGTGCACCGCGATCACCGACGCACCGCCGCGGCAGAGGCCGGTGAGGATCTCCAACAGCATCGCCTCGGTGCGCGCGTCGACGGCCGTGAACGGCTCGTCCAGCACGATCAGATCTGCACGTTGGGCCAACGCCCGTGCCAGGAACACCCGCTGACGCTGACCACCCGAGAGCTCGTCGATCGGCCGGTCGGCCAGATCCGCGACCCCCACCTGCTCCATCGCACCCGCGACCACCTCGTCGTCCTCGCGCGTCAACCTGCGCAGCCAACCCCGATGCGGATACCGCCCCATCTCCACGACCTGCACGGCCGTGATCGGGAAATCCTTCGCGACGCTGTCCTGCTGCGGCACGTACGCCACCCGCCGGCGCACCCGTCGCAACGGCTCACCCAGCCAGCGGACCCTGCCCCGCACCGACGGCACCAGCCCCAGCGCGGCTTTGACCAACGTCGACTTGCCCGCACCGTTCGGGCCCACCACCGCGCTCAGCACGCCCGCCGGAATCGTGACATCCACGCCCGTCAACACCGGACGGCCACCGTAGGAGGCGCTCACCCCCTCCAACCGCAGCGCCGCCTCCGCCCGAGTGCCGGCATCGGCCTCCTCAGCGGGAGAACGTGCGTCGTCGGTGT
>Ga0079224_100003850_pt1 | contig 19174 bp, 16 predicted proteins | sample Stecom2015_FD_80414 | JGI IMG/M metagenome (GOLD analysis project Ga0079224, IMG submission 80414) | Agricultural soil microbial communities from Utah to study Nitrogen management - Steer compost 2015 | ecosystem: Environmental > Terrestrial > Soil > Agricultural land | place: USA: Utah... | reverse complement strand
GGGTGTACGGCAAGTTCGACGAGAAGGACGGGCGTGGCGGCGAATGGTCCATGCCGCAGGGTCGATGGCTGCTGCCGGCCCACCACGAACTGTCGCCCGCGATCATCGCGCGGGCGATCGCCGCCCGCCTGCTCGATCCCGGTCGCTTCGGGTCGCGCTTCGCGCTCGATGCCGACACCCGGCGCCACATCGAGGACCGCCTGCGCCTGATCGAGGCCAGGGAGCGTGCGCTCGCCGCGCCGCATGCGGTCGCGCTGCGCACGCCGACCTTCTGCTCGGGCTGCCCGCACAACACGTCGACCCACGTCCCCGAGGGGTCGCGCGCGCTGGCGGGGATCGGCTGCCACTACATGGCCACCTGGATGCCCGAGCGACGCACCGGCACCTTCACGCAGATGGGCGGCGAGGGCGTGCCGTGGATCGGCATGGCGCCGTTCAGCGAGGAGCGGCACATCTTCGCCAACCTGGGCGACGGGACCTATTTCCATTCCGGCCTGCTCGCCATCCGCGCCTCCATCGCCGCAGGCGTCAACATCACCTACAAGATCCTCTACAACGACGCGGTCGCCATGACGGGTGGCCAGCCCGTCGACGGCACCCTCACCGTCCCGTCGATCGTCGCGCAGGTGCGGGCCGAGGGCGTGGCGGACGTCGTCGTCGTTACCGACGAGCCGGAACGCTACGAGGGCGCGGGCGCGATCCCGGGCGTCGAGGTCTTCCATCGCGACCACCTGGACTTCGTGCAGAAGCGCCTGCGCGAGACGCCCGGCTGCACGGTGCTCGTCTACGACCAGACCTGCGCCGCCGAGAAGCGCCGACGCCGCAAGCGGATCGTGGACGGCAGGCCCTCGTTCCCGGACCCGGCGCGGCGCGTGTTCATCAACGAGCTCGTCTGCGAGGGCTGCGGCGACTGCAGCGTGCAGTCGTCGTGCGTGTCGGTCGAGCCGGTCGAGACGGTTTTCGGCCGCAAGCGACGCATCAACCAGTCCTCGTGCAACAAGGACTTCTCCTGCCTCAAGGGCTTCTGCCCCGGCTTCGTGACGATCGAGGGCGGCCGGCCGCGCCGCCCCGGGGCAAGGCTCGTGTCGAGCGACGGATTCCCGCCGCTGCCCGAGCCCCGCCTCCCCGGCCTCGATGCCGGCCGCCCCGTCTTCGGGCTGCTGGTCGCCGGTGTCGGCGGCACGGGCGTCGTGACGATCGGCCAGCTGCTCGGCATGGCCGCGCATCTCGAAGGCCTCGGGGTGTCGGTGCTCGACATGGCGGGCCTTGCGCAGAAGGGCGGGGCGGTCACCTCGCACGTGCAGGTCGCGCGCGAGCCCGGCCAGCTGCACGGCACGCGCATCGGCACCGGCGAGGCCGACGTCGTCATCGGTGCCGACCTCGTTGTCGCGGCGGGCGCCGATGCGCTCGCGCGGATGCGCCCCGGCCTGACCCGGGCCGTGGTCAATGCCGACGTGTTGCCCACGGCGGACTTCCTGCGCGATCCCGACTGGCGGCTGCCCGCGGACGGCCTGGCCGCCAATCTCGCGGACGCGGCGGGCGCGGACGCGGTGGACTTCGTCCCTGCCACGCGGATCGCCACCGCCCTGATGGGCGATGCCATCTATGCCAACCCCATGCTGCTCGGCTTCGCCTGGCAGAAGGGCTGGATCCCGGTGGGCAGGAGGGCGATCGAGCGCGCCATCGGGCTCAACGGGGTGGCGATCGAGAGCAACCTCGCCGCCTTAGAATGGGGCCGGCGGCTGGCGCAGTGGCCCGAGCGCGTGCGGGCGTTTGCCGGGCTCGAGGATGCCGATGCGGCCCCGGAGGCGGCGCCCGCCGTTCGCGCGCCGACGCTGGAATCGGTGGTCGAACCTCGAGCCGAATTCCTCGTGGGCTACCAGCACGCGGCCTACGCGGAGCGCTATCGGAGGCTCGTGGAGAAGGTTGCGCGGCGCGAACGGGAGGTCCGTGGTCAGGCGGACGCCGAACTGCCGCTCGCCATGGCGGTGGCCAGGTCCTGGTTCAAGCTGCTCGCCTACAAGGACGAGTATGAAGTCGCCCGGCTGCACACCGATCCGGCCTTCCGCAGGCAGCTCGATGAAACCTTCGAGGGTGACTGGAAGCCGCGCCTGCATCTCGCGCCGCCGCTGCTCTCGCGGGTCGATCCGCGCACGGGCCGGCCCCGCAAGATTGCCTTCGGCCCCTGGATCCACCCGGTGCTGCGACTGCTTGCCCACGGCAAGCGCCTGCGCGGAACCCGTCTCGATCCGTTCGGCCGCCTCGCCGAGCGGCGGATGGAGCGCGCGCTCATCGACGAATACGAGCGGCTGGTCGAGGTGGAGATCCTGCCCGGGCTCGATGTCGCCCGGCTGGACCTTGCGGTGGAGATCGCCTCGCTGCCGCAGTCGATCCGGGGCTTCGGCCCGGTCAAGGCGCGTGCGGTCGAGGAGGCCGCCGCGCGGCGGGGCGCGCTGCTCGCCCGCTGGCGCACGGGGCTCGCGCTGGCGCCGGTGCCGCCCGGGGGCGATAATCCGCCCGGAGGGGAGCGCGGTGCCGACCGCACCGCGGCGATGGCCGAGAGCGGCTGATGACGACGGCGGGGGAGCGGGGCAGCGAAGCCCGCCGCGGTGCGAGGCGATGACCGGAATCCGTTGCGAGGAACACAGCTGGCGAATGGCCGACGGCGAGCTCCTGTTCGGCCGCCACTGGATGCCCGCCCACCCGCATGGCGGCGGGATCTACCTCCTGCACGGGCTCGGCGAGCATTGCGGCCGCTACGATGCGCTCGCCACCTGGCTGGCCGAGCGCGGGTGGCAGGTGCGGGCGCACGACCATCACGGCCACGGCCGTTCGCCCGGCGTGCGTGGCACGATTCCACGCAGCGGCGCGCTGGCCGAGGATGCGGCCGACCTGGTCGGACGATTCGCGCGCGAACTCGGTCGACGTCCCGTCCTGTTCGGGCACAGCATGGGTGGCGCGCTGGCGGCCGAGCTCGTGGTGGTGCGGCGCCTGCCGGTCGCGGCCCTGGTCCTTTCCTCGCCCGCGCTGGATCCCGGGCTCAATCGCCTGCAGCGGCTCATGCTCGCGGCGATGCTTCGCCTCGCGCCCGGCCGAACGATGCGCAACGGCCTCGATCCCCGCAGGATCTCGCACGACCCGACGGTGGTCGAGGCCTATCTCGAGGACCCGCTGGTCCATGACCGTGTCAGCGCGCGCCTCGTCGCCTGGCTGGTCGCCGCAGGTGAAGCGGCGATCGCCGCCGCGGACAGCCTTTCCGTCGATACCCTGATGCTCGTGGCGGGCGACGATGCGCTCGTGGCCGCGCAGGGCAGCCGGCGATTCGCCGAGCGCGCGCCGGCCGGTCGCGTCACCCTGCGCTGGTACGACGGGCTCTGGCACGAGGTCTTCAACGAGCGCGCCGAGGATCGGGCGCGCGTGCTGGCCGATCTCGACGAGTGGCTCGCGCCGAGGACGCCGGCCCTGCCGCAAGAGCGAGCGGCGACGACCTGAGCCCGCTCAGACGCTGCGCATCAGGCCGCCGTCGACGCGGATGTTCTGGCCGGTGATGTAGGCGGCCCCGTCCGACAACAGGAAGGCCACGGTGGCCGCGATCTCCTCGACCTTGCCGTAGCGCTTCATCGGGACGCTTTCGCGTCGCTCCTCCGTCGCCGACAAGCTGTCGATCCAGCCGGGCAGCACGTTGTTCATGCGGACGTTCCTTGCCGCGTGGGTATCGGCGAAGATCTTGGCGAAACTCGCGAGCCCTGCGCGGAACACGGCGGACGTGGGGAACGTCTCCGAGGGTTCGAACGCCCAGGCGGTGGAGATGTTGACGATGGCGCCGCCGCCCTGCGCCGCCATGATGGGCGCCACCAGCCGGGTCGGGCGCACCGCGCCGAGGAAGTACACCTCCATGCCCTCGTGCCAGTCCTCGTCGCCGAGCTCGAGGATCGGCCCGCGCGGCCCATGGCCGGCCGAGTTCACCAGCGCGTCGATTCGGCCCCAGCGTTCCATCGCCAGGTCGACGAGCCGGCGGATGTCGTCCGCGGAGCGATTCGATCCCGTGACGCCGATGCCGCCGAGCTCGGCGGCGAGCGCCTCGCCCCTGCCGGACGAGGAGAGCACGCCGACGTGATAGCCATCCTGCGCCAGCTTCCTCGCGACGGCGGCACCCATGCCGGATCCTCCGGCGGTGACGAGAGCGACCTTGCCTGTGGCCATTCGATCCTCCGGTTCCTCGCCGGGGATTATGCGCGACGAACGCCGGCGTCGCCCGAACGGACGATCTCCGGCTCGGGCTAGGCGCCCATGAAGCCGAGGTCGCGGCTGGCGAAGTTCGCGAGGCTGGGGAAGATCGTGTCGAGCTCCGACTCCGACACCCCGAACCAGCGCGCCATCGTGGCGCCGTACTGGTCGACCGACAGCGACGGCAACAGGCGCCCGCTGCCGACGTAGTCGTCGTTGTCCGCGGCGGTGCTCGGGAAGGGCCCGTAGATGTCGCCGCCGCGCACGGCGCCGCCCGTGACGAAGTGATGCGCGCCCCAGCCATGGTCGGTGCCGTCGCCGTTGCTCGTGAGCGTGCGGCCGAAGTCGGAGGCGGTGAACAGGGTCGCCTCCTTGGCGGCATTGACCTGGGGGTTCGCCATCAACTGGTTGAAGTACGCGATCGCCTGGCTGAGCTGCGCCATCAGGCTCGCATGGGTCGCCGGCTGGTTGCTGTGGGTGTCGAAGCCGCCCATGCTCACGAAGAAGACCTGGCGCCGTGCGCCGAGCGCCGCCCTGCCGCCGATGATCCTCGCCACCGTCTGCAGCTGGCGTGCGACTCCGTTGGCCTGGCCGTTGGGCAGGGTCGGCACGGGGTCCACGGCATCGGCTGGCAGCATCGATGCATCGAGCAGGGCCTGCGCGGCGAGCGAGCGACGGGTGACCGCCGCATGCGATTCCTCGAGCAGGTTGGCATGGCTGCGGGTGAGCAGGTAGCGCAGGTCGTCCGGGCCGCGCGACGAACCGAACAGCGTGCCCTCGAGCCCGCCGATCGCGCTCGATCCGTTGGCGCCCACGCGAAACTGCACGGTGCCTTCGCCCGACAGCCAGACGGCATTGCCGGAGGCGGAGATGCAGGTGAAGCTCTGCGTCGAGTTCATGCTCGCCAGCAGGTCGCCCATGCGTCCACCCCAGCCGTACTGCGCGCCCTCGGGCAGGTGCGTCTGCCAGGTGGACTGCTGGTCGTTGTGCGAAAAGAGGTTGGGCGGCAGCGGGACGCTGCGCTCGCGGTACTGCGCCTTGGTCGTCGGCACGACGAGGGGCCCGACGTTGGCGACGATCGCGGTATTGCCGGCGTCGAAGCTCGCCTTGGCATCGACCATGGAAGGATGCAGGGCGAAGCTGCGCCCGGCCTGGGCGGTCACCGGGCTGATCGGCAACAGGCCGTTTTCGGCGCCCGGCGCCCCGAGCTGCATGGCCCCGGTGCGAAGGCGCGTGTACTCGTTCCATGACGCCGGGTCGGTGGCCACCACCATGTTGCCGCTGTCGTTGCCGCCGAACATGAAGAGGCAGACCAGCGCGCGATAGTCGCCGGCGCTCTGCGCGGCCGCGGTGCCCATGGCCGCGAGGTGCAGCGCGAAGGGGGCCGCCGACGGCACGAGCGCGCCGAGCAGCGACGAGGCGCGCAGGAACACGCGGCGAGAGGCGTTGGTCGATTTCATGGCTCTGCCCTCCGGGCCTACTTCTGCGTCAGGTACTCGGCCGAAGCCAGCGTGAGGAAGAGGACGAGTCGCACCCGGTTCAGCCGGGCGGCCTCGACCTGCTCGGGCTTGCTGCGGTTCAGGCTGACGGACTCGGCGGCCTCGACGAGGCGCGTGCGCAGGTCGTTGCCCATCTGGCCGTGCAGCATCAGGAGGTTCACGCGCTCGACCAGCTCGGCCGGATTGTCGGCGAGCGCGATCCAGTCGCGGTGGTAGTCGATCTGGACATCGCGCGGGCTGCCGCTGCCGACGCCCTTCTGGACCGCGTTGCGCATGAAGTTCAGGTATCCGGCGACCGAGGACTCGTCGGTGAGCTGCATCTCCGGCGCGAGCAGCCCGGCCTGCCCGGCGGGGGAGTTCGGCGGGATGTAGCCCGGCCGGTAGAAGTTGAATACCGAGGGGGCGTGGAAGATCGCCTGCCCGAGGCTCTCCGCCGGATCCGAGGTCCGCCCGATCCGGTACTGGTCGGTGCGCGAGTGCGCCCGCGAGACGCGCGCCCAGTGGGTGAGCCGCAGGATCGGCTCGCGGATCTTGCCCCAGCCGGGCTGCAGGGCGACGTTCGGATCGCGAGCCTCGGGATCGTAGAGGATGGCCCGTACCACCGCGGCCAGGTCGCCCCGTTCACCCCGTCCGTTGTCGTTGAAGACGGACGCGACGCGCGCGACGTAGGCCGGGCTCGGGTTGCTGGTGACGAGGCGCTGGATGAGCTGCTTGCCGATGAACGGGCCGACGTTCGGGTGCGAGGCGATGACGTCCAGGGCGGCCCGCACCTCGGCGATCGCGTCGTCGTTGCCGCCGGGCAGGGTCGTGCCCAGGAAGCTCTTCTCGGCCGTGGAGTGGTACTGCGGATAGCCCTGCATCGGCAGGGTCTCCTTCTTGTGGGCCGACTCCCATCCCTTGAAGCGGCTGCGGCTGGTGTCGCCCCCGCCCCAGCTCAAACCGGTGAAGACCTTGGCGAGCCCCGTGACGTCGTCGTTGGTGTAGGTTTCCACCGGCACGCCCTGGGGATCGAGGATGGGCGTGCCGTCGATCGCGAGCTCCACCACGCCGATCGAGAAGAGCTGCATCACCTCGCGGGCGAAGTTCTCGTCGGCGGTGCGGTTCGTCTTCGGATCCTCCTTCTCGTTGCCGAGATGGGTCAGGTAGATGCCCATCATCGGATGCAGTGCGACGGCCTCGAGCAGGTCCCGGTAGTTGCCGAAGGCATGGCGCGTGAGGGTGTCGAGATAATTCGCCACGCCCAGCGGATAGCGGGCGACGTCGCCGTCGTTCATCGAGATGACGAAGATCTGCGACAGGGCGAAGGCGACCCGGTGGCGCAGCTGGGCGTCGCCCGAGATGGCCTCCCGCCAGAAGCTGTCGAGGACCCAGTCGCGATGGGGCTCGTCGCGCTCCATGTCGACCATCGTGCGCACCGCGAGGTTGTGCTCGTGCGATGCGTAGCCGCGGTTCATCTGCTCGACCATCCAGGCGTCGAAGCCGATCTTCTTCAGCCGGTTGATGTCGTCGAGCGTCGGGCCGAACGTCGCCTGCGCCAGGAAACGCGAGGCATCGGCATCGCTCACCGGATGCGAGGCGGGCGGCGCGATGTGTTCGTAGACGAAGGACTTCGTTTCGCCGGCGCCGCCGCCCCCGCCGCCCCCGCAGGCGGCGAGGATCGCCACGACGGCGGCGCTCGCGAGCCAGCGCGAGCCTTGCAACAGGATACGGATCACCGCAGCCTCCGCCTCAAAGCGTGAAATAAGTCACGCGAAGCGTAGGTACTCGGCGAATCGGCGAAGAATCGTACCCGATCGGCGGCATCCTGCCGGCGACGGGCGGACGCAGGTCGTGACCGGGCGGCCGAGGCCGCCCGGCGACCCGGTCAGACGGTGGCGATCGGCGACACCGGGGAGCCGACGGCACCCGGCAGGCGCAGGGGCGGCGCGGTGAGCAGGAAGCGGTTGCGCTTGTGCTCGCGAAGCCATTGCGCGAGCTCCCCGAGGTACCAGATCTCGCCGAGCGGCACGCCCAGCTTGAACAGGCAGTGCTCGTGCAGCGGCAGCGTGGCGCAGGGGCCCGCGGGCTTCGGGCCGCCGGCATGCTCGACCGCGTAGTTGTCGGCAATGAGCGCGGCGAGCCCGCTGTCGGTGATCCATTGCAGCAGGGCGGGGTCGCGGCCGTCGAGCGCGGCGCAGGCGGTATGCACGAGGGTCGGATCGGGCTCCCCGCCCCATTCGACCAGCTTGGTCGCGAAGCCGGTGTGCAGCAGCACCATGTCGCCGGGCTCGACCACGACGCCGTCGGCGTCCATCGCCTGCCTGAGCTTGTCGTAGCCCACCAGGGTGCGTTCGTCGCCGAAGTGGGCGCGCAGGTCGATCAGCACGCCGCGACCCTGGATGCCGTGCACGGCGAAGTTGTGGACCCCGAGCGCCTTGACGCCGCTGCGCATCGCCTCGCCACTGCCTTCCTCGCGCGGCAGCTCGATCCCGCCCCGGAACCCGTTGTAGAACACCGGTTCCGGCCGGCCGTCGCCGTTGGCGTCGAAGAGGCTGCCGACATGGGCGAAGCTGTCCCACTGGGTCGAGTACTGGAGATGGATGACCGCGACATCGTCGTTGATCACGTCGGTCGCATCGGTCTCGATGCGACCCACTTCGAACATCCAGCGCGGCACGCCCTCCTGCTGCGTCGGCCGCAGCCGCGGCGGATGGCGACGCGGGTTGAGGACATTGCCGCCGGGAAGGTCGAGCGGGAGGCTGAGGCAGAAGGTCTTGCCCTCGCGCACCTCCGCCACACCCTGGCGCACCTTGTTCGCGTCGATGAGATTGAGGCGACCGAGCTGGTCGTCGGGGCCGAAGTCGCCCCAGGTGGATCCGTCGGGACGGTTGACCCAGCGCGGGCTGGCCGGGGCGGGCGTCGATGCCATGTCGAATGTCTCCTGTCGCGGGCCGCGAGGGCCCGCCGTTGTCATGGATGAAGTGGGGTTCGTGCCGTGCGCTCAGCTCGCCGGCTCGGCGACGAAGATCTCGACCCGGCGATTGCGGGCACGTCCCGCCGCCGTGGCATTGTCGGCGATCGGCTCGTAGGAGCCGCGGCCGTCGATCTCGATGCGGCGGCTGTCGACGCCGCGCGAGACGAGGTAGTCGCGCGTGCTGGCCGCGCGGCGCATCGACAGCGGATTGTTGATCGCGTCATTGCCGGTGCTGTCGGTGTGGCCGATGATCGACACGACCGTGTTCGGATGCTCGTTGAGCGTCTGCGCGAAGCGATCGAGCACGGGGCGCAGGGACGCATTGATCTCCGCGCTGTTGGTGGCGAACGAAACATCGCTCGGGACTTCCAGGCGCAGGCGGTTGTCCGCCGTCTGGCTCACGCTGATGCCGGTGCCCTGGGTGGCCTGCTCCATCGCCTGGCGCTGCTGCTCCATGTGGCGCGACCAGACATAGCCGCCCAGCGCGCCGGCGGCCGCGCCGACCATGGCGCCGCCCCGCGTCCCGCGGCCGGTGCCCGAGATCGCGCCACCGAGCACCGCGCCCGCGACCGTGCCGATGCCGGCGCCGGCGGCGGTGCCCTTCTGGGTCTCGCTCATGCCGGCGCAGCCGCCCAGCGCGAGCGCCGCCGCGAGCACGGCGGTCGCGGGCAGGGCGAGCGAGAGCCGGCCGAGCGTGTTCTGGAATCGAGGATCGTTCTTGTCCATGGGTTCACTCCTGTAGGGGCCGCCGATGGCCCGGCGGGTTCCGGATATTATCGATGCTCGACGAAATCGGGGAAAACCAGCCATGAGCGACCGACCAAAGCCCGAATGCCGGCCGCTGCGCCCCGACGAGCGCGCCGCCTGGGAGCCGCTTTTCGCCGGCTACCAGGATTTCTACCGCATCTCGCTGGGCGACGAGGTCGTCGACACCACCTGGCGGCGTTTCCACGATCCGGTCGAACCCGTGTTCGCGGCGGGCGCCTTCGAGGGCGGTCGACTGCTGGGCATCGTCCACTACATTTTCCATCGATCGACCTGGATGCTGGGCCCGACCTGCTACCTGCAGGACCTGTTCACCATTCCGGAGGCGCGCGGTCGCGGCGTCGGCCGCAGCCTGATCGAGTACGTGTACGAACGGGCGGCCGAAGCCGGCGCGGGGCGGGTCTACTGGCTCACCCACGAAAGCAACCGGCCGGGTCGCCTGCTCTATGATCGCGTCGCCGAGAACGCCGGCTTCATCCAGTACCGAAAGAACCTCGACAACTGAGCCCGATGCAGGAACACGAGAACGACCCCCTCCTCGAAGCGCTCGGCGGCATGGAGATCGAATCCATCGACGCCGAGGCCGGCGTGGCCCGGCTCCTCTTCAACGTGCTGCCGAGCTTCTGCCATTCGGGCGGGCGGATCGCGCAGGGCGGCTTCGTGACCGCCTGGCTCGACTCGGCGATGGCGCACGCGATCATCCATCACACGAAGCGCGAGTCGAATGTCGCGAGCCTCGAGATCAAAGTGAGCTTCCTGGAGCAGGTCGGGCCGGGGCGCGTGCTCGCCGAGGGACGCATCCGCCGGCTCGGCCGGCGCGTCGCCTTCCTCGAGGGCAGCCTGTTCTCCGAGGATGGCAGCCGCCTGCTCGCGACCGCCACCTCCACCGGCATGCTGGTCCCCTACAGCCGTTGAGCCTCGCCTTCGGGCGCACGGCGGGGTCGGCGCGCCCTGGTCCGCGCCCGGATCCGGGACCCCGCTAGGCGGGCGGTGCCAGGTAGCGCACGCGCAGCACGCCGTCGATCGCGCGCAGGCGGGCGATCACGGATTCCGGCACGGGCTGGCTAGAATCGACGATCGTGTATGCGATGTCGCCGCGCGACTTGTTCAGCATCTCGTCGATGTTCAGCCCGGCCTCGGCCATGGCCGTGGAGATCTGCCCGAGCATGTTCGGGACGTTGGCATTGACGATGGCCAGCCGCCAGGCGCTGCTTCGCGGCATCACCGCGAGCGGGAAGTTCACCGAGTTGCGCACGTTGCCGTTCTCGAGATAGTCGCGCAGCTGTTCGGCGACCATGCTCGCGCAGTTGTCCTCGGCCTCGGTGGTCGAGGCGCCGAGGTGCGGCAGCGCAATCGTCCTGGGATGGCCGTGGATTCTCGGATTGGGGAAGTCGCACACGTAGCGCGAGAGCTGGCCGCTGTCGAGCGCGGCCACCGCGGCCGCATCGTCCACGATGCCCTCGCGCGAGAAGTTCATCAGCACGGCGCCACGACGCATGAGCTCCAGGTTGCGCCCGTCGATCAGGTGCCGGGTCGAGTCGAGCAGCGGCACATGGATGGACACGAACTCCGAAGCCTTGAGCAGTTCCGCGATGGAGCTCGCGCGCCGCACCTGGGACGACAGGCTCCAGGCGGCGTCCACGGTGATCTCCGGGTCGTAGCCGATCACGTCCATGCCGAGCTCGATGGCCGCATGGGCGACCAGCGCGCCGATGCGGCCAAGGCCGATCACGCCGAGCGTGCGCCCGGTGAGCTCGAATCCCGAGAAGCGCTTCTTGCCGTCCTCGACGCGGCTCTCGAGGGCCGGGTCGGCGGGATCGAGCCCGCGCACGAACTCCAGCGCCTCGGGCAGGTTGCGGCTCGCCATCAGCATGGCGGCGATGACGAGCTCCTTGACCGCGTTGGCATTGGCGCCCGGGGCGTTGAACACCGGGACGCCCCGGCGGCTGAGGCTGCCCACCGGGATGTTGTTGGTGCCGGCGCCGGCGCGGCCGATCGCGATCACGCTCTCGGGGATCGCCATCGAATGCATGTCGGCCGAGCGCACCAGGATCGCGTCGGGCATCTCCACGTCCTTCCCGACCTTGTAGAGATCCGGCGGCAGCCGTTCGAGGCCGAACGGCGAGATCTGGTTGAGCACCAGCACCCGGAAGGCGCGCGTCATGTCGTTTCCCCTCTCGTCCCGCTTGTTGTTGTCGGCGCGCCGCGCCCCTAGCCGTGCTTGCGCTCGAACTCCCGCATGTACTCGACCAGGCGCTTCACGCCCTCGATCGGCATCGCGTTGTAGATCGAGGCCCGCATGCCGCCGACCGAACGGTGGCCCTTGAGCTGCACCATGCCGGCTTCCTTCGCTCCCGCGAGGAAAGCCTCGTCGAGCGCCGGGTCGGTCAGCGTGAAGGGCACGTTCATGCGCGAGCGCGATCCCGGATCGACCGGATTGCGATAGAAGTCGCTCGAGTCGAGCAGGTCGTAGAGCAGCCTGGCCTTCTCGATGTTGCGACGCTCGATCCCTTCCACGCCGCCCTGGCGCTTGAGCCACTGGAACACGAGGCCGGCGACGTACACGGCGAAGGTCGGCGGGGTGTTGAGCATCGAATCGGCATCGGCGTGCGACTTGTAGTCCAGCATCGTGGGCGTGCCCGGGCGCGCCTGGCCGAGCAGGTCCTCGCGCGCGATGACGATGGTCAGGCCCGCCGGCCCGATGTTCTTCTGGGCGCCGCCGTAGAGGAGGCCGAAGCGCGCGACGTCGAGCGGGCGCGACAGGAAGTTCGACGAAATGTCGGCCACGAGCGGCACGTCGCCGGTGTCGGGCACCCAGTGGTACTCGACCCCGCCGATGGTCTCGTTGGCGCAGATGTGCACGTAGGCCGCTTTCGGATCGAGCCGCCATTCTTCCTGCGGCGGGACGTAGGTGAACTTGCGGTCCTCGGCCGAGGCGGCGATGTTGGCATTGGCGAAGAGCTTCGCCTCCTTGATCGCCTTCTTCGACCACTCGCCGGTGTGGACGAAGTCGATGGACTCGCGGCTGCGCAGCAGGTTGAGCGGGACCATCGCGAACTGGGTCGTCGCGCCGCCCTGGAGGAACAGCACCTTGTAGTTGTCCGGAATCCGGAGCAGCTCGCGCAGGTCGGCCTCGGCCTGGGCGTGGATGCTCATGTACTCCTTGCCCCGGTGGCTCATTTCCATGACCGACTGCTTCGAACCGTGCCAGTCGAGCATCTCCTCGGCAACCTGCCGCAGGACCTCCTCGGGCAGCACGGCGGGGCCGGCGCTGAAATTGAACGTGTCGCGCATGGCGCTGCTTCCTCTTCGCGGGGTTCGGGGAAAGATCCGCATTGTAGCGGCTCGGAATCGCGAGACGGCGTCAGGGTCTTGCGCACGGGACGCCCGCGCCGGCCTGCAGCGTCGCCCGTTCGTCCCCATAATCGGGCGATGCCGGCAAGCCGGCCCCGGCGCCGCGACGGGCGGCGCGACAACCACTCCCGACGGAGACACGTGATGAACGACCTTTTTTCCCTCGAAGGCCGGGTGGCGCTGGTGACCGGCGGCTCGCGCGGCATCGGCCGCATGATCGCCAGCGGCTTCATCGCCCAGGGCGCCACGGTGTACATCTCGGCGCGCAAGGCGGAAGCCTGCGAGCAGGCGGCCCGCGAGCTCTCTGCCGGCGGGGGCAAGTGCATCGCGCTGCCCGCCGACATCTCGACGGTGGAGGGCGCCCGGGCGCTCGCGGCCGCCTTCAACGCCCGCGAGCCCCGGCTCGACATCCTCGTGAACAACGCCGGCGCTGCCTGGGCCGCGGAGTTCGACGAGTTCCCGGAGTCGGGATGGGACAAGGTCGTCGACCTCAACCTCAAGGCGCCGTTCTTCCTGACGCAGGCGCTGGCGGGCGCCCTGCGCGAGTCGGCGAGCCCCGAGCGGCCGGCGAAGGTCATCAACATCGCCTCGATCGACGGCATCTTCGTCAATCCGCTCGAGACGTATCCGTATGCCGCGAGCAAGGCTGGCCTGATCCATCTCACCCGCCGCATGGCCGCGCGCCTGATCCGGGACCACATCGTCGTTACCGCGATCGCGCCGGGGCCGTTCGCGTCCAACATGAACCGCGCGGCGCGCGACGACGCCGAGAACGTCGCCCGCCGGGTGCCGGCGGGCCGCATCGGTCGCGACGAGGACATGGCGGGCGCCGCGATCTACCTGGCGTCGCGGGCGGGAGACTACGTCGTCGGCGCCACCGTCACGGTGGACGGCGGGATGGCGTTCGGGCGCCCCGGCTTCGAGGGGGGCAGCTGGGCGGCGGAGAGCTGATCGTCAGGGGAGCGTCACGCCGGTGGCACGGGCAAGGGCCTCGAGCAGCGCTTCCTGGAAGGCCGTGTCGTGCACGGCCGGGTGCGGGTCCCTCCGCTCCTGGTGGTACCAGTAGCCACCGCTCGTCAGGGCGCGCGGATCGTCGCTGGTCGCCAGCCATTCCTGGGTCAGGTGGCCCAGGCGCAGGTCGTCCGGCGCATGGGCGCCGCCCATGCGGGTGGGCACCCAGCCCGGGTTCACGGCATTGCTGTACACGCCCGGCCAGCGCCGCGCGACGGCCGCGGCGAGCGTGGTGACGAAGAGCTTGCTGTCCGAGTAGGAGCCGCCGCCGGTCCAGTCGATGCCGTCGAGCTGCGCCCGTCCGCCCATGTGCATCGCGCTGCTGAGGTACACGAGGCGCCGGGGTCGCGTGACGAGGGCGGTGAGCAGGTACGGCGCCGTCACGTTCACGACCATGACATGAGGGCCCGAGGAGACGCCCGCATTGTGGATGACGGCGTCCATCCTCCCGATGGCGTTCACCTGCCCGGCCAGGTCGCGCACCTGGGCGAGGTCGGACAGGTCGCCGGCGGTCGCGATCGCGCCTCGCGCGACGAGGTCGTCCACGGCGGAAAGCCGGCTGCGCGAGCGCGCATGGACGACGACCTCGTGGCCCTCGGCGAGCAGGCTGACGGCCGCGGCATGCCCGAGGCCTGTGGTCGACCCCGTAATGAAGACGCGGCGCCTGCCCGGGCCGCGTTCGCGCGCGGGCTGGTCCTTCGCCTGCCGGCCGGGCATCAACTGCGCCCGTGCCGGGGGCGGGGCCGCCAGGAGGGTGGCCGCCGCCGCGCCGAGGCCGATGTCGACGCCCGCGGCGAGGAGCCGGCGGCGGGAAACAAGGGCGCAGCCGGGGCGGCCAGTGTCAGCCCGCATCGGTGTCTCCCTTCTTCATGTCCGCCTCGTAGCGGGCCCGGTTGGCCGCATCGGGCGGGTAGAGACCCGGCAGGGCGGCGCCGGCCTGGACCTGTTCCATGATCCAGCCCTCGAGACGCTCCTGCTCGAGCGCGAGGGCCGCGACCTCCTCCACCAGGGCGGCGGGCACCAGCACGGCGCCGTCCCGGTCGGCGACGATCACGTCGTCAGGAAAGACGGCCACCCCGCCGCAACCCACGGGCTGCTGCCAGTCGACGAAGGTCAGCGCGGCGACCGACGGCGGCGCGGCCGCGCCGGCCGCCCAGACGGGAAGCCCGGTCTCGACCACGCCGGCAAGGTCGCGTACCACGCCGTCACTCACCAGCGCGGCCACGCCGCGCCTGGCCATCCGTGCGCAGAGGATGTCGCCCCAGAAGCCGGCGTCGCGCACGCCGTTGGCGTCCACCACGGCCACGCAGCCCGGGGGCATCTGCTCGATCGCGGCGCGGGTGGACCTGGGCGAGCCCCAGGATTCCGGGGTCGCCAGGTCCTCGCGCGCCGGGATGAAGCGCACGGTGAATGCCCGGCCGACGATGCGCCTGCCGATTGCTCCCGGGGTGACCGGGAACGCGCCGCGGATCCAGACATTGCGCAGGCCCTTCTTCAGCAGGATGGTGGTGAGCGTGGCCGTGGTGACGCCGGCCAGGGTCCGGAAGGCCGGCGCATCCGCAGGCGAAGTCATGTGCGGTCTCCGTGACGGGCCCGGAGCGGGCCCCATGCCTCGAAGTTACTCCGTCTCGCGGCGAAACGGGCACCGGGCATGCCCGGCGCCTGTGGCGCTCAGCCCATGCGGTCAGGCAGGAACAGGGACAGCGCGGGGAAGAGCATCAGGATGAACAGGATCAGGAGCTCCACCCAGAGGAACTGCGCGGTTCCCTTCACCACGGTGCTGAACGGGACGGTCTTCCCCACCGCGGCATTGACGACGAACAGGTTCAGCCCGATCGGCGGCGTCAGCAGGCCGATCTCCACCAGCTTCACCACCAGGACCCCGAACCAGATCACGTCGATGCCGAACACGCCGAGGAACGGCTGCACGATCGGCAGCGTGACGAGCATCAGGCCGATCGCGTCGAGGAACATGCCGAGGATCAGGTAGAACAGGGTCACGCACAGTAGAAACGTCCAGACGGACGAGGCGTTGCCGGTCATCGCGCGCCCGATCGCGCCCGGAATGCCGCTGAGGCTCAGCATCTGGGCGAACATCACCGCTCCCATGGCGATCAGGAAGATGGCCGCCGAGATAGTGACCGTCTCGAACAGGGCCCCCTTGATCGAATCCCACGTGAGCGTGCGATTCAGGATCGCGGCAAGCAGCGCGATGACCGCGCCGAAAGCGCCCGCCTCGGTGGCGCTGATGGCACCCGTATACAGGCCCCCGATGACGCCGAGGACGATGAGGGGCAGCGGCCAGGATTGCAGGAGCAGTCGCCATTTCTCCGCGCGGGAGACCTGCACGACGGCGCGCGGGGCAAGCGCCGGTTTCAGCTTCACCCGCAGCATCACATAGAGCGAGTGGGCGAACATCGTGATCAGGCCCGGCACGATCCCCGCGATCAGCAGCTTGCCGATCGACGCTTCCATGAAGATGCCGTAGATGATGAACGGAATGCTGGGCGGAATGAAGGCGCCCAGGGTTCCCGACACGGCGACGATGCCCGTGGCCAGCCCCGGGTCGTACTTCGCCCTGAGCATCTCCGGAACGGCCACGCGTGACATGGCGCCGGCCATCGCCACGCTGGAGCCGCTGGCGGCCGCGAAGCCGGCGCTGGATATGTTCGTCGCGATCGCGAGGCCGCCCGGCAGGAACGAGAGCCAGGCCTTCGCGGTCGCGAAGAGGGTGTTCGTCAGCCCGCTGTGATGGGCCAGCGCGCCCATGAGCACGAACATCGGGATTGCCGTCAGGGACCAGCTGCTCACGAAGTCGAACGTGCTGACGCCGAGCAGGGACAGTCCGGGAGTCCAGCCACGCAGCACGACGGTGCCCGCCACGGCGGCGACCGAGAGCGCGATGCCGATGTGCACGCGCAACGCGATCAGCACCAGGAGCAGGACGGTGGACGCGATGCCGACGAAGGTGGGGGTCATCGCGTCACTCCTCCACGGCGTCGGTGCGAGATTCCTGCCGGAACCGATGGTGCCCCAGCAGCATGACCAGCGCGGCCAGCGCGCAGCCCGCGACTGCGATCCAGCGGGCGGGCCAGACGGTCAGATCGAACCAGATGGCATCGACGTGCTCCGCGTCCGCGGTCTGCTCCAGCGCCACCAGCATGAGGGCGTAGGCGAAGACCGCGAAGAACGCGACGCCCAGGATGCGATTGCCGATCTCGACCACGCGCTGCCACTTCGGCGGGAACAGGCGAACCAGCACGTCGGTCGCGATGTGCTCGCGCGCGGCCTCGGTCACGAAGATGCCGATGTAGACGGCCGTCACCATGTAGTAGAAGCCGACGATCTGCTGCGTTCCCGGCACGAGCCCGCCGAAGAAAAGCCGCGCGCAGATGTCGGCGAAGATCTGCGCCATCATCAGGACCAGGGCCAGGCTGCAGAGGAACATCGCGATCCGGTAGATCGTGTTCAGGACGGGCGTCACGGTCTCGCTCCCGAAGGGTCGGCGCGCGCCGGCCGAGGCCGTCGCGCCGGTCGCGCGATTCGCCGGGGCGTCGCGCGCCCCGGGGAAGCCGCGGGTCAGGGCTCGATCTTGTCGAAGATCTCGCGGCGCAGGAGCGCGACGTACTGCTCGCGCGTCAGTTCCTGCTCGCCGATGAGGCCGCGCCAGCGTTCCATGTTGCGCAGGAGCGAGTCGAAAAGGGCCTCGGGGTTCTTCACCTTGCCCTTGGCCTTCTCGATCAGCCTCGCCTTCTGGCCCTCGAGGAAGGCGGCGCGCTGGGACACGAGCTTCTCGGTCGGCTTCAGGAACTTGACGCCGCGTTCTCTTGCGGACTTGGCCACCTCGGCGTCCTCGTCGATGTAGTTGTAGACGGCGTTGGCGATGCCGGTCGCGGTGGCGTCGATCAGCGCCTTGCGATGCTCCCGGGGCAGGGTCTTGTACTCCCGCTCGTTGAAATTGAAGAGCGAGCCGGCGAAATAGGACCCGATGGGGATGTCGACGACCGCCCCGGTCAGCTCGCCTAGCGACAGCACCTTCATCCACGCGATGGGACCAAGCACGCAATCGAGCTGGTTGCGCTGCATCGCCTGGTAGGCCTCGCTGTTCTCCATGGTCACGGGAATGCCGCCGACCTCCTTGACCCACGCACCCTGTTCGCTGCCGGGCACCCGGATCCTCATGCCCGTGAAGTCGATCCCCCCGCTGAAGTCCGACTTGCACATGACCTTGTAGGGCGTCGTCGAGTACGAGCCGAGGTAGTGGACGTTGTACTTCCTGAACTCCTCGAGGCACTGCTCGCAGTCCAGGATCGTCTCCGTCGCGGCGGCGGCGGCCACGCGCGCGTCGTCGACATGGAAGTTCATTTCGTTGAGGAAGGCGTTGGCGGGCACCTCGGTCGGGTTGTAGACGGTCATCATGGCGCCGCCATCGGTCAGGCCGTTCTTGATCGCCGTGATGGTCGACTTGCCGGTGGCGAGCGTCGCCGAGTCGTGCATCTTGAACGTCATCGCGCCGCCGGTCGCCTTGCTCACGTCCTCGAGGAACGTGTTGAGCGCCTTCGTCGTCGGATGCTGCGGCGGCAGGTAGGTCGCGTAGTTGTATTCCTTCGCATGTACGCCGGGCGCGGCGGCCAGGGCCGCAAGCAGGCCCAGCGAAGCGATGCAGCGGTGGAAGGCCGTCCGGGCCCGTGGAACCTCGAAATGCATGTCGTGCTCCTCCTCTTTTCGTGTTTGTGGATGGGAAGAGATAGTGGCTTGCCGCGAGCGGACGTCGGCCCGCGGCGAACGAGCAGCGGCTTCTGTCGTGGATCCCTGGGAAGGGCCCGAGGCGGCGCGTGCGTCGCGCGGCCGGCGCAAGGTGCTCGTGATGGCTGTCTCCTCTCGTCCGGTCACGCCCGTCGCGCGCCGGCGCGCCATTCACGCTCATCGCCGCGGCATTGCAAAGGCCCGCTGCGGCCTTCGATCAAAACCGGCCGGGGTGCCCGCCTTGTTGTTCGAGGGTGCGATCCGGCGAACGCGCCGGAAAGAAAAACCCCCGCGCGAGGCGGGGGTCCGGTGAAGCGCCCCGGGCCGGCCGGGGCCGGTCCGGGAAACGGTTGGGTGCCGTCCTACATGCCCATGCCGCCCATGCCACCCATGCCGCCCATGTCGGGCATGCCGGCCGGCTTGTCTTCCGGCAGGTCGGCGACCATGGCGGCAGTGGTGAGCATCAGGCCGGCGATCGAAGCGGCGTTCTGCAGCGCGGTGCGGGTGACCTTGGTCGGGTCCACCACGCCGAGCTCGACCAGGTCGCCGTACTCGCCATTGGCCGCGTTGTAGCCGAAGTTGCCCTTGCCCTCGAGCACCTTGGCGACCACCACGCTCG
>Ga0079224_100003849_pt1 | contig 19174 bp, 20 predicted proteins | sample Stecom2015_FD_80414 | JGI IMG/M metagenome (GOLD analysis project Ga0079224, IMG submission 80414) | Agricultural soil microbial communities from Utah to study Nitrogen management - Steer compost 2015 | ecosystem: Environmental > Terrestrial > Soil > Agricultural land | place: USA: Utah... | reverse complement strand
GGCGACGGAGGGCGGTGCGGGCGGGCACTGGTCAGACCCGCGCGGTGCGGACGACGTAGCGGCCGGCCATCACGGCGCCGGCTGCGCCCGCGAGGGCGAGGATCATCAGCGCGTTGCTGTCGGTCAGACCGCCCTGGCCGGACGGGACGCCCTCAGGGGAGCTGTGGAGGCCGTCGATGGTCTGCACGGCGAGGTCGAGGCTGCCGTCCTCCGCGGAGCCCCACGCGTAGACGATCGTGTTCGTGCCCTCAGCGAGGTTCACGTCAGCCGGGCCGAGGACGACGTCCTCCGTGCCCGCCAGCGCGACGTCGGCCGAGACGGTCCCGGCCGGCAGGTCGAGGACCTGCTCGTTGGGGTTGGTCAGCCCCTCGATGACGGGGCTACCACCTGCGCGGATGTCGACGGCAGGAGCGGCTGCGGCGTGACGGACGGTCAGGCGCGCCTCCCCGGCGGCGGTCTGCGAGATGTCGTTGACGAAGGCGCTCAGCATGGGCGCCCCGTCTGCGTCGAGGTGCGCCGCCAGCGTGAGGTTGGCGCCACCCGGCACCTCGAGTCCCTGGGCGGACAGCGCAGGGTCGTCCGACTCCGGCGTCTCGCCGTCGGCGTAGATCTCGATGTCGTAGCTCCCGGCGGGAAGCATCAGCTCGTCCGTGAGGGTTCCCGGCTCGAAGTCGGGGATCGTCTCCTCGCCGTTGACATAGACGTCGACGGTCAGCCCGGGCACGCCGTGCAGCACGGACACCGCCGACTCGTGCTCATCGGCCGAGGCGGGGACCGCGAGGGCGGCGGTGGCGATGCCACCCAGGAGGACAGCAGTGGTCGTCTTGCGCATGATGGTGCTCCTTGTTTCCGGGGCGGACCAGTTCCACCCTCACCCCTCACTACGCGACGAGGAGGCCCAGCGGATTCAAGGTTTGTAGAATGTTTGTCACCAGTTTGTTCGAACGGTCGCAACACCCCCGGGCACTTCGCGTCCAGATGTCTAGGGTTTGTTATATGTTTGTCCATAGTGCATCCTTGTGACGGGGAGCACGTATCCCCGCCGTTCCAGGCGACCACCCAGACGAGACGAGCCGACATGAGCACAGCAACCGCCGCCACCGGCGAGCACGTCACGCAACCTGCGGGCGGCGCCCACGAGCGGTTCTTCGCCGCGGGACGGACGCAGCTCGTCGATGAGCACGACCGCGTCCTGTGGCAGACCCTGCAACGCCTCACGGAGGGTGGGAAGCGGTTCCGACCCCTACTTCTCAGCCGCACGTACGCGGCCCTGGGAGGGGAGGACCAGGAGCTCGCAGCGACCATCGGTGAGGCTGTCGAGCTGCTCCACACCGCCTTCGTGATCCATGACGACGTGATCGACGGTGACCTGGTGCGACGCGGGCGGCCCAATGTCGGGGGAGTCTTCAGCCGACGAGCGGCCGCGGTGGGCGCCTCCCAGGAACGGGCACGCAACTACGGCGACGCAGCCGGCATCCTCGCGGGCGACCTGGCCCTGGCTGGTGCGGTCCGCGAGGTCGCCCTCTCTGGCGCACCGCCTGCGGTGGTGGTCCGGCTGCTTGACCTGCTGGAGCGCGTCCTGCACCGGAGCGCCGCCGGCGAGCTGGCGGACGTGCGGGTCAGCCTCACGGGCGACGCCTCGCTCGCGGACGTGCTCGCTATCGCCGAGTGGAAGACCGCTGCCTACTCCTTCCAGCTCCCCCTGCAGGCCGCCGCGATCCTGGCGCAGGCTGGTGACGAGGTCGTGGCCGCACTCGAGGAGGTCGGTCGGAGCCTCGGCCTCGCGTTCCAGCTCCGGGACGACCTCGATGGTGTGTTTGGCGAGGTCGAGCAGACAGGCAAGGACCCGTTGTGCGACCTGCGCGAGGGCAAGTGCACGGCACTGATCACCGTCGCTCGGTCAACCCACCTGTGGGACGAGCTGGCGCCATACGTCGGAGCTCCGGATCTCACTCCCGAGGGTGCCGTCCGGGCTCGCGAGCTCCTCGTGGCGTGCGGTGCGCGCGCGGCGGTGGAGGCCATGGTCTCCGAGCTGCGCGCGGCGGCGGTCGCGGCCATCCGAGGGCTGCCCTGTGCGGCGGCCGACGCACTGCTGGAGATGGTCGACCTGCTGGTGCCTCGGCATACCCCCGCGGTGACGATCCGCGAGCACGCTGGTGCGGCCTCAGGTGGCCGCCAGGACGTCCGGGGGGCGGCCTGATGCCGTGGACGTCCAGCCCGGCCCCTCAGTCGTCCTCGAGGGCCTACGACGAGGCGGCCCGCGCGAGCGCCGCCGTGGTGATCAAGCGCTACTCGACCTCCTTCGGGTGGGCGACCCGGCTGCTGCAGGAACCCGTGCGCACCCACGTGCGGTCCATCTACGCCATGGTGCGGGTGGCAGACGAGCTGGTGGACGACGAGAGCCAGCCCTGGGACCGGGCTCAGCGGGCCAGACTGCTCGACGGCCTGCAGCAGGACATCCACCAGGCGGCCGAGTCGGGCGGCAGCGCCAACCTCATCGTCCACGCCTTCACACTGACGGCCGTCGAGCACGGCATCGGACCCGAGCTGGTCGACCCCTTCTTCGACTCGATGCGGGCCGACCTGTCGGTGCAGCTCCACGATCCCGCCAGCCTGGTCGACTACGTCTACGGGTCCGCCGAGGTGGTGGGACTGATGTGCCTGCGCGTGTTTGTCCACGGTGACGACCACGTCTACGAGGAGCTGTCACCCGGTGCCCGACGGCTGGGTGCGGCCTTCCAGAAGGTCAACTTCCTGCGGGACCTGCAGGCGGACCAGCAGGTGCGGGGGCGCACCTACTTCCCCGGGGTGGACCTCAGCACCTTCACCGACCGCGAGCGCGACCAGCTGCTCGACGACATCGACGCGGACCTGGAGGCGGCCTCCGCGGCAATTCTCCGCCTGCCGGCGAGCAGCCGCCGCGCCGTGCACGCCGCTCACGGACTCTTCGTCGAGCTGTCCTCGCGCCTGCGAGCCACCCCTGCGGCAGAGATCGCGCAGGGGAGGGTGCGGGTGCCCGACCGGGTCAAGGCGCAGATCCTGGCCCGCAGCGCGCTGGTGACCCGGTGACGCGGGTTGCGGTCGTCGGCGGCGGGATCGCCGGGCTGGCCACCGCCGCGCTGCTCGCCCGGGACGGGTATGACGTGGAGCTGTTCGAGCAGCAGCCTGCCGTCGGTGGTCGGGCCGGGTCACGCTCGGTCGACGGCTTCCGATTCGACACCGGCCCGTCGTGGTATCTCATGCCCGAGGTCTTCGACCACTTCTTCCGGATGCTCGGCACCTCCTCCGACGAGCAGCTGGACCTGCGCCAGCTGGACCCGGCCTACCGGGTCTTCTTCGAAGGACCGCCCGGCGCACCGCACCCGCCCGCCCTCGACGTCGTCGCCGACACTGCCGCCAACCTCACGACGTTCGACCGGTTGGAGCCTGGCGCGGGCACGCGCCTGGCGGCATACCTGAGGTCCGCCGCGGAGGCCTACGAGCTGGCGGTGAAGCACTTCCTCTACACCAGCTTCGGCTCCCCTCTGGCGCTGGCCTCGCCCGACGTGGTGCGGCGGCTGCCGCGGCTGCTGCCGCTCCTGGCCCAGTCGCTGGAGGCCTTTGTGGCGGCCCGGTTCAAGGATCTCCGGCTGCGGCAGGTGCTCGGCTATCCCGCGGTGTTCCTCGGGTCGTCCCCGGACCGTGCGCCTAGTCTCTACCACCTGATGAGCGCGCTCGACCTGACCGGCGGCGTGCTCTACCCCCAGGGTGGCTTCGCCCGGCTCATTGAGGCGATCGAGCAGCTGGCGACGGACCACGGCGTGCGCATCCATACCAGCGCCAGGGTCACCGAGGTGACGACCGTCCACGGCCCCAGCGACCGAAGGTCGTTGCGTGGACGGTTGTCCCGCCGGCCACGCGCGCGGGTCACCGGCCTCAGCTGGCGTGACGCCGACGGCGAGGTGCACCACCACGCCGCGGACGTCGTGGTCGGGGCCGGCGACCTGCACCACCTGGAGACGAGGCTGCTGCCCGAGCAGCTCCGCACCTACCCGCAACGCTACTGGGACCGCCGGAGCTCCGGGCCGGGCGCCGTCCTGGTGCTGCTGGGCGTTCGCGGCCGGCTGCCGGAGATGCCGCACCACTCGCTCTTCTTCACGCACGACTGGCGGGCGAACTTCGACGCGATCTTCGCCGGCCGCGTCCCGACCCCGGCCTCGGTCTACGTCTGCAAGCCGTCGGCAACGGATCCGGACGTCGCCCCGGCAGGCCACGAGAACCTCTTCGTCCTGGTCCCGGTGCCCGCTGATCCGGCGCTCGGGCGCGGAGGCGCGGGCGGCACGGGTGCCGAGGCGGTCGAGGCGGTGGCGGATGCCGCCATCGCCCAGGTCGCCGAGTGGGCCGGTGTCACCGACCTCGCCGAGCGGGTGGTGGTGCGACACACCATCGGCCCCGGCGACTTCGCCGCCGACCTCTCCGCGTGGCAGGGCGGGATGCTCGGCCCCGGCCACACCCTGCGGCAGAGCGCGATGTTCCGCTCCCGCAACCGCTCACGGCACGTCGCGGGGCTGTACTACGCGGGTTCGAGCACCATCCCCGGCATCGGGCTGCCAATGTGCCTGATCAGCGCCGAGCTCGTGCTCAAGCACCTGCGGGGCGACACGAGCACCGGCCCGTCCCCGGTGCCCGAGCGTGCGGTGCACCCCGACGAGGTTTCCCCGTGACGGCCGTCCTCTATGGCGCCGCGCTCCTGGTCGCAACCGGCTGCATGGCCCTGCTCGACGCCCGCTTCCGGCTGGTGCTGTGGCGGGAGCGGCGCCGTTCGCTGGTCGTGCTCGCGATCGGCATCGCCTTCTTCCTGCTCTGGGACGTCGTCGCGATCGCCCAGGACTTCTACCACCGCGGCGACAGCGAGGCGATGACCGGCCTGCTCATCGCACCGGAGCTGCCCGTCGAGGAGCTGCTCTTCATCACCTTCCTCTGCTATGTCACGCTCGTGCTCCGCGGGCTGGTGGCCCTGTCGCTCGATGGCGTCGGGAGAGATCCCCGATGACGTATGCCGGGCTCGCCGCCATCTTCGTGGCGGCCTCGGCCGTGGTCGCGGTCGCGGCGACGGTCCGCCGCGGGCTGACCGCCCGCTGGTGGCTGACCACCACTGTCACGATCGCCGCCCTGCTGGTGCTGACCGTGGTCTTCGACAGCCTGATGATCCTGGCCGACCTGTTCCGCTTCGACGAGGCCTCGTTGACGGGCGTGCGTCTGTGGCACGCTCCTGTCGAGGACCTCGCCTGGCCGCTGGCCGCGGGACTTCTCCTCCCGAGCCTGCGGGAGCTGCTCACGGACCGGAGGGAGCCGACGCCATGACCACCGCCCACTCCGACGCATCCACGCCATCGTCCGGGTCCGTCTCTCCCTCGGCGCCCGTCGGTGCGGCCGTGCGACAGCTGGTCGGCTCCTCCCGCCCGGTGAGCTGGATCAACACCGCCTACCCCTTCGCAGCGGCGTACCTCCTCGCGGGCGGAGGCATCACCACCGCACTCGTGGTCGGGACGCTGTGGTTCCTGGTCCCCTACAACCTGCTCATGTATGGCGTCAACGACGTCTTCGACTACGAGTCCGACCTGCGCAACCCGCGCAAGGGCGGGCTGGAGGGCGTCGTGCTGTCCCGCCGCTGGCACCGGCTGACCCTCTGGGCCGCGGCGGTGACGAACCTGCCCTTCGTGGTCGCCCTGGTGCTGCTGGGCGACCTCGTCTCGACGCTCGTGCTCGCAGTCAGTGTCTTCGCGGTGATCGCCTACTCGGCCCCGGGTCTGCGCTTCAAGGAGCGTCCCGTGCTGGACTCCGTCACCTCCAGCACGCACTTCGTCAGCCCGGCGGTGTTCGGGCTCACCCTGGCCGACGCGACCTTCAGCGCGCCTGTCGTCGCCGCGCTGGCGGCGTTCTTCGTCTGGGGGATGGCGTCCCAGGCGTTCGGCGCGGTCCAGGACATCCAGGCCGACCGGGAGGCGGGGATCGGCTCGATCGCCACCTGGCTCGGCGCGGCGCGCACCGCGCGAGCCGCGTTCGTCGGCTATCTCGTTGCCGGGCTCCTGCTGCTGCCGACCGGCTGGCCGGCCGCGCTCGCGGGACTGCTCGTCCTGCCCTACGCGGCGAGCGTCGCGCCATACCTGGGGCTGGCCGACGCCGAGTGCGAGCGGGCCAACGCAGGCTGGCGGCGCTTCATCTGGCTCAACCTGCTCACCGGCTTCCTGATCACGCAGCTCTTCGTCTGGATGAGCCTTGCCTCCTGAGCTGCACGTTCCCGGACCAGCGTGGGCGAGGGTCGCCACGGACCTCGTCGGTCTCGCGGGGCTGGTGTCCTTCGTCGCCGCCTTCTGGTGGGGCTGGGTCGTGGTCGCTCTCTTCGCGCTGGTGCTGCTCGGCGTCGCCGTCCCGCGCATCGCCAGGCTGCCCGGTGCCCTGCAGTCGGTGTCCGGCGCGACGCTCATCCTCGGCGCCTGGGCGGCGACCCTGGACTGGTATGTCGCGGTTCCCGCACTCGACCTCGTCGTCCACGCCCTCGCCAACGGGCTGCTGGCGGCCGTGCTGGTCCTGGCCATGGTGCGGACCCGCCTGCTGCCGCGTGCCCTGCCGCGGGTGACGACGGTTCTGCTCACCGCGTCGGTCGGCGCCCTGCTCGCGGTCCTGTGGGAGGCGGGGGAGTGGCTGGGCCACACCTGGCTCGACGACTCCATCGGTGTCGGTTACGACGACACCGTCGGGGACCTCATGTCGGGCACACTCGGCTCAGCAGCCACCGGGCTGGCTCTCGCGATGACGGGGAGGTCGCGGAGTGACTGACGTCAGCGTGGTCATCCCGGTCCGCAACGACTCCGTGCACCTACGGCGCTGCCTGGCCGCGTTGGACCGACAGACCGTGGCTCCGCTCGAGGTGATCATCGTGGACAACGGCTGCACCGACGACTCGGTCGCCGTCGCCCGGGCACACGGCGCGCGCGTCGTCGACGAGCCGGTCGTCGGCATCCCCGCGGCAGCAGCCACCGGGTACGACGCTGCGCGGGGCGCGGTGATCGCCCGGCTCGACGCCGACTCGGTCATCCCGCAGGACTGGGTCGAGCGCGTCGTGTGCTCGCTCGAGCGACGTCCTGATGCGGTGGCCGTCACGGGCGTGGGGGTCTTCCACGACGCACCCCGCGGCCTGCGCCACCTGCTGCCCGCCATCTATCTCGGCAGCTACTACCTGCTCGGTGCGGCGGCCGCCGGCCACCACGTGCTGTGGGGCTCCTCGATGGCCGTGCGTCGTGACGCGTGGGCGCAGGTGTCCGCGCGCGTCCACCGCGACGACCCCGAGCTGCATGACGACATGGACCTGGCGCTCGTGCTCGGGCCCGCCGCCCGCATCGCACTGGTTCCTTCGCTGACCGTCGGCGTCTCTGCCCGGTCGCTGCGGGGCGCGACGCAGCGCCGGCGCCGCCTCGACCGCGCGTTCCGCACCCTGCGTCGCAACTGGGCGGAGGCCCCGCCGTGGGACCGCTGGGCGGTCACGCTCGCTCTGCCAGCCACACGTCATACCCGAGAGGCATCCCGTTGACCCAACTGCACCAGGAACGGCCCACCGACCTGCCCGACGAGGTCGTGCTCCTCGACGAGCACGGCCGGCCGTCGGGCACCGCGCCCCGCGCCACCGTCCACCAGGAGGACACCCCGCTGCACCTGGCGTTCTCGTGCCACCTCTTCGACGCGTCGGGGCAGGTGCTGCTGACCCGGCGTGCGCTGGCCAAGCGCACGTGGCCGGGCGTATGGACCAACTCCTTCTGCGGGCATCCGCGGCCGGGTGAGGACATGGTCGACGCGGTCCGGCGGCACGCGCGGCACGAGCTCGGGATCGAGGTCACCGACATCCGGCCGCTGCTCCCGGACTTTCGCTACCGTGCGGTCGACGCGTCCGGCACGGTCGAGAACGAGGTCTGCCCCGTCTTCACCGCCCACACCGACGAGAGTCCGCAGCCCAACGCAGACGAGGTCATGGACCTGCGGTGGGTCGCCCCCGCGGAGGTAGCGGCTGCCGCAGCCGCCGCGCCATGGGCGCTGAGTCCCTGGCTGCTTGAGCAGCTGGAGCAGCTGGGACCACATCCGCTCGGTAAGGCGACGGATCGGACCGCGAGGCCGTAGCGGATCGCGCACGGTGGTGTGTCCAGCCGAGCAGTGTCTGCCTCGCTAGCGTGACCCAGGCGACGGGGCGGTGCGTTCGCGGGCCGTGAGGTAGAGCCGGTGGGCCGTCACCACGACGGCCAGCCAGGCCACCCCCAGCACCCAGGCGGCCAGGACGTCGGTGAACCAGTGATGCCCGAGGAACACCCGGCTCAGGCCCATCATGATCGCGAACAGGGTTGCCACGGCGATTGTCAGCGCCCTGCCGCGACCGGAACGCTGGCGAAGGATGATGAGGTACGCGACGATGCCGGCGATCACCACAGCGTTGAGGGTGTGCCCGGAAGGGAAGGACGCTGAGTGCTCGTAGGGCGGCACGGCGCTGGTCAGCGGCGGACGGGCACGACCGATGAGGTCCTTGCCCGCGATGGTCATCAGCACCGAGCCGATGCCTGCGGCGGAGATGAGGATGACTGGGGTCCAGGACCGTCGACGAAGGGCCAGTAGCGTCATGATGCAGACGGCGAGGACGGGCATGATCACCTTGCCGCCCAGGTCGGTGTATGCGGTGACCGACCAGTCGAGCCAGGCCGAGCGGAGCGCGACGCTGGCGTCCAGCATGGGCTGGTCCCACAGAGCGACCCCCTCGGACTCGGTCACTGCCTCATAAGTCTCGGAGGCAAGCCACGTCATCGTGGTTGCCACCGCCGCTCCCAGGGCGAGGATGAGCAGGAGGGTCGGCGTGGGGCCAAGGGCCCGGCCGGCTCGTTCCGCGACGCGGGCGAGCCACCGCCCAAGGGTGGTCGACCAGCGCGTTGCGTCGTGCTCGCCGACGTGGCGGTCCTGGCGCAGCTCGCCCGCCACGCCCGTGGTCGCGCGCGAAGGGTGTGGCTCGCTACTGTCCGTACCCATGGCCACCTCGCTCCTCGCTGTGCCAGCCCCACCGGCACCGGTGCGCGCCTGCGGCCACGAGCAGCCAGGGCCGTCCGGAACCGAGTGAGGATCAGGCCACCGTATGGAGTGCCCGGGGGACGCGCACGTCGTAGCGGTGGCGCTCTTCCGTGACGGAGCCGTCGGTCCGCTGGCATCGTGGCCCGGTGTAGCGAGCAAAGTGCCCTCCCGCGGACGCGGAAGGGCACTCAGTTGGCCGGTTCAGTGTCGACCGCGGTCGACCATGAGTGTGTCGGTGATCTGCTCGAAGTGCGTCACGACCCCGTCCTTGAGGCGCCAGATGTGCGCCACACGGGCGCTGAACGGCTTGCCGGTCGCGCGAAATGCCCCGCTGTAGGTGCCGACACCGACGACGGTGTCGCCAGCGTCGAGCACCTCGTCGACCGTCAGGCGGTAGCCGTCGTACTCCTCGGCGAGTCGGATGAAGACGTTCTGCTTCACCTCCTCAGGACTCGTGTAGAGGCCGGCCGCGGGGAAACCGTCGGCCTCGCGCCACTGCACGTCAGGTGCGAGGCGTGCAAGCATCCCCTCCAGGTCGCCGGCATCGGAGGCGGCGTAATGAGCGCGGATGACGTCAGCGTTCTTGGTCATGGGTTCCTCTCAGACAGGCTGGATGTCGGGGTATGTCACGCTGCCGAGCGGGTAAATGTGCCCGCCGGCACGGCTGTGCTGTGCCTCACCGTCGCCGTTGATGCCGAGGAAGACACCGGTCGTACGTAGCTCGTACCCGAGGTCGTGCAGCCAGACGCTTGCGACAGGGATGACGAACTCGCGGAAGCAGAACAGGTAAAGCCCATGCTCGAACTTCCACACCGTGGACATGTCGACATCGCCGTGCCCACGCTGCTCTCCCTGCACGCACTGCCAGGCATACCGTTGGGACGAGAGGTAGACGTGTTCGTACAGGTGGTTCGGGCTGTAGCGGTAGTTGTTCCGCATCCCGATGAGATCCCGGCTCGGGCCAGGCTTCGCACCGGTGACCTCGACACCATCGATCGTGCCGACGGCGAACGTCTGTCCCACCTGAGGCGTGTCCCGCACAGCCTCTGGTGCAATGACCGAGTGGGCGAGCATCGCCCGACCTGACACGTCGTTCCAGACGATCGTGATCGCCTCTCGGGAGCGGGACTCGAGCGGCAGATTCACGAAGAAGACACCTGGGCGGGCCTCGACGGCATCGTACGGGTCGTGGTTGCCGCCGACAGCGGAGAGCAGCCCATCCGAGGACCACTGGACGGTCTCGTCATCGATGAACGAGAGCGACAGCGAGAGACCACCCTCGAACGTCAGGGAGAAGGAACGGCCGGTGAGGTCGGTCGACCGCAGCCGATAGGTGTCGATCCCGGCGGCGAACTCGTCGTAGGTCTTCCAAGCGGTGGGGTCGGCCGCGTCCGTGCGCTTGCCGACAACGATCGAATTCGAGTTGGTCATTGGTTCCTCCTACGGGATAAGCACGGCTTTGATGAGGCCCTCGGTCCGCTGCTCGATGTCGGCGTAAGCGCGCTCGACGTCGCGGAGCGGGTAGACGTGGGTGACGAGTGATGCGAACGGGAAGCGACCAGATCCGAGCAGCGCGATGGCGGGCTCGAAGCCGCCGGCGGACAGGAAGCTGGGCAGCACGTCGACCTCGCGGGTCAGCAGCAGGTCGTCGCTGGGAACGCGCAAGATGGGACCGGATCCGCACGCGCCGGCGAGCACGACGCGGCCACCGCGGCGGACCGCGCGGAGCGCGCCCAGTTGGGCGTCGACGGACCCCGCCGCTTCGATGACGACGTCGGCTCCGTCAGGCATGACACGGCGGAGCTCTTCAGCGAGCTGCTCGCCCCGGGCGGCGAGCTGTGCCGTCGACGTGCTCCCGGCAGACGTGCTTCAAGTCGTGTCCGGGGAGCGGGAGATCGGAGCCGCGATGGCAGCACACCCTGGCTTCGACAAGATCATGTTCACCGGCTCGACTGCGACGGGGAAGGCTATCGCGAAGAGTTCCGCGGACAACCTCACCAGGCTCACGCTTGAGCTGGGGGGGAACGATGCTGGGATCGTGCTGCCCGGTACGGACATCGCCGCGCACATCGACGACATCTTCTGGGGGGCGTTCCTCAACACAGGGCAGACCTGCGCGGCGCTGAAACGGCTCTACGTGCACGAGTCGCAGTACGACGAGGTCGTGGAGGGGCTCGCCGAACGGGCACGAACGACGCCGATGGGTGTGGGCCTCGATGAGCGGAACGTGCTGGGGCCGCTGCAGAACCGGCAGCAGTTCGAGATCGTCAAGCGACTGGTTGATGATGCGCGTGAACGGGGCGCACGGATCGTCGCCGGCGGCGAACCGGCGCCCGAGCTCGGTGCGAACTTCTTCCGCGCCACGATCGTCGCCGACATCGACGACGGCGCTCCGCTAGTGGACGAGGAACAGTTCGGGCCGGCGCTGCCCGTCGTCAAGTACCGCGATGTCGCGGACGCCGTTGCCCGGGCGAACGCGCTTGAAGCGGGTCTCGGCGCCTCGGTCTGGTCCGACGACCCGAAGGCTGCGCGCGAGGTGGCCATTCAGCTGGAAGCGGGGACCGTGTGGATCAATGCGCACGGCGGCATCCACCCGATGGTCCCCTTCGGTGGCATCAAGGGTTCCGGCTACGGCCTCGAATTCGGTGTCGAGGGCCTGAAGGCGGTATCTCTTCCGGTGGTCATCACGACGGCCGGATGACGGGACGGGCCCTGCGTGAGCAGTGCACGCGGGGCCCCGCTCGGCGGAGCGATGGCGGCTAGGCTAGGAGCCACGTCAGCACCCACTTTGCTGTCGCCCGACCCCCGGAGGTTGCCGCCTCGCGGGGGTCATTCATGGCCGCAGCCGACCCAGTTATGCCCAAGCGGGACAACGAAAACCGGCCCTGACTGCGTTTCCGCAGGTCAGGGCCGGTTCTGGTGTGGTCGGGGTGACAGGATTTGAACCTGCGACCTCTTCGTCCCGAACGAAGCGCGCTACCAAGCTGCGCCACACCCCGTGGCTCGTGCCGTGCGGCACGCAGCGTCGGCAATGTTAACCCAGCCCAACCCGCTGGACCGAATCGCCCTTACACCAGGGTGAGCAGGGTCGCCTCCGGCCGGCAGGCCAGGCGGAACGGCGCGTATGGCGACGCGCCCAGACCCGCGGACACCTCCAGCCAGGCGGCATCTGCCGGCGCCATTGAGGAGGGCGCGTTGTCGGCGCCCGGCCACCACCGCGACAGACCCTTGGCCCGGTGGGTCCCGAGGTCGCAGTTGGTGACCAGTGCCCCGTGGAACGGCACACATACCTGACCGCCGTGGGTGTGCCCGGCGAGGACCAACCCGGCGCCGTCGGCCGTCATGGCGTCCAGGACCCGCAGGTAGGGCGCATGGGTTACTCCGATGAGCAGGTCGGTGCCCGGAGAGGGCGGTCCAGCGACCTGGTCGTAGCGGTCGTAGCCCAGATGCGGGTCGTCGACCCCGACAAACTCCAGCGCCAGCCCGTCAACGTCGAGCCTGCCCCGCGAGTTGGTCAGGTCCAGCCATCCCGCCGCACGGAATCCGTCCACCAGGTCCTCGGTCGGTAGCTCGTGCGACGTCAGGTCCGAGCCCCTGCGGTGGCTGTCGTTGAAGTACCGGAGTGGGTTCTTCAGGCTCGGCGGGAAGTAGTCGTTGCTGCCGAGCACGAACACTCCGGGCAGATCCAGCAGGTCACGATAGGTCTCGAGCACCGCTGGCGCCGCGTCGTGGTGCGCCATGTTGTCACCGGTCGTGACCACGAGGTCGGGCTCGAGGGCGGCCAGGGACCGCACCCACGCCCGCTTGGCGTGCTGCCCGGGCACCAGGTGAAGGTCACTCAGGTGCAGCACCCGCAGGGGGCGGGCGCCGCTCGGGAGCACCGGCACCTCGAACTCCCGCAGCGCGAACGCCCGAGGCTCCACGAGTGTGCTCCACGCCAGCACACCGGCACCGAGCCCGACCACGCCAGCGGCGACACGCCATACCGAGTCCATCCGCCGATCATCGCAAACCCGACCGGCCGGGACCTCCTCCGGTGAGAGACTGGGCCTCATGACCGAGCAGACCGGACTCAAGGCCACCCTCCAGCGCGACCTGCACGACTCGATGCGGGCTAAGGACAAGGTGCGCTCGGCGACCCTCCGGATGGCGCTCACCGCGATCGCCAACGAGGAGGTCGCCGGCACGGAGTCCCGAGTGCTCAGCGACGGCGATGTGCTCAGGGTGCTGACCAAGGAAGCCAAGAAGCGGCGGGAGGCAGCCGAGGCCTACACGGGCGCAGGCCGTCCGGAGCTGGCCGACCAGGAGCACGCAGAGCTGGCGGTGCTGGAGACCTACCTGCCGGCCCAGCTCGACGATGCCGCTCTCGACGAGATGGCAGCCGCAGCCGTCGAGGAGGTCGGCGCCACGGGGATGGCGCAGATGGGCCAGGTCATGAAGGTCCTGCAGCCACGGGTGGCCGGCCAGGCCGAGGGCGGCCGGGTCGCGGCCGCCGTCAAGCGGGCGCTCAGCTCCTAGTCACGCTGCCCGGGCGGGTCAGGGTTGCCTGGACCGCCACCTGGACCACCGCCGGGGTCATCGTCCGGCGGGTCCTCGTCCTCTGGCGGGTCCTCCGGAGGATCCTCGTCCGGCGGGTCGTCCGACGGCGGTGGGTCGTTGGACGGCGGTGGGTCGTTGGACGGCGGCGGGGGTGGTGGCGCGACGTAGGCGCTTGAGGTGTAGACGTAGACCGTCTTGCCGGCCCGCATCATCGTCCCCGGCGACGGTGAGGTGTAGAGCACGGTGCCCTCTGGTGCGCTGGAGGAGGTCACCACCTCCTCACCGATGAAGCCCGCCTCGCCGAGAGCGCGGATGGCGTCCTCGATGTCCAGGCCCTTGACGTCGGGGACCGGGCGGTCCTCGCCGTACAGGACCTTGTTGTTCGGCTCGTCGAACTGCTCGATCGGCTCGTCCTCGAGGGCGGTGTCCATGAGGTCCTTCCACAGGATCGCCGCCAGCTTGGAGCCGTAGAACCAGCCCTCGACGTAGTTGTCGCCGAGCTTGAAGTCCTTGAGGTTCCCCTCGTACTTCGCGCCGGGGCTGCCGATCCAGACCGCGGTGGACAGCTGCGGGGTGTAGCCGGCGAACCAGGTGTGCTTGCTCTCGTCGGCCGTACCGGTCTTGCCGCCGGCGGGTCGGTCGCCCGCGAGGACGGCGCGGAAGCCGGAACCGCGCAGGCTCACGACCTCCTGCATCAGCTCGGCGGTGCCCGCAGCGATCTCCGGCTCGACGACCTGCTCACAGCCGGGCAGGTCCAGCGGGATCTCCTTGCCCTCGGCGTCGACGATCTTGGTGACCGGGACCGGCGGGCAGTAAAGGCCACCGGCCGCGATGGTGGCGAAGGAGGTAGCCACGGTCAGCGGGCTGGCGTTGTCGGCACCCAGCACGAACGTCGGCGCCACACTGTTCGGGCCGGAGCCGTAGGGCTCACCGCTCGCGGCATGCAGGCCCATCTTGGTCATGGTGTCGCGGATGTTGCACGTGCCGACCTGGGACGCGAGGGTCGCGAAGGCCGTGTTCACCGAGGACATCGTCGCCTTGCGCAGCGTCATCACCGGCTCGTGGTTGGCTCCCTCCGCGTTGCGGACGGCCCACTCGTCGGTGCCGATGCTGCAGCCGTCCTGGAAGTCGCTGCGCTCGAAGATCACGGCCGGCTGCGTGTCGCCCTCGGGGCGCGAGCCGGGGACCTCGGGGTTGGCCCAGTTGTTGTTCTCGTCAACCTCGACGGCGTCGCGGATGCTCAGCGAGGCTTCGACCGGGACGCCCTTCTCCAGCGCGGTCACGATCGTGAACGCCTTGGCCACCGAGCCGATCTGGAAGCCCTCGCTGCCGCCGTAGCGGTTGTCGACGCTCCAGTTGACGGCGGTCTCGCTGAACCGGTCCTTCGACTCCTGGATGTTGTAGTCCGAGCTCTGGCCGAACGCGAGCACGTGCCCGGTGCCGGGCTCGACCATCGCGGCGGCGGACGCCAGCTTGTACTCGTTGCCGGGCGGGGCGTACTCCTCAGTCTTCTTGGCGATCAGCTTGGACATCTCTGGGTCCAGCGTGGTCGTGATCGTCAGGCCGCCGGTCGTCAGCTTGGTCTCCCGCTCCTCACGGGTCGCGCCGAGGGCGTCGTGCTGCAGCAGCCACTCGGTGACGTAGTCACAGAAGTAGGGATGCGCCGAGTTCATGCACGAGCGCTGGCTGTCACGCACCTCGAGCTCGATCGTGGACTTGCGGGCCTTGTCCCACTCCTTCTCGGAGATCATGCCCTGCTCATACATCTTGTCCAGGACGACGTTGCGCCGTTCGCGGGACGCCTCGGGGTTGTTCACCGGGTCGGCGACGCTCGGGGCGCGGACGATCCCGGCGAGCGTGGCGGCCTCCGCCAGGTTCAGGTCCTTGGACTTGACCCCGAAGTAGTGGCGGGCCGCGGCCTCCACGCCGTAGGTCCGGTCGCCGTAGTAGGCGAGGTTGAGGTAGCCCTCGAGGATCTCGTCCTTGGTGAGACGTTGCTCGAGCGTGACGGCATACTTCAGCTCGCGCAGCTTGCGCACGTAGCCCTCGACGCCGCTGCGCGCCCGGAGGGCCTGCAGCGACTCGGTGTCCCCCTTGCGCAGCGCCTCCTCGCTCAGCATCATCTTCACGTACTGCTGGGTCAGCGTCGAACCACCCTGGGTGCTCTCGGAGGTGGCGTTGCTGACCAGCGCGCGGGAGAGTGCGCGCATGTCCAGCCCGCCGTGGTCGTAGAACCGCTCGTCCTCGATGGCAATCTGGGCGTTCTTCAGATACGGAGAGATCTCGTCGAGGGTGACCAGGATGCGGTTCTCCTGCGCCGGCGTGGCGATCAGGCTCCCGTCGGCGGTCTCGATCCGTGACTGCTGGGCCAGCGGGTTGGACTCGAGGTCACCGGGCAGCTCCTCGAACAGGCCGACACCCTCGCGGGCGGCGGTTCCGGTGGCACCGACGACGGGCAGCAGGAGGCCGGCGCCGATGAGACCCATCAGCACCGAGATCGCCAGGAACGCCCCCAGGAGCGAGGTGACGCGGGCGAGGGTGGTAGCACGCATGGTCACCAGCGTAACGGCCGACGCTGGGAATCAGGGTGTCGTCAGCGCTTCGGCGACGTTGCGGAGTGCGGGCAGGTCAGCGATGTCGGCGCCGGCCAGGGGCACCTGGACGGTGGCCAATCGCGGGTTGGCGGCGACCACGTCGCGGATCAGGCGGCGGTGCCTGGCGGCGGTCTCCGCGTGATCCGCGTGGACCCGCAACAGCGCGGCGGTATGCCGATCGCCGGACTCCTCGAGAGACTCCGCCGCGTCACGGGCGCGGTCGGCGGAGATGCGCGCTCTGCTGACAGCCACCCGGTTGAGGACGAGGCCGGCCAGCGGCATCCCCTCGTGCTCCAGCCGGTGCACGAAGTATCCGGCCTCGCGCAGCGCGTCGCGCTCGGGTGCGGCCACCACGACAAACCGGGTGCCCGGGTCCTTCAGCAGCTGGTAGGTCTCGTCGGCGCGCGCCCGGAACCCACCGAACACCGTGTCCATCGCGGCGACGAAGGTGCTCAGGTCGAGCAGGAACTGCTTGCCGAGCAGCTTGCCCACGGTCGCACCCGCGATCGACATGCCGACGCCGAGGGCCCGTACCCCGAGGCGGCCACCCGCCCGTGCCGGCGCGGCCAGCAGCCTGATGAACCGCCCGTCCAGGAAGGAGCCGAGACGCTGCGGCGCGTCCAGGAAGTCCAGGGCCGAGCGGGAGGGTGGCGTGTCCACGACGATGAGGTCCCAGGAGTCCTCGGCGACGGCCTGGGTGCGCAGCTGCCCCAGGCGCTCCATCGCCATGTACTCCTGGGTGCCTGCAAACGACGAGGACAACGCCTGGTACACGGGGTTGTCGAGGATCTGCTGCGCCGTCTCCGGGTCGGCGTGGCTCAGCACGACCTCGTCGAACGTGCGCTTCATATCGAGCATCATCGCGTCGAGGGACCCACCGGCTGTGGTGTCCACTCCGATGACCGGACGTGGGGTGTTGTCCAGCTCGGTGAGACCGAGGGCCTGCGCGAGGCGGCGCGCCGGGTCGATGGTCAGCACGACCACCTGTCGCCCGCGCTCCGCGGCGTGCAGCGCCAGCGCGGCGGCGGTCGTCGTCTTGCCGACGCCACCGGCGCCCGTGCAGACGATCACCCCGGTCGTGGGGTCGTCCAGCAGTCCGCTCATGTCGAGGTCGATCACGGCGTGCCTCCTCGGGTGACTCCCTGGGCGGCCAGCTCGGCCGCCAGGTGCCGGACCGCATCCGGTCCGACTCCCTCGGGCAGGTGGGGGAGGGTCAGCACGGGATGCCCCGCATCCTGCACGGCGGTCTCGAGCGAGACCTCGAGGTCGCGCCGCTCGACCGCCTCGGCACCTGTCTGCAGCAACCCCTCGATCATCGACGCCGACGTGCGGATCCCGACGGACTCGAGCTGCGCGGCGAGATGGTCGTGGTCCGGCGTGCTGGCGGCGACCAGGTCGACCGCCCGGCGTGTGTCGGCATCCCTGGCCTGGTTGACGACGAGCGCGCCGATGCGCAGCCCGTCGGCGCTGAGGTCACGGACCGCGTCGAGCGTCTCCTGCACCGGCAGCTGCTCCAGGAGGGTGACCACGTGCACCACCGTGGTCGGTGAGTGCAGGAGCGCTGCTACCGAGTCGGCCTGGCTGCGGATCGGGCCGACCTTGGCCAGGTTGGCCAGCTGCCCGGTCACGTCGAGGAACCGGCCGATGCGCCCGGTCGGCGGCGCATCGACCACCACCGCGTCGTATGCCGGGGGGTCGCCCGGGCGCCGTCGGCGCCGGGATCCCGGTGTCTGGCTGGCGGTGCGGCCGACCGCCTCGTAGATGCGGCCGCCGATGAGCACGTCGCGCACACCGGGGGCGATGGTGGTGGCGAACTCGATGGCGCCGATCCGCTGCAACAGGTCACCGGCCCTGCCGAGGCGGTAGAACAGCTGGAAGTACTCGACCAGAGCCGTCCCGGCCTCGATGGACAGCCCGTAGATCTCGCCGCCCTCCAGACCGGTCCCCACCTCGGTCTCCTCGGTGCCCAGCGGTGCGACGTCGAGGATCTGGCTGATGCCCTGCCGCTCCTCGGTCTCCACGAGCAGCACCCGGGAGCCCTCGTCCGCGAGGACGGCCGCCAGCGCGGCGGCGACGGTCGTCTTGCCCGTGCCGCCCTTGCCGGTGACGATGTGCAGCCGGGGGTTGCCTTTCGTGCCGTGCCAGCTCATGGCGCCTCCTCCTCGGGACCTGCGACATCGTCTCCGACCAGGGTCGTGACCTGGTCCAGCACCGTCTGCCACGCGGCCGACCGAGGGTCGACCAGATCGAAGTGGTCCACCTCCGGCAGCACGGCCAGGGCGTCGCGGCCGGTGGTGCCGCACCGTGAGAACCACGACCGGGAGACGTCCACCGGGACCTGGGCGTCCGCCTCCCCGTGGACGATGCGCACCGGCGCGGGAGTTTCGCCGAGGTCGGACGGGTCGGCGCCGAGGTCCGGTGCGTCGACCCAGTCGCTCCCTCCCATGAGGTCGTCCGCGGCGCCGTCGTCCAGCTCGAGCCGCCCCACCAGCCGCAGGTCCAGGCAGCCGGCCAGGCTGACGGCACCCAGCACACCGACCGCCTCAGGACGGTGGAGCAGCCACACGGCGAGGTGCCCACCGGCTGAGTGCCCCACCAGCACGGTCCGCGCCGGCAGCCGGGTATCGGCCCGGATCGCCTCCAGCGCCATGGCCACATCGTCCCCGGGCTCGGGCCACGTGACGCCGTCAGGGCCTCCGGTGCGCCGGTACTCCGGGAGCGCCACGGCAAATCCCGCGTCCGCCAGGGCTGCGGCCATCGGACGGAGGTGGGACCGGTCCCACTCAGCCCGCCAGAACCCGCCGTGCAGGAGGACCACCGTGACGTCCGCGCCGGGAGCCGACCACACGTCATACACCTGGGTGGTCGCCGGCCCGAAGCGCACGCTCCGGTCCGGCTCGCGCGCTGACCGGCTCAGGACGTCGCGGGACACGGGTCCAGTCTGTACCACCGCGATCGCG
>Ga0079224_100003848_pt1 | contig 19175 bp, 17 predicted proteins | sample Stecom2015_FD_80414 | JGI IMG/M metagenome (GOLD analysis project Ga0079224, IMG submission 80414) | Agricultural soil microbial communities from Utah to study Nitrogen management - Steer compost 2015 | ecosystem: Environmental > Terrestrial > Soil > Agricultural land | place: USA: Utah... | reverse complement strand
CGGCGGGCGTCGCCGCGGTCCACGATCCGGTAGGTGATGTTCGGCCGGTCGAAGCTGGAGACGAAGGTCCGTGCGTCCTGGAGCGCCAGCGCGGACACGATCTCCGCCCGGGTGGCGGGGTCCGCGGTCGCCGTCAGCGCGATGCGCGGCACCTCGGGGAAGCGCTCGTGCAGCACCGACAGCATCGCGTACTCGGGGCGGAAGTCGTGGCCCCACTGCGAGACGCAGTGCGCCTCGTCGATCGCGAAGAGCGCGATGCGGCTCGCCGACAGGAGCGAGAGGCAGCGTTCCGTGAGCAGGCGCTCCGGCGCGACATAGACGAGGTCGAGTTCGCCGGCCCGGACCTGCGCCTCGACGGCCTGGGCCCGGGCCGCGCTGAGCTGGCTGTTGAGGCAGGCCGCCCGCACGCCCACGGCGGCAAGCGCATCGACCTGGTCCTGCATCAGCGCGATCAGGGGCGAGACGACCACGCCGACGCCATCGCGCAGCAGCGCGGGGACCTGGTAGCACAGCGACTTGCCCCCGCCGGTCGGCATGAGGACGAGCGCGTCGCCGCCCCCGCAGACATGTTCGATGATTGCCGCCTGCTCGCCGCGGAACCCGGGGTAGCCGAAGATCGAGCGCAGCCGGTCGAGCGCGAGCGCGCGGTAGTCTCGGGTCGTGCTCATGCGGCGGCGCCGCCGAGGGCGGGACGAGGGCTCATGGCAGGGTGGGGAGGACGTGCCCTGCGGAGGGCGCGCGTGGGGGGCACGACGGCGCGCGGGGCGCGCGGGTCGGGCGGAGGGACGGGAACGTCAGCGACGACGCGACGGGGGCCGGCGGTTGCCGCCGGTGGGGCGCGGGCCGGTGCTGTCCTTGTGACGGAAGCTGATGCGTCCCTTCGTGAGGTCGTAGGGCGAGAGCTCCATCGTCACCTTGTCACCCGCGAGGACGCGGATGCGGTGCTTCTTCATCTTGCCCGAGACGTAGGCATTGACCTCGATCCCGTTGTCGAGGAGGACGCGGAAACGCGCATCCGGCAGCATTTCCACCACCGTTCCTTCCATCTCGATCAGTTCTTCCTTGGCCATCGGCAATCATCCTGTAGGTTCGGTCGGTTCGACGCACGATGCGGGCGTCTCGGCCGACCGGAAACGCGACGGCAACGGCCCTGGCCAGGACACGGCTGGCGCCCTGCTTGTGTACTGCGCTGTCGATCGGTCGGGACGGCGAAGAGCCGATCGAGGGACGATCGGCATGGGGTACATGGATCCGGTGCCGGATCGCGCCTGCGTGCGATGCCGCCCGCGTGCCGTCCTGTCAACAGCCGATTATAGCCGACGGACGCCCGGCCTGCGTTATCCTCACTCGCGATACCACATCAGGACAGGAGGGCCGGATGGCGAGTGAGGGGTACCACGAACCGATCGACGAACTCAGCGACGAGACGCGCGACATGCACCGGGCGATCGTCTCCCTCATGGAGGAGCTCGAGGCCGTCGACTGGTACAACCAGCGGGTGGACGCGTGCAAGGACCCGGAGCTGCGGGCCATCCTCGAGCACAACCGCGACGAGGAGAAGGAACATGCCGCCATGGTGCTCGAGTGGATCCGGCGGCGCGATCCCCGCATGGACCACGAGCTGCGGGACTGGCTCTTCACGGACAAGCCGCTGAGCGGCCATCAGGGCCACGACCACTAGCCCGCGGCCGCGCACGCTCATCCGCCCCGCCGCGCTCCCGTGACCCGGGGCCCGGGCCGGGGCGGCCAGTGCGCCGCCGCGATCACCAGCACCCGCGCCTCGGCCCGCGGGTCCAGGCAATCGACGACGATCCTCCCCGGCATCGATCGCAGCCACGTCAGCTGCCGCTTGGCGAGCTGGCGCGTCGCCGCCACGCCGCGCTCGACCAGCGGCCGGAGCAGGGGATCCTTCGGGTCGCGGGCGCGGCGCGGATCCACCCCGGGATGCTCTTCGAGCCAGGCCCAGGCCTGGCGATAGCCCACCGCGCGCATCGACGGCAGGCCCGCATGGAGGTCGCCGCGGGCTCGCAGTCGGGCGACCTCCTCGAGCAGGCCGGCGGCGATCATCGCCTCGAAGCGGGCGGCGATCCGCCGGTGCAGCGCCTCGCGCCTCGACGGCTCCAGGCTCACCACCACCAGCGGGGCGGGCGGCGAGGCCCCGGCGGGCGCCGCGGCCTGCAGGGCGGACAGCGGCCGGCCGGTCAGTTCCCATACCTCGAGCGCGCGCTGGATCCGCTGCGAATCGCCCGGGGCGAGCCGGGCGGCGGTCACCGGATCGACCTCCGCGAGCCGGGCATGCAGCGCCGGCCAGCCCCTTCGCGCGGCCTCGGCATCGAGGCGGGCTCGAATCGCGGGATCCGCTTCCGGAAGGGAGGAAAGGCCTCCGGCGAAGGCCTTGAAGTAGAGCATCGTGCCGCCCACGAGCAGCGGCAGCCGGCCGCGCGCGAGGATCTCGGCGCAGATCCGGCGCGCGTCGCTTGCGAAGCGCGCGGCGGAGTACGACTCGGCGGGGTCGATGATGTCGACCAGGTGGTGCGGCACGGCCGCGAGCTCCTCCGGGCCCGGCTTGGCGGTCCCGATGTCCATGCCGCGATAGACGAGCGCCGAGTCCACGCTCACGATCTCGACGCAATGGCGGCGCGCGAGCGCGAGGGAGATCGCGCTCTTGCCCGAAGCGGTGGGGCCGAGCAGCGCCAGGATCGGCGGCGTCGGCGCGGATGGCCCTGCGGAAGCCTCGGTCACCGGACTCAGCGACCGCGCAGGAACCAGCGGTCGATCTCGGCGAGCGGCAGCTGCACCCAGGTGGGGCGCCCGTGGTTGCACTGGTCGGCCGAGGCGGTCGCTTCCATCTCGCGCAGCAGAGCGTCCATCTCGGCGAGCGACAGCCGCCGGTGGGCGCGCACCGCCCCATGGCAGGCCATGGTGGCGAGGATCTCGTCGCGATGCGCCTCGATCGCCCGGCTCGAGCCGTGCTCGCGCAGATCGTCGATGACGTCGCGCGCGAGCGCCGCGGCATCGGCCCTCGCGAGCGCGAGCGGCACCCGGCGTACCGCGATGGTGGTGGGCGAAATCGGGTCGAGCTCGAGGCCGAGCGCGGCGAGCTGCTCGCGATGCTCCTCGACGCATCGCACGGACAGCTCGTCCGCTCGCAGGGTCACCGGGATGAGCAGGGGCTGGCTCTCGACACCGTTCGCCGCGGCCGCCTTCAGGCGCTCGTACACGATGCGCTCGTGCGCGGCATGCATGTCGACGAGCACGAGGCCGTCGGCATTCTGCGCGAGGATGTAGATGCCGTGGAGCTGCGCGATGGCGAAGCCGAGCGGTGGCATGTCCCGGGCGCCGCGCTCCGCGGCGGGCTCCGGTTCGCGCGCACCGGGCTCGAAGGCGGCGAGCGCCGCGCGCACCGCGGCGGGACCGGGCGCGGCGGCTCCCGCCGGCCGGTCCGCAGGCGCGGCAGGGCGGCCTGCCGGCGCGCCGACGGCCTCGAGCGCCTCGGCGCCGGGCGACGAGGGGCGCGCCAGGGGCACCTCCAGGCCGAGGGCATCCTGCGACTGCGGCGGGGGCCGGTAGCGAGCGCCCGGCCCTGCGGCCGCGCCGGGCACCAGCACGCCCGGCGCGCGGTCGGCGCCGGCGCCGGTACGCAGGGCATCGCGCACGGCGGAAAAGACGAGCCGGTGCACCGCCTGCGAATCCCGGAAGCGCACCTCGGTCTTGGCCGGATGCACGTTGACGTCCACGAGCCTCGGATCGAGGGAGAGCGACAGCACGTAGGCAGGATGGCGCTCGCTGTGCAGGACGTCCGCATAGGCCTGGCGAACGGCATGCATCAGCACCCGGTCACGCACGAAGCGGCCGTTGACATGGAAATACTGCCGGTCGGCCCGGGCGCGGCTGGCGGTCGGCAGGCCCAGCAGGCCGAGCAGGCCGTGCCGGTCGTCACCGCGCTCGAGCACCCGGTGGGCATCACGGAAGTCGGCGCCGAGCCCGGCCAGCGCCCGCGCCCGCCAGTCGCCGGCGGGCCATTGCTCGCTGCGGCGCCCGTCGACCACGAGGGAAAAGCCGATGTCGGGATGCGCGATCGCGACGCGTCGAAACGCCTCGATGCAGTGCGCGGCTTCCGTGGCGGCGCTGCGCAGGAACTTGCGGCGAGCCGGGGTCTGGGCGTAGAGGTCGGCGACCTCGACGACGGTGCCGCGTGTCCCGGCCGCCGGGGCGACCGTGCCGTCGCGCGCGTCGATTCGCCAGGCCGAGTCGGCCCCGGCGGTGCGGCTGGTGATCGTCACGCTCGCCACCGACGCGATGGAGGCGAGCGCCTCGCCGCGAAAGCCGAGCGACGCCACCTCTTCGAGCTCCGCGAGCGAGCCGATCTTGCTGGTGGCGTGGCGCGTGAGCGCGAGCGGGAGCTCCTCGGGCGGAATGCCGACCCCATCGTCGGCGACGACCACCCGCCGGATCCCGCCTTCCTCGATGCGCAGCTCGATCCGGCCGGCGCCGGCGTCGATCGCGTTCTCGAGCAGTTCCTTGACTACCGAGGCCGGCCGCTCGACGACCTCGCCGGCGGCGATCTGGCTCACCGGCATGTCGGGCAGCGGGGCGATCGGCCGGCGTGCTGCGGAGGCGTTGTGCATCGGCCGGATTATAGTGGCCGCCCCGATGCGCGGATTTCGCCGGGCGGTGCCTCGAGCGCCTCCCTGCGGCGAAAGTCACCGGCCGCGCGGGACGGCGCGGGTATCATGCCTGCCCATGGACTGGGCGACCCTCATCGACATCTTCCTGCACCTCGACAAGCATCTCGAAGCGGTGGTGCAGGCCTACGGCGTGTGGGTCTATGCCCTCCTGTTCGCGATCATCTTCGTCGAGACGGGCCTGGTGGTGATGCCCTTCCTGCCGGGCGATTCGCTGCTCTTCGTGGCCGGCGCGATCGCCGGCGTCGGCGGCCTCGACATCGGACTGCTGCTCGTGCTGCTCACGGTGGCGGCCGTCCTCGGCGACGCGGTCAACTATTCCATCGGGCGCAAGGTGGGCGGCAAGGTCTTCGGCTGGGAGCAGTCACGCTTCTTCAACCGCGCCGCCTTCGACCGCACGCACGAGTTCTACGAGCGACACGGCCCGATCACCATCGTCGTCGGCCGCTTCCTGCCCTTCATCCGCACCTTCGCGCCCTTCGTGGCGGGGGTCGCCCAGATGCGCTATCCGCGCTTCGCGTTCTACAACGTCGCCGGCGCCATCCTGTGGGTGTGCAGCCTGACGACGCTCGGCTACCTGATCGGCAACACGCAGTGGGTGCGGGACAACTTCTCGCTCGTCGCCCTGGCGATGATCGTCATCCCTGGGCTGCCGGCGGTGTTCGAGGTCGCGCGGCACCTGCTCAGGAGCCGGCGTGCCCGCCTCGCCGCAGCCGCTCGAGAATCAGGAGCGACGCCTCGAGGGTGAACTCCCCCCGGCCGATGCGTTCGGCGAGCGCGTCCGGGCCGAGGCATTCGAACCCGGCCACTTCCCCGTCGCGGTTGAACGGCGCAAACGCCTCGTCCAGGCGCGTCTCGAAGCCCACCAGGTCCTCCACCATGTAGCCCTCGGCGACGGGTCGGGCGATCCGCAGCGGCGGCCCCGCGAGACGGTCCATGGGCGTTGCCGCGGGCACCGCCGCTTCCTCGTCGGCCTCGCGGTGCATCGCCTCGGCGAGGTCCTCGATGCGGGGATCGCCGGCCGGGTCGCGCATGCCGACCATGCCGCCGGCCAGGGTGTCGAGCATTCCGGGATCGACCGGCTTGCCGGGCGAGCGACGCTGCACCCACATGGCGCCGTCCGCCCGCCAGCCGAGCAGGTGGACGGCGATCGTTCGCAGTCCCAGCGCCCTCGCGGCGGCGCGCTCGACGACGCCGAGCAGGGCGTCGTCCTCCGCCAGGACGGGCAGGGCCTCGTTGCGCCAGGGACCGAGCCGCCCGGCATCCCGGAGGACGGCCGCGATGCGCGCCAGCGCCCGCGAGGCGGCGGCGCGGGCGCTGGCGTCGTCCCCGGGCGCCCCGGGGATGCCGTCGAGCGACAGGCCGCGCCCGTCGAGCGTGAGCCCCGGGACCTCGCGGGCAAGCAGCCGGGCATCGTCCGGTTCCACCGAGCCGACGGCGCGCCCGCCGACCGTGAAGGCCATGCGCGGACGCGAAGGCGGCACGGCCGCGGCCGCCCGCGCCGCCGCAAGCAGGGCCTCGGCGTCGCGCGCGGGGCGGCGGGCGGAGTCGCTCAGACCCGGCCTCCGTGCGGCGCCGGTGGATGGTCGCGCAGGTAGTTGCGGATGCCGCGGAAGATCGCCTCGGCCACGGTGCGCTGGTAGCGCGGATCGGCCAGGCGCGCCTCCTCCTGCGGATTGCTGATGAAGGCGGTCTCCACGAGGATGGAGGGGATGTCGGGCGCCTTCAGCACCGCGAAGCCCGCGCGCTCGACATGCGGCTTGTGGACATGGCCGACCCGCCGCAACTCGCCGAGCACCGCGTTGGCGGCGACCTGCGAACTCATGATCTGCGACTTGGTGGACATTTCGAGCAAGAGACTCGCGACCTCGCGATTGCGCGCGCGCAGGTTCACGCCGCCGATCAGGTCGGCGCGATTCTCGCGCGTCGCGAGCCAGCGCGCCGCCGTGCTGCTCGCGCTGCGATCCGAGAGCACGAACACCGACGCGCCCCGGGCGGTCGGCTTGATGAACGCGTCGGCATGGATCGAGACGAAGAGGTCGGCCTGGACGCGGCGCGCCTTGGCCACGCGGGTGCCGAGCGGAACGAAGTAGTCGCCGTCGCGCGTCATGAAGGCCCGCATGCCGGGCTCGGCCGCGATCAGCGCCCGCAATTCCTGCGCGATCGCGAGGACCACGTCCTTTTCGCGAGTGCCGCGCCGGCCGATCGCGCCCGGGTCCTCGCCGCCATGGCCCGGGTCGATCGCGATGGTCGCGAGGCGCAGGGGCCGGTCGCGCGGTTCGCCCGACTGCCGGGCGGGCCGCTTGCCCTGCATGGGGCGCGGCGCATGGTCGGCCGGTCGCTCGGCCGACTGCGCGAGGGTCTCGGAAACGCTGGGGCCGGGCGAGTCGGCCGGCCCGCGCGCGTGTCCCGGATCGCGTTCACGCAGCAGCGCGACGAGCGGATCCTCCTCGTTCCCGCGGACGGGTTCGTCTTTCGTCTGCTCCAGCAAGGCGACCAGGGGATCGCGCTCCACGACGGGATGCAGGTCGATGACCAGGCGGTGCTGGTAGTCGCCGACCGGGTTGAGCGTGAACAGCTGCGGCCTGACCGGCTGCTTGAGGTCGAACACGAGCCGGACGACCCCCGGGCGGTTGAGCCCGATGCGCACGCCCGCGATGTAGGGATCGTCGGGCCGGACCTTGGACACCACGTCGCGGATCTGGCCGTTCGCCTCGATGCCCTCGATGTCCACCATCAGGCGATCCGGGCTGGCCAGCGTCGCATGGCTGAAGACCGGCTTGCTGGCGTGTTCCAGCGTGACGCGGGTGTAGTCGGGCGCAGGCCAGACCCGGACGGCGAGGATGGTGCCGGCGGAGGCGAGCGGGAGGTCGAGCGCCAGCAGCGGCGCGCTCAGGCCGAGCCGGAGAAGCCCGCGGCGCGTGCCGCCCTCAGGCATGCCAGGCCCCGCGGCCCGCGTGCTTCGAGGCGGGCATGGCGGACGCCCTCGGCATCCGGGTCGAACTCCAGACGGATCCGCAGGTCGGGCGCGGGAAGGCCCGGTCCACCCATCTCCGGCCATTCGACCAGGGTGACCGCGGCGCCCGTGAAGTACTCGTCGAAGCCTGCTTCACGCCACTCGTCGCTCGAGGAGAATCTATAAAAATCAAAGTGGTACAGATCGAATCTCGGGAAATTATAAGGTTCGAGCAGCGTGAATGTCGGGCTCTTGACGCGCCCCCGGTGGCCAAGCGCGGCAAGCAGGGCGCGCGCGAAGGCGGTCTTGCCCGCGCCCAGGTCACCCGAGAGGTGGATCGAGGTTCCGGGCTCGAGCGCGCCCGCGATCGCGGCCGCCAGGGCGGCGGTGGCGGCCTCGTCGGGCAGCCGGGTCTCCAGCGCTTCGTCGAAAGCCTTGTCGGATGCGGGATTCGGGACGGTCATCGGCGTGGGCGGGGGCGGTGGATGCAGCCCGATTATCCCGCGCGGGCTGCGCGGCCCGGCCGGTCGCCGGCCCCGCAGGCCCGGCTCGACGAACGCGCGCCGGGGGCGCCGGGTGCCGGCGGCAAGGGTTGGGCGGTCGGTTTCGACCGACCGGCGGCGCCCTCGGGCTGTCGCGCCGTGGCCACAAGGACCCTTGCGAGGGAGGGGGAAGGGTGGCAGGGGCGGCGACGAGGCGTGCTCGGCGCCGGGAGCCAGGGCTACCCGCCGGGCCAACGCCTTGCGCGGGGCAGGCGTGAACGGGTAAGGACGCTTCCGGGGCCGGCCGGAAGTGGCCCCCGCCGAAGAGCCGGTCCACCTCGTCACGGTCGGGGAGGGCCTCCGGAATGTGCCGGAAGACGGAAGACTCCTCGGCCTGGTTGTGGGCCACCAGCACGCGCATCAGCTCGGCGATGAGCCGGCGCGCCTCCTCCCGCTCGTCGGCATGGACGAGGCTGTCGATCTGCCAGAGCTGGTCGCGGAAGAAGGCATGGTCGCGGCTCAGGCGGTCGAGATCCGGCGCGAGGTCGGGCCGGGCGGCGCGCAGCCGCGGGTAGAGGAGATGCTCCTCGGTATCGACATGGCGCAGCAGCGCGATGGAGCAGGCGGCGAGCGGATGCCGCACGATGGGCGAGCCGCTCGCGAGCCAGTCGTCGAGGCCCCGCAATGCGAGCTCGCACAAGCGATGATCGCTGACGAGCGATTCGTTGACCGGATGCTGCCGCATGGCCGCAAGCTACACGATCGTACGAGGCCGCGCACCGTGCACTGCGGCATCGATCGGTCCGGGCCGACCGGCGGCCGTCACGCCGGGGTGGCTGCGCTTCGCGCTACGTCACGAGGCTGAGCCAGAAGGGCAGCGTCACGAGCGAGGCGAGCATGGATACCGTAATCAGGTAGGCCACATACTCGCCGTCGCCGCCCATGCGGGCGGCGAGGATATAGCAGCTCGTCGCGGTGGGAAGCGAGCAGAACATCAGGCTGATCGCGAGCGGCATCGGCTCGAGCTCGAGCAGCAGGCCACACAGCAGGGCGACCGTCGGCATGGCGACGAGCTTGACCGTGGTGATCCAGATCGCCAGCGAGCGCGAGCTGCGCTTCTCGCGCGCGCCGAGCGCCTCGCTTCGCGAGAGCACGAGCCCCGCGCCGACCGCGATCAGGCCGAGCGCGATGGCGGCGCTGCCGAGACGCCCGAGCGTCGCGTCGACCACCTGCGGCAGCTGGAGGCCGAGCACGTTGCCGACGAGTCCGGTCACGGTGGCGATGATCAGCGGATTGCGCACCAGCTCGCGCACGATGCCGGTGCCCGCATGCTGGGCGAGCGGCAGCACCGCCGCGACATTGACCGTCGGCACCACGAACCCGATGAATACGGCGCACAGGGCGAGTCCCTCCTGGCCGCCGAGCGTCTGGGCGAGTGCGAGCGCGATGTAGGAATTGAACCGGAAGCCGCACTGCGCGCCGGATGCGAAGTGCCGCGGCAGGGGATCCAGTACCGGGCGGGCAAGCCACGAGAGCGTGATGCCGGCCGCGAGCGCGATCATCGTATTCGCAACCGCCGGGCCGTCGCGGGCCACCGACAGCGGCGATCGCAACAGCGAGGACACCAGCAGCGCGGGAAAGAGGATGAAGTAGACGAGCTTCTCGAGGTTGTCCCAGAAGGAGCGCGGCCAGCCGCTCGCCCGGCGCAGCACGAAGCCGAGCAGGATCATCGAGATGTCGGGAATCAGCAGGCCGATGGTGCTCACGGGTCGCCGGTGTGAGAATGCGGGCGCGACGGCGCAGCCCGTGCAAGTGCCGGAGTTTATCGGACCCGCGGACCGGCGAGATGCGTCGCCCGCCTCGCCGCCGGAACGTTTCGCCTCGGACACGCAACGCGATGACAGCACCCTTCGAAGCCCGTGACGCCCCCGGCGACGACCTCCTGCCGACGGACGAGCGAGCGATCGAGGCGTTCTGCGAGGCGCTCTGGCTGCAGGACGGGCTCTCGCGCAACACGCTCGGCGCCTACGGCGGCGACCTGCGCGCCGCCGCCCGCTGGCTGCGCGCGCGCCAGGGCACGAGCCTGGTCGATGCGGGCGAGCCCGACCTGCTGGCGCTGATCGCCGCCCGCTTCGCGGATTCCCGGCCGAGCTCGGCCAACCGCCGCCTCAGCGTCCTGCGCCGCTTCTATCGCCACCTGGTGCGGCAGGGCGTCCGCGCCGACGACCCGGTGGCCGGCATCCGCTCCGCGCGCCAGCCGCCCCGCCACCCCTCGACGCTTTCGGAGCGACAGGTCGAGGCCCTGCTGGCGGCACCGCCCGCGGACACGGCGCTCGGGCTGCGCGACCGTGCGATGCTGGAGACCCTCTATGCGACCGGCCTGCGCGTCTCCGAGCTGGTAGGTCTTCGCACCCACCAGGTCGGGCTGACCGACGGCGTCGTCCGCGTGGTAGGCAAGGGCGACAAGGAGCGGCTCGTGCCGCTCGGCGAACCGGCGCGCGCGGCGATCCTGGCGTGGCTCGGCCGCGGTCGCCCCGAGCTGCTGGGGCGCGCGGCGAGCGACGCGCTGTTCGTGACGGTGCGCGGGGAGGCCATGACGCGGCAGATGTTCTGGAAGATCGTGCGTCGCCACGCGAAGGCGGCCGGCATCGATGCGCACATCTCGCCGCACGTGCTGCGCCACGCGTTCGCGACCCACCTGCTCAACCATGGCGCCGACCTGCGGGTCGTGCAGATGCTGCTCGGCCACGCCGACATCTCCACCACCCAGATCTATACCCACGTCGCGCGCGAGCGCCTGCGCACGCTGCATGCGCGGCATCATCCGCGGGGCTAGCGGCGGTGATCCGCGGGCGCTCCGGGGGCGCCCGCGGGCTGCTAGGATTCGCGCATGTCGCGCCACGCCCATGCCCACGTATCCGAGACGCCGGCCACCGCCGCGCTGCGTCGCGCGGGCGTCGCCTTCGACGAGTTCACCTACGACTACGTCGAGCACGGCGGTACCGAGGTCGCCGCCCGCGCGCTCGGGGTCGACGAGCATCTCGTCGTCAAGACCCTGGTGATGCAGGACGAGCGCGCGCGCCCGCTCGTGGTGCTGATGCACGGCGACCGCCGGGTCTCGACGAAGAACCTCGCGCGCGCCATCGGCTGCAAGTCGGTCTCGGCCTGCGAGCCGGCCGTCGCCACCCGCCACACGGGCTACCAGGTGGGCGGCACCTCTCCCTTCGGCACCCGCAAGGCCCTGCCCGTCTATGTGGAGGCGAGCATCCTCGAGCTTCCGCGGATCTACATCAACGGCGGTCGCCGCGGCTACCTCCTCGGCATGGCCCCGGCGGCGCTGCAAGCCCTGCTCGCGCCGCGCCCCGTTTCCTGCGCGCTGGAGGACTGATGAACGCTGCGCTCCCCTGGCTGGCATTGCTCGCCGCCTACCTGGTCGGCTCCATCTCCTTCGCGGTGATCGTGAGTCGCGCGATGGGCCTGGCGGACCCGCGCAGCTACGGTTCGGGCAATCCGGGCGCGACCAACGTCCTGCGCAGCGGCAACCGCCGCGCCGCAATCCTCACGCTCGTCGGCGACGCGGCCAAGGGCTGGGTGGCGGTCTTCGCGGCCCGCATGCTCGGCCCGGCGCTCGGCTTCGAGGCCTGGGTGATCGGCGGCGTCGCGCTGGCGGTCTTCCTCGGCCACCTGTACCCGGTGTTCTTCCGCTTCCAGGGCGGCAAGGGGGTGGCGACCGCCGCGGGCGCCCTGCTCGCGATCTCGCCCGCGCTCGGCCTGGCGACGATCGCCGTCTGGCTGGCCGTGGCGGCCGCCTTCCGCTATTCGTCGCTCGCGGCGCTGGTGGCGGCCCTGTTCGCCCCGCTGTGCCATGCGTTCCTGTTCGGGGCGGGGCCGGTATCCATCGCCGTCCTGCTCATGTCGGCGCTGCTCGTGTGGCGCCACCGCAGCAATATCGGCAAGCTCCTCGCAGGCACGGAGTCGCGCATCGGCGCGAGCCGCGACCGCGCCTGAGCGCGGAGCGGCGCATCGGGGGGCGTATCAGGAAGCGTGGGCGGCAGGGGCCGGCGCGGAAAGGGATTCGAGCGGCCAGCGCGGACGGACATCGAAGCCGGCGGGCACATCGCCTTCGCCGGCGGCGAGGCGCATCGCTCCCGCGAGCGCGATCATCGCGCCGTTGTCGGTGCACAGCGCCGGCGGCGGGAAATAGGTGTCGAAGCCGCCGGCCGCCGCCCGCTCGGCGAGCCGTTCGCGCAGCCGGCGATTGGCGCTCACGCCCCCGGCGATGACCAGCCGGCCGGTACCCGAGGCTTCGACCGCGTCCGCCGCCTTGGTGGCGAGGACCTCGGTAATCGCCTCCTCGATCTCGCGGGCCAGGTCGGACCGGGCCTGCGCATCGAGGCCCTGCGGCCCGGCGCGCCGGACCTGGTTCAGCACGGCGGTCTTCAGGCCGCTGAAGCTGAAGTCCAGGTTGCCGGAGCGCAGCATCGGCCGGGGCAGTCGGTAGACGCCCGTGCGGCCCGACTCGGCCAGCCGCGAGATTGCCGGGCCGCCGGGATAACCCAGGCCCATCAGCTTGGCGCTCTTGTCGAATGCCTCGCCGGCCGCATCGTCCAGCGTGTCGCCGAGGAGCTCGTAGTCGCCCACCCCCCGGACATGCATGATCTGGGTGTGGCCGCCGGAACACAGCAGGGCGACGAAGGGGAAGTCGGGCGCCGGCTCGGCGAGCAGGGGCGAAAGCAGGTGGCCCTCCAGGTGGTGCACGCCGATGGCGGGCTTGCCCAGCGCATAGGCGGCGGCCGAGCCGAAGGCCGCGCCGACCAGCAGGGCGCCCGCCAGACCGGGCCCGGCGGTGTACGCGATGGCATCCACGGCATCGAGGCGGGCGCCGGCGGCCTCGCAGACCTGCCGGACGAGGCGGGGCAGCCGCCGGATGTGGTCGCGCGAGGCGAGCTCGGGCACCACGCCGCCGTAGCGCTCGTGCATCTCCACCTGCGAGTGCAGCGCCTGGGCAAGCAGCCCGGCGCGGGTGTCGTAGAGCGCGACGCCGGTCTCGTCGCAGGAGGTCTCGATGCCGAGCACTAGCATGGGCGAATTCTAGTCGAAACCGGCCCCTGCCCTTGTCAAGGGGCCCGGGGCGGGCTAAAATCGCCGGTTCTGCGAATGGGAATGTAGATGCCGACTGTACGAGTCAAGGAAAACGAACCTTTCGACGTGGCCCTGCGCCGGTTCAAGCGCACCATCGAGAAGGCCGGCGTGATCACCGAGCTTCGCTCGCGCGAGTACTACGAGAAGCCCACCGCCGAGCGCAAGCGCAAGAAGGCTGCCGCGGTGAAGCGCCACTTCAAGCGCCTGCGCAGCCAGATGCTGCCGAAGAAGCTCTACTGACACCCGCCGGTCGCCGGGCCCGCCGGATTCCGGCTGGCCGGGCAGCGCCGGGGAGGCCCCGGCCATGGGGTGCGCGAAGCGCGCTCGCCCCCGAGACAGAAGCCCGCCCGCAGCGGGCTTTTTGCGTCTGCGCCAGCGCCTGGCCGGCGAGCCAAGGAGGCAACGATGGACCTGAAGGCACGGATCACCGAAGACATGAAGGTCGCGATGCGCAATCGCGATGCGGCGCGCCTGTCCACCATCCGGCTGCTGCTCGCCGCGATCAAGCAGCGCGAGATCGACGAACGGACCACGCTCGACGATGCCCAGACGGTGGCGGTCGTCGAGAAGCTGGTCAAGCAGCGGCGCGAGTCGGCGAGCCAGTACGAGGCCGCCGGTCGCGAGGACCTCGCGGCGAAGGAGCGGGCGGAGGTGGAGGTGCTCTCGGCCTACCTGCCGGAGGCGGCGTCGGCCGGGGAGATCGCCGCCGCCATCGATGCGGCGATCGCCGAGACCGGCGCCGCCGGCCCGCGGGACATGGGCAAGGTCATGAACCTGCTGCGCGGTAAACTGGCGGGCAGGGCCGACCTCGCCGCGGTGTCGGCGCAGGTCAAGGAGCGCCTCGCCGGTTCCTGAGCCGGCTCCGGAGGAGATCGTCCCGGCTTGATCCCGCAGCCCTTCATCGACGACCTGCTCGCGCGCATCGACATCGCCGATGTCGTGGGGCGCTACGTGAAGCTTCGTCGCGCCGGGGCCAACCTCCTGGGGCTCTGTCCCTTCCACGCCGAGAAGTCGCCCTCGTTCACGGTCAGCCCGACCAAGCAGTTCTATCATTGCTTCGGCTGCGGCGCGCATGGCAGCGCCATCGGCTTCCTGATGGACCATGCCGGCATGGGTTTCGTCGATGCGGTGGCCGAGCTCGCCCAGCAGGCGGGCCTGGAGGTGCCGCGCGAGCGCGGCGACCCGGCGCAGCAGCAGCGCCGCGATCCGGGCGTGCTCGAGTCCCTCGCGGCCGCGGCGCGGTTCTACAAGCGGCGCCTCGCCGACAGCGCCCGGGCGATCGACTATCTCAAGTCGCGTGGCCTGTCCGGCGCCACCGCGGCGCGGTATGCGCTGGGCTATGCGCCCGAGGGCTGGCGGCCGCTGGAGGCCGCGGTGGCCGACTACGCGGCGCCGGCCCTGCTCGCGGCCGGCCTCGTGATCGAGCCCGAGGGCGACGATGAAGCGCAGGCGCCGGCGCCGGGCGCCGAGAGGCGACGTCGCTACGACCGCTTCCGGGACCGGATCATGTTCCCGATCCGCAACCCGCGTGGCCAGGTGATCGGATTCGGTGGGCGCGTGCTCGATCGCGGCGAGCCGAAGTACCTGAATTCGCCCGAGACGGCGGTGTTCTCGAAGGGCCGGGAACTCTACGGGCTCTACGAGGCGCGCGACGACCTGCGCCGCGAGGGCTGCGCGATCGTGGTCGAGGGCTACATGGATGTCGTCATGCTGGCCGAGCACGGGGTCCGCAATGCGGTGGCAACGCTCGGCACGGCGACCACCGGGGAACAGGTCCGGAAGCTGCTGCGGCTGGTGGATCGCGTGGTGTTCGCCTTCGATGGCGACCCGGCCGGCCGCAAGGCCGCATGGCGGGCCCTGCGCAACTGCCTGCCGCATGCGAGCGACATCAAGCGTATCGACTTCATGTTCCTGCCGCCCGAGCACGATCCCGACAGCTTCGTGCGCGAGCACGGGGCGGAGGGCTTCGCGTCAGCCTGCGCGCAGGCGACGCCGTTATCGGTCTATATGCTGCAGGCCCTTCGCGAAGGCAACGACCTCGACACCGCCGAGGGGCGGGCGCGCATGCTGGCGCAGGCGGCGCCCCTCATCGCCGAGCTGGGGGCTCCCGGGCTGCGGCTGCAGATCCAGCATGCCGTCGCTGGCCTCGCGGGCATCGGCCGCGACGAGCTCGATGCGTACCTCCACGAGGCGATTTCCGCCCGGGAGGGCCCGCAGGATGGGCGGCACAACCCCTCGTCGCGGGGCCGGGCTACCTGGGCCGGCGGCGGGCAGGGCGACGACGGGAGCGACCGCCGCGCCGGCGCCGATTCCGGTCGTGGCGGATGGCGCGGCCGGGAAGGGGGGCCGCGTCGCGACGGGGCCGACTGGCGGGGTTCTCGCGGACAGGGCCGCGCGGGGTATGTCCCGCCCCCGCCGCGGCCCCCGGCCCGACGGCCCGACCTCGAGCGCCGGCTGCGTCTGCTCGGGGCTCGCTACCCCTCGCTGGCCACCGAGGCCGAGGGCGCGAGCTACCTGTCGGAAGGCCTTGCAGCATGGTTTGCCGGCCTTGCCGCCCTGGGGCCGGGCGCGGATTTCGAGGCGGCCTGTGACGCGCTGGGGGCCATCGCGCCGGAGGATGTCCGCCGGGTGCGCGACGATGCGGCGAGGGATCCTGTTGCGCTGGCGCAACTGGGCGAGGAAGAGGCCCGGGCGGAAATGCGCGACGCGCTTGCCCAGCTGCGCCAGCGCCACCTCAGGGCCCAGATCGAGGCGCTCGTGGGCGCCGGCCTGCGCAGCGAGGCCGATCGCTTGAAATATCAAGAGCTTATGGCGTTGGCGCGGCAGACTTGATAAAATGGAAAGTTACCCCGACCTGACCATCGTAAGCAAAGACAGCCCGAGACTGACGCAGCAGGGTGCGCGCCGGCCCGCGAGCCGCGCGTCCGCGCTGGTTTTGCCGTGGCGTCTTTCGATCCATGCTCGACCCTGTGCAACGCGGTTCCGGACGACCGTCCGGCTCGGCCGCAAGGGACGGGCAACTGAATTCCAGCCTGGCCACAGGGGCCGGGCCGGTGCGACCAAGAGGTAGATCCGTGGCGACAAAGAAAGTGACTTCGACCGCTTCATCCCGCGCTGGCCGCAAGGCCGAGCAAAAGGCCAAGGGCGCCCAGGCCAAGGCGCTCGCCGAGAAGCTGACCACGACGGCGGCGAAATCGGCCGGGAAGGCGACGAAGGGCGGTGTCGTGGCGAAGGCGGCCGGCAAGACCGCCTCGAAGGCGTCGGTGAAGCCCGCCGCCAAGGCGACGACGACCAGGGCCGCCGCGAAATCCGCCAGCAAGCCCGCCGCCAAGGCCGCCACGGCCAAGCCGGCCGCCAAGTCCACCGCCGCCAGGACGACGGACAAGGCGAAGGCGACCGCACGGGCGACGGCCGCGGGCAAGACGAAGACGGCTGCCGAGAAGACGGCCACGACCCGGTCCACGACGACGAAGGCGAAGGCGACGACGGCCAAGGCCACCAAGGCCACGCCGGCCAAGCCTGCCGCCAAGGCCACCACGGCCAGGGGGGGCACCAAGGCTGCCGCCACCAAGGCGGCCGCCGAGAAGCCGACCACCAAGGCGACGGCGTCGCGGTCCACCGCCGCGAAGGCCGAGTCCAGGTCCAGGGCGTCCGCGGCCAAGGCGACCACCGCCCGCACCGCCAAGGAGACGCCCGCGACGTCCGCCGCGAAGGCGCCGGCCAAGGCGACCGGCAAGCCCGGCCGTCCCCGCAAGGGCGCGGCCAGGACTGCGACCGTCAGCACGGACGAGGTCGATCGCCTCGAGGAAGCCTTCAACCACGGGAACAACCTGCGCGTCGCGGACCCCGACTTCGTCGATACCGAGACCGATGGTGACGACGACGAGTTCGTGGTGGACGCGCCGCCGGTCGAGGAAGTCCGCAAGCCCGCGACCCGGGGCCGACGGGGCGCCCGCGGCCGCGAGAAGGCGCTGCTGCGCGAGTTCGGCGGCAAGTCGAACATCTCCGATGCCGACCGCGAGTCCACGCGCAAGAACCTGCGCGTGCTCATCAAGATGGGCAAGGAGCGCAACTACCTGACGTTCGCGGAGATCAACGACCACCTGCCCGAGGACCTGAACGATCCGGAGACGCTCGACTCGATCATCCAGACGTTCAACGACATGGGCATCCAGGTGTACGAGCAGGCGCCGGATGCCGAGACGCTTCTGATGAGCGACAGCACCCCGGTGAGCTCCTCGGACGACGATGCCGAGGAGGAGGCCGAGGCCGCCCTGTCGACGGTCGATTCCGAGTTCGGCCGCACCACCGACCCGGTGCGCATGTACATGCGCGAGATGGGCTCGGTGGAACTGCTCACCCGCGAGGGCGAGATCGAGATCGCCAAGCGGATCGAGAGCGGGCTGAAGCACATGATCGGCGCGATCTCGGCCTGTCCGACCACGATTGCCGAGGTGCTTGCCGACGTCCAGAAGATCCGCGCCGGCGAGATGCGCATCGACGAGCTCGTGGACGGCCTGCTCGACGACAACGCCGAGGAAGATCTCGAGTTCGGCCCGAAGAACGTGGAGGCCGACGAGGACGACGACGGCGAGTCGCTCAAGGCGGCGCAGACCGCGCGCCTGGCCGAGCTCAAGGCCGCGGCCATGGTCAAGTTCGATGCGATCGAGAAGTGGTTCGACCGCATGCGCCAGGCCTACGAGACCGACGGCTACAAGTCGAAGGCCTACGTGAAGGCGCAGGAAGAGATCCAGAGCCAGTTCATGACGATCCGCTTCACCGCGAAGGTCGTCGAGCGCCTGTGCGACACGATCCGCAACCAGGTCGAGGAGGTGCGCCGCACCGAGCGCGAGATCCGCGACATCTGCGTGAACAAGGTCGGCATGTCGCAGGAGCATTTCATCTCGTCGTTCCCGGGCAACGAGACCGACCTGCAGTGGGCCGAGCGCGAAGTCGCCGCGAAGCCGTCGTATGCCGAGGTGCTGGAGCGCGCGATCCCGTCGATCCAGGACCTGCAGCAGCGCCTCATCGACCTCGAGGCGCGCGTGGTGCTGCCCCTGGCCGACCTCAAGGACATCTATCGCCAGATGGCCGCCGGCGAGGCGCGCGCCCGCCGCGCCAAGCGCGAGATGACCGAGGCCAACCTGCGGCTGGTGATTTCCATCGCCAAGAAGTACACCAACCGCGGCCTGCAGTTCCTCGACCTGATCCAGGAGGGGAACATCGGCCTGATGAAGGCGGTGGACAAGTTCGAGTACCGGCGCGGCTACAAGTTCTCGACGTACGCGACCTGGTGGATCCGGCAGGCCATTACCCGCTCGATCGCCGACCAGGCCCGCACCATCCGCATTCCGGTGCACATGATCGAGACGATCAACAAGATGAACCGGATCTCGCGCCAGATCCTGCAGGAGACGGGCCAGGAGCCCGATCCGGCGACGCTGGCCGAGAAGATGGAGATGCCCGAGGACAAGATCCGCAAGATCCTCAAGATCGCCAAGGAGCCGATCTCGATGGAGACCCCCATCGGCGACGACGACGATTCGCACCTGGGCGACTTCATCGAGGACACGACCACGCTGGCGCCGGCCGATGCCGCGCTGCACGAGTCGATGCGCGAGGTCGTCAAGGAGGTGCTGGACTCGCTCACCCCGCGCGAGGCCAAGGTGCTTCGCATGCGTTTCGGCGTCGAGATGAGCACGGACCACACGCTGGAGGAAGTCGGCAAGCAGTTCGACGTCACCCGCGAGCGGATCCGCCAGATCGAGGCCAAGGCGCTGCGCAAGCTGCGGCACCCGAGTCGGGCGGACAAGCTGAAGAGCTTCCTCGAAGGCCAACCCTGACGCGGGCGCGCCTTCGGGCGCATGACCGCGTTGGGGCGCCTCGCCGTACCGCCCGTACTGTCTTCGG